>PJEL010000071.1_pt1 | contig 107805 bp, 103 predicted proteins | sample 1853271 | NCBI WGS metagenome assembly PJEL01 (sample SAMN08108733, study PRJNA415343) | Invertebrate metagenome, whole genome shotgun sequencing project. | host: Globobulimina | place: Sweden: Gullmar Fjord | collected 2015-08 | reverse complement strand
TCTCATCCCCGTGGGCACGCATCTAACCGCCTGACCCGACGCTGCCGGGCGCGAAGTCGAAAGCCGCCAACCGGGGCACGACATCTTTCGGCCGCGGCCGCCGATAGACCTCGTCGAGCATCGAGTAGTCTTTCCACCGCCCAATTGTCCGGGTCGATTCCTTCTCGATCCCCACGGTCCAGGCGATCGTCGCAAACGAGTGCCGCAGCAGATATCGCCACACTCTCCGCTTGATCCCGGCCGCCTTCGCCGCAGTCTTCAGGGCGTGCTTGTACTCGACAATCCGCTTCCCGCCGAAGGTGAAGATCGGCATGTCCTCCTCGAGCGGTGACCTCCCGTGGAACGGCGCCAGCCAACGAGCATCCACCGTCTTGGTCCCACGACTGCTGGCAGCGCGGTCGATCCGTTCCTGCACGAAGTCCCGATACCGACGAAGCTCCCGCATCGCGAGCGGCGTGATCGCGATCACGGCGTCGGAGTCGCGAGTCTTGGTGCCGCGCACGGTCAGCAGCATGTCGTCCCAGTCGATGTCCCCCCAGTTCAGCTGAGTGAGCTCCGACGGACGAAGGCCCTGGCCGGCGCCGACCGCCCACATGCACCGATGCATCGGCGTCGACACCTCCATGATCCCGGCGAGCTCCTCTAGAGTCAGCGGCACGGGCTTCTCGGTCACGCGCTTCGTCGAGTTCTTCAGCCGCATCGACGACAGGCGCGGGCAGTCCTGGCCCTGGAGATAGATCCTCGGATGCAGATGCCCCCGCTCATATGCGTGGTTGATCGCCGACTGAATCACTGCCCGCCTGATTCGCTTCGTGTTCCCGCCGAGCGCCTTGCCCTTCCTGGGCCCGGTCTCGCATCGCAGCCCGTCTAGATATCGATGGACCAGGAGCGGGGTGACCTCTCCGATCCGAGTGGAGCCGAGCACCGGCAGCACCTTCTTCCAGACCAGGTTCTCCTTCTCCCACCCCCGGCAGATCGGATTCCCTTCGTCATCGTTGCCGGAGCGATGGGGCGCGAGCACCTCGTTGACGTAGCGCTCGAGGGTCCAGAGGTAGTGGCGCGGCGTCTCCTGCACGATGGAGGCGACAGCGGCGTCTCCCATGAGCACCAGCAGCGCCGATTCCCGGTCCTCCTTGATCTGGAGGAGGACGTGCTCAACGAGACCCTCGTTTTCGAACCGCGTCATGTTGTCGCGGGCGCGCTCGGCTTCGTCTTCGGTGACCGCGCCGAGGGCCACCGAGCTGCGGTTGTCCCGAGATCCCGCCACCAGGCGCCAGCGGCCGGGGCGGTTCTCGAATTTCCGCCATTTTCGTGTTCTGGCCACGTGTTCTCCTCTCCAGGTGGAGAACATCTTAGCCAATGTACTCACGTGAGTACATTTCACAAATTGTCTGGCTCTCGATAGTCGGCTTTGTAAGTGTACCCCCGAGACGATTCGAACGTCCGGCCTACGGATTAGGAATCCGCCGCTCTATCCAACTGAGCTACGGGGGCAGGACGTCCCCGGTAACCTGCGATAGGCTCGGTTGAGGAGGAAACCCTGCGCCTCGTTGCACTCACATCGCTAGCCCTCGTCGGATGTGCCGAAGTCGAGCAGAACTTTCAGGAGAGTGTTCCGGCCGCTGACGTCTCCCAGCTGTTCGCCGATCTCGATCGCGGGGACGTCTCCTACGTTGGGACAGCGGGTGCCGCAGAGTTTGAGTTCGACATTCGCTCTTGGGGGCGAGCAGGGTCTCGAGGCCGGGCAACTGCGAACGAAGAAGCGAATGAATGGGGGGTCCAGGTCCTGGGGCCCGAGCTCACGGCGTGGGGCCGGTCTCCATCGAAGACTGCGGGTGTCGACTTCGCCCTGGGTGGGCCGGAGATCTTGGACGTCGAGATGGTCACCCTGGAGGGGCACGCCCAGCTGCATGGGGTGGACGGAAGCCACGTGGTGACAGCGGACTCCGTGACGGGGACTGCGATCACCGGCAGCGCGGATCTGTACGCCGTTCGCGGTGGCATGGATGTCGAGGTGTACCCCGACTTCGGGTCGGTGATCGTCTTGCAGGCGATGGGTGGCGATGTCGTGCTGGGCATGCCGTTTGGTCTGCAGTACGACATCGAGGTCTTCGGTGACTGGGACTACCCGATGGACGTGCTCGATCTGGGCTTCGACGCGGTTACCGTCGAGCCGGGCTACTTCGCCGCTCTGACCGGCGGCGGCAATGTCGTGATTGAAGTCACCATCCAAGGTGGAGGGTTCTATGTATATGAGGCCCCGCCGATCTCGCTCCTCCCGGCCGAGTAATGCCAGCTTCTACCGCCCGATATCGCTTCGAGTTTCGACTCTTTGACTGGGCCGAGGCGACCTCCCGCGACCTCACTGGGTCCCGCCGGGCATTCTTTGTGGGCCTACGAGACGACGGCAGCCCGCGCCGCTTGTACTTCGCAAAGAGCGGCACGCCCTTCGATGGAGATCGAAAGGTGAAGCTGGCGGAGACCCATTCGCGCTGGTTCTTGTACAGCCCCTATGACGACTCGGGCACGGGCTACCTGGAGTGGCTCGATCTCCCCCGCGGGGTGGCTGAGGTTTGGCTGAAGCGCAAGCTCGAAGCGACCGATTTCCTGGATGTGCGCAGCACCAGCGCCCGGGATGGCTGGCCGGACAACTGGCGCGTCATCATCGGCTAGAACCCGGTAAACGTCCGATTCATCACCATCGAATCGTATTCTTCTTGGAAGAGCGCGTTCGAATCGTATTGGACCTGGACTCGCGAGGTGCCCTCACACAGGCTGACCAGCGCGAGCAGGCTCTCACGCTCGCGGAAACCGCTCCGGACCGAAGTCTGTTTCACCCAGAGCTTGTCGGTGACTCGCTGCAGATCCGGGTTGGTCGCGAGCCAGGTGACCGAGCTCGCGGCCTCTGCGACGTCGACGCCGAGCCAACGGTCTTGGGCCCGTAGGTAGGTGCCCTGGATACCACCGAGCTCGTTGAAGCGATCGGACTTGTACGGGCCCGGATCCACGGCGTTCACGGTGACCGTCGAACCATCGAGCCCGGCCGCCCACGCCCAGGTGAGCATCTGTTGTGCCTGGGCGTTGGCATAGAAGGCCTTCGGAGACGACCATGTGCGCCGATTGAACTGGCAGTCGGTCAGGTCGAGGCCTCCGGCGTGCCTGGAGACGATGTTCACGATGCGCGCGGGTCGGCAGTACCTCAGCATGGGCATCAGACGAGCCGTGAGCTGGTGCACACCGAGAACATTGGTGGCCCACATCGTCTCGATGTCGTCTGTGGTCTTCTCCAGTGTGGCCGAGACATGCTGGCCTTGATTGACGAGCACGTGCAGGCTCTGGTAGGTCTGCTTGAAGTTGAGCACAAAGGAACGAATGCTCGATCGTACTGATAGATCTAGGATTTCGGCGACCACATTGTTGTTGCCAGTCTCCTGCTTCACCCGCTCCGTGAGTGCGGCGCCCGCTTCTTTCGTACGGCAGGCCATGATGACGGTCGCGCCGTGTTGGGCGAGCTGGACGCACACCTCGGCGCCGAGAGGCTCGTCTGCACAGGCGACGAGGCAAATACGGCCATTCATGGTTTGCTGAGGGAAGATCGTGCCATCCCCTGATAGTGCCAGTACCAGCGTACCACGGTCAGGCAGTGCTCGACAGATGGGTTGCCCGATGCCTGGAGTGAAGTCACGAGATATGATGCCCTGTAATGGAGTTCTGCAGCCCATTTGACGAGGCCATGGCCCACAACGGCCCAGCGGGAGTGTTCCTGCGAGACCGAGAGGGACTCTTTCGTTTCGATAGCACCTGGACGCGCGATGCATGGGGGAGGGCGGCGGGTCCGCACCGATCCGGGTGGTGCTGGTTGCTGCTCCGCGACCGCACGTCGGGGTACGTTCAGCTCCTGCTGGTGACCTCGCCGACTCTCCTCACAGCACACCCACGCGCCGACGTCGCCAGCTACGATAGCCTCGAGGTCGCCTCTGCCACACGGGCAAAGTTCGGCGCGCCGCCCATCTCGGCGGAACCGTGGTGAGTCTGCTCTTGCTGTGCGCGCTTGCCATCGCCGGTGGGGAGAGCGAGAGCGATGACGGCGAGCGAGTCGAGGCCCCGGCGGCCATCGAGGTGGTGGTCTATGGAGAGATCCTCGTCGAGCAGGCCCGCCAGCAGCTGGAGCGCGACCTGGCGGAGGCCGGGTACGAGAAGGCCAAGTCCAAAGAGGGCAAGGTCATCTACCGGCACGACGACGTCTGGAAGGGAGAGATCCACCTGTACGACGACGGCTGGTTTCGCACCAAGCGGCAGAAGGTGAAGTTCGAGCCGATCGAGATGCCGTGGGCTGAGAAGGGGAGCCCCCTGGCCATCGCCGGCTGCGTCGTCTACTCCTTTCTGTGCTTCCGACCGGGCGGTGCCTTGGTCAGCGAGCGGAAGTTCCGTGCCCAGGAGACCCGCCTCGTCCAGCACATCCACGAGGACTCGGAGGAGTGGGCAGACCGGATCTCGGACCTGGCGACCGACCGCAAGATCGAGGACCTCCCGACGAGAATGGAGGACCTCTGGGCAAACGGCACGCCTCTGTTGAAGCCTGGAAAGCTCGAGACCAAGGAGGAACGCCGCCAAGCACTGCTCGCCTACTGGGACTCTCGGACCAACACTCCGTGGGGAGAGATGGTTCGACAGGCGGTCGAGGCGTTCTGCCGAGGCGTCGTGCAACACAGCGACGACCCCTTCACCGCCGCCGAGATCGCTGCCTTCAATGACAGGAGGCGGGCGATTCGGCCATTCTCCCTCTCCAAACCGCTCGCCGAGGCCGGCCTTTGATCCGCTCGCTTTGGGTGCTCTCCAGGCCACGACTCCTGCCCTATGTGCTGGTTTTGGTCGCAGTCGGCGGCGCGTGGGCACACTGGGATCGCGCCCTCACCCTGCGAAATGGCTGGCCGCTCTTGGGGGTGCTCGGTGCCTGGTCACTGCTGCACGCCGGCACACTCTGGCTCAACGCGGCGGTGGACCGCGACGACGGTGAGGTCCTGTTTGGAGAGTCGGTCGAGCCGCCCGCCGGGGTCGCTGCATGGGGGTACTCGGCGTTGATGCTCGCAGTTGCTCTGGCCACGTTCTCCCACCCCGCGGCTGGGCTGGCGTGCGCCGTCTGCGCGGCTCTGGCGGTGGGTTACTCGCATCCACGGCTGCTCTGGAAGGGCCACCCGGTCGGCGGGCCGATGGTGAACCTCATCGGCTACGGTCTTCTGTCGCCGCTTGCCGGCTGGGCAGTCGTGGGAGTGGCGGTGAACCCGCGTACGGTGGCGGTTTGGATGATCGGCGCAGCCGGAGTCCTCGGAACCTACTTTGCGGCTCAGGCCTTTCAAGAGCAGGAGGATCGAGATCGAGGCTACCGGACACTCGTGGTCACCCACGGGCCCCAGGTGACGATCCAGGTTGCCCGGTTCCTCATCGTCTCCACCGCGCTCGCTGGCATGATCCTGTCCGCCCTCGGCTGGTTCCCGCGCATCTGCCTCCTCGGCTTGCCCCTGGTCTGGATTATCGACCGCTGGATGCGCCGCTGGTCCGAACAGCCAAACGGCGGTACCGAGGCCTGGGCGCGAGGCACGGCGAAGCGCCTGATGTGGATAGGCTCGGCGGGCATCATGCTCGCAACTGTTGAGTATGTACGCGCGAGTTTGGCTGGCGAGCCGGTGGCGGGGCTCGGCACTCACGCCGGGCATCCGCCAGACAGACCGCTGCTCCCCCCGGCGCAGCTCCGCCTCTGGGAGTTGTCGAAAGCTGTCGGCCAGAACTACAATGAGCGCAGCGGGGGCTAAGTGAAGGATCCACAGATCCGGAATGAAGACGACGCGAAGCGTGTGCGCGCCCGACGTGCCGATTGCCTCCGTCTCATTGCGCACGATCTCAACAACCCCCTCACCGCCATCCGCATCCTTGCCGAGATGCTTCGCGACGAGCTCACCGACGCAGACATGCGCCGCGACATGATAGATGTGCTGGAGGCCGCCGATCTCGCGAGCGCGATCATGGACGGTATGTCGTCGATGCTGCGCCTCGAAGGCGAAGAAGAGGAATACACCTGGTTCCCCGTCGACCTGGTGACCATCATTCAGCAGGCCGTCGACCGGCCAGCTCTGCGGCGACACGTCAAGCTCGAACTCCCCGGCGAGCTGCACCTGGGGGGCGATCGCCGCGCTCTTCAGCGGGCGTTCACCGACATCCTCGTCAACGCCCGTCGTCTCGTCGACGGCCGCCGCATGGTTCGTCTCGAAGCGGAGCGAGATGACAAGGGCGTCAACATTCGAATACACCATCCTGGACCGGGTGTTCCGCCGGAGTATCGTCACAAGCTCCTCGAGCTCTTTGGGGCGGTGGATCTGCGCCAGAACCGCGTGCCGGTCTCAGCCGTGGGGCTCACCTACGCGCAGTACGTGTTCCGACGCCACGGTGGCGATCTCGTGATGACCGACGATGACAGCGGTGGGATGGTCGTCATCGTGAGCCTGAAACACTAGCTACGGCGTAGAGGCCCGTTACTCGGTCGACGATCCGCGATCGCACTGGTAGTCTCCGGCCATGGAAACCTTCGAACCCGGGTCGGCATTCGGCGCCTACACCTTGGAGGGTCTCATCGCCGGCGGCGGCATGGGCCGGGTGTATGCAGCACGGCACGAGGTGTATGGCAGTGCGGTCGCCCTCAAGGTGCTTCACCCCCAGCTGCACGCCGACGATTCGTGGCGCCAGCGCTTCAACGAGGAAGGCCTCGTCGGGACTCGCCTCAAGCACCCGAACATCCTCTCCGCCCGCGAGCTCGTCGAGCACGACGGCCGGATTGCACTTGTGCTCGATCTCGTCTCGGGAGGTCAGACCCTTGACAGGGTCATCGGTCGCGAGTTCCGCGATGGAATGCCGCTGGTTGCCGCTCTCCAGCTCTTCCTGACGATCCTGCAGGGCATGGAGTATCTGCACACCAAAGAGATCGTGCACGGCGACATCAAACCCGAAAATGTCCTGATAGAAGGTGAATACCGCAAGCCCGAGACCTGGAAGGCCAAGGTCACTGACTTCGGCACGGTCGCGCTCATCGCCAATCCGGTGACCATCGATGGTCGCGCCGCTGTGGTCGCAACGCCGCGCTACGCATCTCCCGAGCACATGCTCGGCGTCGATCAGATCGAGATCCGTTCCGACATCTACAGTCTCGGGCTGCTCCTGCATTTCCTGCTCACTGGCAAGCACGTCTCGGTGGCCAAGAACGTCGCCGAGGCCGCTGCGGCGGTCCTCATGCCTGTGCCGTTGGTGATGCTCGTCGATCAGCCCGATCCGGTCATTGCCCTCTTCAAGAAGGCGTGCGCCATCGATCCGGGCAACCGCTACCAGAGCTGCCGTGACCTCGCGCTCGGTATCCGGGCCGTCCTCGACAGCGTGGGTGCGGTGCTGGAGCTAGACGATCTCGCGGCCGATCTCGCCACCGAGGTCGATGACGAGCGGGCCGACCTCAAGGCGAAGATGGAAGCCGCACAAGAGGAGGAGCGCGAAGCCGAATTCACGGACGAAACCGAGCTGGATCTGGGTGTTGCGGTGGATGTGGAGCCCGAGACCCCGCCAGAGCCTTCCGAGGAACCGCCGGAGCTCGTGGAGGAGCCCGAGAAGACAGAGACTGGAGACGTGGCGCCGATTCCAGAGGAAGATAGCGAAGAACTGCCGGTGCCGTCGACCGAGGAGCCCGAGGAAGAGCCAGAATTGACAGTGGCCAAGCCGCCTACCGCGCCGCCCGCCGACGACACGATTTCGGTCTGGGTCTACGTCGCCGTCGCGATCTCCCTGTTTGTCATCCTCGCCGTCGTGGTGATGAACTTCCCGTAGCGGGGATATGGGAAGCGCTTGCGCTTTCCCCTCGGCTTCGCCTCACCCCTTCCGCCCGTCGGCCACCACCAGCTTCGCGTGGCGTCCCGGCGGTCCGGTCCGGGCGGCGAGGCGGATACTACGGCGGATCCTCTCCGGTGGCCGCGGTGACACGGCTAGCGCGTGAGGGGCTTGTACTTGATCCGAGTCGGTTGGTTTGCGTCCTGACCGAGGCGCTTCTTGAGATCCCGCTCATAGTCGCCATAGTTCCCTTGGAACCACACGACGTTCGAGTCGCCCTCGAAGGCGAGGATGTGGGTCGCGATGCGATCGAGGAACCAGCGATCATGGCTGATCACGACCGCGCAGCCGCCGAAGCTCTCCAGGGCGTCTTCGAGGGCGCGCAGGGTGCCGACGTCGAGGTCGTTGGTGGGCTCATCGAGGAGCAGCAGGTTGCCTCCAGTCTGGAGGAGCTTGGCGAGGTGGACTCGGTTTCGCTCGCCGCCGGATAGCGTGCCGACTGCTTGGTTCTGAAGCGTGCCTTTGAAGCCAAATGCCGACACATAGGCTCTCGAGTTCATCTCTTTCTTGCCGACGTAGAGGATGTCGTGGCCGCCGGTGATGTTCTCCCACACGCCTTGCTTGGCGCTCAGGTCTGATCTCGACTGATCCACATAGCTTGATTTGACGGTCTCCCCGATCTGGAGGCTTCCCGAGTCTGGGGTTTCTTCGCCGACGATCATGCGGAATAGTGTTGTCTTGCCGGCGCCGTTTGCACCGATCACTCCGACGATGCCGCCGCGCGGAAGGTCGAAGCTCATGTCCTCGAAGAGCAGCTTGTCGTCGTAGGCCTTCGACACGCCCTCGCAGCGAACCACGATGTCGCCGAGACGGGGGCCAGGGGGGATGCCGATCTCGGTTCTCTTCGCCTCGCTGCCGTCCTCGTCGATCTGCTGCAGCAGGTCGTCGTAGCGGTTCAGGCGGGCCTTGTTTCGAGCGCTGCGCTTGCCTTGACCGAGCTTCACCCACTCCAGCTCGCGGGCCAGGGCCTTGCGACGCTCGGAGCTCTTCTGTTTCTGGGCGAGCCCCCGCTCTTTCTGGTCGAGCCAGCTCGAGTAGTTGCCCTCCCATGGAATGCCTCGGCCCCCGTCCATCTCGAGGATCCATTCGGCGGCATTGTCCAGGAAGTAACGGTCATGAGTGATGCAGACCACGGTGCCCGGATAGTCGTTGAGGTGGCGCTCCAGCCAAGCGACGGAGCCGGCATCGAGGTGGTTTGTTGGCTCGTCGAGCAGCAGCAGGTCCGGTGCGGAGAGCAGAAGCTGACACAGGGCGATGCGTCGCTTTTCTCCGCCGGAGAGATGGGCGACGGCGCTGTCGCCCGGGGCCACTCGCAGGGCATCCATGGCGATCTCGACGGTGCGGTCGATGTCCCAGGCGTTGGCGGCGTCGATCCTGTCTTGGAGCGTGCCCTGCTTCTCGATCACCTTGTCCATCTCGTCGTCGGATAGCTCCTCGGCAAAGCGGGCGCTCACGGCCTCGAATTCGTCGAGCAGGTCGCGAATCGGCTTCACCCCGAGCTCGATGTTCTCTTTGACGGTCAGCGTCTCATCGAGCTGCGGTTCCTGGGCGAGGTAGCCCACGGACGCCTTGGGATCGATCCAGGTATGCCCGAGGTAGTCGGTATCGATGCCACCCATCACCTTCAGGATCGTGGACTTGCCCGATCCGTTGGGCCCGATGACGCCGATCTTGGCACCCGGATAGAAGCCCAGAGTGATTCCCTTGAGGATCTCCCTGCCATTTCCCAGGATCTTCTGGAGGTTCTGCATCTGATAGATGAACTGGCGGGCCATGGTTCCTTCCTTTGGTCCCGGCCTTGTATAGGGGTCCGAGGGTGGAGACCATGGCTGACCGCGATAGGGTGGATGCCGAGCGGAGAAACGATGCCGAAGGGCTTTGAGGTCGGAAATCTCAGCATTCGGATCGAGATGGTCGAGCCACCGGTGTTGCCGCCGGTGTCGGCCCTAGAACAGCCGCCGGTTTTGCCGGTTTCCGGCGATCACGAGCTGTACCCCTTCGAGAACCTGTGTTTCGAGGGAGGCGGTTCCAAGGGCATCGCCTACTGCGGCGCGATCTCAGTCCTCGAAGAGGCGGGCATCTATCCGCACCATATCCGTCGCATCGCCGGCACCAGCAGCGGCAGCTTCCTCGCCGCGATGTTGGCCGTTGGCTACTCGGCCGACGATCTGCGCGAGCTGCTGTTCTCCACTGATCTGGTGGGGCTCATGCAGGATGCGCGCTTTGGTCGCCTGTCAGCGTTCTTCAACATCTGGCAGGTCTACGGATTCAACCCGGGTGTTCGCCTGGTCCAGTTCCTCGGTGATCGCCTGGAGGAGCGGACCGGATCCAAAGACGTGACGTTCTCCCAGGTCCGCGAGCGCTGCGGCCGCGAGCTGTGCATTCCGATCACGAACATCACCCGCATGGTCACCGAGTACTGCCATCCGAAGACGACGCCCGACATGCCGGTGCGCTTGGCCGTGGGCATGTCGATGTCCCTTCCCGTCCTCATGCAGCCCTACCGGATCGTGCGCGCCATCGGCGCCGGCCTCTGGGATGAGACCGATTACTACACCGACGGCGGCTTGCTCTGCAACTATCCACTCCATGCTTTTGACGGTTGGTGGCTGGATATGAAGCCTGAGAGTGCCTTTGTGCGCCGGCTGCGACCCCTCAAGGATGCCGCTCGCTTCCTGCACCACAGCGAGCGCTTTGCTCCTCGAAACCCTAGAACTCTCGGGTTGACGGTCTTCGATGCCAACGAGCCGGACGTCACCGCGAGCTGGGTGCCGGAGGGTGGGGGACCGCCGGCGCGGCCAGACACCTTATTGGCAGGGGCATTCGCCGAGAAAGAGGCGCAGATGGACGAGAAGGCAAGCCTCTCCGAGAGCCTTGGCGATGCCTTCGAACGCCTCGCCGACGCCCTGCACACCGTCGAGACATCCGGAGACGGCCGCGTCAGTCGAGCCGAGGCACAGGGTCTCTTCGCGGCGGGAAAGATGAGTGTGGAGGACGCCCAAATCCTGTTCGGAAGTGCGGATATCAACGTGATCTTCGACACGCTCGACCGCAGCGGGGACGGCTTTGTCAGCTTCGACGAGCTCCTGCAGTTCATGGACTCCAAGAACATCGACCTGACGGCGCGCGCACTCGGGGGAGCCCGCATGGAGTCCACGAGTGTGACCGGCTTCATATCGAACCTCTTCAACACGATGCTGCATCACATTCGGCGGACCAGCCTGCATCACGAGGATCAGTACCGAACCATTCCGATCCACACCGACTACATCGGCACCTCGGATTTTGCCCTCGAAGCGGGGGATCGACAGTTCCTGCTCGACACTGGCGAGACGGCTGCCCGCGCCTTCCTGAAGAACTGGAGGGAGCGGAACAGTGGGCCTTGAGGACAAGTATCGAACGACGACGGAGAGCCACGGCATCTTCAGGTTCATCCTCAAGTTTCTCCTGAAGATCATGTGGTCGGTGGGCGGCGAAATGGACGGCGTGGACGGCCTGCCCCGGGTTCGCGGCATCGACATCCAGCCCTCCCTGCCGAAGTTCCAGCGCGGGGACTTCCTGTTGCTTGGGAACAACGGCGGTTTGTCGCACATCATGGTCTACGTCGACGAAGACATCGCGATCCACAGCATGGCGACCGAGAAGACCATGCGCGGCAAGGTGGGTTCGCTGTGGGATGCCATTCGCCGGCCCTTCTGGTGGACGTTCGGACTGCGAGAGCAGACCGGCGTCATCAAGGAGTCCATCACCGGGTTCTTGAATCGCTACGAGCGCGACACCTGGGTATTGTTGAGGCGGGAGGGCCTTTCTGCGGAGCAGGTCAACGCCGGCATCTCCCACATCGAGACGTTGGTGGGCGCCGCCTACGACTACGACTTCAACGCTGGCGATGACGACTACTACTGCACGGAGATCGTCGTCGAGTTTCTGGAAGCCGCGGGGGTGCCAGAGGTCTTCCCGACACGGCACATCCGCATTCCGATGATCCTCGACGCCCACGTCATCGAGCCGATCTCGGTCCTAGCGGCAGAGGCGGTGCAGCCGGTGCTGGCCAATGCCGCAGCAACGGAGAAGTTCGCCGCGGAAGTCGAGAAGGCCGAGATCGTCGTCGGCTAGAACTGCGCTGATCCGGGCGTCCGCGGGAACGGAATCACGTCGCGGATGTTCTCCATCCCGGTGATCCACATCAGCATGCGCTCGAAGCCCAGTCCGAAACCACCATGTGGCGTGGTGCCCCAGCGGCGAAGGTCGAGATACCACTCGAGGTGGTCGTACTCCATCTTGCGGCGCTTCATCTCGCTCACCAAGACATCGAGGCGCTCCTCGCGCTGGGATCCGCCGATGACCTCGCCGATCCGCGGCACGAGCAGATCGGTGGCGGCGACCGTCTTGCCCCCGTCGTTGAGCCGCATGTAGAAGGCCTTCTGGTCGGTGGGGTAGTCGGTGACAAAGACCGGCCCCTTGAAGTGCTCCTCGGCCAGGAAACGCTCGTGTTCTGCCTGGAGCGCTTGACCCCACCCAACAGGGAATTCAAAGGACTTACCTGACTTTTCGAGGATCTCTTGGGCTTCGGCATAGGTGATCCGGCCAAAGGGTTTGTTCACCACATCGCGGACTTCGTCGAGGACCCCCTTGCGGATCCGCTTGTTGAAGAAGTCGAAGTCGTCGGGGAGCTGCTCCTGGGTGCCGATCGCCACCTCGCGGATGAACTCCTGAATCAGGGCGATGACGTCGTCGAGATCGGCAAACGCCATCTCCGGTTCGATCATCCAGAACTCCGAAGCGTGGCGCTTGGTGTGGGAGTTCTCGGCGCGAAAGGTCGGCCCGAAGGTGTAGACATCGGTGTGCGACTGGGCGAAGCACTCCACCTGGAGCTGCCCGGAGACGGTGAGAAAGGTCGGGTTGCCAAAGAAGGCGGTTGGATCGCCCTCGACCATGACCTGGAAGAGCTCTCCGGCTCCCTCGGCGTCGGCGGCGCTGATGATTGGGGTGTGAATCCACAGGAAGCCGCGATCCTGGAAGAACTTGTGGATCTGCCAGGACAGGGCGTTTCGCACGCGGAGGACCGACTGGTGGGTGTTGGTGCGTGAGCGCACGTGGGCGATAGTCCGGAGATGCTCGAAGGAAGTTCGCTTCCGCTGCAGCATATACGTCGATGGATCCGAGTCTCCGACGATCTCGATCTCGCTGGCGACGATCTCGACATCTTGCTTTCCACCTGGAGAACTCACCCAGGCCCCACGGATGCGCACCGCGGTACCGATGCCGAGGCGCGGCTTGAGCTCCACGGCGTCAGATTCGGAGAGGATCACCTGGACCGTGCGGGTGTCAGACCCGTCGAAGAGGTGCACGAAGCTGATGTTCTTCGAGAAACGCGCCGTCTTGACCCAGCCGGTGACCTCGACATTTTCGCCGACTGTGGCGTGGTCGAGGAGGTCTCGGATCTTGGTACGGCGCTTGGTGCCTTGGGACATGGTGTCCTCCTTGGAGCGGGACTGCTAACCGTTCAGAGACTCTGGTTCAGCAGCTGCTCGAGGAGTCGGCGGGCATCGCCGATCCGAGGGTCGCTGTCGGCGGCACAGAGGTCTCGAATCGGTCGGGCCGCCGCTGGATCTGCGGTGGCGGCGAGGGCCTGGGCCAGGTGGACTCGGTCGTCGGTGTTCCAGGAGAGGCGCTGCTCGAGCAGAGCCGCGAGCACTTCCTCGGTGTGCACATAGCGGGCGAGCTCGATCCCGCTCACCGAACAGAACTCGTCGCGGATCAGGGCCTCGACCGCGTCGGGCTGGAGGCTGGCGGCGAGCCAACGAATATTGGCGGCGCGATCGCCCATGTGCACTTCGTTGTCCCGCATGGCCTCGACAAACCAGCTCGCGAGCTCTGGTATCTCACGCATGAGTGCGGCTGCGAGCACGGCGGCCGGTTCTCCCGGGCTGACCAGCTTGTCCAGAATCTGGGGGGCATGGGCCGGTGTGAGCTGCCGTCGCGCCGCAGAGAGGTGCGAAGGATCGGCGCCGAAGCCACCACGGAGAACGTCTTCGACTGGCGTGGTCGGCGATGCCATGCGCAGCCAAGCGGCGCCGAGACCTCCGTTGAGGCCGCTTGGACCCCGCTTTTCGTAGATTGATCGAAGCAGCGCGGCGGCGGGCCCGGAGCTTCGGTGCAGGAGGGTTCGCACCCACGCTTGCTCGCGGCGTCCGGCCCCGCCTTTTGGTTTTCGTACTGGAACGCGATCCGAGCCGGCGAGCTCGGCACCGAGAGCCACCGCATCGTCGGGGTCGATCGCCCAGCTCTCGAACAGAGGAACGCCGAGGTGCAAGAGGATCGTGCGCAGGATCTCGCCGTCGTCGGCAAATCCTCTGGCGATCTCCGCTGCTGTGGCCGCCAGATCGGAGTCGGTCGCCGACTTGAGCAGCAGCACCGGCAGGATCCATGGCAGCTGTTCGCGCCCTTCGGCGTCTGCGGCGACTCGGATCTCTTCCTTCGATACGGGACCGAGCTGAGCTAGCGCAAAGACAGCGATCAGGTCGTTCAGCGATCGCGAACCCAGGGATCCACGCAGCGCTGTGGGCAGTCGATCTCCAGTTGGAAGCAGCCCATATGCGCCTAGGCGCATCGCATTGTACGCGGCGTTGGGCTGCTCTCGTTCGAGCGCTTCGGCGACCAGATCTACGATCCCTTCGGGGGCTGCCGCGAGGCAGATCTCGGCCTCACCGAGGTCGTCGGGTAGCGCTGGTGGCTTCACGCCGGCGAGCGCGAGTCGGCTGAGTGCCCAGTCGCGGGCGGGTCCGGGCGACCCCTCGGCGACAGAGGTGAGTACGTCGATGTCGTGGAGTGTCTTGGCCATGCAGCACCGATATCCCTTCCAGGCGGAATCGGGTTAGCGGAATGCCGATGAACGACACCCTGTATTTCCGGCAGCTCAAAGGCGGCCGAGAGTTCGCCGTTGGCGATCCCATTGCCTCAAGCATGGACAACTTCGTCTACCTGATCGGCGACAAGAAGGCGGGCGAGTGCCTGGTGGTCGATCCGGCCTGGGACGTTCAGGGGCTCCTCGATCTCGCCGCCGCCGACGACATGAAGGTCACGGGCGCGCTGATCACCCACTGGCACCCCGATCACGTGGGCGGACCCCTCTTCGGTCACGATGTGAAGGGCGTCGCCGACTATGTCGGGCTAAACCCGAGTCCGGTCTATGTGCACCGGGCAGATGCCGAGATGGTCTCCATGATGACCGGGGTGTCGGCGACCGACATCACCAAGCTGGACTCCGGCCACAAGGTGCAAGCCGGCGATGTCGAGGTCGAGTGCCTGCACACACCGGGACACACCGCCGGCTCCCAGTGTTTTCGGTGCAAGAACGCTCTGATCGCCGGGGACACGCTCTTCCTCCAGGGCTGTGGGCGCCTCGATCTGCCGACCGCCGACGTCGACGAGATGTACAGGTCGCTCTACGAGCGCCTCGCCACACTCCCGGCTGAGACGGTCCTGTACCCGGGTCACGACTACGGGTCCAAGCCGCACGCGCCGCTCGGCGAAGTCCGGCAAAACAACGCCCATCTCCGAGTGCCGAACCTGGAGACCTGGCGCCGCCTCATGGGCCGGTGATGTTCGGAGATCTCCTCGCCGAGGGATCGATGCGGCTGGCCCTCGGCTCGGCGCTGATGCTCATCGGCGGCATGGTGCTGGAGCGTTTCCTGCTGACCCGCTTCCGCTGGACTCCCTATTTTACGGCGGGTTTCCCACTCTTTCCGGTCCTGGTGCCCATTCCCACCAAACCGCAGGGCAGTGGAGAGACGGCGACGGTGAAGTGGGAGGTCGTTGGCGAAGACGGTGATGTAGTGCGTTTCTGGTCTGATCCCGAGAACCGCAGCGCGCCGAGTGGGCTCCGAGGCGCCGTCCGGTTCTATGGCGCGGCGCACGGGCAGATCGGGCTCGCAGTCCGGTGGAGCCCGCCTTGGACCCTGTTGCTCGCTGCCGCTTGGCTCGTGATCTTGGGCATTGCGCGTGGCGAACCACAGATCACGGTCCCCATCGCGACGATCTGGGTGATGGGTGTGGTGCTGGTCTATCGGCAGGGTGCCATGCGGGCGGCGGCGGAGCTTCGCTGGGCGTTTGTCAAAGGGGACTGACGGGCGACGGAATGCTCACACACTGACCGACGATCCTCCGGACTTCCTCGACGAGAGAATTGCGGTCGTAGCCGGCTTTTCCCACAATCGTCTCGACCTGGAGTTCCAGGAGCCCGCGCTGGGACGGTGGAAGCTCCATGGCGGTGACGACGACGATGGGGATCTCTCTCCAGTCCGGGTGCCGCCGCACTGCAGTCACGACGCTGAAGCCGTCGAGCTCGGGCATCATCAGGTCGAGGAGGATGAGAGCGGGTCGTACCTCGGTGATGCGCTCTAGGGCGACGCGACCGTTCTCGGCCTCCATCACTCGATATCCCTCGGCACGCAGCATCCTGGCCGTCATGTCGCGGGTGAGAGAGTCGTCCTCGACCAGGAGGATGGGCTCCGAAGCATTCAGGATCTGAACATTTGCGATGGCTTGGAGGAGCGCCTCTTTGCCGATGGGTTTCACCAGGTATTCGGACGCTCCGAGCACGATGCCCCGGGAGCGGTCGTCAACCATCGTGATCATGACAACCGGAATGTGTGCCGTCGACGTGCGCGACTTGATCGCTTTCAGAGTCGCCCAGCCGTCCACCTCTGGCATGACTGCGTCGAGGCAGATGATGTCGGGACGGAAGCGCTCGGCGAAGCTCACGCCCTCGGAGCCGGAGCGGGCTTGGAGCACGCGATATCCCTCGGCGGTAAGGAAGTTACCGAGGTGGTTTCGCATGGCGTCATCGTTGTCGACAATGAGCACCATGGGCGCGGCGGACTTGTCGATGGAGGCCTCGTCGCTGTCCGCTGTCCACTCGGGGTCCTCGGTGATCTCGGCGTCGAGCTGGTCGGGGATCTCCAGTCGGAAGATTGCGCCCTTTCCCAGCTCACTCTGGACGCTGAGGCTGCCGCCCAGGAGCTCGGCCAGTCGCAGGGTGATCGTGAGCCCCAGCCCTGTACCGCCTCGCTTTCGGGCGGGGTCTTCGCTCTGCACGAACTCCCGGAAGATCTCGGCGCACTGGTCTTGGCTCATTCCGATGCCGTTGTCTTCCACTTCGAAGATGATCGTTCCTGCGCCGGGCGTGTCGTCTGCCATCACCCGGAGGACGATCTTGCCGTTGTCGGTGAACTTGCAGGCGTTGCTCAAAAGATTGCGTAGGCACTGCCTTGTCTTTCGCTGATCCGAGAACAGGGTCGTGACCGTGGGGCCGATGTCCAGATCGATGGTGTTGTGGTGCTCGGCGGCTAGATCTCTCACCGATCCGATGGCATCCACGCACAGGTCGTGGATGTCGACGAGCTGCGGGTAGACCTCGGCCCTGCCAGCTTCGATCCGTGCCAGATCGAGGATGTCGTTGATCAGGTTGAGCAGGGACTGTCCGCTGTCGTGGATCTTCTGTAGGTCGGACACCAGCTCGTCGGCGCCAAACTCGCGCACGTCCTCTTGCAGGAGCTCGGAATAGCCGAGGATTGCGTTCAATGGCGTGCGGAGCTCGTGGCTCATGTTTGCGAGAAACGCGCTCTTTGCGTGATTCGCCTCGGTCATCTGGGCACGAAGGGTAGCGATCTGCGCGTGTAGATCCGGTTGTGTGTCGGAGACGCGCGCTCGCAGGCGGGAGGCCTCCATGTCGAGGGTGACACGCTCTCGCTGCAGATCCTCGACGCGTTTCTTCAGCGACATGGTCCTGCCGGCGCGGGAGAGGGCTTCGATGGCAGACGGGACGTTGCCCCGGCAGCTGTCCCAAGCCCAATCGGCTGACTCCGCGCCATATCGGATGCAGAGAATCCCCTCTTGCTCCCTCAGGAGGTCTCGGAAACCACTCTCGATCTGCACGTCGATGAGGGCCACGCCGATCCCAGACTTGATCGCTTCTCGAGCGCCCGCGTCGTCCGTGGCGAGTTGCACGGTCCAGCCGGCAGCCATGAGCTGGTTCCGGATCTCACGGAACGCAGCGTTGGCGTCTGCGATGAGCAGTGCTGTGCTCGGCCAGTCCTTGCGCATGGGATCCCGATTCAGGTGTGAGTGCGATCCTACACCGAGCAGCTCTCGTTGGCGGTTTTCAAGGTGCTGACTTCGCCAAGAACCAGGTCAACGGTATGATGCTCATACTGGATGAGCTTGCGCACTTCGCGTGTTCAGGCCATAGCGACTCCTCCGCAGGGTATCTCCATGTTCCGCACGCTCGGCGTAGCCGGCCTATTCTTGTTCGTAACCAGCGCCAGCGCGGCAGCGGACGAAGACCCCACCGAGCAACTCAGTCCCGAGGCTGCCAAAGCTGAGTACGTGCGCCTCGCACAGGAACTCGAGAAGCTCACCTCGCGCAACGCGTGGGCAGGCGTGGAACGCACCTATCTCGCCCTCATCGAGACTGGCGTTCAGCCTACGTTCGAGGACTTCATCGCCGGCGCCTCGAGCGCGCGCGCGACCGGTGACATCTCCGGGAGCCGCGCGCGCCTCATGGCCGCCAACGAACTCCAAGAGGACAAAGAAATCCTGGACTGGCTGTGGGAGATCGACTCCAACTACGGCAAGGTCTTCTTGGCCTGTCTACCCAGCAAGGACCCGATCACCCTCGCCGCGCCGGTGATGCCCTTCGATCCTGCCATGGCTGCCTCGGTTCGCTTCGCCATCGCCGAGATCGAGGAGGATTGCCTCTTCGACGGCTACCTGCCCAAGGGTGATTACGTGTTCGGCACCAAGGAGGTTTCTGTGGTGCCGCGGGTCCAGTCGGTGCGAATCGACCTGCGGAACATGGACACCAAGAGGCAGAAGAAACCCAAGAAAGGGGCTCAATAGAGCGGTCAGCCGCCGTCGTCGTCAGCCGAGCCACGGTCGGACCGCTCGCCGCGCGCCTGCACCGTCCAGGAACGGGAGAACGGTGGTCCGTGTGGCCGCGCGCTGCTGCCTTCGGGACCGAAGGCGTCCGCGATGGCCTGGATTTCCTCGACGGTCCTCGGCTCTTGCGGTCCGAGGCGATTGTCGGGCGTCGACTCGACATAGAGGCTCTGGCTTGGGAAGGCGAACGAGACGCCGAGCTCGTCGGCGAGGCGAATGAACTCGAGGATGTTCTGGGAGCGGGTGACGAGCTCCTCTGACCAGCCCGGGACTACGAGGTGGTAGTAGACCAGGATCTCCAGCGCCGAGTTCCCCAGGTTGTAGATGTGGACCTCGTAGCTTGCCTGAACCGAAGGATGCGTGGCGAGAATGGCGCGAACACCCTCGACATAGGCCTGGAGCACATCGGGGGGTGTGTCGTAGGTCAGCCCGATGGTCATCTTTACGCGTCGTCGCCGTCGATGGCCGTAGTTGTCGACGTTGGCGTTGGTGATCCGGGAGTTCGGGATGGTGACGACGGAGTCGTAGAAGGTGCGGACCCGGGTAGATCGGAACCCGACCTCTTCGACGACCCCTTCGACTCCGCTGATCACGACCCAGTCGCCGATCTGGAAGGGTTTGTCCACGAAGATGTTCACCGACCCAAACACGTTGGCGACGGTGTCTTGGGCGGCGAGAGCAAAGGCCAGACCGCCGATGCCGACGCCAGCGGCGAGCTTCCAGACGTCGAAGCCAACCTCGTCGGCGAGGTATAAGCCACCTACAACCACCAGAAGTAGCTGCGCAGCCTGCCTGACCAGTGGGATGAGCTGGTCGTCGAGCTTACTCTCGGTACTTGTCGCCCAGGAGCGGGCGATGACCGAGCCGACATTGATGAACCGCGAGATCGCGAACAGGAACGCGAGCCACAGCAGCACCCAGGTGGCCATGTTCAAGTACATGGAGAGGGTGATGGAGAGCTGCAGGTCGGTCAGCCCCCAATAGAGAACTCCAAACGTCACCATTGCGACGATTGGCGTGTTGGTCTGCCGGTAGCTTTCGTCGTCGAGCTTGAGTCCGGCGCGACGGACGAGGCGCAGAACCTGGCCACGAAGGAGGAGGCGTACGACCTGACCTACGGACCATGCGCCGAGCAGCAGGAGCATCCCATACAGGTACTGCCAGAGGTGGAGGCCAAGGAAGCGCTGGTAGAACTGACTCGGGAGCTGGGACTGGAACCACATCGACAGTGGCGAAAACGTGTCCTCGTACAGGGAGGGGATCGCCTCGACCGTGTCGCGAGAGTAGCGCCACTGGCCGTCGGCCCCCTTGGTCAGGCTCAGGACGGGAAAGTCTGGGATCGGAACGATGTGATCCTCGGCGAAGTTGGGATCCGCGGAGAGCTGGGACACCGGCACATAGATGGCTCGGGCGTCGAGGATCTGGAGGAGCTGGACCGCGAGGCGCTCTCCATTGGCCTCTGGCGGAATGTCCATGCAGGTCTTGGCTTTGCTCGGAACGTGGTTCTGGGGCTGCAGCCAGTTGAAGAGCGAGTCGGCAGCGGAACGCGGGTTCGAGCAGTCGGGCTCGGGTGGGTTTGCTGCAAAGGCCGGGGAGACCATCGTGCAGACGAGAAACATCCAGAGCAGTTTCGACCAGCGCATTGGGCTACCTCCGAGCGGGTGCGGGGGTAACACGTCGCCAGGCAGCTCGGCTATGTGTCCTTGGGTTGCCTGCGGAAACGAAGGGGGTCGACGGTGTCGCCGGAGATACGCACGATGAAGTGCAGGTGTGGCCCAGTGGAGCGGCCCGTGTTGCCAGACTTGGCGAAGAGCGCTCCCTTCTTCAGCTTCTGGCCCTTCTTCACAGGGATCTCGTCGAGGTGGCAGTAGGCGGTGCGGACACCGTGGCCGTGCTCGATCACGACGAACTTCCCGCTCTTGCTGTTGGATGCAACAACGGCAACGACGCCGGCCTGCGGGCTGTACAGCGGGGTTCCGATGGGTACGGAGAGATCCACGCCATTGTGGAACTTCTTTGTCTTCAGTACCGGGTGGATGCGGTAGCCGTATTTGGAGCTTATGCGGTGGTCGATGGCAACGGGCCACTGCAGGTCCAGAGCAGTCGCCAGCGCCATTGCGCCAGTGACGATCCGGTCGGCGTCGTGGGTTGCGCTAGACGGAAGATAGCGGCGATGAACGGCATATTTCTCTGGGTCGGTGTCGCCGGCCGCCCGAGAGCGTGAGATGGCACGGTCGCGGAGGGAGGCGCCGATTGCCAACGTCTCCAGGGCCGCCTCGGGGTCGCCCGTCTCCAAGAAGGCCTCATCCAGGAAGGCCATCGCTCGCTCGTCTTTGGGCAGATCGGGGCGCGCCTCGAGTCGTGCCTTGATGGATTTCGCCAGTTTCTTGGCCGTGACGGCGCGGGCAGCGGTGCGCCAGGGCTCTGGGAGGCCGTCTCCGAGGATCCACTCATCGTCGTCGATGAGCGGCGGAAGAAGAGGAAGATCTTCGACATTTGGCGGTGCGGCGGCGCCATTGCTGAAGTAGGCGGTGAGGCTCGGCAGATCGGCTTCGTGTCCGCGTATTCGCTCCATGCCGTACCAGGCTAGCCCGCCCACCGGAGTCCGGGTGCCCATAGCGAGCGCCACAAAGACCACGAGGATGAGGTCGAGCGCTCCTCCGAAGCCTGGCTTTCTCTTGGCTTCTGAAGGGAGTTTTCGCCCGGGTCGGGAGAGGCTGTTGATGCCGTCGCGGATCGCGCTGCTCATCCGATCCACCCCCAGATGGGCAGGCCGTGTTTCATGGCGAGGCCCGCGACCAGGATCACCAGCGGCGCCCACACGAGTCCATCGATGCGGCTCGAAGGCGTGGGCGCACGACGCACGACGCGGACCCAGCCGGTAGCTGCGAGACGCCAGGCGACCATGAAGGCGACGAACCAGGCGACGGGAGTCGCGTAGTCGAGGAGCCACTCTGCGGTGAGATCTTCGACGGCCATGCCGACGACCCACGCGCCAGCGAGGGCGGTCGGCGCCCAGAACAGCGGAACGAGGATCGCGCGAATCGAGACCTTTTCCCGCCAGTTTGTGAAGCTCTTGGCTGGGGTCGCGTTCGAACTCACCAACATCCAGGTCGCCCACGCGACCACGACGAGCTCGACGCCAACTGCACACCATGTGGAGACTTCGAGGGGAGTCTCGGGCTCCGGCCAGGCGATCTGGAACTGTGTCAGGAGCGGGAGCAGGTAGTCATCGAGTCGATCGGCGGCGAGGTGGATGCCAAGGATGGTGACGCTGAGCTGTCCAATCCAGAGAAATGCAGGTCTGGCCCATGAAACAAAGGCGTCGAGCTTCTTGAGAAGGGACAGCATCGAAGGGGTTGGACTCCGGCCAGCCGTTGCGGTTCTCGCCGTCGGCATAACGTGAACGAGTAAACGGCCATTCGCTTACACATACGTCGGATGTTGGGCGATTCTATGCAGATGCCGTGCGGATTCTTGCCAATTGCCCGGCGAGGGCCAAGGCCAGGGCATAGGCGACCAGCGCGATCGTGAACGCAAAGCTGTAGCCCCAGGCGCGGGAAACGAGGACGGTAGCGAGGCTCGCAACAACACTCATCCAGCCGTTCAGAGCCCAGGCCCAAGGCACGATTCCGGCAGCGCTCGGGTGCAAGATGCGCAACGCGAGCGGGAACGGCATTCCCATGAAAAAGCCCAGCGGCGCCAGCACGATGAAGGTCAGTGCGCTGCGGACGGCCAGGGGAAGGCCAAAGGCGTAGGTGTGCAAGAGATCGGGGACCACCCACGCTTGTAGAGCCCCGAGAACCAGCACGAGCGCCAGGGCACCGCGCAGATAGGTCACGAGCTTGTCGGATTGCAGCTGCTGGACCACCACACTGCCGATGCCCGACAGCAACAGCATCGCGAGAATCACGACCGTGATCGCATAGGTCGGGTGACCCACGAAGAGCACGAGCTCGTGGATGAGTACCGTTTCCACTGCCAGATAGCCGTAGCCGAGGCAGGAGACGTAGAGCAACCCGGCGCCGACCCCGGTGAGCGTGTTGAGCCCAGTGGGCTCGCGGCGGAGCATCGGCACGCCGACGAGCAGCAGCCCACAACCGGCCACGAAGGCGATCTGCAGCACCAGTGTGTGGTAGATGATCGCCATCGGAACGACTTCTTCGTCCGAGCCGACAAAGATGCGTCCGGTGGCTTCGGCCATCATGCCCAGCATCTTCGACGGGTCGTCGAGATAGGGGCGGTCGTCGGTCATGATTGGGCCGTTGAACAGGTTCCGTCGTACGGAATCCTTGTCGGGATCGACCGGGTCGAGGTCGATGAACTGGTTGGGCCGAGTCTTGAGCCACGCGGCGACCTTGTCTCGTTCAGCGGCGGTGAAGGCGCGCTTCTTGACCAACATCACCGTCGCGTTGCCGCGGATCATCATGACGTTGTTGGCGGGTTTCTGCACCCCCATCTCTCGCAGCGCGGCCACGGCGGCCCGAGCGATCTCGTGGGTGCGAGGTCCTCGTGCGAAGGACAGTGTTCCGTCGTCGGAGAGCCGGTCAAAGTATGTGCGGAAGGCCTCTTTTGTCTCCAGGAGGTTTGGTGACCATGCAGCGGACAACAGGCCGGCCGATGAGTGCAGGTTGGCGTGAACCATCTGGATGATGTCGTAGGGCTCGGTGGCGTGAAGAATCGCCGCACGGCCGTCCATGGTGACCCGCTTGGTGTTGCCGACGATGAACGGATTTACCGGGGAGTTGGGGTATTTTTCTGCGATGACATCGCCGATCTCCGGAGCGATGTCGATGGCATGGATGTCGCTGTACCCGAGGCTCTGAGCCACCGCGACCTCTGGCCCAGCAGAGGCGGCGAGAACGGCTATCCGAGCGGGTGGTTCGTGGAGTCGGTAGACCACGGAGCGGTTCGGCTCCAGGGCTTTCCGCGCGCGCCGCTTGCGGTCGAGAATCACCTCCGAAGCGGAGGAGTTGTCGAGGAGCATGTAGACGCCGCGCTTGTCATCGTGCAGGGCGAGGCGGGTGAGAGGTGTCCACCTGGTGTAGGTGACGTTCTCCTCGGAGTAGCCCGCCGCATACTTGACCTTCAGTACCTCGTAGCCCGCCCCGGAGGCTGTGACGGCTGCGGATGCCGCGAGACCACAGAGCAAAGCAAGCCGCAGACCGGCGGTCTCACCAGATGTCCTGAATAGGATGATCGCCGCCAACGAGCACATTGCCGCGACAACGAATGCGGTATCCGGACCCGGAAGTGTGTACAGCAGCGGGACAAAGGCTAGGGCGGCGACCGCTCCACCGATCAGGTCAGCGCCGTAGATGAGCCCGATGTGTTCCTTTCGCCGCTGGAATGTGCCGGCAAAAGCCAGTCCGGCGGCCACAAAAGGCGCACACAGCACTGGGAGGAGGATCGAGAACCAGAACGGATCGACCAGATCCCAGGAGATGGCAGATCGCTCGCCGAAGTTGGAGGGGGGCTCCTCGAACTGGATCGTGATTGGCATGACGACGGCGAGGAACACCGCGACAACGGTCAGTCCGCCCTGCAGGAGAGCCAGCCAGCCGAGCCGGGACTCCAGGCCATCGTCGGGGACGAGGTCTGGCCACATGTGCTGCAGGAGTGCTCCCGCGCTGATTCCCAGGAGGGCGAGGGCGAGGGCAAGGTGAGCGAAGGTGGCGAACAGAACCACGCCAAAGAGTCGCGTCAGCACGAGTTCAAAGAGCACCAGCGAGAAGCTGAGCAGGAACATCGTCGCAGCGACGGCGTTGCGGGGGGAGAGCTGCATCCCGCGGGTACTATTGCAGTGCTGTGGCCAGTGCCCGTGATGCGGACTCAATGGTGAAGCCGAGGCCAATGACCTCGCCACCGTCTTGGATGACGACCGCCGCGTAGAGGGGGATCACGCCACCATCCAGACGCAGGACCTGCCCCCCGTTGTCGAGGGTCAGGAGCGGCTGATCCGATGCGGTGTACAGCTGGCCGATCGGCGGTGGTAGGAGCCCGGTGATCTGCGATGTACGCAGGATCGCGGTCGCGCTGTTTGGATCCGACCAGGCGAGAACTCCGTGTGCGGCTCCGAGAGTTCGGTTCGAACGATAGCCGGGCGGTGTCGGGGCTCTGCCGTCTTGGAGCCCGTCGGGCCAACCCGGGAGCTTTGCGGCGGCGGCACGGGGGTTGGCTCGCAGGTCCACGATTACCTGGGCGCGAGGGTCATCTCGGAGCAGTCGAGCGTCGGATGTGGCGTCGCCGACCGCGGAGACGAGGCGGTATTCCATGCGGGTCAGCCGAGCCGTTGGGTCCTTTGAAGCGGCCGAGTCGAGGGCCTTGACGTTGTTGGAGGAATAGAGCCGGCCGGCCGTCGCCGCGAACGCGAGAGCTTGGCCCTCTGGTTTGCTGTGCCGGGTCGCGAGGAGGATTCCGTCTCGGGCCGCGTCGTCCAGGGTGTTGCGTTCAACCCGCATCTGGGCGCGGATCGAGAGGAGCACTGCGTCCTCTACGACTGCGGCGTCGTGGTATTGCAGAAGGCCGAGCAGCGCGGCTTCGGGGGCCAGCTGCGTGAGAGTATTCAGGTCCGGCGGCCAGTCCTGGGGCAGCTCGAAGTCCGCCGTGCGCGACCGACCGAGGGTGGCTCCGTCTTTGTCGTGCACCAGAGTGGAGATGAGGGCTAGCTCGTAGCCCATGTCCTCGTTCTCGGGCGCCAGATCGGATGCTCGCTGCGCTGCGTGTCGCGCTGCCGGCAGGTCGCCCTCTGCCACTGCGTAGGCGACCAATGCCGACCACAGCTCGGCGTCGTCGAAGGCGAGTCGCGCGGCGGTCAGAGCGTATTCTCTGGCGAGCCCGATCCTCCCCAGTGTGTCGGCGGCACCCGCTGCAGCGGACACCACCGCTGGGTCGAACGGAGCCGCGGCGATTGCGGCGTCCACCCGCTCGAGTACGGTCGATCCGGCGACCCCCGAGGTGGCTGCGGCCTGAGCCAGCAGGATCTCCACGACCGGGTTTGGTCCGCTCGCGAGGACCTTCTCGAGCATGACCTCGGCGTCGGTTGCCCGCCCCTCGTCGAGCGCGGTCTGGGCGAATCGCAGCACCAGTCGGGGGTCTTCGGGGCTGCCGAGCTCATCGGCGGCGGCTTGGGCGGCCTTCATGATGGTCTCGGGGTTTTGCCAGGCCTGCGCACCGGCGCTGTCTTCCTGGGCGGCGGGCGTTACCTCGGGTTGGAGCTGCTCCATCATCAGCAAGGCTCGTAGCCGGACATCGGGGTCGAGGTCGCGGCGGAGCGAAGCGGCGAGGAGCCACGCGCCCCGGTCGAGCCCAAACCCCTCCATGCCCTCGGCGATTTGCATGATTGCCGGTGAATCTCCTGCGTCTTCGGCGACGAAGGCCAGGCTTTCCCACGGCTGCGTGTCTCCGGTCTCGATCCAATGCCCGAGTGCCCCGATCAGGTCATCCAGACCGCTCGATGCGAGTGCTTTCTTTAGGATTTTCGCTGGTTTTCTGGCGTTGTTGACCTTCCACCACAGCATGGACTCGATGATCGCTAGCTGAGCGGGAGTGGCCTCCTCACTGCTCCGGACCGACGCCGCCACGCCGCCGTTCGCCGGTCCAAAGAGCAGGATCTCGGCCCCGAGTGGTGCCTGGGTGGCCAGGAAGCTGGTGGCTTCGGCCTCGCGGATCGCGGTGGTCGACCGGTAGGGGCGTTCGACCTCGACGATCATGTTGGTTCGCTGTGCTTCGCGTTTGTAGCTGCGAGAGACCAGGGCCACGTCGCGGAACGTGGAGGGCTCGGTGGAGGTGGCCAGGATCTGAAGTGCCGGGGGCGGGGCGATCGAGACCACCTCGCGGACGCGGATGTTGGGCGGCAGCCAGCCGGCGAGAGACGGCGCGATGACCGGCGGTATGGAGCCGACCAGTCCATGCCCGAACGGCCTCATCGCGTTCTCGTCCATGCCCGACAAGCTCACCTTGACGCCGCGATCCGTCCGCTGGATGCCACTGGTCGTGGTCGTGAACCGGCTGAGGTCTGGGCGGCCCTGGACCACGAGCTTGCGCAGTGCTTCGGTGCGGCCGTCGTCGTCCAGGGTTGAGAGGAGGCTGCGTATCGCCTCGGCGGCGGTTCCGGATGCGCCGATGTTTGCGGTCCAGGATGCGGTTCCATCGCCGCGAATCGTCATGTTGGTGTTCACGATGACGTTGCCGTTGACCACAGAGTTGGTACGGATATCGACGGGTAGGTCGCCGGGAATCCAGGCACTTCCACCAATCAGAGCCGCCGGGAGGTCGCCGGGCGCCGCGAAGTCGTTCGAGGGGTCGATCCAGGTGATGCCGTCATCGCGATGCACGGCGATGACCGGGCGAGCCAGCATCTCTGGGGCAGGGACCATGACGGGAAAGGCGCCCCGGCTTGCCGCGACACGGACCGAGGCGGGCACGGCATCGAGTCCGGAGAGCCGCATCACTGAGAGCAGAACCATTCCACGATCCGCTGCTGAGCCCGTGCCGGCCTCGATGGTCTCGGCGGCGGATCGGGCCGTCAGCCAGCTGCCGTAGTTGCCCTCTTCGGCCCTTATGTCGGCGTAGACGCGGTCGATGGACTCACCGACGCCGAGGCTCGAGCTGTCGGCGGCGAGTCGGCGACCGAGGGTGTCTTTGCTGGCGATTCTGTCGTCGACGTGCTTCACGACAGCCGAGCCGGCAACGAGCCAATCGTCCCAGGTGCTCCATACGAGCTGGCCCATTTCTTGGGCCTCCAGCCCGCTCCAAGTCACGGTGACACTGCGTCCGCCGCGGGTTCCGTGCTTGGGTAGGCCGCTGGGATCCGACCACACGTGCAGCGGCACCCACGATGGCGCGCGCACGGTCACTTCGGTCTGCTGCACGGGCAGGTCGGGAGCTGTCAGGAAGACGCCTGAGTGGCTGCCCCGGTCTCCAACCGTTCGTTGCTCCAAGGAATAGACCGTACCGGGTGCAGCATCTCCCGGGACGAGCAAGAGGTTCTCGAGGACGATGGCGCCGCTATCGGAGGCGCCGTCGAGCCCGTATGGAGTGATGAGCCCGGCCGAGCAGGCCTCGGGATCATCGATCCTGATCTTCCAGGTCACGGTGTCGGTGCGCCTCTTCGAGCCGTCGATTGCGACATCGACGACGTGCTCGAGCACCGTTGCCGGAGCCGAGGATGGCGCTTCAGGAGGGGACTCCTGCGCGAGAGTATCGGCGCCGATCAGCGCCACCAGAACCGGAAATGCGTACCACATTCTTGGCAGCGTACAACAAGGAGAGCGCTAGGAACGTTCGGGAAAGCTCGACCACTTGTGCACGCGAACTGTCCCGAACGTTCCGATCGAGGGAGGCCCGAACGGGTCGACCGGCAACATGAAGAAGCAGGGCACGGGAATCCCGGCCCTCAAACTTGACGGGCCGGGAATTCCCGAGCGCTGCTAGGGAACCACGGCCAGGCGCCGATCTGCGACTGCGTGCAGGGCGAGGTGGAGTCTGGGCTCGTCGCCGACCGCCAGCTGACGAATGCGTCGGTGAGTGAGAGCCAGGGCCGGCGCGAGATCGGCGGTGCTCCAGCCCTGGGCGCGTGCGAGGTGGACGAACAGGCGGAAGCAACGCCGGTCTGCGGGAAGCACACCCAGCACGCCGCCTGCGACCCTCAGAAGGAAGGACAGGTCTTGGAGGCCGCCCCGTGCCGGAGGCCAGCCCATTGGCAGGTCTGTACCACCGGCGAGGGCGTGCACGGTGCGAGCGTCGACGAGTTCGCGCAGGCGGCTGGCGTCAAAGAAGCTTGCGTCGCGAAAACCCATCATGTCTCGGTGGCTGGACCAGGGATCGGACAGGGGTCCCTCGGCGCCGGCGTCGACGGGTCCGAGGTGTGTCCAGACGACGGCGTCCACGAGCTCTGAGCGGCGTAGGGTGGCGCGCTCACTGGGGAAGGCGGCGAGTCTGAGCTTCCATTTCTTGGCGGCTCGGGTCGTGCCCACTTTGACGCCGCGCAGCACGTTGCGAATGTCGCCGGGCTCGCCTTCGAGGACCAGCCGCAGTTCGCTGAAGGTGAATCCGAACGCGATCACGGTGACGTCGCGGCGCTTGGCGGCCCGCTTGAGTCGCTCGAGAACCTCGTAGCGGAACACCGCGCCGGTCAATCCCTGAATTCGCCCCGTGAGATCACATAAAACCCGCTCGAACATGATGTCCTCCGTCGGGCTGACAGAGAAGCAAGGAACGATCCGTAGAATTGTGCAGGTTTGACCGTTGAGATGACGACCGTCAGGTGACAGACGTCCGTCAGACGTTCGTCACTTCTGACACCCCCTGATCAGGTGTTCAGTATCCGTTGCTGGACATGGCGCGATCGCCGTCGTAGGCGACCCACTTCCCGTCGTCGAAGGCCACCCGCGTGGGGATGCCTTCGTATGCTGGCTGGTCGTGAGCTGGGTTCCCAGGCAGCAGCAGCTGCAGCCCCGACTCACTGAACTGGAGGATCGGCCGAATGGGGCGCTGTGCTCGTGTCTCGGCGCTGTCCCATACGGCGCTTGCCGACTCGAAGGCTGCTAGCTCGCGCAGGGTCCACCAGGTCGGTGGTGCCATGGGAAAGTCGGCGATTTTCTGGTCTGTCGCCACGGCCTCGCGGGGAGAGACCCAAGCGCTGTCGACGGTCTCGTGCTCGTCGTGCCGTCCGACGGATCCCTTCACGATGGCGACGAGGAAGCGGGTGTCGTAGCGTCGAGGTTCGATCTTCGGAGTCACCCAGTACGACCACGCGCGCACGCAGTCGAGATCCACTGTGGCGTCGTGTTTTACCAGGGCATCCGCGAAGGCCAGCTCGCCGCGGTTCATCGGGTCGCGGATTTCGTCGGGAAGGTGGCCTGTACCAAGCCAGATACCTGACTCCTCGAACGTTTCGCGCACGCCGGCAACCACGAACGCGACACCCTCGGCTGGCGGGAGACCCAGCTGGCGGATCACCCGTTCACCGCCAGACAGGCGGGGATGCCCCGCGATGGCGTCGCCCTCGTCGACCCGACCCCCTGGGAACACCCATGCATTAGGGAGGAAGCCGCTCTTGCGATGTCGCTGCACCATGAAGACCTCGAAGCCAGTGGATGCCTCGCGCAGCAGGAGGATCGTGGTAGCTGGGCGAGGGGGGGCCATCTGTGCTCCGTGTCAGTCGGGGGTCTTAACCAGGTCGAGACCTCCAACGACACGGAAGTCGGGTGCTCCGACCCCGCTCGTCAGCCCCGATCCGCCACCGACGGTCAGCGCGACCGCCGCGGAGCTTTGCAGGCGGAACGACGCGAGCCACTCCACTGGATTCGCACCGGCGAAGCCTGGGTTCGCGAGCCAATGCTCCCCGGTCAGCTCGAGGGTCGCCTGGAGCGGGTCCGCCAGACGATAGGCGCCGCCCGCTCCCCAGGTCACCGCCGGCGTCACCCGCAGCGAGCCGATCTCACTGTTCGTTCCTGAGATCACGCCGATCTCTGCAGCACCCAGCAGATGGTCTGAACGCGCGCTCGCCAGTGCGCCACCAGACACTCGCGCTCGCGCCGCGCCCACGTAGGCTTGCTCGGATCCGGTTGGCAGGCTGACTCCGAGGTGTGGACCTACGTCCCAGTGGTCTCCACCGGCGATCCGTCCCTTGCCCACCAGCAGCACGTCGCCGAGGTGTGTGGGCCGATCGATGCCGATGCCAGATGTACTCAAGTGCAGGGGCACGTCGAGGCCCAAGCTCGCAAACCCGAGACTCCAGGCCCCGGTGAGGTCCGCGGTCGTGACACTGTCGAGGACCGCGATCTCTTCTCTGGCCCGCGGGCGGTACACGAGTGGGTCGTCGGCATGTCCCGCCCAGATCCCCACGCGCAGTGTGCCCGCGGGTGCCACCTGAGCGTCGTCGACGACTACCAGATCGCTACTGTGGACCGAGGGGGAGAAGCGCTGTGCATTGACCTCTTGGGCCGCTGCGGAGCCGGGAAGTAGGACGGCTATCACAGCCAGCTTTCGGCGATGTGAGGCGAGCGCCGCGATGGCGATCAGGAGCCACCACGGGGCTACAGGAGCCGTTGAGCAAGCGCCGCCCGTGAACTCGCCGCCGTTGTCGAGGAGTCCGCGAACTCCAGGCTTTCCAGCTTCACTATCGGTCACTTCTGGGTCGGTCTGAGCGTCGCCGCAGAAGCTGTCTTCGTGGTCGTCGTCGAGGTAATCGAGGAGGCCGTCGCAGTCCTCGTCACCGACTCCCTCGTTTCGGTCGCTTCCCCCTTGACCGTCGGAGTTCGTATCGAGGAAGTTCGGCGTACCGTCTTGGTCGATGTCTTCCATGCCTTCGTCTGAGTCGGGGATCCCGTCCCCGTCAGAGTCGTCGTCACGCCAGTTGCCGACGCCGTCTCCATCCTGGTCATCCGAGCCCTCGTCCGCGTCCGAGAGGCCGTCTCCATCTGTGTCGTCGTCGAGGAAGTCTGGAAGCCCGTCTTCATCCCAGTCGTCGTCGCCCTCTACACCGTCAGCGATGCCGTCGTCGTCGGAGTCAGGATCGAGGCGATCGTCGAGTCCGTCTCCGTCGGAGTCCTGGTCGGGCTCGCGATCGTCATCGAGTCCGTCTCCGTCCGAGTCGGTATCGCTGTAGTCGCCGATTCCGTCCCCGTCGGTGTCGACATCGGTCTCCACGGCGTCACCGTAGCCATCCCCGTCCGAGTCGTCGTCGAGGAAGCTCGGAACGCCGTCTCCGTCGTGGTCATCCAGGCCCTCGATGAGGTCTGCGATTCCGTCGCCATCGGAGTCCTCGTCATCTACTGCGGCGTCGTCACCCAGGAGCTCGAGCACGTCGGCGATGTTGTCGCCATCGGTGTCGAGATCGTCGGTCGGATCGGACGGGTCGGTCTCCCAGGGCAGGTCGAGAGCGCCGTTTCTATTTCGATCTTCGTCGCCGTCCTCGAGCCCACCAGCGTCCGAGTCCGGATTCTGGGGGTCGGTTGTCTCCGCCGGGTCGGCATCGGCCACGAAGCACCCGCCGCCAGCGTCGGTGTCACTACCTGGGGACGTGACACCGGCTTCGGTTCCGTCGGAGATGCCGTCGTCGTCCGAATCGCAGTCCACGTTGTCGTTGGCACCATCGCCGTCGGTGTCCGTCGCCGGCTCCACGTCGTCGTCGAGGCCGTCATCGTCGCTGTCCGCGTCTGTAGGGTCGGTGCCCAGGTGCACCTCTTCGGGCTCGGTCAGGCCGTCGCCGTCCAGATCGATGCTCACCGGGTCCGACAGGGCATCGTCGAGATCGGCGCACTGGCCGTTGCAGTCCGCTACGTCTGCCCAGTCCACGTACACATTCGGACCGGCGGCAGCGGCGAGGCGGAGTGCGGCGGCGTCTCCCACGCCGAGGTCGGCGACGAGGTCAGCGCGGGAGACCTGGAGGTCGACGTGATGCGCGTTCGCCCCCGGCAGGGTCCTCACCGCCCCGCCCGTCAAGTCGCCATAGCTGCCCACAAAGGTGTAGTTGGCAAACCCGGGCTGGACTCCCGGTGCGCCATTGTTCGCATAGATGTTCAGGGTCCCGGCGGCGCCCTCGCTCGCGACCAGAAAGTCGAAGGCATCGTCGCCGTCCGCCTCGATCAGGACCGCCCAGATCTGGTCCTGGAGGTCGGGCCCATCGGTCGGGTCGGACGCGATCGTGAGTCGCCAGAACACGGTCTGGGCGTCTGCGAACCAGCCCAGCACGGGCCCGTCCACCAGATCTAGGGACCCATCGCCATCGGTGTCGTCACCAGCCACGTCCGACATCGGGCCTCCGCCTGCATCGAGCGGCACCCACTCACCGTCGCCTGGCCAGGCGGCCGCGCAGGGAGCGAGAACGAGCCACAAGAGGGGGATCATCGAGTCTCCGAGAGTCCGCAGGGTATCCCATCGCCGACAGAATGTTGTTGTGGGCGTTCAAGATCTGCCCCGAAGAACCGATTGGAGGGGAGGGAGGTCTTGGTGGGCCGCGTACTCGTGAAGGACAAGCCCGGCATGGTGACCTTGTCGCCGACAGAGTTCGACGATGATCCGAACACGCAGGTCCTGCACGCACGCCGCGAGTCCGAGCGCCGAACGCTGCCGACCCTCAGAGTGGTCGCCGGACCGGACATGCTCCGGTTCTGCAGTATCTACCCTAACGAAACCATCACGATTGGCCGTGATGAGTCGTGCGAGCTTCCCTTGACGGATGTCTCCGTCTCTCGGCACCATGCGTCGGTCACCTCGATCGGGTCGCTGTTGATGCTGGAGGATCTCGGCTCCACAAACGGCACAAACTACGGGGGCGAACCCCTGGTCACTGCGCGCCAGATCAAGGTCGGGGACGAGATCGAGATCGGATCGGTGATGCTGCGGGTCGAGCGCCTGGGCATGGATGAGCTGACACACCTCGCACGGGTGGTCGAGCGCTTGCATCTGGCTAGCAAGGACTCCCTCACCGGACTTCTCAGCAGGCGACACCTGGATAATGAGCTGCCAGAGCAAGTGCGACGATACCATCGTGCCCGGATTCCCTTGGCTGCTGTCTTCCTCGACGTCGACCACTTCAAGAAGGTCAACGACACCTTCGGGCACGGGGTTGGCGACGACGTCTTGCGTGCCCTCTCCGCCATCCTGACCGCCGCCATTCGAACCACGGACTTCGCCATCCGCTACGGCGGGGAGGAGTTCGTTCTGGTGTTACCCAATTCAGACGAGCAGGGAGGCGCCATCTTTGCAGAGCGGGTGCGCGGACTTGTCGAGCGGCACGATTGGTCCGTCTATTTCCCAGCCGGTGCGGACCGGACCGTGACCATCTCCCTGGGTGTCGCAGAGTACGGCGGAGAATCTGTCGGCGCATGGATGAATCGGGCGGACAAAGCCATGTATCGCGCGAAGAGTTTGGGGCGGAACCGGACCTGCCGCGCCTCTCAGGCTTAGCGTACGGCGGCTACGTCCGCCGGTGTGACCATGCCGTCGCTGTTGCCCCAGGAGTTGCGCACGTAGGACGCGACCGCGGCCACATCGTAGTCGGTCAGGTGGCCTTGAGGCGGCATGGAGCCGCTGAATTTCTGGCCTTGAACCACAATCTCTCCGCTGAGGCCGTCAACGATGATCCGAGCTTGATTCCGGGCGTCACCGTAGAACTCACCCGAGCCGGCCAGAGGCGGGAACGACCCGGCCATGCCCTCTCCATTGGCTTGGTGGCAGGCCTCGCAGATGGCGCCGTAGACGACCTCACCGCGCTCCAACAGGTGTTTGTCGTCGACGATCTGCTCGGCGGCCGAGAGCTCTTCGAGGGCTGGACCCGCGGCTACCGCCTCCTCCGCGGTTCCGCCGGCACCAATCACGAAGGGTGGCGAGGCGCAGTACATATGACCGGTCTTGTGACTGCGAAGCCAGGACGTGCAGCTGGTGTCGTTCTTGAAGAGGTAGTGGCGCTGGAGGTCTGGGTGATCCTGGGCGAACACCGGTGATAGACAGCCCGCCGCGAGGGCTAAGATCGGGCCGAGGAAGATCAACTTGGGCTGGGGCATGGGGCCGTTCCTTTCTATCTTCGACCCGGAGGGCCCATATAGGCGCTCCGGAGCCAATACAGGCCGCCGAAGAGGAGCATCAGTGGCAGGGCTGTCAGGATGATGGTGCTGTACATGAACGCGTCGCGGCTCTCCTCCGGACCGGCTCCGCAGACCGCACAGGCGAGGGCCCACTGCGGCGACATCAGGAGGCCTGCGGCGATGGCGTAGCGGCGTCTCACAGGTAGACCTGCAAGTAGAGAATCGGCCACAGACAGACGACGAAATACCAATAGATCTGCATCGCCTTGAAGCTTTCGGCGCTCAGCTCCCCTCTGCGCAGCATGGTGAACACCCAAGCAAAGACGGCGAGTGCTCCGGTGACGTGCAAGGCGTGCATGCCGACGACGACGTAGAAGAAGCTGCCGTGGGTTGTCGAGGTGAGCGTCAGTCCGTTTTGGATGAGCGCGACCCACTCGTAGCCCTGGACAACCACAAAGATCGTGCCGAGGACGATTGCGCCGAGCATGGGCGCCTGGGCGCGTTTGCCTGATTCCGCGAACCGCCTCCAGGCCAGGTAGAGGAGTGCAGCGCTCGCGAGTAGGACCAAGGTGTTCAGGCCAGTCGTGGCGATGGGCAGGCGCGGCTGACCAGGCGGTGGCCACACGGTCGCAGAGGTCTTGGCGATGTTGAATGCGCTCAGGAATCCCGCGAACATCATGATCTCCGTCAGGACGAAGATCGAGGTTCCCAGCATCTGATTGGGGATGATCGCCCGTGCCTGGTCGGAGCTTGGTGCTTGCACCAGGCGAAGAGGGCGTTCGTCCATGAGGCCTCCTGACATCGACTCAGTGACCGCCATCGTGACCGCCTTCTTCTTTGGCTTGGTGTTCGGTTTCGTGGCCGGACCCGGCGGCCTTCCCAGCCAGCACTGCCTTCTTGGCGGCGACGTTCTCCCAGTTTTCGCCTTCGTGATTCATCACGTCGGGTGCGACGGCCGCGAAGAAGAGCGCCATCAGCACGAGGGCGACGATCAGGAAGTAGTGCACGATCACCGGCTCCACCGTGATGTGCATGAACTCCTTGCAGACCATGGCGGCCTTGACGATGGCGATGCCGAAGGCGGTGATCAGCGTAATCCACTTGAGACCGGTGACATCTCCGATGACGGGGCCGATCACGCTCACGATCAACAGGACGACTAGGATGCCCCAGATCTTGATGTAGTGGGCGCTGTGATCGTGGTAGTCGGGGTCCAGCGTGCCGTATGGGAGTCTTCCAGCGGGATCGGACATGTCGGCCTACTTCGCGATGTAGAGGAGAGGGAACAGGAAGATCCACACCAGGTCGACGAAGTGCCAGTAGATGCCGCACAGCTCGACGCGGTGGAGTTCCTTGTTTCGGTTGGCGTCGACGGCGATGAAACCCATGATGATCATGCCGGCGATGACGTGGCAGCCGTGGATACCGGCTGCGGTGTAGTAGAAGGACCAGAACGGGTTCGCGGTGATGGTGTAGCCGTGGGCGATCTCGTTGGCCCACTCGAAGGTTTTGACGACCAGGAAGAGCCCGCCGCCGCTGATGGTCGCCACCAGGTACTTGGCGGCTTTTGGACCGTCGCCCATCTCAGCCGCGTTGTGGGCGAGGACCGCAAACAGCGACGAGGTGAGCAGGATGAAGGTGTTGAACGCACCCGCCATCGTGTTGGTGTGGATGGCGTAGTTGGCCCACTCCTCGTGACCCAGCCGATGCATGAGGTACGAGGCCAGGAGGCCGCCAAAGATGACGATCTCCGAGGCGATCAGCCACCACACAGCCAGGCGACCGGTGGGAATGCCTGTCTGGGAGCGGGTTGTTGCGATGGGCCGGAAGGACATTGTTCATGCACCTTGCTGTGGAGTTCTCAGTTCGGTTCGTTCTGGGGCCAGTAGTCTTCGTCACGGCCGGGAACGCCGTATTCGTAGGGGCCGCGGTACACAGTTGGCAGGCCCTCGGGCCAGTTTCCGTGGGGCGCGGGTGACTCCGTCGTCCACTCAAGGGTCGTGGCTCTCCAGGGGTTCCTAGGCGCTTTTTTGCCGAACCACATGCTGTAGAAGAAGTTCCACAGGAAGATGAACTGGAAGGCGATGAGGACCAGCAGCGACACGGTGGCGACGATGCGGAGGGACTGCATGTCCGGAGTGGAGAGCTCGGGGAAATGCTCGTAGTTGTAGATTCGACGGTGCTGACCGGCTGCTCCGAGCACGAACAACGGGATGAAGATGAAGTTGAAGGGGATGACTGTTCCCCAGAAGTGGATCTTGCCCAGGATGGGGTTCATCATCCGGCCGAACATCTTCGGATACCAGTACGTCAACCCGGTGAATGTGCCAATGAAGGCAATGGGGAAGAAGGTGTAGTGGAAGTGGGCGAGTACGAAGTACGTGTCGTGGAAATAGATGTCGGCACCCGACGCGCCCAGGTAGATGCCGGTGACGCCGCCGATGAGGAACTCGGCGATGAAGGCCAGGCCCCAGAGCATCGGAGTCGTGAGGCGGATCGAGCCGCCGTAAAGCGTGGCCACGTACAGGAACATCATCTCGGCGATGGGGATCGAGATGAGGACGGTGGTGACCGTGAAGACGTTGGCCATGCGCGGGTCGATGCCCGAGATGAACTGGTGGTGAGCCCACACGAAGAAGGACAGAACGCCGGTACCGACTGCCGTATAGAGGATGGTCTTGTACGCGAAGAGCTTCTTGCGGGCGAAGACCGGCATCACCTCGGCCACCATGCCGGTGGCGGGCAGGAGCACGACGTAGACCTCGGGATGGCCGAAGAACCAGAACAGGTGCTGCCAGAGGACGGGGTCGCCTCCGACCCGCGGGTCGAAGAATGCGGTTCCGAGCTGCTGATCGAAGAGCAACATGATGGCGCCAGCGATGAGCGGACCGACCGACGCCATGAAGAGGATGCTGGCGATGCAGATCATCCACACGATCATGGGTACGTCGTGCCACTTCATGCCCGGGGCACGGCTGTTCATGGCCGTGGTGATGAAGTTGATGCCACCGATGAGGAAAGCCGCGAACTCGAGCGCTACGGCGACCACCCACATCGACGCCCCCATGGGTGTGAGGCTGTACTCGGCGTTCGACGAGAGCGGGGGATAGGCCGTCCAAGCACCTCCGAACCCGCCGTTGGGCACGAAGAAGGAGGCACAGATGACGACCGCCGACAGCAGAAAGATCTGGTAGGACAGGCGGTTCAGCCGCGGGAACACCATGTCGTCGCAGCCGATCATGAGTGGGATGCAGAAGTTCCCAAAGGCGGCGATCAGCACCGGCATTGCGACCCAGAAGATCATGATGGTGCCGTGGTTGGTGACCAGGGCGTTGTACTCGAGCGGTGAGACTACGCCGTAGAAAGGCACGTGCATGCCCGGGAATGCGAGCTGCATCCGGAACACATAGACTAGAAAACCACCGATGATGGCCATGGCCATGCCGGTGAGCAGGTACTGCTTGGCGATCATCTTGTGATCGGTACTGAAGACGTAGTGCTGCCAGAAGCTCTCGTGATGGTGGTCGTCGCCGTGATGATCGTGCGTATGCAGTTCCACGTCGGTTGCTGGATGTGACATGTCTACCTACGGGTTCTGGGCGAGGGTGGGGTTGGCCGTCATCCAGGCCTGGTGCTCTGTAGGGGTCTCGATAAAGATGCGAGCGGCCATGATCCCGTGGCCAATGCCGCACATCTCGGCGCACTGAATGTCCCACTCACCGGTCTTGGTCGCCTCGAACCAGCCGGTGATGACTCGGCCGGGGATGGCGTCCTGCTTGAGGCGGAAGACCGGGACCGAGAAGCTGTGCATCACGTCCCGGGACTCGAGCTTGAAGTGGTAGAGCGTGTCGACGGTGACGTGCAGCTCGTCCACGGTCTTGATGTCGTCGGCCGTGTCGAGCTCGCCGTCGGGGCCGGGGTGCTGGAAGCTCCATGCCCATTGCTGGCCCGTGATGCGGACCGTCCTCATGTCGTCGCTCTGAGGCAGGACCTGCTTGATGTTGTACCAGACGTGAACGGCGGCCACGATGATGACCGCGTCGCATACGATGATCAGGTAGTGGGGGATGTTTACCCACCTCTTGAGGTGCTTTTCCTTGCCCGTGACGTACTGGGATGGCACGCCCTCGCGATACCTGAATCTCCAGATGAACCAGAAGAACACGGCCTCTGTCAAGACCAGCCAGACCGTGGTCATGATGCCGATCATGTTGATGACGTAGTCCACGTCCGCCGCGTACGTGGATGCTTGCTCAATGAAGTAGTTGACCATCGAGGCGATCCGCGCTCAGAGGATGAAGATGTAAACGATGACTGCAACGATGAACGCTGCCGCCCCGCCAACGATGATGATGAAGGAGTTCTTCAGCGGCGCGATGACTGGTTCTTCAGGGTTTTCGTGAGCCATGGCCGTCTCCCTTTCGCTACTGGTTGGAGAGTGATTTGATGTAGGAGATGACATTCCGGGTCGCCTCGGCGTCGGGTAGCGTGGCGGCCATCGGGGCCATCTGACCGCCGGTCACATCCGCTGGATTCGAGCCGCGGATCTTCTTCTGGAACTTGCCGATCTGGCGCTCCAGATACCAGTCGTCGGCCTGGACCAGGGACGGGGCGTTGAGGGCTTGATTGCCCTTGGCGTCGGGGCCGTGGCACGCGGTGCAGACCATGTAGGCCCGCGCGCCCGCCTCGACATCGCCGTGGATTGTGATGGGGTTGTCGACCGGGGGCAGGCTTGCCACATAGGCCGCGACGACCTCGACCTCGCCCACCTCGCGAAGGGCCAGGGCCATCGGTCGCATTCGCATGCCCTCGATGTCGTCGTAGTGCCGGCCGCGCGCGCCTTCGCGGAACTTGCCGAGCTGCGCCCTCACGTACCATTCGCTGAGGCCGACGATGGACGGCGCACCGATCGAGGCGTTTCCGCCGCCAGAGGCTGTGTGACAGGGCTGGCAGTAGTCTGTGAAGACACGTTCGCCATGGGTAGAGGGGTCAGCGGACTCCGCCGTTTGGCAACCCGCGAGAAGTGCGGCGAATACCAGACTTAGAACCATCCGCTTCCGCGCCATCTTCTTCCCGAGTGCTGATTGCGGACGTCATCGTCCTGCAGGCACGTCGGTCATATGCCCGAACGTCTTGTCGGTCAATCTACCAACACAAACCGCAACGACGTGTTGCGCTCAGGTGTGTGCCATCCAATAGATGGTGACCCCTGTCAACGACACGTAGAGCCACAATCCGAGCGTCCAGGGTGCTATCCGGCGGTGGCGGGCCACTGCGCCAAACCAGCCTCGCGCCAGCGTTGTCAACGCCAGTGGCAGGATGATCGCAGCGAGGGGAATGTGGGTGAGCAGGATGAAAAGATACACGCCGCGATAGGCACCTTCATACTTGGCGGGCCCGACGCTGAATGTGTGATAGATCACATAGGTAGTAAGGAATGCCGCCGAGAGCGCGAAGGCTGTGAGCATCAAGCGGCGGTGGAGCACGATCCGCCGCTGACGAATGGCAGCGTACCCAGCCAGCAGGACCAGGGTAGTGCAGGCGTTGAGGGTCGCGTTGACTGTTGGGAGTGCCGACACGTCCAGGGCTCCGGCGACCCCCGGGGGGCGTGGGCCCAAGATCAGCAGTCCAACGACGATGCAAATCACGGCCGAGATCACGTTGATGGGCCGCTGCCAGGAGAGATCCTCGGTGGCGGTTTCCGTCATCTGTGCGCCTTTGGCTTCATCATGGGTCTCTTGTGGAGACGAGCTCGACCTCGAACGTCAGTGTGGCCGCAGGTGGGATGACCGGCGGGCGACCTTCGGGGCCATAGGCGAGGGTGTGGGGGATGACGAGCTGGCGCTTTCCGCCGACTTTCATACCCACGAGGCCTTCATCCCACCCCGGAATGACCTTGCCCAGTCCATACAGGAAGTGGATGGGCTTGACGCGGTCGAGGCTGGAGTCGAACTTCGAGCCGTCGTCCAGCCACCCGGTGTAGTCGACCTGAACCAGCTGGCCGGTCGTTGGGGCAGCACCCTTGCCGACCTCGAGGTCCTTGTACTTGAGCCCAGTCTCAGTCGTCGTATAGGCGTCGTCGTCGAACTTCTGAGGTGCTTCGGGGGTGATCCTGGGAGGCTTGATGTCGAGCATCTCGATATCGAGGATCAACGTCGCGTTGGGCGGGACCTTCTTTGCCGGCCACCCCTTCTCGCCATAGCCCAGCTCGCTCTTGATCTTGAGCTGGCGTTTGCCGCCGACCTTCATGGTGGCGAGCCCCTCGTCCCAGCCCGGCATCACCATGCCCTTGCCGAGCCCAATGACGCGGGCTTCTGGGTGGTTGTAGCTGGAGTCGTACAGCTTGCCGTCGGTGAGGAAGCCCGAGTACTCGATCGTAACCATGCCGTGGTCGACGGGGCTCTCTCCGCTGCCGGCCTCGATGTCGTAGTACTCGAGCCCGGACTCGGTGACGGTGTACCGGCCCTCGGGCACCGCGAAGGCCGCTTCGGGAACGATTCGCTCCGGTTTTGGTCTGATCATGGGGCCGGTTCGTTCCGCCTGGAGCGGCTTGGTCACGGGCTCGGGCTCGGAGACTTCCGGTGTCTGGGTTCCCTTGACTACAAATCCGATGGCCACCGCGGCGAGGACGCCGGCGGCGACGATGGCGATGACCATTCCCTGGTTGCGTTCCACGGGTTCTCCTGGAGGGGATCCCTCGCCAACTACCACCGCAGGCGCCCTACATCAATGCCCGATACAACGCGGCCGCGAGGCCTCCGCAGCTTGCGGTGCCTCCCATGAACATGCCTCCGACCACCATCAGGGCTGCGACGATGTAGCGCGGGTTCGTCAGAGCGCCCGTGCGAACGCGGGTATACACCTGGTAGATCTCACGAAATGGAGACCTCGTCAGCATGCGGGCCTTGGCCACCCGCTCCATCTCACCACCCACTCCCCCGCGCTTGGAGGGACCAAAAGCGTTGTCGAGCAACGCGTTGGCGCCATGGATGAAGCCCGCCTCTCCCCCTCGAGCCTTGGCTTCGGCGGCGATCTGCGCCTGGGTCTTGAGGTGGGCGTTGGGATCTTCCCGCTGGAGCTGGAAGCGTGGCCCCTGCGGAGTTCCGAAGACGATCATGTCGCCGGGGTTTGCTTGCACGGGGGCGCGCACCGGCCAGGTCTGCTGCTGCCCTTGCTGGATGATGAACATCTGGCACTGGGGCTGGGCTGGCGCGACCGTGTATGTACCGTCGCCAAGATCATGGATCGTGGCGTGGGATGGGTACACCCCGTGCCCCGCGTCCAGCACGATCTGGTTTCGCTGCGGATCGCTACCCACAAGGATAGTCGCCGTGAATGGACCAAAGCGCAGGCCACCCAACTCCATGGGTAGCTGCAGGAATGTCTTCGCCGGTTTTGCCATCGGGTCCCACTCTACCGTGGGCGCGGGATCACTTCTTCTTCGAAGAGCCCTGGCGTGCCTTGAAGCGCGGGTTCGACTTGCAGATGACGTAGACGCGGCCGCGCCTGCGCACGACCTGGCAGTCCTTGTGGCGCTTCTTCAGGGTGCGGAGGGAGTTGCTGACCTTCATCGGAACCTCTTTCAGGCGGGCCATCTAGCCCCGCCCCCGGGCGTCGTCAAGCGCGATAGTCGTTGGCATGCAGTTGCTGGTATCCATGGGGCTCAAGCCGAACGGGGTGGTGTCCGAGCCCCTCGCCGCCCGTCTGAGGGCCATCGATTGGCCGTCGGGAACCGTGGTCAGGGACTTTGCCTGGACCTCTCCGGTCGACGTCATGTCCGGACCGGGAGCCGATCAGGAGTTCACCTCGGCGAGTCTCCTCATCCAGGATGTCATCCTGCAGCCGACCCACACCGAGGTCCTTTGGATCTGCCCCGTGGACTGGGTCGTCATCCATCGGCTCACCCACCCGCTCCTGCACAATGTGCACAGCGCCAGTCCGGTTCCTGGGGGAGGGCTCCTGGTGACCTGCGCTGGTAGTGAGTCGGTCCTGGAGTTCGACGACGACGACCAGCTGATCGCGCATCACTGGCTCCGGGAAGGCAGCTTCAAGGGGGCCTATTCAGGGTTCGAGGATCTGAGGCGCGTCCACCACGACCACTTCAAACCCCACTCTCATCACCCAAACCACGCAGCTCGGGTCGGAGCTTCGACCTGGGTGACTTGCTTCGAGACCCAGCGCGCAGTGTGCATCGAGGACGGCCGGGAGATCGTGTTTCCAGAGGGGATCCCTCACGATGGTCGTCTCATCGATGGGCTGATGTGGTTCACGGTCGTCACCGGGCACGTGATTGCCGTCGATCCAATCACCCTGGAGCGGCGCGTCGACCTCGACCTGAACGCCATGGTGGCGACGGAGCGCATGCTGGGCTGGTGCCGCGGCCTCGACGTGGTGGGGAACCGCCTCTTCGTCGGCATGACCGTCCTGCGTGCCACTCGCCATCGCGAGGTGCTTCGCTGGCTTGCCCACGGACAATCTGGCCAGAAGCTGCCGACGCGGATCCTTGAGATCGATCTGACAAGCCGCCGGATCGTGCGTGAGGTGGAGGTCGGAAACGCCGCGGGGGGCACGATCTACTCGATCAACGTGCGCCCATGATCCGCCGGCCCGCTCCCAGCTCCAGCGCCGTCTCGATCCGACCCCGTACGTACAGGCGGGCGGCCTCGATGGCGGCCGGCAGATCCACACCGAGGGCGAGCTGGGCGGCGATTGCACTCGAGAGGGCGCATCCGGTTCCCCGAACGCCTGGGCCGTCGTCGATCCTTGCCGCGGAGAAGCGGATCTCGGTTGCGCCGTAGAGCGTGTCGGTGACCTGATCCTCCCCGTCGTCGCCCCCGGTGATCAAGACGGCGAACGGGGACTCCCTAGCCCAGTGGTCAGGATGCGATGTGCCGGCTAGTACCTTCGCTTCTGACCGGTTTGGTGTCACCAGGGTCGCGAGGCCGAGCAGCTCGTCTCGAAGGACCGCGATGCCGCCCTCGTCCAGAAGTCTGGCCCCGCTCGATGACTGGAGCACCGGGTCGATGACGATGGGGGGCAACACATCCAGGCTCCGCAGAAACGTTGCGACCGCAGTGACTTGCCGAGCGGTACCGAGCATCCCGATCTTGATGACATCCACCACGATGTCCGAAAAGACGGCCTGGAGCTGTGCGGTCACTCCGTCGGCGTCGATCGCGTCCGAGCGAAGGAAGGCAACGGTGTTTTGGGCATTGACAGTCGTCACCACCGTGAGGGCCAGGACTCCATGGTCGACAAAGGTGCGAATGTCGGCGTTGATCCCAGCTCCTCCCGAGGGGTCTGTTCCGGCGATGCTGAGGGCGGTGCGGTAGCTACGCTCACTCATGGCTGTGTTTTGCGACGGTTCGGTGGATGATCACGACGCGACCGACGAGCTCCGGATCGATCTCCCGCTCTGGGTCTGTGATCTCGATCCGGGGGCCCACACCTTGGATGACCCGAACACCCTCGGCGGTGCGGATGAAACCTTTTGCTCGCACCGCTCCCTGTGCGGCGACAGTCGCCAAGACCTCGCTGGGATCGACCACGCCGTCAAACGTCAGATCGAGGGTATTGAACTGCTCGTGGGTGTGTGGGCTCGCGGCTGCTTCCCGGTCCCGCCGCGTTGTGCGCACGCCTTCCGGATCCGGCGGAAAGAGCAGGTTTGGGTCCACGTTCGCGTGGATACTCCTCAAGACCGGCTGACCACCAGACAGTTCCTGAATTCGCTCCGTGCCCGCCTGCAGGCCGGCTTCGTCTATCAGATCGCACTTGTTGAGCAGGACCAGATCCGCCGACCCCAGCTGATCGACGAAGGTGTCCTCCAGCTCCTCGGTCTGTACGAGGTGCTCGGCATCTACCAGGACGACCACGACCTCTTCGCTGATGAGGGCTTCGATGGGCGGCCTCCAGAACTGGATGAGGATGTCGCCGGGCAGGGCAACGCCGGAGGTCTCGAGCACCAGTCGGTCGGGCTTGACCTGGGTGAGGATGGCCTCCACCGTCTCGCCCAGGGCGTCGGAGAGGCGGCAGCAGACACAGCCGCCGTCGAGCTCTACAAAGCCGTCTTCTCCCGCTTCGAGCAGCGCGCGATCGATGCCGGTGTCGCCGAACTCGTTGGAGATGATGGCGAGGCGGACGCCAGTGGCCTGGGCCTCTCGGAGCAGGTGACCCACCAGGGTTGTCTTGCCCGAGCCCAGATAGCCCGAAACGATGAGTGCGCCGATGGGCATGCTACCCCTCCTCGGCTTCCGGACCGCCGAGCTTGATGGATGGTTTCTTCTTCCGGAAGATCCAGGATGCCTGGAATCCGGTGACCCAGCCGTTGGAGCTGTAGTCCCCGTTGCCGACCACCACCGGTGTGACCGGAATGACCCCGGCGTCGGTCTGGATCCGGGTGGAGTTCCGGACCTCGACCTTGGGGAAGAAGATCATCGCAAAGGAGCCGTCGAGGCGGAGCTTCCGGTCGAGGAGGAACACACTGGGACCCGTGCCGAACTGCCACTTGGCGGGATCGACCAGGGACACATCCATGAACTTCCCCTTCAGTGAACCGTTCTCGAAGAAGCCCCCGATCCGCCAGTCGAGCTCGTCGGCGAAGGAGTACTCGGCGCCGAGACGGTACGACCGGGTGTCGACGAAGTTCTGGGGGATCTCGAAGTCCTGGTCGATGATCTGGTCCTCGGGCGCGAGGAGGAGGTCCAGCAACGAGTCCTCGACGAGATCTAGCTCGAAGTCGACCTGTTGGATGGGGATGTCGGTCATCTTGGACCACCGCTGCCAGATCAGAGCCGCCTCGATCTCCAGCTTCGGGACCGGCCGCACCGCCACACCTGTGCGGAGGATCAGCGGCAGCTTGATGGTCGCGACTATGTCGTCGTCGGTGTACTTTGTCTTGTTCATCATGTCTTCGACAGCGTTGCCGGTAAAGTCGACCTTTGCCCTGCCTTTTGCTTCGTACCGGTAGTGGGGTTCGAAGCACACGCCGATCGAGATCTCTTTGATTGGCTCGATGAGAATCCCGGCGTTGAAGTTCGGGTTCACGGCATCGGTGATCCTCAGATCGATGCCGATGTCGCCGTCCGGGCTGTCGTAGCCGGACCAGGTGATGTCCAGGGACTCCGCGACGTGCAGGACCTGCATGTTCACGCCAACGCCGATGGCGAACTGCGGCACCGGTCGCCACGCCAGGGATGGTCCGACGGAGAACTGGAGGATGGTGGTTTCCTTGACGCTGTAGCGCTGCTCGCCCTCTTCCTTGTAGTCTGACGAGGGGGCGAAGGGACTGTAGAAACCAAAGGCAAAACCGAACTTGTCGCCGATCGGCGTGGCGAAGCCGACCTGCGGGATGCTGAAGGGCGGCGCGCCGTTCACCTCGGGCTTGTAGAAGGTGCCATCTGGCTTCATGCGCTCGAAGGTGATGTTCTGCTGGATTCCGCTCCAGCCCAGGTTCACGCTCGGGGCCTCGATCTTGACCAGCCCGGCTGGGTTGTAGCGCTGGGCGAACTGAGTGTCTGCTCCCGCCACCCAGGCGCCGCCGCGACCCGTCGCGACGATTCCGGAGTCGGAGTACATGTAGCCGCCGGCGTGTGCCGTTCCCGAGGCGCCAAGAGCAAGTAGGAGCAATGTACGCAAGGGGTCTCTCTGGGGTGGGGTTCCGCAGGACGCGCGGGTATAACACAGCGATGTCGATCTACACCGACGGCCGCTACGGGCAGCGCAATCTCTCGTGGCATGAAGAAGACGCGGCGGACAAAGCACAAGGGATCGCCGATCTTCTCTGGATTTCCGGTCTCCGCCCTTCGAGCATCGTCGATGTGGGCTGCGGAACCGGCAGGGTGCTCTTCGATCTCAAGGCGATTCTGGACAAGAGGGATCTGACCGAAATCAGCTACGAGGGCTGGGACATCGCCACCGACGCCATCGAGCGAGCCAGCAAGCGCGAAGGGGAACACCTCAAGTTCGTCGCTGCGGACTTCCTCGTCTCGAAGCAGAGCGCTGATTTGGTACTTTGTATCGACACGTTCGAGCACGTCGACGACGACGTGGCCTTCTTGAAGTCACTTGCCGACCGCGCCGAGCGGTTTGTCTTCCGGATTCCCCTCGACCTGTCAGTTCTCGATGTGCTGCGGCCGAAGCGCCTGATCGCTGCACGACGAGAGTGGGGGCATCGCCACGTGTACACGCGAACCCTGGCTCTCGAGGTTCTCCGGGAGGCTGGCTATCGCGTTCTTGCCGAGCGATACCATCGGATCAACCGACCTACTGCGGGTCTCGATCCGCTGAGGTTCGGGTTGTATCGCCTCAGGCCGCACCTTGCTGTGTCTCTGCTCGGCGGCTTCAGTCTGCTGATTCTCGCGAGTCGACAAGGTTCGAGTAGTCCCAGCGCAGCTCCTTGAGGCGGACGCGCTCGCGCTGGTCGAAGACGACCCCTTCCTGTTCGAGCAGCGCCCGCTGGAGAATGCCTCGCGGAGTATCGCCCTTGAAGCTGATCATGCCCTTGGCGTTGATGACTCGGTGCCAGGGAACGGTGTCGTCTTGTAGACCCGCCAGCGCCCAACCCACATGGCGCGCGACCCGCGGAGAGCCGAGGACTGTGGCCACGTCTCCATAGGTCGTCACCCGGCCGTCTGGAACCAGGCGCACAATCTCGTACACCCGCTTGTGGAATCCCTCGGTGACTACACGCTCGGCCATGGCCCACGATATGGTGCGACGCTCCGAGGAGGAAGGGTGCTGCCGCTACTGTTCACTGCCATGGCCTGCATGGAACCGACCGCGACCAGCTCGACATACATGGTTGGAAGGCTGGTATCCGCATCGTCAGCACCGCTCGTGGGCATCGAGATCGCAAGCTTGGAGACCGCGAGTCGCACCGACGATCAGGGCGCGTTCACGGTCCGCTACAAGGAGCCGAGTCAGCACGTGCACTTCGGTCATGGCGGTGTCTGGTATCAGCGCGACTACCGTGCAGAGGACGATGGCGCAGTGATCGAGCTCGCGCTGCCGGAGCTTCGGGACGCCACCTTGCACTGTGGGCCAGTGCCTTGCGTGGCAAAGCTCCAGTGGGACTTGGGAGAGGGCTTCACGGCCAAGACTTCACAGGCGTGTGAGCCAGGTCTGAAGGCGCCGTTGAGACAGATCCCCATCGACACGCCGGAGGTTGGCTGCACCGAAGGATCGACGGGTCCCAAGGTTCCGTTCTCCTTCGAGGATCACGGCGCCACCCTTCAGATTGGAGCCGAGGCCTCCGCGGTTCGGGTCGAGATCCGAGCGGTTGATGGCGGGTCTCCAAAGCAGTGTCAGGTCGTCGTCGGGGATCGCGCCGCCAGCCCGGCTGGGGACGGATTCTGGTCCGCTGAAGCATCCGGAACGGTGACCGTGAGCGCGTCCTGCGATGGCATTCCCGCTCGCCCGAAACAGATCGAGGCCAGCGTGGGTAGTGTGGTGCTGGAGTGGACTAACTCGGGGCCAACCCTGGATCTCGAGGAGATCGCTCCCTGGCTGAACACCATCCAGCTGGTCTCCGAAGCCGGGGAGGCCGCCGGCTGGACCACCGAGATCCTCGAGTCCCCCGATGGCACGTTCTCGCTGCCTCCGTTGGCCGAGGGCCGCTACCGCGTGCTGGGATCGGGGCAGCCCGACGCCGCACTCCTCGCAATCCAGCCTCCAGAGCCGTCCGCTGCAGGAATCCTCGCCGTGCGAGTAGACTCCGGTCAGGAGTTGGTAGTGGGCAGGATCGATGCCGCTGGCGACATCCTGGAAGGGACCATCCCGATCGAGAGGTTTAAGTAGGCTCATGATTCGTCTGACCAGCATTTCCATTGCCCTGCTCTTGTCCACAGCTTGCGTCGGAAAGGGCAAGTACGAAGCCGCTCTCATGGATGCCGAGGGCGTTCGCGCCGAGCTCGCCGATGCAAACGCGGCGGCGGCGGCCATGGAGTCCGACAAGAACGCCAAGATTCACTCGCTCCAGAAAGAGAAGGCCGACGCCTACACCGAGCTAGCCAACGTGAACACCGCGCTGGAGGAGGCGTACACCAACCTCGCGCGCAAAGTTGCCGAGGCGGGCGCGCTCAAGTCCGACGTGAAAGAGATGGAAGAGGCCCTCAAGGAGCTCGAGATGCGGCGCGCTCGCTCCGAGGCCAATCTCCAGTCCTACCGAGATCTGGTCCAGCGCTTCCAGGACATGATCGACGCCGGCACCCTGAAGGTGAAGGTCATCGACGGCCGCATGATCGTCGAGCTAGCCACAGACATCCTCTTCCCACCGGGGGCGGCGAGCCTGTCCAAGGACGGCAAGACGGCCATCGCGGAGGTCGCCGATGTGCTGGCCTCGATTCCGAACCGCGAGTACCAGATCGCCGGCCACACCGACAACGATCCCATCGCCACCGAGCAGTTCCCGTCCAACTGGCACCTGGGCTCGGCGCGTGCCATCGCGGTGACGAACTTGCTCATCAAGTCCGGGCTGGGGGCGGAGCGCGTATCTGCGGCTTCATTTGCTGATAATCGACCGGTAGACACCAACCGGACCCGCGAGGGCAAGGCAAACAATCGCCGCATCGAGATCGTCATGGTGCCCGACCTCTCGACGCTTCCCGGCTACGACGAACTCAAGCGCCTCTCGGCAAAGGGAGAGGACGAGGAGTTCGACATGGAAGGCGGCGGCCTTGGCGGCATGCCGGATCAGTGATTGGGGGAGCGCTGCGCTTCCCCCTCGCCTGCGGCTCACCCCCTCCGCCTTTCGCCACCCCTTGCTTCGCGGGCGTCGAAACGCAAAGGCGTGCAACAGGGAGCGTTGGCAGCATCCTGTTGCCCCCAAGGGGCGCCTTGGGCCATTCTCCTAGCCGTAGAAGGCGGCGAAGACCTTTGCAAGAGCGCCATGATCGGCGACGCCGCACATCTCTCTCACCGAGTGCATGGACAGCATCGGGTTGCCGACATCCACGGCGCGGACGCCAAGGCGGGAGGCGAGCATCGGCCCGACGGTGGAGCCGCAGGCCAGGTCGGTGCGGTTCACGAACCACTGGTACTCGACCTCGACCTGCTCGCAGAGAAGCACGAAGATCGCCGCTGACTCGCCCTCGGTCGTGTAGCGATAGTTGGCGTTCTGCTTGATCACTGGCCCGGCGTTCATGGTTGGCATGTGCTGGGCATCGTGCATGTCGGCGAAGCCCGGGTGCACGGCGTGGGCCATGTCGGCGCTGATGAGGGTGGAGTGGGTCAGGCCGCGACTGAGTCCGCCCTTGCCCGGCAGCTCTGCGTTCTCGGCGATGTGCGCCAGGACCGTCTCGATGAAGCGGCTATTGGCTCCCCGGTTGGTGTGGGAGCCGATCTCCTCGTGGTCAAAGAGCGCCAGGACCGAGGTGTGAGCGGGTGGATCCCGGTCGAGGGCCGCCGTGAAGCCCTCCAGTCCGGCGTGACAGCTCGCGAGGTTGTCGAGGCGGGCGCTGAAGATGAAGTCGCCCTTCGAGCCGGCGACGGTGGCAGCGGTCAGATCGTAGAGGGAGAGATCCCAGGTGAGGATGTCGTCAGCGTCGACGCCCGCTTCGGAGGCCAGGAGCGCTCGGAGCGGGTCCGCTTCGTCGGGGTCGTCCATGCACAGGATCGCCGGCAGATGGGTCTGCTTGTTCAGCTTCAGCCCATCGTCATTGACCTTCCGGTTCAGGTGGATGGCGAGGTTCGGCACCCGGCAGATGGGCCGGCGGATGTCGACGAGGATCTGCCGGGTCGAGGTGCCGTCTCGCAGCGTCAGTGCACCGGCCATTCCAAGGTCGCGGTCCGCCCAGGTCGCCACGGTGACCCCGCCATAGACCTCGACACCGAGCCGAACGTAGCCATGGGAGCGGACGAGGGGCTGCGGTTTGACGCGGAGATTCGGGGAGTCGGTGTGGGCGGCCACGATGTGAAAGCCGCTCTCGGAGATGGGATCGCCTCCGACCACAAAGGCGACGATCGATCCGCCCCGACGCACATAGCCGCGCTTGCCCGGTGCCAGCGCCGTTGCTTCGGCGGTGATGTCGACCTCGCTGAAGCCGTGCTCGGACAGGGCATCGACCGTCGCTTCGACCGTGTGAAAGGGGGACGGGGATGCGTCGAGATAGCGCAGGAAACGGTCGACGATCGCGTTCGACATGGACGGGCTCCAGGGCAGGCTGACCGCATAAGCGATCGCGCCTGCGACTGCCTCCGATTCTGGGACCCACCGTCTCGGGACTCGGGTCTAGTTGTCGAGGTCACTCGAGAGTGCCGCTCGCTGCGATTCGGTGAGCGGCGCCTCGATGATCAGGGCGGGGTGGTCGGAGCCGAGGGCTGTCGGCGTCTGTCCTTTGGTATCGAACTTCAGGTACTGCACCGACGACACGCGATCTTCGCCGACCTGCCGCTCGTCATAGGTCGCATAGAAACGCTCGCCGCCCGCCAATGCGTAGAGATGGCGGGGCAGGTCGAGCCACTCGACGAGCTTCACCGCGCGCTCTCCCTCATCGGCGATCTCGATGAGCAGGACGCAGCCTAGCTCGCCTTCGTCGCCGATGATCTCGTTGTAGGTGTGCAGCTCGTGCTCGATGTCCTTGTCGCGCACGATGCGCTCCACCCGCATCATCTCCTGGATCTGATAGCGGATGGTCGCGGCATTCTCGAAGAGGAACGTGAGATATTTGCCGACATGCACGCGGCGGCTCTTCTTGAACTCGAGCATCTCGGGGAGGATGTCGGTGCGGCTGTCTGACCACGTCTGATAGTCGACGAGCTCGTCTCTCTGGACCTTTCTCATTGTTCTTTGTCCTCGATCTGTGGAGGCTTGTCCCCAAATCCGTTGGGTCGGTACGCCTTGGCCAGCGCTGTCATGGGATGCATGGAGCGCACGCCGGCGTGCTGCTCGAACTGGATGCCGGCCAGGGCGCAGTCGCTGACCCAGATCTCGGCGTCGGCCTCTTTCATGCCATCAAAGGCCTTTTTCCCGATGCGGGCTGACGGCTCGAAGCCCTCGACCTTCATCGCATAGGTGCCGTCGTGGCCGCAGCACTCCATGGTCGTGGCGATCGACTCGACACCGGGCACCTTGCGGAGCAGGTCGCGGCCGCGGAATCCCTTGGCCTGGGCGCGGAGGTGGCAGGGCGCGTGGTAGGTGACCTTGGCGTCTGGACTGCTCTTGTAGTCGGTATTGTACCGCTCTTCCTTCCGGATGTTCCAGAGGTGCTCACTGGGTCCGGTGATGGCGTCGGCGACCTTGGTGGCGCGCTCGCGGTCCTCGGTGGCGACGAGCTCTGGATACTCCCGCCGCATCATCATCGCGCAGCTTGGCTGGAGGACGACAACCTTGGCGCCGGCGTCCACGAAGGGTTCGAGCTTGTCGAGGTTTGCCTTGGCCTGGCGCTGGACCGAGTCGAGATCGCCGTGCTCCCACGCCGGCATTCCGCAGCACTCGAGGCCTCGCACGCAGCGGGTCTCGATCTGGTTGGCGTCGAAGACCTCCAGGGTGTCCCGCCCGATCTGAGGTTCGTTGTTCTCGACGTAGCAGCTGGGAAAGAGCACGGTCTCGCCGCCAGGCTCCTCGTTCACGCGGCCCGTTCGGGTGGCCCAGGTCTCGAAGGTCGTGCCCGCGAAGTCGGGAAGCTGCTTGTCGCGATGGATGCCGAGCAGCTTCTCGAGGAACCATCGGTGCACCGAGACCCGGTTCATGACGTTGGCGAGGCCAAGGCTCTTGCGGGCGAGGCGCCCGACGCTGTTTGGATCTCCGAGCACGCGATCGCGGAGGGACATCCCACTCTTCTTGGTTTGCTGCGCCGCGTACCTATGAACCAGCTTGGGGAAGTCCAGCTGGAATTCGTGGTTGTCGCGCGGCGTGTACGGGCACTGGACCTCGCACAGCTTGCACTGGAAACACTGGTCCATGACGACCGCGGTCTCCGTCTCGGTGAGCGCGGTGACGTCGCCGTCGTGGTTGTCGTCGATGAACTTGAAGAGGGATGGGAAGCTGTCGCAGTACTTGAAGCACATGCGACAGCCGTGGCACACCTCGAAGACCCTTGTGATCTCCTGCTGCAGTGCCTCGGCGTCCCAGTATTTGGGCTCGCTGGGGTCGTAGCAGAGACCCTCGCTGGGCTGGTAGGAGATGGCCATCGTGGTCTGCCTCGTTCCCGCTTCCTAGAAGTTGTCGTCGAGCAGGCTCTGGAAGCGTCCGGCGTGGGACTTCTCGGCCTTGGCCAGGGTCTCGAACCAGTCGGCGATCTCGGCGAAGCCCTCTTCGCGCGCAGTGGAGGCCATGCCCGGGTACATATCGGTGTATTCGTGGGTCTCTCCGGCCACCGCTGCGGCGAGGTTCATGGCGCTGTCGCCGATGGGCAGGCCGGTGGCGGGGTCACCGACCTTTTTGATGTAGTCGAGGTGCCCGTGGGCGTGGCCGGTCTCGCCTTCTGCGGTGTCGCGGAAGTTGGCGGCGATCTCGGGATAGCCCTCTATGTCGGCGACCTTTGCGAAGTACAGGTAGCGGCGGTTGGCCTGGGACTCGCCGGCAAACGCGGCCTTGAGGTTCTCGTGGGTCTGGGATCCATTGAGCGACATGATTGTCTCCTGGTGTTGGTGGGACCGTGCTTTCGCAAGGTGCGTGCCAACTCGATTGGACGAGTCCTCAGGTGAAAAGCTGGCGTTTGCCGGTTGGCCATCGCGGTCGGGCACGAAATATCGCGATTCCTGACCTCGATATTTCGTGATTCGGTGTTACGTCACGAAATCTCGTGATTGAGGATCTGATTCATGGACCGTCGCGCCCGACGTGAACTCCTCGCCGCAACCCGACTCACGACCTCGCTGGATGCTATCGACAGCGTCATTGGCGAGGCACTCGAAGCCCTTGGCCAGGTCGTTCCGTACGATCTGGCCACCGTCATGCAGCTCGAGGGCGAGGAACTCTCGGTGCGTGTTGCCAGAGGCGCGCTTGGAGACCGAGACGACGTGCAGGAGCACCGGCTCCGGCTCGGGGACTTTCCTTCTCTCGAGCGAGTCCTGGAGGAGGGGCAGGTGCGCGCCTTCACCGAGTCCGATCACGGTGGTGGCGATGGCGATCCCTTCGACGGCGTCCTCGATCTGCCCCACGGCCACTTCTGCATGGTCGCGCCCCTCCGAGATGCCGCCGGACCCCTGGGGATCGTGACCCTGGACCGCGAGACCTGCGGGATCTTCGAGCAGTCCGCCGTCGATCTGGTGGGTGTCTTTGCGCGCCTGCTAGGTCTAGCCATCAACTACGGGGAGCAATCGGTTCAGCTGCAGCGGGTCCGCGAGCAGCTCCTGGAGCAGAACCGCATCCTCGTCGAGCAGTCAGGTGACAGCGATGCCGCTGAGATGATCAACTCCTGCGCGTCGAGCGCAATGAAGCACGTCGCCTACCTCGGCCAGCAGGTCGCGATCACCGATACGCCAGTTCTCATTCTCGGTGAGACTGGCGTTGGAAAGGACGTTCTAGCCAATGCTATTCACCAGTGGAGCCCGCGAGCGCACAGACCGATGGTTCGCGTCAACTGCGCCGCGCTGCCAGCCAGCCTGATCGAGAGTGAGCTGTTTGGGCACGTCAAAGGGGCGTTCTCCGGGGCTACCGCTCGTAGGATCGGCCGTTTCCAGGCAGCAGACGGGGGCACGCTCTTCTTGGATGAGATCGGCGAGATTCCACTAGATACGCAGGTCAAGCTGTTGCGTGTGCTCCAGGAGGGCACCTTCGAACCGGTGGGATCCGACACGACTACTCGGGTCGACGTCCGGGTGATCGCGGCCACCAACCGCGATCTCCGCGCCGCGATCCAGAGCGGAGAGTTCAGAGAGGACCTTTATTATCGTCTTGCTGTGTTTCCGATTGTGCTTCCCCCCCTGCGCCTCCGGAGCGAGGACATCGCTGTGATCGCGAGGAGCTTCCTCGACAGGCATGCACGTCGAACGGGACGGGGGCCGTGGCTTCTCGACGATCGGGCGATCGCCGAGCTCGAACGAGGGGACTGGCCTGGGAATATCAGGGAACTCGTCAATACCTTGGAGCGAGCCACGATCCTCGGTCGAGGCCCCCGGCTGATCTTCGCGCCGACCGTCGCCACCTCGCCGATCCGCGAGCCTCGAGAGATGCCTCGCCTCGAGAGCCTGCGCGACGCCGAGTGCAAACACATCGCCCGGGCACTCGAGGTGTCGGCCGGAAAGGTCTATGGGCCAGGAGGAGCCGCCGAGCTGCTGGATATCAACCCGAGCACGCTGGTCAGTCGGATGCAGAAACACGGTCTTGGTGGGGCCCGCGGCCGCAAGAATCGCTGACGGACTTGCGCCCTGCGCCGGGGTGCATACATAGGATGGCCGCAAGCAGGAGGTGATTTCGTGGCCGCGCCCCAGGAACACGGTTTCAAGGCAGAAGTTCAACAGCTACTCAACCTGATGATCCATTCGGTCTACTCAGATCGAGACGTCTTTCTTCGGGAGCTGGTTTCCAACTCGGCAGACGCACTCGATCGCGTTCGCTTCCTCTCCCTGACCGAGAAGCATCTCGTGCCGGCGGCGGGCGAGGACTCCGGTATCCGCATCGACGTCAACGCCGAGAACGGAACGATCACCATCGAAGACGACGGTGTCGGCATGACGAAGACCGAGGTCATCCAGAACCTCGGAACCATCGCTCATTCGGGTACAAAGGCCTTTCTCGAGAAGATCAAAGAGACCGAAGGCGCTCCAGAGCTCATCGGTCAGTTCGGGCTCGGTTTCTATTCCGCGTTCATGGTCGCTGAAGAGGTCGAGGTCGAGACCCGATCTGCGCTTCGCAACTCCAAGCCGGTGAAGTGGACGTCCAAGGGCGCCGGCACCTACACGATCGAGCCGGGAACTCGCGACAAGCGGGGAACCACCATCACCTTGATCCTCCGCGAGGACGCCACGGACTTCTCGGAGAAGACCAAGATCTCCGGCATCATTCGAAAGCACAGCAACTTCCTGCCGTGGCCGATCATCGTCAACGACGATCAGGCAAACTCCGGCAAGGCGCTGTGGAACGAGCAGCCCTCCCAGGTCACTGACGAAGAGGCGAACGCCTTCTACAAGACGGTCGCCACCGACTGGCAGGATCCGGCGCTGCGGGTGCACCTCAAGGTCGACTCCCCGCTCCAGTACAGCGCGATGCTCTTTGTGCCGTCTGCCCGTCCCTTCGACCTGTTCATGCCCGAGGCTCCGCGTGGACCCCGCCTGTATGCCAAGCGGATCCTCATCGAAGAGCACGCCCGAGATCTGCTGCCCGAGTGGCTGCGCTTTGTTCGTGGAGTGGTCGACAGCGAGGACATTCAGCTCAACGTCTCGCGGGAGATGGTCCAGAAGACGCCGGTGATGCGGAAGATCAAGGACGCCCTCACCAAGCGGATCCTCAAGGACCTCGGCAGGTTCGCGGAGACCAACGAGGACAGTGCCTATGACGGCGTCTGGCGCGAGTTTGGGGCTCTCCTCAAGGAGGGCTACTACCACGCAAAGGACCGCTTCGGAGAGCGCTTGGTGCCGCTGTTCCGGTTCAACACCGTGACCCACGACGACGACCAGGGTCTGATGTCCCTCGCGGAGTACAAAGAGCAGATGCCCGAGGACCAGGACACGATCTGGTATCTGGCCGCCGAGTCCCGCGAGTCGGCGCTCGCCAGTCCGCACCTCGAGGCCTTCCAGAAAAAGGGATGGAATGTCCTGCTCTATACCGAGACAGTCGACGAGTGGCTCACGCAGATCCTCACCGAGTTCGACGGTGTCGAGCTCAAGTCGGTGGCCCGCGGCGAGCTCAACATCGACGAGGACGACGACGACGAGGAGAAGGCTGATCTGAAGGCTTTCACGCCCTGGATCAAGGACGTGTTGGGCGATGCGGTCGCCGGTGTGCGCGCCTCGTCCCGTCTCACCGACTCGGCGTGTGTGCTCGTCGACGGCGAGCAGGGTCCGAGCGCCAACATGGAGCGCATCCTGCGCGCGGCCAACCAGGAGATGGTGACCGCCGAGCGCGTACTGGAGCTCAATCCCAAGCACCCGCTCATCAAGAACCTCGCCGAGCTCCACGAGAAGGGCATGACCGCCGAGGCTGAGCCGCTGATTCAGATACTCCTCGACGACGCCCTGCTGCTGGAGGGCACTGTGAAGGAGCCCGCGGCAATGGGACGACGGCTACAGGATCTGCTCCTGAAGGCGAGTGCCGCTGCCCTGAAGTGACGGTGGGCAGCGTCGGGCTCTCCAGCTGACTTGACCTGTTACAATGCGCGCCACCGGACTCTTCCGGAGTTTTGTTTTGGACGTTCTATGCGCGTAGCTCTCTTCTTCGATGGCAAGAACCACATGAAGGATCTTCGCCGGGCAAGCGAAGATCGCTGGCTTGATCACGGCACTCTGGCGCATTGGACCGTACAGCAGGTGGGCGGCGAGCGTCTGTCGGCAGCCTACTACTACACAGGCGTTCCGAACCCCAATGACGACGCCAGCGAGCGGCACGCGCTGAGCGATCTGCTCGAAGAGCTCGAGAAGCGTCCCGGTTTCTTCGTCAGGCGCTTCAACCGTCGGGCCACTACGCGCGACTGCCCCCATTGTAGCCAGGTTATCGCCTATACCGAAGAGAAGATGGTGGACACCAGTCTGGTGGTCGACCTGGTCACACTCGCCGTGGCGGACGCCTACGACGTCGCGGTTGTGTTCAGCGGAGACCTCGATCTGGCTCCGGGCTTGAACGCGGTGCATGCTCTCGGAAAGCAGGTTTGGATCGCAACGTTCGGGGACTACGGGCGTTCTCGTGGGCTGATGCGAGCTGCCTGGAGCGTCATCGATCTCTCCAAACACCTCGACGAGTTTGCCTACCCAGAGCTGCGGAGCCCGGTCGGACGCCGCGTTCCGGCCACTCCAAGCAGTGTCGACGCCGAGGTGCTACGCGAGCTTGTCCGCGCCGAAGCTCACTTCACGGCAGGTGGAGGCTTCGTCGGAGCCCACTACTTCATTCACCGCTGGAAGGGGCACTCGATCCCCGACTCCTCCGAAGAGAGGCGACAGTCGCTGGAGCGATTGATGGCCTCCAACCAAGTGGAGACCTACAGCGTCGACGGAAAGACCGCGCTTCGGGCCCTGGACCACGGCGAGGGTCAGATCGAGGAGGAAGAGACCGTAGAGATGCGGCTCACCGATGCGATGAAGCGGCTCAGGGAGACGGTAGAGGAAGGCTGAGGGCGGCGGCGGCCCGTTTTGCCTTGGCAGCGACGGCGTCCACCACGGAGATGTCGGCCTCTACTCTTCGGATGTGTAGGCAGCGATCGTCCACTTCGACGGCGTGGTCGGCCTGAATGTCCAGGAGTGCCGCGCGAACGTCAGGGGTCAGGCGTGCGACCACCTTGATGGGGTCGTAGCCCTTGATCACGAACGAGGCATCGAAGTCCTCATCGCCGACCTGGATGTCCTGCCCCACACTCCAGTAGCCGTCGGGAGAGCTCTGCGTGGTCACGCGGAAGCCGGTATCGATGGGAGAGGGGAAGTACACGCGAATGTCAAAGCTGTAGCCTTCGCCGTCGCGACGGGGGGTGATGAGCAGGCGGCGCCCGTCGACCGCGCCCTCGAGGGCGGGCAACCACGGATCACAGGTCAGCGAGAGGCGGTCTCCGAGTTTCGACAAGTCTCCCCGTAGCGGGAGCAGGCGTTCCGGTGGCTCGATGTCGTGTCTGGCGGTTTCGATCACATCCGCAAGCGCGATCATCGCGTCCACCAGCCCTTGGAGCCTGACTCCGGAAGCCACTGGTCGGGGCAGATGCACCCGCACCGACTGATCCGTGACGACCACGTCGGGCCACCGAGACATCAGCGATTCCAGGGCCAACCTCACCTTTGGTGTCAAGAGTGCCCTCACGCGGGTTGGCTCGTCGGCCTGGATCTCAACCCTGCGGTCCAGCTCCCCACCGAGACGGATCTCTGGGCCCCTTCGGCGGCGGAAGAGGCGCTCTGAAAGGCCTCTTCGGCGGATCACCAAGCCGAGCCCGAGGGCGCGATCCATGTCGACGACGCCCCAGGTCACCAGCTGTCGATCCGGGCCGTGTCCGACCATCACCTCCCCAATCCAGATCCGTCGGTCTCCGAGATGGCCTTGCAGGGACACGCCACGGGTGTCGACAGGCAGACCCATGCGTCGCGCCACCTCTCCATAGGCCGACGAGACCCGGAGCTGTCGCATTCCGCGGTTAACGAGGAAAAACAACACGGTCAGCGGCAAAGCGCCGCCGACCATCATGCAGAAGAGTGGGAGGACCTGATCCAAGAACCGTTGGCTAACCCGAGCGCAGAATCAGAACAGGGCGACGACGCCCGCGCTGACCTGGGGCAGTGGACCCGAAGGCCCGACACCTGGCTCGATATAGGGCCAATTGGCGCCATTCCAGAAGCCGACGGCGGCGTTGACGTTGACGCCGACATTTTCGATGAACATCACATCGGTGCCGAGGCGGGCACGGGCTCCACCGGCCCAGTCGGCGCCGATCTCATCGCGGTAGTACTGGGCCATGATGCCGTCGGCTCCGCCATAGATGTGCACCATGCCGATGGGGTACTTGTAGATGATGCCGAGATTGAGCGGGAAGATAGTGTTCCACTCGGTGAATTGACCAGTGAGCACCTGGATTTCTGGCGGGAGCGTCCGCTGCACAGCATAGGTCTCGAAGCCGGCGATGATGTGCACACCAGAGGCCACGGGCACGGCGATCTCGCCGCCTGCCGTGACGAAGTCGAAGGTGTAGTACTTGGAGTAACCACCGCGAAGAGTGAACTGGACGATCGATGCGATTGGTCGTTCGACATCTGCGGTGGCTGCGCTCTTGATCTTGTCGATTCCGGCCTTGGCGATTTGGTCTTTGTTCTTCTTTGAACTGCCTACGGGGTCGTCGAGGTCGATGATGTTGCCCATCTGAGCCTCGGCGGCTTCTATGACCAGGTCCTTGTCCGCGTGGTTGGTCAGTGCCGGGGCCGGTGCTGGTGCTGGCGCCGGTGTTCCACCACCGCCGAACTGGATCATGTCATTGATGTCTTCGGCGCTGATGTCGTCGACGGATCCCCCGAAGTTGATGCCGGCCAGGTCGTCCTCTGGTGGTGGTGCGGCGGGAGGGGGGGCTGCTGCTGCCGCTGCTGCTGCTGCTGCTGCTGCTGCTGCGGCGTCAGCGGCCTGCTGTTGGCGTCTCGCCTCTTCGGCTGCCGCGGCTGCTGCTGCTGCTGCGGCAGCAGCTTCTTGCTTGCGCCTCGCCTCTTCGGCGGCGGCGGCGGCTTGACGAGCAGCTTCGGCTGCAGCCTCGGCCTGGGCTATCCTCGCGGCCTCTGCTGCTGCGATGGCGGCAGCGGCAGCGGCGGCCTCGGCTTTCTGCCGGTCTTGTTCCGCGGCGATGGCGTTCATGTCGCCGAGGACTTCCTCCTCGTCGGGTTCGTCGAAGTCGAAGTCCTCTTCATCGCTGCTCGCGTCGAAGTCGGCGGTAGCGGCGACCGCGGCGGCCTGATTGGGACCCTCGCCGGTGACGACCTCTCGCATGATGGGCGTCATGTTGTTGGCGAGCTCGGAGGGATCGGACGACGAGGCTCGTGACACCCGCCGGACGATCTTGTTCGACGCCTTGTCATACATGATCAGGTCGAAGGCATAGTCGTTGCCTTGTAGGGCGACCTTGCCGGTGATGAGGTGATCGCCGCCCCCGGCTGTCGTGATCGTCTTCAGGCAGGAGGTCGAGTTCAGGCAGGCGCTGTTGAGTGAGGTCGGACGCGCTTCGAGCTCGCTGATACCGTCGAACTCTGGCATGAAGTCTAGCTCGGCAGCGATGAGTTGGTGCACGCCGAGAGCGTCCTTGCTATCTAGCCCATCGGTGATGGGCGGGCAGACTACGACGGTCCCGGCATGGCCGACGCCGGGGCCTACGAGGATGGTAGCCATGGCCGCGAGCAGGACTGCGGATTTGACGTTTTCCTGCATTTGGTGTCTCCAATCCCCCGCGATGGGGGGTTGCTGAGGGGCTGTAACCTACTGGGCCAGACCGAATCCGATGGCGAAGTAGGCTCCAATGACATTGCTGTTTGCGTTGTTGAAGGGAAGGGTTCCGGACGGGTCGCTCGCACGGCCCGCTGCAATGAGCACCCCATCGAGGTTTGAGTTCCATGAGGACCACTGGGTTCCAGGAACTGGGAAGAGTCCATCGTCGTACAGCACGCACGACATGGACTCGACAGTGTCCCAGTCGGCGATCACCGCGTTCCATCGCTGGTGAATGAGGATGAGCACGACGTAGTCGCCGGTGTAGGGGCCGTTCCACTGCAGGTTGAAGTTTCGGTTGATGTACGGCGCGCTCGGTGAGTCGATGGCGGGACTGGTGACGTACATCCCCGTCGGGACCTCGAAGACATTCGAAGCGGTGAACTGTGGCCAGGTGGGATCGGCGCCCGCGGCGGGTTCGAGAGTGTAGGGAACACCTGTCACGAGCTGACCGTTGTTCAGCGGACCGACCGTGTAGAACCAGTCATCGACGGGATCTACCGGGGTGTTGAAGGACGCTCCGCCGGCCTCTGACAAGAGCAGGTTTGCAGATCCCGGTGAGTAGGCGTTGAAGTACGGGCCGTTGTAGTTGAGCTCGCACACATCCATGCCAGTGGAATAGCGGAGCTGCCACGTCGGCAGCGCCGTGGGCTCGGTGAACCAGAAGTCCGCGTAGCCGACTTCGCTGGGGCCGGTCCAGTAACCGCCCATATACTGGTCCCACTCTACGGTTCCGGCCAAGCCATTCAGGCCCGTCCCGTCTGCCCAGTAGTTGTAGCTCAACGGAAGCACGCCCCATCCTTGATCGGTGGTGACCTCCACATCGACGAGGCCCTCGAAGCCAACAGCCGGCGTCTGCACCACGATCTCGATCGCCGAGTTGAAGAGGATATTCCCTTGTACTCCGCCAAAATTGACCACTGCGGTGTTGTTGAACTCGGCCCCTGTCACGGTCACGACCGTGCCCCCGGCCGTGGATCCGTAGGTGGGGTCGATGGAGTAGACGACCGGATCGGCGTCGGTGTCGGTGTCTGTGTCGGCGTCTGTATCCGAGTCTGCGTCCGTATCCGTATCGGTGTCGGAGTCCGTATCGGTGTCGGAGTCCGTATCGGTGTCGGAGTCCGTGTCTGCATCGGTGTCCGCGTCCGCGTCTGCATCGGTGTCCGCGTCCGTGTCTGCATCGGTGTCCGCGTCAACATCCGTGTCGGATTCCTCGGGCCCTTCCGGATCATAGGTCTGGAAGCCGGAGTTGCACCCACAGAGGAGCGCGAGCATGACGAGCGCGGAGCGCATGGATACCTCGACGACGGTACGGGGGACGAACGCGCCATTGTATCTGAGCCTTACACCGTCCGAGCGTTCCAATTGCTCTCCGCGTTGCGCGCGCGATCGTGCCGGATACGATGTCGACTGTCTGTGAATCCTTTCCTGGACCACATCGAGAGTCGTCTTACTTGAGAATCCTCGCCCTTGCGCGCCGCTTTCCGCCCGATGTACCTGACGGTCGTAGCTTGGCTTTCGCTCGACTGATCGAGCGTCTCTCGCGGTGCCACGAAGTTCTGCTGATCGCGGGATACCGTCACGAGCGTCCAGTGCTTCCGAGGGGCGCGCTCGGTGTTCATCTGGCGCGTGAAGGACCAGGTTGGACCTACCATGCCCTGTGGCGTGCCGCGCGTCTGATGACGGCGAAGACCGATCCCGATCTCGTCCTGGCGGCATCTGTAGATGTCCCGTTCCTCGGTCGGCCGACGATCGCGATGGTACGGGATCTGGTCGGCGACGGCTGGAGTGCGCCGAGTGCCCGCGATCGCTTCTATCGGTGGCGAGCCTCCCGATTCGGCACAGTCGTCGTACCGAGCGCTCCGACTCGCGAAGCCCTCCACGCGCGCGGTGTAGGCACATGGCGAGTCTCTGTGGTTCCCGAACACGTCGACCCGGTGGCGGTCTCTGAGGCGCCTAATGCCGAGGTGCTCTCCCTGCTGCACGTCGGCCGCCTGCATCCTGGAAAGGGCCAGCACCTCTCGATCGACGCGGTCAGCCGCTTGCCTCCGGAAGACAAGGCCCGAGTACGCCTCCAAGTCGTCGGTGCGACCGCCGACCGCGTGTACGCCGATCAGCTGCGGATAGCGGCCAGAGGACAACCCATCGACTTCCACACCGACGTGGCTGAGCTTGGGCCCCACTTCGCCGCGGCCGATCTGGTCCTGTACCCCACCAGCCTCGCGGAGGGCTTCGCCGATACCGCACTACTGGCCATGGCTCACGGTCGCCCTGTCATATGGGCGGATCATCCTGGGGTTCGCGCTACGACGGGTGGCGTCGGTGTCCCGATCCCCTCCGACGATGTTGTGGCCTTGCGCACCGCGATTCGCACCTTCATCTACGATCGCGACGGCCTTCGCACCATGGGAATCGAGAGCAAAGCGCGGGCCGCGGACTTCTCCTGGGACCGTGTTCGACCGAAGTGGGAGTCGGTGTTCGAGACCGCTATCCGGTGAAGAGGTCTGCCCACCAAGTGGAGAACTCGTCGGTGGCGACCACAGCCTGAAGTCTCGAAGCGATGAGCTCGGCGGTGGTCTCGGTCCAGACATCGAGGAGCTGGACGTCCTCCAGCCAGGCACCCAGTGTTCCGTCGCCGGCCTCGTCGAGGATCTGGCTGATCCTCTCCTCGGTTCGGTCGACGAAGTCCTCTGCCGCGACGGCGGAGCGGAGTGCGCCGACGATGACCTCGATGATCTGCTCTGGCTGCAGCTTGTCGGTCTCGGTCGCCAGATCCTTGATGGGGGTGTCGATGATCACGTCGAGGATAGCGAGCCGGAGCTCCGCAAAACCCTTTGCGTGGTTGGGATCGGCGATGTAACGAGCGATGGCTCGGACCTGGTCCTGACTGGCCTGCTTCACGAAGTCTTTGACTCGCCCGTCCATGGACGACTCGAGCTCGTCACGAACTGCGCCGGCCAGGTTGCTGGCGACGCCTCCGATGTTGCTCGCCACCTCGGATACCTTTCCCATGCGACCGCTGAAGAGCCCTCGCCCTCGACGCGCCGCTCGGCCGCCGATGCCTCCGAGAACACCCTCATCCACCTTGGCTATGTTCTGTCGGAAGCCGGACACCGTGTTGGTGAGGATCTCTCGAATGAGCCTGCGGATTGCTGGCTGGTCGATCACCCGGAAGATGATGTCTTCGTCAGGTGCGTAGGGCCGTCCGAGCAGCTCGCGCAGCGGTTGATCTACCTCTTCGGGGAGGTATCCACGCAGGGTCTTCTCCTCTTCCCCCCAGCGTTCGCGCTCGGATGAGATTCGGCGGTCTACCCAATGTTTGGCGTGATCACCCCGCGTTCCGGCCTCGAGGGCCGTGGCGATCTGCCCAGCGATCCATCGCGGGGTGGCGATGTCTTTGAGGGGGGTTGCGGTGGTCTGCTCGACCATCATCCGCGCCAGGGCACTGAGGGCTTCGCCGTCCTTGCCCCTGAGCTTTGCGAGGGCGCGCTTTGCCTTGGCATCCATGACCCAGACTTACTTGCGCGCGACCTTCCGCGCCAGCTTGATGAGCTGCTCCTTGGCCGACTGCACGACAGACCGAGTCACCAGAGGCTTGGGCAGGGCGTAGAGTTCGGTGTGCACGGTGAGCACAACCTCGGTGCCAAGCTCGGTCTCGACTAGCGACCAGTCGGACGAGTAGGCGGAGAAGTCTCTCGACTCGATGAGAGACTCGTGCCAGCCTCGAGCGGTGGGGCAGCGCAGTGCACGGAAGCGGAAGGGGCGCAGCAGGCCCCGAGTGCTTCTTGTGACCTCTTGGCAGCGGCCCTTCTTGGTCGTCTCGACAGACAGGACATCCGGCGTGAGGGATGCGAGCTCACCCTCGACGTCGTCGAGGACATCTCGGATGTTGCTCTCCGTCGCGTCAATGGTCATTCGCACCGCGACCACACCTTCGTCATCGACGTTGACGGCCGGTTGCTGTGCGAGCGCCGCAGTGCTGACCAGCACCCCGACAATCACGGAGATTTGTTGGAAGAGAGCCCTCATTTCCTCTCCATCGTCAATGTAGCTGACAAACGTCAGTGATTTTTGTCAATGAATATGGACGGCTCGATTCTGCCGGTTGTCAGGTGAGATCTTTTTCAGCTGAGGTGATCGCGCAGCGCGGCGATATGATCCGGCCCTGTGCCACAGCAGCCCCCGAGAATGGTGGCTCCGGCACCGATCCAGGTACGCGCCCATTCCAAGTAGCGACTGGGACCTGGATCCCCACTCGCCCAGCCGACGCCCTCGTCTGGATGTCCCGCGTTCGCGTAGGCGCCAAAGGGAACGCCGATCCTAGCTAATGCCTCAGCGTAGCGAAGGGTCTCCGATGCCGGGACGCAGTTCACAAAAACTGTGGTCGCTCCGGCGTCAACAGCCCGCGACGCCCCCTCGTACAGCTCCCGTGGAGTGAGCAGGTCGGCGCTGGGACCAGCCGTCAACGCGACCCAGGTCTCTACCCCTGTGGAGACCGCTTCTTGCACGGCGATCAACGCCTCACCCGGATGAGGGAACGTCTCGCAGAGCAGGAGGTCCACTCCGGCGTCTGCCAGGACAGTTGCCAGCGCTCGGTGATCGGGACGCGCGTGGGGCGGGGACAGATCAGGTCGGTAGCAGTCCGCCAGCGGGGCAATGCTCCCAGCGATCCTGTGGGTGGGCGGCACTGCGCTTCGGGCCAGCTCCACCGCAATACGCGCCAAGGACTCCCAGCGGTCACCCACCGTCGCTGGTCGGGTGCGGAAGGTGTTTGTCGTGTGCACTGTGGCGCCAGCGAGCGCGTAGGCGGCGTGGATCTTCCGTATGACCTCGGGCGCGGTCGTGAGGGCTTCCGCGCTCCATGCCGGCAGGGGTGTCGGAACACCTCGGGCGAGAAGCTCGGTGCCAACGGGTCCATCCAAAAGAATGATCATTCTCTTTCCCCGGTCGTCGCTTCGCGGGTCTGTAGACTAGACTCGAGTATCCGTGAGGCCGTCATGATCCACTCTCCACGCAATGTATCCCTCGTCCTCATCGCCCTCGGCATGGCCATGAGCGGCTGCGAGGGGGAGTTCGACGGGGAGTTCAGGCATCGCTCGTCGCTGCAGCGCACGACCAACGGGCTCGTGCTTCACGACGATGGCGGCGCGGGACACGCGGGCATGATGAGCACAAACTGTCCATTCGAGACCGACTTTGGCTTGGTCACTGGTGACTATCAGCTTCCCGGCGACGACGAAGAGGTCCAGGACGTTGGCAGCCACGTGCTCGGCCCGAACAGCATCCTGGCCGTTCAGCCCGGCGCTATCTACGTTCTCAACAAGGTGACCGGGGACTACCTGACAGACTCCGTGGAGATCGACGGCGCCGTCGCAGGCCGGTTCTTCGACGAGGGCATCGTCGCCTTGGTGGCTGGCGAAAAGGGTTGTTTTGTCGACTGGATCGACGACGACGGGAACGTGGACTCCTCGGCCTCCGACGGTTGCTCTCCCGGGTCGTTCGACGTCGATCCGCAGACCGGCACGGCGTACCTTGGCGGGTCCGACGGCACCCTGGAGATCGTGACCCCTGACGGCAGCTTCGATGCCGAGACCGGCGGCGACCTGGTCGCCTGGGATCCCAAGGCAGAGGTCACCTACGTCGCGACCCTGGACGGCGACGTGGTGGTGGGCATCGAGCCGGACGGCTCTACCCGCTGGAGCACATCACTCGACGGCTCGGTCAAGGTCCTGGAGTCAGCTGGCAGGCGAGGGGCTGCGGCTGTCATGCTCGAGAAGGCAGACGGTAGCGGCCTTCTGGTCTATCTCGATGGGTGGACGGGTGATGAGATCACGAAGCTGGAAACACCGAGTGCCGCCAACGCCCTCACCGCGTCGGGTGACGGCAGCACCATCGGCATGGTCCTGGAGGATGAGACGCACTTCTTCGGGGTCTATCTCCGATAGATCTACTTGGGCGCGGTCGCGCCATCCTCGGTGTCGGCAGCCTCGTTACCGATCTTGTCGACCTTCTTGTCCAGGCTATCGACGCGTTTGCTGAGCGCGTTGATCTGTTGTCCGCTGGCTGCAAGGTTGTCAGCGACGCCCTGCATGTTGTAGTTGTTCAACTCGGACATGATGCCATACACGTGGTTGATCCTCGTGAAGTTATAGAAGTTGAACGCTACCGACAGCAAGGCGAGAACGAAACAGACGGCGACGACGGTTTGGAGACTGTCGCTGCTCATCATCTGCGGTTTTTCCGACATCCTTTCCTCCGGAACGGTAGCGCGATGCTAGGACGGACCTCCGGACGTGTCAACAAAGCGGGGAAATGCCGTGACCGAACAGCCAAGCCGGGCGTTTGTCCGTAGCGTCAGTGATAGTTTTGTCCAGGCGGTGACCGGCTGGCGTTCGCCAGACGGGGGGCACCCGAGGCTCGATGTCGAACGGGCGAGGACGCAACACCGCGCCTACGTCGGCACCCTTCGCCAGCTCGGTTTGGACGTGTGTGTGTTGCCTGCCGATGACGACTATCCGGACTGCTGCTTCATCGAAGACACAGTGGTCGTTGGGGCTGGAACTGCACTCCTCACTCGATCCGCGCATCCCGCACGTCGGGGCGAGGGGGGCGCACTTGCCGGGGCATACCGAGAAGCGGGGCTCGACGTAATCGACCTCGAGCCGCCTGCGACTCTCGATGGTGGGGACGTCCTTCGGGTTGGACGGAGGCTCTACGTGGGGCTGACGGCGAGAACCAATCATGATGGAATCCTGGCCTTGAAACATACGTTTGAGCCGCTCGGCTACTCTGTGCGCACTGTTGACATGCCAGCGGAGATCCTCCACCTCAAGTGCGTGGTCAGCCTTCCCGCACCGGATGTGGTGCTTCTCGCGGAGAGTACGCTTGATCCCGGCATTTTCTCCGACCACAGCATCATTTCCATCCCATGGGAGGAGCGCTACGCTGCGAATACGGTCGGCTGCCACGGGACGGTCGTGGTTGCCGATGGTTTCCCTCGGACGCAAGCGGCTCTGGAGACGGCGGGCCTGCGGACGATCGCGCTGGACACGTCCGAGTTCAGGCGGGCGGACGGGTCGCTGACCTGCTTGTCAGTGATTCTTTGAGTTGAATGCGTTCTCGTCTTGCAACGCGGCGACCGTCGCCTCGAGGATGTCCGTTCGTGTGACTACACCGATCAGCGAGTTGCCGTGCTCGATGACCGGAAGGCACCCGATCTTGTTCGCCGCCATCTTGCGCGCTGCGGCTCGAAGCGTCGCCGTGGCTGGCAGGGTGTGGATCCCGGTCTTTGGAACGGCGTCGAGTACGGTCCAGTCGCGGTGGGAGCGCACGTCATCGGCGACCAGATCTCGATAGGCCACGACCCCGCAGACGACGTGGTCTTCGTCGGCAATCACCAGGTGGCGGATGCGGTTCTCGATCATCCTGGCGAGAGCGTCGATCCCAGACGTGTCCGGTGTGGCGGTGAGAACTGGCGTGCTGGCCTCGTGCACGATGCCGACGCTCAGTGGGATCACATCGGCCCCCAGACGCACGCCATCGTGTTCAGTGATGATCCCGAGCAATCTGCCTTCTTCGATGATCAGCGCCACGTCTTGTTTCGTCTCGGCGAGATCGCGGAGCGTTGCGGTCAGCGGCCTGTCCGGCGGCACTACAACGGTCACCGGCAGGATCAGGTCGCGAACCGTTGTGTTCTTCGCGCTGTCGTCGAAGATCACCCACTGATCACCCTGCACCGTGACCATTCCCCCGAGCCGAAACACGCCGAAGTCGGTGACGACGCCGAGCACCTCTCCGCCATCGATGACCGGTAGATGGCGGACCCGATGCCGAAGCAGGAGCCGGGCGCAGTCCGAGAGTGTCGCGTCGGGCGTCACGACGATGGGGTTGGGGGTCATCAGATCCCGCGCCGTGTCCATCAAATGTCCACGACGCCCGCACAGCGAGCCACTTCGGAGAGGTGTGTCGCAACGAGCTCGAGAATCGCTGCCCGATCGTCGCTCGACATCTCCTGGAGGACGGCGTTGCGCAGGCCGTAGAAGGCGCCGTCGCTCAGTGCGCGGAGCTCTGCGCGCGCTCCACGTGGGCAGAGCAGGGCCGCCGCTCCGGTCGTGTCACCCGGTTCGAGTCTGCGCAGAGACACTCCCCATCGCCACACCTCCGCGGAACCTTCGGCAACCACGATCCACGTGTCCGTCTCGGACCCGGCCTCGACGATCACGTCATTGGCCGCGAAGGGAACACGCTCCAGCGCTTCCACTGCCGCCAGGTCGACCTTTGCTGATGGCATCTGCCCCTCCTCGATATCCACCACTACGACGGTGACGTTGTCGTCCGCGTCGCCTTCGAGTACCCACTTGATGAGCTCGGCCGTCGCGGTGCCGGCATCTTCGATAGCCATGAAATATGCGAGCGTATCGCAATTATCAACGTACTTAGAGAGGCCGTCACTGCAGAGCAGGAAGCGATCGCCGGGTAGCGCTCGGAACATCTCCACGTCGACGTCGCACTCTTCCATGACCCCAACCGCGTTCACCAGGACGTGGGCCTTTGGATGGTGCTCGGCTTCCTCCTGCTTGAGTTTTCCAGCATCGACCATGCGTTGGACGAGGGTGTGATCCGTGCTGATCTGCACGGTCTGCCGGTCCCGAGTCCGATAGAGCCTCGAGTCGCCAGCGTGCCCGAGGATGGCGTATTCGCCATGCACGATCAGCATGGTGACGGTGCTGCCCATGCCTCTCTTGCCCTCGGGCGTGTGCGCCAGTTGGAAGACGTGGCGGCACGCTTCGTGGACCGCGTCGGCGACGATCTCCTGGATGGGGGTCATCGGGTCGGCGGCGACTACGTACTCGTGCAGGCACTCAACCGCCGCGGCGGAGGCTATTTCTCCGCCTTCGTGGCCCCCCATCCCATCGCAGACGATGTAGATCTGGAGGTCGTTGTCGACGAGAAATGAATCTTCGTTGTGATCGCGCACCGAACCGACGTCGGTCCGCCCGCTTCCGGTCGCGTCTACCATGCGCGCTAGCGTACACGAAAACTCGGAATGCTACCGTCTTCGCCGCCACTGCAGGAGCAGCGGGAGGAGGAACAACAGGCCCAGCCGCTTGTCGGAGGTTGCGCAGCCGCACCCGCCGGTGCCCTTTTCGACGCTGACCACCGCCCCAGTGTCGGAGTTCGGAGAGAGGGTGTCAGTCGTCTCCGTATCGGTGTCGGTGTCTGAATCCGAGTCTGTGTCTGAATCCGTGTCCGTGTCGGCGTCGGCGTCGGTGTCTGTATCGGTGTCGGCTGGAGTACCCGTATCCACGATCGCGTCGTATCCATCGCAGTCCTCGTCGATGCCGTTCCCCGGCACCTCGTAGGCCGCCGGATAGGCATTGGGATTCGCGTCGTCGCAGTCGTCGCAGGTCCAGAACCCGTCGGCGTCGTCATCCAGCTCGAAAGCCAGGTTCGGACAAGGGTCACACCCGTCCGGGATGTCGTCTCCGTCGGCGTTCAGGTTGTCGTCGTGGCCCAGACACTGATCGCAGCCATTGGCAATTCCATCCTGATCGCCGTCTTGGAGGTCGGGGAAGCCCGGGCAGACATCGTCGCTGTCGCAGATCCCGTCGCCGTCGGAGTCGTCGGCGATGTCGAGGGGACAGACATCGCAGCCGTCGGCAACAAAGTCGCCGTCGGTGTCCAGGTTGTCGTCGAAGTTGGGGCACGCGTCGCAGACATTGCCGTTGCCGTCGTAGTCGGCGTCGTACTGCTGGGGGTTCCAGTCCAAGGGGCAGTTGTCGCAAAGGTCGCCGGTGTTGTCGGCGTCCAGATCGTTCTGGTCGACGTTGACGACGGTCGGACAGTTGTCGCAGAGGTCAGGTATTGCGTCGGCATCGTCGTCGAGGGCATCGTCGCCACCCTGGCAGGCATCGCACACGTTGCCGACGCCGTCGAGATCGGTGTCGAATTGACCTGGGTTGGCGACATAGAGGCAGTTGTCGCAGCCGTTGCCCAGTCCATCGGCGTCGGCATCGCTCTGGCCGGTGTTGAAAACGAAGGGGCAGTTGTCGCAACCATCAGCATGGCCGTCGTTGTCCCAGTCGATGGTGTCGTCGAATCCTGGGCAGATGTCGTCGGAGTTACAGACGCCATCCCCGTCTCCGTCGTTGGGCGCGTCTAGAGGGCAGGCGTCGCAGCCGTCGGGAAAACCGTCTCCGTCTCCGTCGAGGAAATCGTTGAATCCCGGGCAGACATCCGAGGCATCACAGACGCCGTCGCCGTCGGTGTCGCCTCCGCCGCAGTTGTCACAGCCATCTGGGATCCCGTCGTTGTCGGTGTCGATGGCGTCGTCGTTCGCTGGGCAGATGTCACAGGCGTTGCCAAAGCCGTCGAAATCGTTGTCTGCCTGTCCTGGGTTTGGATCGGCGGGGCAGTTGTCGCACAAATCTCCCACCCCGTCCGAGTCGCCGTCACTCTGAGCTGGATTGTCGAGGTTCGGGCAGTTGTCGCAGCCGTCGGGGACCCCGTCGGGATCGGTGTTGATGTTGTCATCGGAGCCCGGGCAGATGTCGGCGGAATCACAGCTGCCATCGCCGTCCGAGTCGTCGAGAGCGTCCTGGGGGCAGACGTCGCACCCGTCGGGGACGCTGTCGCCATCCGCATCGAGGGTGTCGTCGGACCCAGGGCACACGTCCAAGGGATTGGGCACGCCGTCGCCATCGGAATCTGGGCTGCACTCCACTGCGACCTGCGTCATGTCGGGTCCGAGCACTGGCTGGTTGTCGGCAGCTAGCTGGATGGAGATGTCCTCGTCGCCTGTTGTCGTGCAGGCCGGGTCGACCTCGAGCTGCGCGTTGATGTAGTAGCGGTTGGAGTTCCCAGGCTGGTTCGGTCCACCCGGCGGCACCGCGACCGCGCTCAGGACGTTCAGATCGGCGGACAGGGAGGTGAGCGTCGCCGTCGCGTTGATCGCCGGCGAAGCGGCCACGTTGTCGACGGAGACCAACACGTCGATGGTCTCGCCAGGTTCGTTCAAGCCGTCACCGTCGGCGTCTGTGGTGCTCAGCACGACGAACGCCATGGCCGAGGTTCCGAGACCCCCGTACATTGCGATGAGGCCGTCCACGTCATCTATGTCGAGGTTGCGCTCTCCCACCGGCGAGCCGGGGCCGGTGGCGTAGTACATGATCGCCGCGCCGACGGGGGTGTGGTCCAGCCCGGCGCAGTGCCCGAGCTCGTGGGTGGCCACCTTCTGGAAGTCGAACTCGAAGCCAAGGGGCCCGGCGGGATCGGCAGACCAGTCGATGGCACCCATTCCGTTGGCGCCGTAGAACTCCATGTCGCAGTCGACAATGTCGCCACCGCCCATCCACGTGCCAGTCACCGCGAGGGTGGCGGGATCTCCGGTACTCGCCTCCCAATACGCGATCATCCGCCCATCGAAGGCCGAGACGGTGTCAGTCGTTCGCCCGCCGTACTGCCAGCTGAAGATGGCGCCAGCGTTGTTCCAGGCATCCTGGGATCCGATCCAGGCGTCTTCGATGTCCTGTTCTGACCCCACTGCTCCGGGGAAGCTCGATGTATTCAGCTCCCACGGGATGGAGACTGGGGTGGGCTGCCAGGTCCAGTCGGCGCCGATCAGCACGTAGCCGTAGGCGGCACCGGCGAGGGAAGTTCCAGCAAGAGCGACGAGAAACCTGCTATTTTGCACGGCACACCTCGACGCTGGCGCGGGCCTGTTCGACGGTCTCTCCGACGTGAGCCCCCCTGGGTGTCACGCGGATGGCGCCTTGTTCGCCACCGACCACGTCGCCCCGGTCGCTCACGAAGAGCAGGTATCGAGCGTCCTCCAGGAGCCTCGGCGAGTGCTCTACGGAGTACTCGAGGTCGTCAATCTTTCCCCCTGGGAGCACGACTTCGACATCATTGGACGCTGGGCCCTTGAGGGTCTCGGAGACCGCCAAGTGCACGAGCCGCTCGATCTTCCCGTTCGGAGCCCAGCGGGTCTCGATATCAGTGACCTCGGCGATGACCACCTGGTAGCTGTGGTTGCACAGCTCTGGACGCGTCATCTCGATCTGCGCGGCGCCAGCGTCGACCGTGGCGGCCGTCAGTGCGACCAGTGCGAAGGGTGCCAGCACTCGGTGCATGTCATCTCCTGTACCGGCTAGTATAGTGACCGCCCCCCATCGCCAGAAACGATCTGAGCACCCTTTTCTTTCTCTGGATGAAACGCCGCTCTCGGGGCCGCTACGCTGCTTGCGTTCGCTTCTCGTTGAACCAGGCCACGGTGATGTCGGTGGCTTCGGTCATATCAACGCGGATGTGGTAGCCAAAATCACGCTTTGCAGGCCCCATATCGTACCAGTGACTCCTTGCGAGGGCGGCGGCCATGAAGCGCGTCATGCGCGGCTCCCCGGACAGACCAAAGGTGTTCCAGGCCCACTCCATCGCGCCACCGATGCGCGATGCCATCGCTAGCGACACCTGCCGCTTCACCTTCGGCGCGCCGACGCGGGGGAGGAAGTCATTGAACCACTCCCAGAGCAGAACGGGCTCGTCGTTGCTGATGAAGTAGGCTTTGCCGGCGCACGGAGAGTCACACCCAAGCATGGCTGTCGCGGCGTCGATGTGGGAGCCCGCGGCGTTGTCGATGTAGGTGAGATCGACCTTGTTCTTGCCATCGCCGACGATGGGCAGCCGCCCGGACCGCGCGCGATCGACGGCGGTGGGGATGAGCTTGAGGTCGCCCGGCCCAAAGATGAGGTGCGGACGCAGCGCCACGGTTGCGAGCCTGCCTCCTCCTTCGATCTCGGTCCCGTTTGCGGCGAGGACCAGCTGCTCGGCGGCGGCCTTTGTCTCGCCGTAGAGCGCTTCGAAGTTCTCTGCATAGGGAGCTGTTGCGATTCCCTCTTGATCCGTCTTGTAGCCGACAACGGAGGGGGTACCGGTGTAGATGAGCCGTTTTACACCGTGTTTGATCATGCCATCGATGACGTTTTGCGTGCCACCGACGTTGATCGCGTAGTAGGTCTCGCGGTCGCCGGAGAAGCCGAACTTCGCCGCGACGTGAAACACCGCGTCCACCCCTTCGATGGCCGCCGCGACCTCGTCGGCATCGCACAGGTCGACCTGGCGGCTGTCGACGCCTAGCGCTGTCAGCTCTGGATAGGCGCCGCGCGCGATGTTGCGGACCTCCCAGCCATCCTCGAGGAGCATCTCGACGATGCGCTTGCCGAGGAAACCGCCGCCCCCTGTGACCAATGCCTTCATGCTGCCGCCTTCTTTGCGAGGTCGGCGCACCGGGGCTCGGCCCAGAGCTTGAGATCCTCGCGTCGGATCTTTGAGTTGTGTCGAGCGTCCGTTGGAAACGCGGGATTGTGCAGGAATCGCTGGACCACTTCTGCGTGTTCGGTGCCCGCGGCCAGAGCCACCATCGCGGCCTCGACGTCGGCACTCCACGCTTTGCCGGGCTCCATCTCTACGCACAGGACTGGGATCTCGGCGCCGCTCGGGCCAATGCCGACCAGTGCGGTGCGGAAGACGTCGGGGTGCTCGTTGAAGACACCCTCCACGGGAACGGCTGGGACCATGCCACCAGCTGTCTGCAGGCGATGGGCCTTTCGGCCGCAGAACCAGAGTCGCCCCTGCTCGTCGAGGTAGCCGAGATCGCCCATTCGATGTCGAACCGTGGTGCCGTCGGCGATTTTTGCGGCTTCGTTGGCTCCGGGCACGTCCTTGTACTCGGGGCTGACTTGCATTCCCTTGATCACGACCTCGCCAACTTGTCCGGTGGGTAGGCACAGATCGTCGGACCAGGTCGGAATGGGGTCTTCGGTGATCTCGATGACCGCTAGCTCCATGCCTGGGGCCGGGAGGCCGACACAGGTTCCGTGTCCTTTGGCGGTGCGATCCCAGGTCTCACCCAGGATCTCGTCGGTGGCGATGTAGCTGACTGGAAGCCCTTCGGTCGCGCCGTAGGGGGTCCAGATCTGTGCGCCCTCGGACAGGATCTTGCGGAAGCGACGGTGCAGATATGCCGGGATTGGCGCGCCGACCGTGATGGCGGTCTCGATGCTGGGAAGCTCGATGTTGTTGTCGATGCAGTGCCGGGAGAGGTTCTGCCAGACGATCGGCGAGGCGAAGGCCACCTCGGGGGAGTAGGTCTGCAGCGCGGCGACGATGTCGGCGGGGTTTGCCTTGGCGGGTTTGGACAGGTCCATGCGTGGCAGCACCGAGGTCATGCCCATGCACAGGTCGAAGATCGCAAAAGCGGCAAAGGCCTGGACGTCGGTCATTCCAGGTACGAAGCCCAACATTTCTTGCAGGCTCTCCACCTGTCCGCGGAACATCGCGTGCTTGGAGGCGACGCCTTTTGCGGTTCCGGTAGACCCGGAGGTGAAGATGATGGCGGCGTCGTCATCGGGCTGCATCTGGGCAATGTCGAAGGCCTCGTCGCCATCGATTCGGCAGTGCTCGAGGGTCACGCCGCCCCAGAACCAGCGGCTCCCAGCGGTGACGAGAATCTCGGCGCTGGCGAAGGGGCGACGCATGAACACGCGCACGGCGTGGACCAGGGACATGGCAACGACGACGCGCGGTTTGGTGCGCCCGATGCACTCGAGGAGCTTCTTCATGCCCATGCCGGGGTCGAGAAGCACCGGGACTGCCCCGACCTTGAAGAGGCCGAAGATCACCGCGTAGAAGTCCAAGGAGGGCTTGACCAACATCAACGTGCGGTCTCCGCGACGAATCCCCTGTGCGGAGAAACCTCGGGCATAGGCATCCGAAGCTCGGTCGAGCTCGGAGAAGGTCCAAGTGTCCCACTTCGGTGTCGAGGTGGTGTAGGAGGCGGCGGGGAATCGAAGCGCTGGTGCGTCCGGGCGCTCGAGGGCGTGGCTCCGCACAAAATCGGCGACGTTGAAGGTCTGGCTCATGAAACCCTAGGGCTGTTGGGGTAGGGCGGCGTAACCAATCACCGACCCACCTTCCAGATCTCGCTGTAGCGATCGCGATACACGATTGCCTGCTCTCCGAGCTGATCTCGGAGGACCTGGCGATGGGGGGGCCACTTCGCTTTGCTCCACTTGGAGACGAGGACGAAGTCGACCTTTGCGCCACGCAAGTTCTCCACCAGGAGGGCGGTCTTGGGTCGGTGCTCGAACTCCCACCACCAGCCTCCTCGCTGCTCCCACTCCTCGTGAAGGAATCCTCGGGCCTTGCCGTCGGGCATCACGGTGACCGGGACGTGCTGAAACTCTCTTCCGAAGAGGGGATACAGGAATGCATGGCTGCCCGGCATCTTTGTCAGTGAGGCGATGCGAGATCCAGCAGGCAAGTCCTCTAGCGCCTGCCAAGCGTGTCCCAACGGGCGCGCCTTGCCGCCCCAGCGGAAGATCAAATCGGCGTTCGATCGCTCTTTTGCCGTGGTCCTCAGTCCAACTCCGACCAGGAACAGGACAGCTGCGGCCGCCATCGCCGCCCTTGGAACGTTCCGCAGCGTGATTCGCTCGCCGTGAAGACGCGGGAACGCCGCCGGAACCAGCGCCAGCCCGAGCGCGAAGGGAAAGGTCAGGTAGCGGACCATCTTGTGCAGGGCGTAGTCCGGCTGGTTGGTGGTGCCTGAGTACGGCGAGATCACGAAGAGGGCTACGAACGAAAGTCCGGCCAGAGTCGTGAGGAGTAGCCAGGTTGCTCGACGTTTTTCGTCCCGCCATTGCCTGGCTGTCGCCACCAGCGCGCTGCAGTATCCGATCGCGGAGAGCATTCCGAGGGGTAGCGGCCAGTCGAGACGCCCGGTGAGGATGCGCTGCAGGGCGTCTGGGTAGCGTGCCGGTCGCTGGAGCACGCCCAGGAGTGAGGTCTCTCGCTGTGCAGCGGCGTCCAGCGGGCCATCGAACGGGCCAAAAGCGGCGGGAAAGAGGGGATTTCCAGTGATCCACAGGTTGCGGATGTACCACCAGCTCCCGAGAGCGAACACCGCGACGGCAAACAGGCCCAGGGGGCGGAAGTCGCCAACGCGTCGGGACTCCAGCGCCCACCACAGGGCCAGGAGCAGAACCAATGGGGCCATGGAGACCTTGGCACCCAGCGCCAATCCGGCGGCGATCCCGCAGAGTCCCGCGGTCGGCAGCGGGGACCTGGCGTCGGGGCTCCAGGCCAGCGCGAGTGCGCCCATTCCGAGGGCCGTGACCGCGAGATCCGAAGCAGATGTGGTCTGCGCGACCTCCCAGACCTTCGGAGTCGCCGCAAAGACGATCATGAGGAGGGCGCCACCCGTCAGGCCGAGATCTCCAGTTCTTCCGATGGACACTCCCGCAGCGACGACCAGCCCGGCCCACACCAGTACGCCCATGTGGATGTGGGCGTCCGAACCGGGAAGCATGAACCACAGGGACAACAGCTCGGAGTTCAGCGGGTAGTAGGCCTGGTAGGTGAACGGTGGCAGCGACAGCGTCTCGGTCTGGAGCCAGTGCCCGGGGACTGCCGCGTGATAGGTCAGGTCATCCCAGCCATATGCTCCACCGCTCGTAGCCAGCGGCAGCCATGTGAGAGCGGCGACCGTCAGGCCCGCGAGAGCGGCGACCTCCAGCCGCTGAAGCCGATTGGGTGTTTGTGTAGGAAGTTCACCGAGAACGAGCCACTCGGCGGCGAGCGCTGTCGTGGTGGCCATGGCGACGGCCACTGCGTTCACCTGACCGACAGCTCCGCACATGAACAGGACACCAACACAGATCCCGCAGAGCAGGACCAGTCCCGCCACCGCTCGGTTGGGCCCGGCCGGGAGCGCACGGATCGTCAGCCGCCCGGCAAGGATGCTCGCCACGGCGGTGCTCCACACCATCAGCCAGATCGACATGGTGGGCTGATCAGCCTTGGAGAAGGCCGATCACCTCACGCGCACTCCTGGGCCGCAGCTCGGGCTGTTTTTCGAGCAGAGACAACACCAGGTGCTGGAGCGCTGGCGGCGTATCCGGACGTGCAACGACTGGAGCCTCGGGTTCTTCGGTGGTCTGGGCGAGCATGATCTCGAACGGTTTTCCTGTGAACGGCGGCCGGCCGACCAAGGCTTGGTACAGGACTACACCCATGGAGTACAGGTCGGCGCGATGGTCCAGCGCGGTATCCTCGATGTACTCCGGCGCCATATAGGTTGGGTCGCCGATTCGGGTGTCGCGGCTCGTCTTCAGATCCGCGGCGACTGGGACGCCGATCAAGCGTGTGAACCCCAGGTCCAGCAGCTTCAGGTGGCGGGGACTGCCGTCGATGAGAAGGATGTTGTCCGGCACCACATCGCGGAGGATGATGTTCTCGCCGTGTGCCGCCTCGAGCGCCTCTGCCAGTCCACGGGCCAGCTTGGCGACGTCATCGACATGAAAAGGTCCAGGAGCGAGGGCCTCTTTGAGGGAGGGACCCTCCACTGGCTCCAGAGCGAGCCAGGCGACCCCTGTCCGGGTCCGTCCCCACTCGATCACGTCGAGGACCGCCGGGTGATCGAACTTGCTCAGGATGCGCGCCTCACGTTCAAATCTGGCTTCGGCCTGCTTTTCGGCGAAGTACTCGTCGTGCACGATCTTCAGCCACACGACTTTGCCCTCGGGCGTGCTCGCCATGTAGACGTCTCCGACTCGCCCGGGTCGCAGGAAGGAATGGATCCAGTATCGACCGATCTTGCTGTCAACGAAGCTCATTGTTCTTGGAGCGGATGGCGCCCCAGGAAACCACGGACGATGGGCAGGATCTTCTCGTGGGCATCCTCGACCACGAAGTGCGCGGCCTCCGCAAGGATGTGCACCTCGGGATCGGGGAACTTCTCCAGCCACTTCTCGAGGAAGGCCGTGGTGAACACGAAGTCCTTCTCTCCCCAGATGAACACTGCCGGGAGGTGGTTGAGCTCGCCGGTGCGGTTGTCGAGCTCCTGGATCACCCGGCGCGTCGGGTGGTCGTCCTCCAGCGGAATGTCTCGGATGAACTGCAGATGGGCGATGCGGTTGTTCCAGCTGTTGTAGGGTGCCAAATAACCCGCGCCAACCCCGCCTTTCATGCGGCTACGGTCGGCGATCGCCCGGATCAAGCCCACCCGGATGAAGCCGTTCAAGCCCTGCACCATCGCCGGCCCGAGCATCGGCCAGCGACACATGCGGATCGAGAACGGAACCGGTCCGAGGAACACCGCGGTGTTGAAGATCACCAGCCGCTTGATGCGATTGCTGTGCTTGAGCGCGGCGCCAAAACCGATGGCTCCACCCCAGTCGTGCACCACCAGCGTCACGTCGTGCAGATCGAGGGCCTCGATGAGGATCGACAGATTCTCGATGTGATCCTCGAGGCGGTAGCTCCAGTCCTGGGGTTTGTCGGACAGCCCACAGCCGATGTGATCGGGCACGATGCACCGGTAGTCCTTGGACAGATCGGCCACCAGCGTGCGCCAGTAGAAGGACCAGGTGGGGTTGCCGTGCACCATGAGGAGAGGCTCGCCCGTGCCCTCGTCGAGGTAGTGCATGCGCAGGATCTCGCCCTCTTTGAGGCTCTCTGCGCCTTGGATGTTGAGGTAGCGGCCGGGCCACGGGTAGTGGGCGCGGACTGCATCGGAGAGGTCCGCGTGCTGCACGATATTCACCAGGTCACGCCCATAACGAGGCAGGCTAGGCCCGAGCCAACTCCGAACAAGCAGAGTTCACGGCCCGGAACGATACGGCCCTGTGTCTCGCCGAGGGCCAGGGTCAGAGGCAGCGAGGCGGGGCCGACGTTGCCTAGGTAGGGGAAGGTCAGCAGCGCCTTTTCGAGGGGAAGCTCGAGCTGCTCGAAGGTGTGGGTGAAGTGGGAGAGGCTGACCTGGTGACAGACGAACTCGTCGATGTCACCTGGATTCCAGCCGAGCTCCGCGGTGGCGTAGGGCCACGTTTCGACAGCGAGACCGACGCCGTGCACGAGTAGACCGTGGGGGTCGGACTTCATCTCGGTGTGGTTGCCAAGGCAGAGCTGGTTGAACTCGGTGGCCGACCGCGTGATGGCGCCGTTGACCTGGTGTCCGGTTCGGGAGAGATCCTTGCGGCACACGACTGCGGCGACCGCGCCAGAGCCCAGGGTCAAGGTCGCGAAGTTGTCGCGGAAGGAGTCGGTGGTTGCCAGCGGGCTGTTCAGGCGGTGAATCGTGGCTGTAACGGGCTCGCGGGCGCACTCTCCGTCGACGATGAGCGCGTAGTCGATCTGGCCGAGCTCGATCATGTTCGCGGCGACCATGATGCCGTTCAGGAAGCCGAGGCAGGCGTTTGCGATGTCGAAGCAGAAGACGTGGCGGCCGAGCTTCATGCGGCCGGCGACCATCGAGGCGGTGGCGGGCTCGAGGTAGTCGCGACACACAGAAGTGTTGATCAGACACTGGATCTGCTCTGGAGAGACGCCCGCATTCTCGAGGGCTTTTTCGCCAGCCATCGCTGCGACGACCGAGGGCTGGATGCCCGGATCCCACCAGCGTCGCTCTTTGACGCCGGAGAGCTTTTCGAGCTGCCCAGGCGGGAGACCCAGTCGGTCCAACGTCGGACGGATTGCCTGCTCGAGGTCCGCACTCTTGATGACGTGTGGCGGCAGAACGTAGCCCACAGCCTCGACACACACGTTGTTGAACCGCAAGCGGCCCTCCTGCAATCAGGTTCGCAATTCCCCTGGATTCCACCCCTGCTGGGCGGCGATTCGACGTGTAACCCAAAGACCCCGCGCTGGTCTAGCTCGCTTCTTTTGACGGTTCGTCCTCGGGCTCCTCAGGCGGTCCAGTGGCGAGTCTGTGCCCGGTCAACACCAGCAGCCCGAGCAGTCCTCCGAGGACGGAGAGCTGTGCTGCCGTCGGGGCGTTGTCCAGAACCATCATCACTTGCTGTGTGCCGTCCTGAGCCATCGCGCGCGCCCCCGCTCCGGCGGCGAGGGATAGACCAAAGAGCCCGGAGACGGTCCAATACAGGGCGTTGACTGCGTTGGGGAATGCGCTTCGTGGCTCCAGGACCGTCGCCCAGATCAGCACCACGCAGAAGCCCAGGAATGCGATTGTGAATCCGAACAAACAACCTCCGCCGGCACGATACTACTCGGCGTCCGAATCTTCGAGGCCTTCTTCGTTCGCATGTCCGCTCGCATTCGGCGTCAGTGCCGCGTCGAGGGACCGGGTCAGCTCATTCATCGTGAAGGGCTTCGGGAGGAAGGCTACGGGTGGGTGGGTGAGGGCTCCGAAGCTGGCGTCGGTATACCCACTGGCGAGGATGATCTTGGTGTTTGGGTTGAGTGCCACCATCTCGTCCATGGCCTCCAGACCACCCATCACGGGCATGTCCACATCCATGATGATCACGGAGATCTCGTTCACCATGTCGGCGTGTTTGTCGCAGGCCTCTCGCCCGTTCCCCGCAACGATGACCTGGTAGCCGAGCTTGGTGAGCATTCGCGCGGCGACCCGGCGAACCATCTCCTCATCCTCCACCAGCATGACGAGACCCAAGCCCTTGGCAAATCCGATTCCGCTGGTTGTATCTTCTGTTTGGAGATCTTCGTCGCCATCCACGAAGTCCGCGAGGGGGAAGAGGATGCGGAACGTGGTGCCGACACCTTCTCTGGACATCACCGACAGCGTGCCTCCGTGGCGTCGCACGATGCCGATCAGTGCCGCGAGTCCGAGCCCACGTCCGGTGGCCTTGGTGGTGAAGAAGGGCTCGAAGATGCGGTCGACGGTCTCGGGGCTCATTCCGCGGCCGGTGTCCGTGACCTCGAGCTCGATGTACTTGCCTATGGGGAGGTTGGTGCCGAACGCCGTGTCCGACAGGATCTTGCGGTTGGCGTCGATGATTCGGCTCTTCAGATGGATCGTGCCCCCGTCGTCTCCCAGCGCGTCCGAGGCGTTGGTGATGAGGTTCATGACAACCTGGCGGGCCTGAGACGCGTCGGCCTCGATGACGCACAGCTTCTCGGTGAGATCGAGCTCGAGGTTGGCCTTCTTGGAGATGACCGTGTGCATCAGATGGGCCATCTCTTTCACGAGGCGGTTCAGGTTGATCCGCTTGACCTCGACCGTGCCCCGCCCGGAGTAGGCGAGGAGCTGGCTGATGAGCTCCTTTGCGCGCTTCGAGGCGGTAGCAATCTCACCGATAGGCTCCCGAAGAGGATGGTTCTTCGGGATCTCCATCCTGGCGATGCTGGCGTTGCCGACGATGCTGGTGAGGAGGTTGTTGAAGTCGTGGGCGATCCCCCCTGCGAGGACGCCCAGGCTCTCGAGCTTCTGTGCCTCGAACTTCGCTTTTGCGTCCTCGTCCGTCTCGACGACAAACAGGGGCGGGGTCGCCGTCGGCTGTCGCGGGACCGCTGCTGGACTCTTCGGGCCGGCTCGAGCGTAGGTGATACCGGAGGCCAGCCCGATGACGACGCCGATACCACACCCGACAAGCACCAAACCGACGGGGGCCTCGCGGAACCAGACGCCGATTGCCACGAGGGCGATCGCGATCACGCCAATGAAGGCGAGCGGTGCCAGCCGCTGGGTCCTGTTTTCCTCGGTCGCCATTGGTCAGGAGCATACCGGACGCAGGGCCACATTTGGCGGGGTGGCTGTTCGTGGGCAATGGACCGTCCCCACGATCGACGGTGGTGGGGCTAGAAGAGTACGTCGAACATCTGGGCCTCCCGTGTTCCACCCACTTGATGCCCGGAGGGTCCTTGCAACTTCAGTTGTTGGGAGAATTATTTCCTGCTTCCTGGGATAGACCAGGTATTGGGGGGCGAAATCCAAGGCATGAATCTCGCCCGAACTCGACCGGCCGCGGCCCAACTCCGACCAGAGACCCCACGGATCGACTCCTGCTGCGAGGATGTCGTCCAGCCCTCTCTCGGCTTGTTCTTCACGGTCACTTGTCCGCGGAAAGACCGGTAGGCGACGATCCTGTCGGGTCCATTGGCGCGAGTTGTGGGCGAGGACCGTGCTGGCTATCCTGTGGGGGTCTCACTCTCGGGGGCGGACCTGCCTCTGTCCATGTTGTTGATGCTATGCCCCGCGCTGGCTGTGGACTTCACGGTGGCCGCGGACGGCTCCGGCGATTTCGACAAGATCGCGGATGCTCTGGATGCCGCCTCGGGGGGAGACCGCTTACTCGTTGCTGAGGGTGACTACGTTGCGGGGATTCTCCTCGCCAAGGACGTCGACATCATCGGGTCGGGGTCGGGGTCGACGAGGATGTTCACCCAGGGAGCAGCGGACACCCTCGAGATCTCTGCGGCGGTGATGAAGATCGAGGCCATGACCATCGACGGTCTGGGGTCCCAGCGACCCATCAACATCTATGGCGGGAGCGATGTGACCCTGGCCGACGTTGTAGTGCTGGGCGGCAGCGACGGCGGCGATCTGCAGCCGGGGTGGGGGATGCGGGTCGCTGGCAGCACGGTCGATATTTCGAATTCGACATTCACTGATCCAGTGGACGCAACGGGTTTCCGCGGCGGTCACGTCGCGCTCACGAACGCCACGCTCACGGGTAGCGCCGTTACCTTTTCGAATGGCCTGGCGTCGGAGGGGGGCGCGATCTACCTCGCTGCGGGCAGTGTGCTCGAGCTGGATGAGTCGACATTCGCCTTCAATACTGCACAACGGGGCGGCGCTGTTTTCGCCAAAGAGGGCTCTACCGTCGACGTCGAATCCGGGACCTTCGCCGACAACGATGCCTTCAGCGGAGACGGGGGGGCTATCCGCGTGATGGACGGAAGTGCTCTGAGCGTCACTGATACCCTCTTCGAGAGGAACACCAGCACGGCGCGGGGAGGGCACATAGCCGCCCAAGACGCCGATGTGACCGTTGCGGGTGCTTCGTTCACGGCTGGCTCGGCCGGTGTGAACGGTGGAGCCTTGTTCGTCTCGTCCGTGGGGGGCGGAACGGTGGAGATCGATGCCAGCAGCTTCGTAGGCAATCAGTCCACCGACGATGGGGGGGCCGTGTTTCTCGCCGGGGTGGGCGGATACCACATCGTCCGCAGCGACTTCTGCGAGAACCTGGTGACGGACGATCAAGGTGACGGCGGAGCGATACACATCGAAGATTCTGGTGATGTGGACTCATATATCGCCGGATCGGTCTTCAACTCGAACGACGCTGGGGAGGCCGGCGGAGCCGTGGACTGCGCCGAGAACAGCACGATGAAGCTCGTGAACAACACCCTGGTCGGAAACGCAAGCGTTGTTGGGCAAGGAGCCCTCCGCAACGTCACGGGATGCGCTGCCCTGGTGATCAACAACGTCATCTCCTCCAGCAGCGGGTTCGGTGCGAGGGACGGTGGTGACGGTATCGCCGAGTACAACTTGTTCTCAGACAACGTGGAGGGACCGACCCCGGAGCTGGCCTTCCTGTCGCTGACCAACCTGCTCGATGTCGATCCGATGTTCCGGGAGTGGACAGGGAGCTGTGAGGACGACCTGAGACCGGCGGAGGGGAGCCCAGTCATCGATGCCGGCGACCCGAACATCCTCGATGATGACGGCTCGCGGTCGGATATCGGAGCGTTCGGCGGCTCCTATGGCAGAGGGAGCGAGACCCCAACGGATCCCGACACTACCGACACCTTGGACACCGGCACTCCGGATGGCAACGGCTCGCATCGTCGCGTCGGAAGTGCTGTCCCCCCGGGTTGGTTCTGTAGCGGTGGAGGGTCGAGCCCCGGCGCTCTGTTGGCATTTCTGGGCTTTTGGGTGGCCTTTTCCCGCCGTCGTGTATCGTGTGGGAGTTCCTGAGCGCTGGGGGGCGATCTGTACGTGTCTGTGCTGCTGCTGTTGGGCGACACGTCGTTCGCGGCGGTGCTCGAAGTCGAGCTGGGCGGCCAGTACGACTCGATCGGTGAGGCAGTCGCGGCAGCGGTCGACAATGACGTGATCGACGTGCGCCCAGGTATCTACGAGGAGAACGTCGTCATCGACAAGGAGCTCGACCTCGTTGGTGCGGACCCCGGGACGACCTCCATCGTCAGCAACGGTGCCGAGGCGCTGACAGTGATCTCTACAACGGCCTTGATCACTGGGTTTACGATCAACGGCAATCTCACCGCGCGGCCCATCCTGATCAGCGACAGCAACGTCTTCCTCGACGACATTGTCGTAGTCGGTGAGGCAAACCAGGGCCCACAACCCGGTGCGGGCATGCTCGTGACGGCGCAGAGCTTCGTGGAGATGACCAACTCGTCCTTTGTCGATTCGGTGACCACGGGCACTCGCGGCGGTCACATCGGTGTCGAAGGCGGAACATTCGTAGGAGTGAACCTCGAGTTTGCCTCCGCGACCGTCAATGGAGAAGACGGGGGAGCTATCTTTGCGCGAGACAGCTCGCTGTGGCTCACGGACAGCTCCTTCACGAACAACGCCGCGCGCGACGGCGGGGCAATCGCCGCCATCGACAGCGCAATAATTGACGTTACGAACTGCACATTCGAGATCAACCACGCGAGGGGACTCGCCGGCGGTGCGCTCCAGGTCGTCCGTGCGGAGACGCTGAGCGTCGTGGACTGTGACTTCATAGGCAACGACGCGGTCCAACGGGGTGGCCACATTGCCGTCTCCGATTCGGACTTCTACGCCACCGGATCGTCGTTCACGGACGGCGAGAGCGAAATCTCCGGGGGAGCCGTGCACGCGATGGGCGGAGCCGGTTTTGTCCGCATCGAGGACTGTACCTTCACCGACAACGCCGCCATCAACAACGGTGGCGCGGTGCATCTCGACCAGGTGGACGACCTCACGATCCTGCGCTCCGAGTTCTGCAGCAACGGCGTGTCGGCGCCATCTGCGGACGGCGCAGCAGTGCATCTGTCGAACGTCGGGCTCGTGCAGTCCGTGGTCGGCGGCTCGGTGTTCGTCGGCAACGTCGCTGCCGACGGTGGCTCGGCACTGAGCTGTGACGGCACGTCGGTGGTGAGTGCGATCAACAACACAGTCGTCGGAAACGACACCAGGATGGATCAGGGCGCCTTCTCGGTTGACGAAGACTGTATGGCGGAAGTCATCAACAACGCGATTGCCTACAACAGCCAGGCCGGCGTGGTTGGGACTACACCCATCGTCGCCTACAACCTGTTCTTTGGAAACGTAGAGACTTGGCCCCCGGGTATCGATGGCACAAACCTCGAGCTCGATCCCATGTTCGTGGATTGGACCGGCTCGTGTGACGACGACCTGTCGCCCAGGGTCGGCAGCCCCCTTATCGACGCTGGCGACCCGTCCATCGTCGACCTCGACGGATCGCGCTCGGACATCGGCGCTACCGGAGGTTCGTACGGGGTGATGACCGCTTCGACGCCGACCGAGACCACGGACACCGACACGACGGGGACGACCGACACGGGCTCCACCGAGGTCGATACCGGAACACCTGTGGACGACGACACCCAGAGCGTGCCTCCGTCGGGATGCTCGTGTTCTAGTGGCGGTTCGTTGCCAGGCCTGGTTCTCGCTTCCCTTGGCGTCGCGTTGCTCGCGCCCCGGAGGACCAGGCCTCAGAGGTAGGGGTTGAACACCAGGAGCGCTCCGAATGCCGGCTCCGGTTCTCGCTCGGTGGCGAGGTTGAGTCCGCCGCGGATCTCGATGGAAAGCGGCAGATCACCGAGGCGGGACGCCAACACCGCTCGGGTTGTGATCCTCCCTGGCCAACTCACCCCACCGAGGCCGCCAACCCGCAGCGGTCCGGTCAGCCATCCCCCGGCGAGGTTCCCACCGATACCCACCGAAGAACCGTTGATTTGTGCACCATCGGAGTAGAGGTAGCGGCCGCCGACCAGTGGGGCAACGCTCGCAGCGGCTCGAAACCATGCCCCATCGAAGTTGCGCTGGAGCCCGAGCTCCAAGGGAATGCTGAGCTTCGTTGCCGGCTCGTCTCCGCTGCCGGGCCCGTCCAGCGCATCACCCATCGTCACGATGGCGCCACCACTGATGTGGACGCTGAACCCATGGTCGGTGGCCGCGACCGACTCCGGCTCCTGGGCAGCAATTGGCGCGGGGGTGGCGTCGGGTGGCGCGAGGCCGGTCGAGACCACTGCCGTGCTGTTCGAGGACACCGCGATGATCTTGCCGAAGGAGATGGCGTCGCCAGCAGGGCCGGCCTGAACCAGGTGGAGTCCGGGCGGGATCTCGAAGGGCGTCGACACCATCTGTCCGTCGATGGCGGCGATGGCGCCCCAGAAGAGTGGCGGCTCGATGTCGATGTGGCCAGTTCCTTCGGCCGCTCGCGCCGCTTCGTAGTCCGCTCGCAGGGGGTCCCCGAGATCGGCAATCCACAGCGACGGAGCCACACGCTCCGCAGCTACCCAGCTTTCGAGGGCGGCTTCGGGCTCGCCCCTAAAGGTCAGGAGCGCGCCTTCGAGGAGCCAGATCCGTCCGAGGAGCTTGGGCTCTACTACCTCGCCACATGCGAACGAGTGTTCCAGTGCTGCGAGATGCGCCTCCGCCGCGTCGAGATCTGCCTCGACGACCGCACTCTGGAGCTCGTCGGTCAATGCGTCGCGGTCTGGGCATTCGAGGCCCCACGCGAGGGTTGCCGCCAGCGCTAGAAGTGGTGCTCCCAAGAGTCTCCGCCTTTCCAGACGTAGCGTACCGGAGCGCGGCGACCGACGGTGATTCGGCGCTCGATCTTGTCGAATCCGGACTGCAGCACGACCTTGTGGGAGCCGGCCGTCATGGCGTGTTCGACGACCGGAGTCGTACCGATCTCCCAGCCGTCGACCTCGACGCGGGCACCGAGGGGGACCGAGCTGATCGTAATCGGGAAAGTGGCCGCTACGGGCTTGGGAGCGGCGCGGGGCTTGGGGTTCCTGACCGGCGGGGCGGGCGCTTCAGCTGGTAGCTCCGCGTCCACCCCCTCCTCGGGTTCGGTGGGCTCGTCCTCGACCGGTGCGACGATCGCTGGGATGTCGCTCGGCTGCTCCGGGGGCTCGACGACGTTGAACCACATCAGTCCGAGGCCGCCGGCGAGGCTTGCGAGACCGGTACCGAGCACTGTGAGGGCCGCGACCGAGAAAAGCACGGCCGTCGTGAGCTGCTGCGGGGACCAGCTCGTGCTCGTATCGTCGACCGTGCGGGTGCGGATGGTCTCGCTCAAGATCGACCCGACGAGCTCATCCTCCTGGAAGTTCGCCGCCTTTGGAACGTAGACCTCGCTCCACGAACGGAGGGGAGTGCCGCGCATTCTCCGAACCAGTTCGGCGCAGCGGTCCTCCACGTCGCGCCAGACGGGGCGGTCCGTCGGTCGGACCATCACCATCTGGGCGACCAGCTCCATTAGCTGCTTCTTGTCGGGATCGGTCTCGTCCTTGAACAGGGTCTCCGGATCGAAGAGGGCCTCTTGGGTGGGGCGCTTTCCCTTCAGCATCTGGTACATCGTGACGCCGAGTGAAAAGACATCACCGGCGGGGCCCTCGATGCCGTCGAGGCGCTCTGGGGCGATGAAGCCGACGGTGCCACCGATGTGGGTCGTGGTACGTGCCTCGCGGCTGGCGAACTCTGCCCGGGCGATTCCGAAGTCGAGAAGCTTGATTTCGCCAGTGGGCGTGAGCTGGATGTTCCCCGGTTTGATGTCGCGGTGCAGCAGATGCAGGGGCTCGCCGTCGGGCCCCTCCATGTTGTAGACCTTGTCCATCGCGCGGGCGATCTCCTGGGCAACTGCGCTCACGACGGTCGCGGGGATGGTGCCGAGGCGGAGGAGCTGCCGGAACGAGCACCCGTCGACGAACTCCATCACGACGGCCCAGCGGCCTTCGAGCTGCACCGGTGGCTCGACGTTGACGATCGCGCGGTCGCGGATCAGGCCGAGGATGCGGGCTTCGTCTCGGAAGCGCTGTAGAGTTATCTCGGCGACGTCGTCCCGATTAACCAGCTTGATGGCGACTTCTTTGCTGAAGCCGCCCGCCATTTCCATCCTCGCGCGGTAGACCTTTCCAAACCCGCCGGCTCCAATAACGGCGGTGATTCGGTAGCGACGGCGGTCTCCCTCGGTCATCTGGGTTGGCTCCTCCGCTACCCGGCCAGCGCGTACGCACCTATCACCGCGACCGCTCCAACGAGGAGCAGCAGCAGGATCAGCGGTATCCAGAGGTTGCGTCTGGGCTGGGGTTGCGGTTGGCGGAGGACGGGTGCTGGCGTTGGCTCTTGCCCGCGTGGACCCGGGTGCATGGGTGTCTTGCCCGCCAGTGAGAGTCGGCCGCCGTCGTCGAGAAAGCGCGCGTCCTCGGTCGTCGTCCGAAAGGCAGTGACGATGGTCTTCGCCCAGTCCACGAGGCGGGTGCCGTCGGTCTTGGCGGCGATCTCTCTGCAGATGTCCCTGAATTCCCGGATCTGCGGTCTCTCAGATGGTCGATAGGACAGGGTCTGTGCGATGAGGTCCTTCACCGCCCTGGCTTCCCCATTCGCGGCGGCGGCGGCAACGCGCTGGACGATGTGCTCGTTGCGAGTGATGTGGCGCTCCTTGTTTGCAGAGGTCCGGGACGGACGCTCGCCAGTGACCAGGAAGAAGAACAACAATGCGACGGAGTAGAGGTCACAGCGGTCGCTGGATTGATTGTCGACGCGCTCGGGGGACATGAAGCCGCGGGAGTCGTGGAACATCGTGAGCGTGCGCTCTTTGGCGTCCTGCCGGACCTTTGACATGCCAAAGTCGACGAGGGTCAGCTGGCCAACTGGGGAGACGAGCACGTTCGAGGGCTTGATGTCGCCATGGCGGATTCCGAGCGGATCTCCGACCTTGTCTGGAGCCAGGCGGGCGGCTTCGAGAGCGTCAGCGATCTCGGCACACAGCTCGAGGGCGGCGCGTACAGGCATCCGTCCGCCGTTGGCCAGGGTGTCGAGGTCGACGGCCTCCCGGTACTCGTGCGCGACCACCAGGTCACCGCGAAAGTCGAGCAGCGCCAGCTTCGATGGGATGGCCGGGTGCCGAGCACCGCGGAGCTCCTCGAAGGTGTTCCGGATGTGGTCTACATCGACGGAGCTGATCACATGGGGGTGGAGGACCTTCAGAACCCACAGCTCACCGTCCGGTCCTCTGGCTCGGAAGACCTTTCCGCTCGATCCGCCGCCGAGCGTGACTTCGACTTCCAAATCCCGTGGATTCAACGTGTTTCCTGGGCCCCGACGGTTCAAGGGTATCAAACGTCAGTCGAGTGAGTCCAACAGCTCTTCGAGTGCCCTTGGAAGCTCGGGCTTGGCGTGGGCTTCCAACAATGCCCCTCGTGCTCGGCGTGCCAAGCCCAGTGGTCCGGCCACGATTGCTGCCTTCGCGCCGGCCATGCGCATCCCGTGTGCCATGGCCATGTGGGACGAGAGGGTGAGGTGCAGATCCAACACATGGTCTGGGGGAAGTGATGTCTCGAAGCCGCTCTTTTCGTGATTGGCCAACAGGGTGTTGCTGCCGAGCGCGCGTTCGTCGCCCCACAGGCCGACGGCGAGGGTCGTCGGCAGCCCGCCGACCCTGTCTCCCGGATCGTAGAGCACGTATCGAACTGGCGGAAAGGGAGCGGTGTGCATGTCGGGAGCCCGTTCGAGCTGTACCCGTTCAAGCCAGGACACGACCGGTACGTTGAGGCGGCCGTGTTTGGCGCGATTGGCGACTGTCACCAGGGCCAGCGCGCGCGAGAGCCCCAAGGACGCCCGCTTCCAATGCACGATGATGGCCAGGCAGAGGCCGCCGACCTCGGGAGCGGCGATGACCCTCACAATGTCCTGGTCGGGCGCCCGGACGGCGATGGCTGCACTTGCTATCGAGGTCTTCCGCCGACGCTCGGCCTCCAGGACCGGGATGCCGTAGCGCTGAACCGCCCCGCGGAGGAACCGGAGGGCCTCGCTCTTGCTATCGCTGAGCTGGGAGGCGTAGCGCAATCAGCCTCCCGCCAGGCAGGCATCTCGGGAGCGGTTGATGGCATCGGCAAGCCAGATCGCCACGTCGGGGCGCAGGTATTCGACATTGGCGAGCTCTTGCCCGTCGGCACTGCGGACTACCAGCCTGCCATCTGCCTCGACGATGCAGGAGCCGACATCTGCCATCGGGATCCGGTCGCTGTCCCAGCACAGAATCTGCCCTTCGACGGCCACCTCGGTCGGAAAGGACCCCGACATGTGCCACAGGAGCGCGACCATCATCACGAACAGGGTGGGGTAGGCCAGATACCAAGGGTTGGCCAGCAACTCGCCGCCGTAGCCCATCGCTGCCATGAGGAGCGCGGCGATGGCGACGAGCCCCAAGAGCCCAATGACTCGTTTCGCCGTGGCCAGACCGATTGGAGGGGCTGGATACACTCGCGCGTACAGCCCATTATCCTCCATCCATGCGGTGATTCCGCGATCTGGGGGCGCGCCGAGCTCAGGCAGACTCATGGTTTGCTCCGCGACCGGTAGTCGGCGATCCACTGGCGGGCCTGGGGTCCCGGCGCAAGGAACTCGCGGTAGTACGACCACTCGGCATCGGTGCGGGCACCCGTCTCGGAATCGCGCCCCTCGAATGCCTGGAGCTCGGTTCGGACCGCCTCCTGCAGATGGGCGAGCTGATGAGTCGTTCCATAGAACAGCAGGAGCCAGGCATCGTGGTTCCTGACCCGCCCGACGCGCACGTGTCCGTACTGTTCCGTCATCTGGGACACTGCGCTCTCGATGGGCGCGAAGCTGGCGACCTCCGCTGGCGTGCCTAGGCCGTTGTCACCGGGATCCACCATGTCGCTTCGCACCCAGAACAGGGTGTCCTTGCCGTCGGGCAGTGGTCCGTCCTCGAAGCCGAGATCGACGCTGATCGATGCCGGTCTCCCATCGACTCGACAGGGATAGAATTCCCAGCGTGGAGAGTGGCGCTCGCCCGTCATTCAGTGGGAAGTCTCGGCACGTGGGCTCCCGGCGGTCCATGAAATCTAATGCGCGCGTTATGGGACGGCATGTTGACGAGAAGAACTCTAGCGGCCGCCGCAGTAGCCATGGTCTTGGCTGGGTGTCTCGGCGACCCCGGCACAAGCGTCGTGAACCGCACGGTGACTGCCGGCTGCGGGCTGTGCCTGTACTCCATGCCCGAAGCAGGGGGATGTGCTTGGGCAGTGGAGATCGATGGCACGACCTACCTCGCCACCGGTGCGCTTCCTCGCGACCACGAGAACCATGCTCCAGAGGGCATGTGCAACATGAAACGCCAGGTTGTCGTGGACGGAAACATCCGTGGAGACCGCTTCGTCGCCACGCGCTTCGATCTTCAGGCTCCGGGCACGGTACCCGAGAAACCAAGGTATACTCCAGAGGATGAGCACCCCTGAGTTCTGTCCGCCCCAGTCGGTTCAACACGCGAGCCGAATTGTGGTATGAGACATGCCGCGGCCAGCAAGGCGCGATGGAGGGGCAGCATGATCGACGAAGAAAAACGTGCCACGGGCTGGGCGCTCGAAGTTGCAGAGCGGTTGAAGACCATGCGCCGAGGGCAGCGTCTGCGGCAGCCACACATTGCCGAAGCGCTGGACATTTCGGTGTCCGAGATCTCCCGCCTCGAGCGAGGGCTGCGAGGGCTTCGCGTCTCACAGCTCGGACCGTGGGCAAAGAGCCTGGGGCAAAATGTCGAGGTGCTCATGTGGGAGGACGTCGAGGTCGAAGGCCCCGGTGGTGGGGTCGACGACGACTCTCGCCAAATCCTCGCCGAAGTGGCCGAGTCGCTGCCATTTCTTCCGCCGCCAGCCCGCGAAGCGCTGATCCATCAGATGCGGTTGTGGCGAAGCGCGGGCGACTGACGCGACAAAGGCGCCCCGAAACGGTCGAAAAGATCGGGCTGTGACGAGGCTGTGACTAGCCAGCGGATGGGCTGGGTTACTGCCAGAGAGCAGCTTTGGGAGGACCATGCTCTTTGTTCATGGGATGGGTGATTTCCATCCGGACAACGTGATCGACAACGCCTTCTTGGAGAGTCTGGACATCGGTACCGACGATGCCTGGATCACCAAGCGAGTCGGCATCAAGGAGCGCCGCACCTCGCTGCCTCTCGACTACATTCGCGAGACGCGAAACAAAGAGATCCGAGGCTGTCTCGAGGCTTCGCCGCTGAGTCATCTCGACTTCGTGACGAATGCCGCTCGGCACGCGATCGAGCGGGCCGGAATCGACGCCGAGCAGATCGGCATGGTGGTCTGCGACCCGGGTGGGCAGTTCTACAGAACGCCAGCTGTCTCAAACCTCGTCGCCGATGCTCTCGGCATCAAGGGTCTGTGTTTCGACCTCGGGACTGCTTGCGCGACGTTTGGGCTGCAGCTGCACGTGCTCAACAACATGGCTCCAGAAGCGCTTCCCGACTACATCCTGGTCGCCCTCGGCAGCCCGATCTCCTGGATCACGGACTACACCGATCGAAACACGGCTGTGTTGTTTGGCGACGGCGCTGCCGCTGCCATCGTCTCTCCTCGCATCGAGGGCGGGATGCAGGTGCTAGCCACCTCCGCGGGGTCCGATTCGTCCCAGTGGAGCAAGATCCAGTCACCGGTGTATGGGCACTTCACGCTGGATGGCCAGGCCGTACAGAAGTTCGCCATCAAGCAGGCCGTTGCTACCGCGAAGTCCGTTCTCCCCACCGACGCCGCTGGTTGGGGCGAGCGCTACTTCATTGGTCACCCCGCCAACATGGCGATGCTGCGTCTGGCGTGCCGGTTCCTCGAGGTCCCCGACGCGTACCACCTCCACAACATTGCGCGGTACGGCAACACCGGGCAGTCCAGCGCGCCGGCCGTGCTCTCCGAGAACTGGGATCGCTTCACGCCCGGCGAAGAGGTCGTGCTCTCCGTCGTCGGCGGCGGTCTGACCTGGTCCGGCGTCCGGCTCGAGAAGCTCTAGCTCCGCAGGTTCAGCAACCTGCTAGAGGCCGTCCAAATAGGCGTCGGTCCTCTCGATCTGGGCGATGTGACTGCTGGCGAAGTTGTCGACGGCGAAGCTGTCCGGTACGTCCATTCCGATGATCTTCGCCTCCACCCACAGCGCCTCGACCCGGCGGCATCCCTTTCCGACTGGGTACATCACGCTCAGGCCGTATTGCTGGTTGATCTTGGCGATATTCGTGGAGAAGTCCACGGGCTCTGAGGTGATGTAGCGGCCGACCACCAGGGGAACGTCGCCGTCCACCCAGCGATATGCCGTCCGAGTCTGCTGGGTGGCCTCTCCGAGCAGCGGGACCTTGACCGTCTGCTCGACAGTCGCCTCGTAGAACTCGCATTCGCCGTCGAGAAAACAACCTCGATCTGTGTCTTTGATGACCTTATACGCGAGGAATTGCTCGAAGATCTGGTCCTTGTGCTTGTGTGTGATCGGGACCATCACCTCGTCGAGATCATGGGTGTAGTCGGCGAAGGTCACGGCCCCGAGGATCTTGTCGATGTCGGGGTTTTGCACGCCAGCTTCTTCCAGATCCTCTGGGGACAAGTTGTTGATCCGGAATCCGTCGCTCATGGCGGTGCGCTGTTTCTTCACGAGCGGCTGCAGCTGTTCGTACATGTCAATGAGACTGGCCGGCTTGTCCTCGAAGTGAGCGAATCCGAACACGAGTAGATCTTCGAGGTTGTCGGGTGCATCGGCGACTTTGCAGCCCGAGAACAGGACGATTGTGACGACGGACAGCGATCTCATTGGTTGCAATGTATCAGTCCCCGGGTGTCTCGGCTGGCCATGGACCCCATGGACGCGTGGGGACCCGGAGGAATTCATATGGCTGGCCATTTGCGGGATCGGCGGACTGCAGGAGCATGCCCTCGGGCCAGTCCACTTCGGCGCCGTCCTGGAGGATCTTCCAGCTCGGGGTGGTGGGGCCTGGCGTCAGCGAGCCAATGTCTTCGAAGCTCTCCAGGGGTTCCTTCAGCAGGACCTCGGTCCCATCGGTGCCCAAGCGATAGGTTAGGTATCCCTCCTTCTTTTCGCCTTCTGAGACCTGAGCGATCTCGGCATCCGGGTCGGTCGAGGCATGGGGTTTGATGACGATGGTGTAGATCCCTCGGGCGACGTGACCACCCGCTCCTTCGACCGTGACATCCCACCATGTTGCGATGATCTGATCAGGAACATCCCGGAATCTGGCGTGCATGACCTGGTAGGGCGCTCGGATCTGAAACGTGATGCCATGGCCGACAATCGTGGTCAGCGGTAGCTCGCTCTCCGGCGCGGGCTCCACCACGGGCGCAGGTACCTCGACGGGTGCTTCGTCCGCTTTCGGAGCATCGACGGGTGTTTCGGTAGTGCCACACCCCAGCAGGAAGATGGCAAGAATCATGGGTGTGTCAGGGGCTGCGAGGGTGGATGCTGGCCGGTTGTATGGCTCGTCTTGATGCGAGGCTCGTGTCGCTTCATGCAACCTCCTGATAACACCGCATTATCTGACACATGGCCGGTCTAGCGATGTCAGGGTCCTGTGCGGCGCACCCATTAGGGGTAGATTCCGCCAGATTCAGAGGGTATCCCTGTATGGAATCAAAGAGGTCGTCAATGAGAATCGCGTTCCTGCTCTTCATAGTGGTAGTCGTGAGTGGGTGTCCAGGCAAAGAGCACACGGATTCGGCTACGACCGGGCCCACCGACTCCGACACCGACACCGAGACCGAGACCGGTCCGGTGTCCTGCTATGGCAGCTTCGTCGTTACCAACAAGGATGAGCTCAAAGACCTCAAGGACTGCCGAGAGATTCAGGGCAACCTGACGATCGACGGCGATGTGCCCGATCTCGATGACCTGTCCATACTCGAGGTCATCACGCTGTCGCTGACCATCAACAACAGCGATGACATCGTCGACCTCAACGACATGTCGTCGCTGGTGGACGTGGGCGCAAGTATCATCATTTCGAACAACAACAGCCTCGAGAACATCGATGCGCTGTCTGCCATCCCCGAGATTCGCGACGACGTCCAGATCATCGACAATCCCGCCTTGGAGAACATCGACGGCCTGTCCGGCCTCTCCGGCACCATCCTGGACCTCGAGATCCGCCAGAACCCGCTGCTCGAGAACATCGATGGCATCACCGGACTCGTCGTCGAAGACGAGATCCAGATCGAGGACAACGAGATCCTCGCCAACCTCGACGCCCTGTCTTCGCAGACCTATGCCGGCGACCTGCGCATCAACCGGAACAACGCCATTACGCACCTGGGCGGGCTGTCCAACATCGTCGGTGACGTGGAGGATATCCACATCCATGGCAACGCACTTCTCGACGATCTAACTGGACTCTCCGGTATCACGTCCGCTGGCGAGATCACGATCGAGGACAGTCCGGTCCTCACCGATCTCACCGGTCTCGAGAACATCGCTGGCCGACTCCCGAACGGGCGCGGTCTGGTGCTGGCGCGCAACCCCGTACTGACCGATCTGTCGGCACTCTCGGGCGTCACCAGCATTGCCACTCATCTGGTCATCGACACCAACGACACCCTGACTGATCTCACCGGACTCGACAACATCACCGAGCTCGGCAACGACCTGACCATCAACAGCAACAACGTGCTCACTGACCTCACCCCCCTCGAGAACATCGCCGTCATCGGTGGCAATCTGAACATCACCGTGAACACCGACCTCTGCGTCGACGATGCCGATACCTATGCGGCCGGTCGCATCGTCGGTGGAGCGTTCACCAACAGTGGGAACACCGGGAACTGCAACTAGTTCTTATCCGCTGCCTTCACCTGTTTGACCACTTCCTTGGCGATACCGTTGGGGATCGGGAAGCTCAGTACGTACTGGGCGACCTTCCAGTTCTCACCGTCCCGAATGACGACGCCCGAGCCGCGGGTCTCGCCGTAGCTGTCGCTGTGTAGGCGCTCGTCGAACCAGCCGACGTCCCCTCGGAACGAGACGTGTCGCTCCACCGACTTGTAGATCCAGGCGCTGTCCCCGGAGAAGTAGGGGCGAGCGAAGGTTTCGAACTCTGCGCGAGGCCATCGCTCGGTGGCGTCCGTTCCGACAAACACAAAGTCGTCGGTCATTGAACCGAAGTACGTCTGCTCGTCGGCGGTGGCAGCGGCGAGGTGAAAGGCGTCCAGAAGGGCGTTTACGGCGGTTTCGTCCGCGGCGGGCTCGGCCAAGGCGACTCCAGTGAGCAGGGTGAACAGCGCGGCGGTGGACATGTGCTTTGCCTGGTGACTTGACCGTGGATCGGTCGTCTGTCACGATCGCAGCATGCCACGGACGATCGTCCACCCCTCCGGCATGCCCCATCCCACCCCAAGAGTTCCCATGTCCAGTTCCAACAGTCGCACTGCGCCCACACCTGTCCGCAATCACCACAACGTCGCGAAGGCGTTCTACGGCACCTTGAGCCAGGAGGGCTTCACCCCGGAGCAGGTCATCGCCCTGGCAAACCACCTCCTCGGACTGGTCGCTGATGATCTGATCCAAGAGTCGCCCGCGGTCGCTGCGAAATAGAGATCACGCGGCTTTCTTGCGGCGGATCTCGTAGTCCGCTGCAAACTTCGGCAGGACATCGCCGTGGGCGTCGATCAGCCAAGGCAGCGCGAGCTTTGGCGGCACGCTGATGATGTCCGTTTTCGCCAGGGTCCCGAAGACCCAGTCCCAGAGCGGCGACGTGACGCCGTGGTTGGTGTTCGGATCGTGAAAGTGGTGGTAGAAGTGGTGCTTTCTCGCCCAGCGCCCATAGGCGCCGATTCCGCCAAACACGTGTTCCAGGCGATGGAGGAGCTCGTAGCAGAGATAGAATCCCACCGTCCCGGCGACCCAAGCCACTCCGTTGGCGAGCCCGGCGACCGCGATGGCCGGGCCGGCGAGCAGTGCGGCTGCAGCGGCGGCGGCGAGGCCCTTCTTCCAGGTTGGCGCGAAGTAGTGCCCCCGGCTGTGGTGTGCGGTGTGCTCGACCTCGAAGAAGTTGCCTCCGAAGCGGCGATCATGACCGGCCCAGCGATGGATCGTGTACTCGGCCAGTGACCAGGTGAGGACTCCAGAGGCGAAGGCCAGGGTGATGGTGAGCAATGCAACCTCGCGGGTGAGCGTCGCCCCCTCTGTAAATGGGGTCAACGATCACGGCAAGGGTCGGTTGAAAAACCGAGACCACTTCCTGGGATTACCAGAGCAACCGAGCCGTGGCAGTGAGCAGGCTGATCGGCTTGGAGTCACCCGTCCGAATCGGCTTCCCTACGAACAGATGCCCGCCTTGAACCTCGATCCCAGCCCGCAGAGCCGGTTGGTCGGCGTCGACCTCGGGCGACATCACGCCAACTCCCCAGTCGATCTCGGTGCCCAGGTGCCGACCTTCAGCCGGCTCGTCGTGCTGGTTGTACGGCGTGCCGCCACCGCGGTAGCTGTAGTAGGGATGCATGTATGGCGCAGTCGCAGCTGCGAGCACCACCCCGGTCTTCAGGTTGACCCACTCGTGGGGCTTGACCTCCACCGCCGGCTGCACATAGGCGGCTCGCCGAAACGCACCCTCGTTGACAAGTGCGTCGATGCCGTCCGGGGGCACACCGGCGTTGTCGGGATCCGACAGCAGGTTGTAGGTGTTGGCGTCGATCCCACCGAGGAGCTGATCGAAGAGCACCATGCCCACGCCGAAGTCGCGGTCAAAAGTGAAGTCTCGTGTGAATCCGTCGTCGGGCTTTCCGTCTCCGCTGGCGAGACCGGTCATCAGGTGGATCTTGAGGCGATCCGCTGGATTCGCCGCGGTGACCACACCCGCCACGCCGAGGCTCGTGACCCCGACCCACTCGCGAGCGTTGTAGGTGGTGGCGCGGTTGGTGCGCCCCAAGATGCCCGCCACCTCGGCGGCGGTGCGCACGGTCCAGCCGCTCTGGAGCGTCCAGGGCAGATCTGCGTAACCATCGACCACGACGGCCTGGGTCTCCCGCCCGTCCTGCTCCTCCCACTGCTGCCGGACGGCGGTGTAGGTCCCGACCTTCTTGCCGCTGCGGCCGATGCCGAGGACCGAGAAGATGGCCTGGGCGGTCCGCTGTCCGGCGGAGAAGCGCGCGATGTCGTCGGCGATTCCGAAGTCGATGGCGCCCGTCGTCAGCACAGTGGTTCGGGCGGCGGGACCTTCGCCGCTGGGCATGTGCGTGCCGCGAAGTCGGATCGAGCGATCTCCGAAGTCGGCGCGTCCGAACAGCGGATCTGTGGCGCCATCATTGGCGACCATTCCCAGTCCCCAAGTTGACGACACGAGCCCGAGCTCGATCTGGTAGTTGCCCGCGTAGGTCTCGGCTGAGATCTTCCGTGGCGTGATCGCTCCGCCCGCGCCCAAGGTGTCGTGGGCATCTCGGCCCCGCTCGTCTTCGGATCCTGGGATGTCCCAGAGGTCGCCGAAGAGCTGACCCGTGAGCAGGTCGAACTCCAGCGTGACCGCGGCGGCGCCGGAGATCTCACCGATGCTGCCGAGCCGGAAGCGCTGATCCAACCACCGATCCTGGCCGATCATCTGGCCTTCGGCGTCGACGTTGAAGTCGCTCATCTGGCTGCCGATGTAGCGGACCTCTCCGTATGGCTTGATTGGCGTATCCTGGGCTGAGGCCGAGAGTGTAAGGAGAATGGCGATCATCGCGCGCCTCCCGGGATCCAGTCACAGGTCTCGGACTCCATACACGGGTCGTCGCTGATCTCCTGGCCCAGCGTCTGCAGATAGCGGCCGATCTGGTTGATGGCGAAGACGTTGATGTCGAAGGAGAGCGAGGGATCTGGTGCTCCAAAGCCGTGGGAGCCGCTCGGATCGGCGTATACGATCCGCATACCCGAGATCCCGGCGTCGGTGGCGATCTCGGCCCGATAGGGGGCGTCGGAAGGGGCTTGGTAGTCATCCATCCCGTTGTCGAGGTCGTCGGGATCGAAGAGCCCAGGAGAGCCGTCGGCCACGGTGTACGGCCCGAACTCCTCGAGGCCGCGCACGACCTGTCTGTCGATGAGCCACTCGTCAGCGGTGGTGCCGTAGCGCTCGTCGATGCTGTGGCGGTCGATGATGCCGGCGGCGCGGGCCAGGGCGATCTCGGAGTTCACCGACACGACCATGTCGCCGACAGTCGGCACGAGCATCACGTTCACTGGCTCGCCGCCGAGCTCCTCGAAGGGTCGCTCGAAGTAATGAGGCGCGTACGAGATCGGATCCCCGGGCTCGGTGGCCATCGCGACAACCTGCATCAGACGCCGGGTACTGGGGGCGCCGCGCACGCGGCCCAGTCCAGAGGCGGCCGCCACGAGCGTCGAGCCCACCGGATAGGTCACGCCCTGGAAGAAGGCGTCTTCATCTTCGAAGCTGTCGATCTTGGTGATGAGGATGTCGTCGGCGTCGAAGACCTTGATCTGGAGGGCATCTCCGAGCTCGGCGTTGTCGAAAGCGGAGTAGATGACTCCGGGTTCGGGGACTCCGTCATCGGGTAGACCGACGACCTCCCGCCGCTCGTAGTAGTCGAGGGCGTCGGCGGGGATCCCGATTCGGAAGGCGCCATCGGCGGGGATCACGCCGTCGCGGACCTCTCCGTTGTTGAGGTTCTCGACCCGGACTCGGCCGCCAGCGGGGATCTCGCCCAGGGTGGCGATCTGGAGTTCCTCCATGTCCATATAGGAGTTCGCGTACTGGGTGATGCGCAGGGTTCCGTCGGCCTCGGGACGACCGAGGATGAGCGGCGTCATCAGCTTGCCGTGCATGGCCTCGACGGCACCGCCGGTGGGAGCTCTGGTGGAGATGTCGATCAGACCTCCGCCGGCGACGATGGGCACATTGGCGGCGACATCGGTCATGACGGCCGCGGCCACGCCGTTGTTGATCCCGCCCAACGAACCGCCAGAGAGCACGTAGTCGTTGTCGGGTCCGCCGATGTCGGGCACCCCGTCTCCGTCCCAGTCACAGGAGACGACCTCTTCGCCGCCGCGGTCCATCGTGCCCTCGCCACACTCACGGAAGGCGCCGTACATCCACATCCAATCGACCACCGCCTGGCGCACCATGTCTCGGGTGTGGAAGGCGTCGGCGGTCCACTGGTGGCTGCCAGAGTCCTTGATGCCGTCGTTGTCGGTATCGGTGTACCGGGCATTCTCGAGATGCTCGAGGAACTCCACCAGGCCCAGCCCTTCGAGCAGTTGGAGGAGGTCTTCGCGCTCGTCGTCGGCCAGGGTGGGGCCGTGTCCGGGGAAGTCGATGGTGCAGACCGCAAATCCGAGGCGAACAAAGGCCCATCCGAACAGGAATCCGTCTACCCGCGAGCTGCCGTAGCCGTGGCCAAAGGAGGCGACCGGGAAGGGCTGCTTGCGGTCGGCGGTCTCCTCGGGGATGGCGCAGGTGAAGGTGATCTCCTCGGGCTCGGCGTTCAGCTCTCCGGCGACCGAGTCGATCTGCCACCACTCGTCGACCGTGTCGCTGCCACCGTCGTCGCGATCTGCCAAGAAGTTCGGGCTCTCGAACGTCCCACCGACCAGAGCGCGACCGTGGGCGTAGCCCTCTTCCATGACTGCCTGGCCCTCCGCGTCGACCAGTCCCGAGAGCCCGAGCACCCCCACCAGGGTCTCCAGCGGCAGCTCGTACACGCTGGGAGCCGTCGCCATGCGGTTGGTGATCACCGCCGAGGTCACGCCGACTGGGTAGTCGTCCTTGAGGAAGTCGAACGGTCCCTTTCCGTCCAGTCCGAGGCGGATGTCGACCAGGTCTCCGGTGATCCGGCCGGTGGTGAACGCCCAGGCATAGGCGATGTCGTCGACGTCCATGCCGAGGTCTTCGAGGGCGTCGATGGCGGGCTCGAGAGTCTCGGTCTGTCTGGTGTGGTTCACCCACTTCCACGGCGATCTGACAGGGTTTCCGTCTTCTCCGCCCAGGCGCTCGGTGAGGATGACTGCATACGTCGTCTCCTCGCGGAGCGGCACCACCGGTCGAAAGATCAGGGTGTTGGTGAGCCGCTCGTACCAGGGCAGCAGGTCTTCGCGGGGATCGCCGCCGACCGGGTACACATTCGGCACATCGAGCCAGCCGTCATTGTCGAGGTCTTCGCCCCAGTCCAGCTCTCCGTTGCCATTGATGTCCTCGTCACGGGTGTCGAACATGATCGAGGGCACGTCGATCTGGGGATCGTTGGGGAAGTAGACATCGCTGCGCGCCACGTCTTGCGGAAACCGTCCGTGGCCCACGTCGAGCTCCACGGGCTGCAGATAGGTCGGCGAGGTCGGCGTCACGTCGATTACAAAGAAAGCGTCGTCCCTCACCTTTCCGTCGATGTCGTGTCGGCGTACGATCTCGTCGAGGTCCAGGGCGTCGTCGAAGCTCACGGTGATCGGCGCATAGATCCCAAATCCGCTGGCCTCGTTGAGCTTTCGGCGGGTTCGGCGTTCCAGATCGGTGGGCGCTTCGGCGGAGATGTTCAAGCGCAGGCCGGTGGGGGACTGCAGATCGATTCGCATCGCCAGATCGTTGGGAAATGGTAGCTCTGGCAGCGGTAGTGCGTCCCAGTCGACGACGACCTGGGGGCCTGGCCCCTTGGGCGTTTCTCGGAGTCCCTGCGGCTCCCCGGCGCAGCCACCCACCATCAGCGCGAGCCCCGTGAGTCTGATGAACATAAGATCCCCTCGTAGAGGCGGGTTTTTAGCACGTCGAGGAGAATGAATAATTCCTCAGATTTGTGAGCCGTTGCGCGACGGTGCGGACACTTACCTGGTACAACGAGAGCTCCGTTGAACCCAAGCCTTCCAAAGGTCCCTTCGAAAGGGGCTATCATCTACCCTGTCCGGTTCCGCGATGACGCGGTCCTGCTCCGGGCGCTTCAAAATCGTGAGACCGGTGCGGCTGCAGAGCTGTACGACCGCTTCGCCCCACACATCCGCCGAGTGTTGGCGCGGATAATGGGTCGCGATCCCGAGATCTCCGATCTACTGCACGAGGTGTTCCTGCAGGCGCTGAAGAGCATCGACAAGGTCGACGACGGCACCCGCCTCAAGGCGTGGCTGACCACGGTTGCGGTCTACACGGCGCGCGGCTGCATCCGAAAGCGCGGCCGGTTCAAGTGGCTCGGCTATCGCGCTCCAGAGCAGCTGCCGCCCATCGAAGCTGCCAACGCGGATCCCGAGATCCTCGAGGCGCTGCGGTGTCTGTACAACATTCTCGAAAAACTACCCGCAGACCTGCGGATTCCTTTCTCACTTCGCTTCGTCGACAAGATGGAACTCACCGAAGTCGCCGAGGCGTGCAATGTCTCGCTGGCGACGATCAAGCGTCGGCTCTCCAAAGCCGAGCAGCGGTTTGTTCTCCACGCTCGTCGCGAATCCGCGCTGGAACCTTGGGTCCAGCAGCACCCACGATGGAGGGACCTGTGAACCAGACTCCCGACTTCGCCGATCGCCTCGCCTCCACACAGGATCAGCTCCTGGAGTGTGGCGAAGATGACCTCAAAACCGCTCGCGGCCGCTTCCTCGCCGAGGCAAATGCACCGACAAAACGCGCGAATCGTGCTGTCTGGGTCGCTGGGCCTGCCCTTGTCGTCCTCGCCGCTGCCGCTGCTGCCGCTCTCTATGTGGTGACGTCCGTCGAGACTTCGCTGACGGCCACCTCCCAGGGTGCAGATGTGGCCGTGGGGGACTGGATCTCGAGCGGCGCCGACACGGTCGCCATCGACTTCTCTGATGGTACCCAGATCGAGCTCGACGCCAACTCCAATGCCCGAATCGTAGCCATGAACGCCGACGGCGCCCGTCTGCTGCTCGAGCGCGGCCACGCGGACCTCGATGTCGTGCACACTGGCGACGCCGACTGGTCCATCGCCGCCGGTCCCTTCAACGTCGCCGTCACCGGTACGCACTTCGGCACCGAGTGGTCACCCGAAGAGCAGACGCTGGTGATCCGCATGCAAGAGGGCAGCGTGCTCGTCTTCGGGCCGCTCCTCGATGACGGGCAGCAGGTCGTCTCCGACGTGGGCACCCTGACAGTGTCGCTCCGAGACGGGACTACCCAGCTCACCATGGGTCCGCTGCCCGAGGTCGCCGCTGTTGTCGAAGTGCCGGTTGTCGAGGCTGCGCCCGAGGCTCCTCTGCGCGTCGAGCGCCCGGCGCTAAACCCCGCTCCAACTGCAGCCGTGGTCGAGGTCGAAGTTCGGTCCTGGAAGGATCTGTACGGCGAGGGCAAGTACAAGGAGGCCCTGCGATTGGCAGAAGAGGTCGGCGTGGACAGCATCCTTCAACGGTCCAACGGCACCGACCTGTACCTCTTCGGCGACAACGCTCGTCTTGCCGGTGACTCCAGCCTCGCGCGCACGTCTTTCGAGTCCCTGCGCAACCGATTCCCCGGAACGAGCAACGCCGTCGAGGCCAGCTGGTTGCTCGGCAAGGTGGCGTACGATGGCGGCGATCACCGCGGTGCGGCTCGCTGGCTGCGGATCCACATCGACGAGAGCCCGACCGGAGCGAACAGCGACCAGGCGATGGGGCTGTTGATGTTGTCCTACGATAGTGCTGGCGACAGACCTGCCGCCCGCGATGCTGCCAAGGCCTATCTGGCCCGATTCCCGAAGGGCTCGTACGCAGACACAGCAAAGACTCTCTCCAAGAGGCGCTGACAACCCTGACTCTCGTTCGGCCATTGCTGGCATGTCTCGCAATCCTCGCGGGGTCTGGCCAGGCGGCGGCGGGAGTGGTCCGGGTCGCCATCGTCACTGAAACCCCCGAGGCCCCCATGGTCGCCCGACTCCAGGCAGAGCTCACCGGACTCGGGGTCACGCCCACCCTGGTCGAGCGCGTGCCTCCCGAGGACGTCGGGCCGATCATTCGCGAGGTTGGTGGTGTCGGGGCCTTTGCAGTGAGTACCCAGACCGTCGAGATCGTCGTCGAGGACGAGAGAGGGCGCTCGGTTCGACACCGGGTGCCGATCCCCACCGATGATCCGGTGGCACGGTCTCGGGTGGGGGTGCGGGCCATCGAGATGCTGCGGGCTGGACTCATCGAGATCCACGCCGATCAGATCCGTAAGGGCGTCGACGCGAGCAGCCTGACCCTGGTGCAGCTCGCGGAGCTGACGGGTGAGGGCGAGGCACTGCGGTCCGGGAACTATATGCTCACGACAATCAACCTGGGCTCGGAGATTGCTGCCGGCAACCTCGCGGCCGGCCCCGTCCTGAATCTCGTGCTCGGCATCGCCTATGGCGCTGGGGATCGGGCCGACGTGACCATCAGTGGCTCCATCCCGATCGTTCGGACTCGGTACTCGGCCGAGGAGGGCGAGGCGGTCCTCGGCGTCACCATCGTCGACACCGGGGCCGCGTTCCACCTCAGCGATCCCGACAACACCTGGGTCCCCACCCTCGGGGGCGGTCTGGGCTTTACGTTCCTCAGAGTCAGCGGCGAGGCCGTGGAGCCCTATGGCGACCAAACAGTCAGTTCGACGTCGGCTGCGCCATACGGTCGCTGGGGACTCTCCTATTGGCCAGGGGGCCCGATTCGGATTCGCGGCGATCTGCACCTATCAGTGTCGCGAAAAACTGCTATCTTCTTTGTAGACCGAGAGGTTGGCGCCTGGGGTCCGCTCCAGACGGGTTTCGTCGTCGGTTTGGAGGTCGACCTCAGATGAAACCGAGCTTCTACGCACTACTCGCCTTGGTCGTTTCCGGCTGCCAGCCCATCAACCTGCTCCCTATCGAGCCCTCCGTGGATGAACCGGTCCAAGTCGATCCGGATGCCGACGGGGATGGATTCCTGGACAGCGAGGAGACCCAAGCGGGCAGCGATCCCCAGGACAAGTTCAGCTGGGATTTTGACGGAGGGGAGTGGCCGGACTTCACGGATGAAGCTGCCGCCGCCGATTATGTGGGAGAGGGCTTCGAGCTTGGGGACGTGATGCCAGACTTCACCGCCGTCGATCAGTACGGCAACGAGGTCCCCCTCTCCACCTTCTACGGCTATGTGATCCTCCTGGACTTCAGCGCTGGCTGGTGCGGGCCCTGCCACGACGTCGCCGGGGTTGCCCAAGGCATGTGGGAGACCTATCGACTCGATGGCTTCCTGATAGTGCACGTCATCATTGAAGACTACGTCCGAGACGGCATTGTCGATCCCACCTTTCCGGAGGAGTGGGCCGACCTTCATGAGCTTGAGTTCCCTGTAGTGCTCGACGAGTCGAGCCAGGCTTTCAGTGGCTTTGTGAGCAGCGGACTCTATGACGACTCGGTTCCGTTCACCGTGCTCCTCGACAGCGACATGCGGATCCACAGCGCCTACTACGACTCGGGGGTCACCTATGAAGCGATCCCGGCTATCGAGGAGCTGCTGGGGCTCTAGCCCGCGCCCTCAAGACGAAAGCCCCACTCCGTGAGAAACGAAGTGGGGCTGCACGCTGATTGTTTTGGGGTAAACGCGGCCTATGACCGCGTGGAAGCTCTAGATTTCGTTGACGGCGTAGTCGAGCGCGTCGTTCATGCCGCCCATCACCAGGATCTCCATGGTCTCGGCGTCGACGATCATCGCTGAGGGCCAGAAGCCGGTGAACATGATGAGCCCATCGGTGAAGTCCTTGTTCTTGTCGGTGAGCACCGGGACCATCTCGTTGGGGAAGCTCTCGTCCCAGTTGCGGAGCACAGCGGGGCTTGCCGCGTCGCCGTAGTTGTCTTCGCCCATGATGGTGATCCACTGCATCTTGCCCTTGTTGATGGCCTTGCGAACGTCGCCGTAGGGGCCTTCGAAGCCCATGGCGTCGTCGCCTGTGGAGAGCCAACTCGAGGTGGCCTGGCACGGGCCGCACCACTCGGCCGAGACATCGATGAGGATGATGTCGAAGTCCGTTCCTTCGGCGGCGAAGTCGTACAGGTCAACCTTGTCGCCGTGCTGGTCCTTGTCTTGGTGCTGGACGATGGTGTCGCCAATCTCAAATTGGCCGTTCATGCCCGGGTCATCGATATCGTCTTTGTTGGCGTTGTAGGGCCAGTAGCCCTCGTAGATCCGGTCGTCTTCGTCGGCGGGGTCGCTGCCTTCGTTGACTTCGTCGCCGTCGCGGTAGGTGTCGTCGTCGGAGTCGACGTTGTTGGGGTCGGTGCCGTAGGCGATCTCGTCGCCGTCATTGAGGCCGTCGCCGTCGGTGTCGGGGTTGAGCGGATCGGCGCCCTGCTCGATTTCGTCGGCGTCATCGAGGCCGTCGCCATCAGAGTCGGCGTTCTCGGGGTCGAGGCCGAGCTCTTCTTCTTCTTTGTCGGTGAGGCCGTCACCGTCGGAGTCCTTGTTGCCCCCGATGAAGCAACCGAGGGTGAATACCACCACGGGAAGAATGACTGCGGTTCGAACGAAAGACATGGATACCTCCGAGCCCTCAGATGTGGGGCCATCAACGTGCACACCTTCTAAGGCGTCTGTGTTCATCAAGTGTACGGCTGCCTGAACGACGGCTCACTTTTCCTTGGCAGATGACATCATCTTTGCAAATGCTCAGAAGCGATACCCGACGCCGAGGCCGGCGCCCTGCTGGCGATTCACGCCGTCGCCCGGGTAGAGACTCAGCCAGTGCGCATAGACCAGGAGGTCGTCGAAGAGGCGCACCCCAGCAGAAAGATCGGTCTCGGCGCGGATGCCCCCCGCCGGGCGACGGCCACCCCACATGGTGTAGTCCACGAAGAACCTGCCGAGTTCGATGCCGGTCCCGACCTCGGAGCCTACCGAGACGTATTGGTAGTCGGGGCCGTTCCAGGCGCCAGCGTGTCCGATGTACAGCCCAACACGGAGGTCGATGAGCTTGTCGCCAAACACGTCCAGGCCAGCGCTCGCGCGTCCCATCCACTGCCCGTGCCCGGTCCAGCGTCCTCGGCCGCCAATCCATGCGTCGCGGTGTCCAACCAGACGCGCAGACAGGCCGTAGCCGGCGCCCCGATTCAGTCCGGTGGCCTCGAAGCGCGTGTCGAGAGCGGAGTCGTCGAACATGGCGTGGGACGAGAGGGACTCTGCCGTCTCTTGTTCCTCGCATCCGTCTTCGGGTTCGTCACAGGCGAGGGCGGGGAGAAGGAAGGCCAGGGCGATGGCGGTCATGTCTTGGAGCTCCAGATCTGGCGAGGCGGATCGGTCGCCGCTCCTTTGGACACCGGCCGGCAACGAAACCGATACCGACATCTCCCCATGACGGGGAACTCTGCTACTTTGCGGCATGTCGAAGCTCGCAAACGTCGCGTATGGCCTGTTCGTGTTGATCTGCATGGCCGCTGTGACATGGCCCGGCATGTCCCTCGTAGGTATCCTGCTCGAGCCTCGAATCCTGGGCATGCCGCCAGCGGTGGCCTGGTCGGCGCTGTGGATCGTGCTGTCCTTCCTCGCTCTGTTGGCCTATGACTTCGCGGTGGAGCGAACTCTACAATCGCCGGTCAAGTCCTCCGACTGCACCCATGACATGTAATCTGACGAACATAGACTGCTTCGCAAGTCGGCAATTCGCCGCTCCCCTGACGGGGAGTCTGACGAAGTGCCCATTATGTACG
>PJEL010000070.1_pt1 | contig 108072 bp, 93 predicted proteins | sample 1853271 | NCBI WGS metagenome assembly PJEL01 (sample SAMN08108733, study PRJNA415343) | Invertebrate metagenome, whole genome shotgun sequencing project. | host: Globobulimina | place: Sweden: Gullmar Fjord | collected 2015-08 | reverse complement strand
TGTGGACCCACCTGATTCCATTTCGAACTCAGAAGTGAAACGCAGCTGCGGCGATGGTAGTGTAGCATTTGCTATGCGAGAGTAGCTCACCGCCAGGCTCCCATACTAACCCCTTGCACAATGTGCGAGGGGTTTTATTTTGCTCTAATTTAGGCTTCAGCCCGAGCAAACAAGTTTATACTTGATGGCAATAGCGTTGTGGACCCACCTGATTCCATTTCGAACTCAGAAGTGAAACGCAACTGCGGCGATGGTAGTGTAGCATTTGCTATGCGAGAGTAGCTCACCGTCAAGTTCCCATAAAAAAAGCCCGCACTTGTGCGGGCTTTTTGCTTTTCAGGTCCTTTATATTTCCATCATCTCTATAGTTACTTTTAGTATTAAGAGCATTTTAATTATTAATAAACACACCTTAAAAAAGGTGTTTTTATTCGTAATATGCAACTATATTGACTGCACATATAAATATAACTCTTTCAAAATGGCCATGTTCTTTTCATTACCATCTTGTTTCATTGCACAAGACTCCAAAGCCAATTGAAATTCATCCATAGTAAGGTTTGGTTTATCTACGCCATGCATAAGTTTGTCAGTTCGGTATTGTTGCCACCAAGCTGAATCGACTTGGGACAACATAGACGTAAAGTAACGAGCTTTATACAAACGCCACAATTGATTTAATTTTTGATCTTCAAAATTAACATTTAGTTTCCACTGTTCTGAAATAGAATGTTGATGGATCGTTTTTTTCTGGTGTTGGTCTGCTGTAGAGGTAAAACCTTCATATAAACGATATTCAGGGTTAGTCTCTGGTTCATATTCTTTTTCAAAGGTAAAAACATCATTTAGCGCAATTAACAGCTCAGGGTTAGCTTTTAATGTAGCTAGGTTTTTTAAACACGCTTCTCTATCTATCCCTAGCCTTTCAGCATTTTCAGGAAGAAGTGTTTTTGCAGGAGCTAAAACAGGGCACTTATTTAATTGAACCGTTTTTAAACCAATACGTTCTTCGCCATTAAGATCAACGGTTTTAGTGTACATTTTAGTTGCTAACTCTTCTGAGCTTAAACCAATTAACGGAGATGGGTCTTTGGTTAAATCATAAACAATGATCGAATTCTTATTTTTAGGATGAAAACCTATTGGTGCTATCCACGAAGTACAGCCTTGCCAAGCTGAAAACATACCAGATGTGTGTACTAATGGAGTTAAGCTATACACATCTATAAGTTCATTAAGCTTATTTTTATCTCTGTGCTCAAATAAAAAGTTATAAAGTTTCGGCTGTTTGTTCTTTATTAATTTCGCTAGCTCTATCGTTGCTATTACGTCAGAAAGAGCATCATGTGCTGAGCCATGTTCAATATCGTTGGCTTTAGTTAAAAGCTCAAGGCGAAAACTAGGTTTACCTTCAGCGTCTACAGGCCAATTAATTCCCTCTGGTCGTAATGCATAACATGCTCTGACCATATCAAGGATGTCCCAACGCGAATTATTATTTTGCCAACCATAGGCGTATGGATCATAAAAGTTTCGGTAAAGGCCATACCTGATCATCTCATCATCAAAACGTACATTGTTATAACCAATACAAGTGGTATTTGGCTTTGCGATTTCGTTGTGAATCAGTTTGAAAAATTCAGGTTCAATTAAACCTTTTTGAAGTGTTTGTTGTGGAGTGATACCTGTAATTAAAGCAGCCTCGGGATGAGGTAAGTAATCATTCGGGATTTGGCAATACTCAACAAGTGGCTCGCCAATAATATTTAAGTCTAAGTCGGTGCGAATACCAGCAAATTGACTCGGTTTGTCTTTTTTAGGGCTCGTGCCCCAAGACTCAAAATCATACCAGTAAATAGTGGGTTCTATAGTAGACATATTAATCCGTAAACTAACGCCAAATTACGCTATTGGCAGCAATTAAAATAAAGATCAAAGCTTGGGTTCGTAATAACCAAACTTTGATTGTAGGGCTTGCAGTTAAACGACGTTTAGCTTGAATCGCTATCGAGACTACAAATAAATACCAAAATAAATCTATAAAAAATACTGTACTCAATAAAATAGATGCCAATGCAATAGTCATATTTTCGCTTGGTATGAATTGAGAAAAAAGAGCTAGAAAGAAAAATGCGAGCTTCGGGTTTAAGAAACCAATTAGAAAGGCTTCCGCTATAGCGCTCTTATAAGAGCCTGCCTGGTTATTTGTCGTATTCATTTCAGCATTAGACGTATGTTCGAATACTTCTACGCTGTTTGTATTTAGCTTCTGGGCCGAAATAAGTATATTGACCGCTATGTACAATAAATAAAGTGCGCCTAAAATAATCAGAGTATTTGCTACAACTGGAAAGGCAACAAATAATTTAGACAGGCCTAAAATAGTACCTAGCGCGTATAAAAAAATAGCGAAGGCATGAGCAACGCTAGCCAGTCTTCCTGCTACTGCATTTGTTTTGTATGTATGGCCTAAAATTACCGCTAAACTTGGCCCTGGTGTCGCTGCTCCCAAAAAACAGACTAATGCCAAAGACAACCACTCATATAAATTCATACAGACTCCTTTAAAATGAGATTTTCCCACAGAATCCAGCGCATATATAGTAAATACAGACAAAAAATCTTCTAAAAGTATCAGAAAAACAACGCAAAATTCGAAAAAAGTTCTAGCATTATAAGTGTAATGCAATTTGAGGATCACAAATGGAATCAGTCAAAGTTAAAGACCATATGAATCACCGACCTGTTTGGTTTAAAGGTACTGAAACGGTAGTTGAAGCCGTTGAAAAACTACTTCAGTCAAAAAGTTCTGGAGGTGCTGTAGTAAATGAAAATAAACAAGTGGTTGGATTTCTATCTGAGCAAGACTGTCTCAAAGCCATGTTGTCTTCTACTTATCATAGTGGCGAAGCTTCTAAATGTGTTGCAGAAGTGATGTCAACAGAAACACAGCTAGTTAAGCCTTATGATAGTATCTTGGCTGTAGCGGAAGACATGCTTATAAACAAACCAAGGGTTTATCCAGTGGTGGATGACGATGGTCATCTTGTCGGAAGTTTAACCCGTACGTTAATTCTCAGCGCTTTAGATAAACATTTACATTCTATTTATGAAAAAGGTTCTCACTTTGTTTAGTGAGTCTACAAATAAGGAAATAGAGAGACGTAAACAAATCAGTAGACGCTCTGTCTATCCCACTGAAAGCCTAAATTAGTTGGTACTGAATATGCTTTTTGGATTTGATTATCAATGTTAGAATTGAATTAATTTCCAGTAGTTAGATATTTTAGGCTTTTTGTGCAATCAAATCATTCACCAATTCTAAATGGCGTATTGCGCCAAGATTTCTTCAAATTAAAGTCTCGACTACGTTCGTTAACAAAAGTTACAGACGAAAATAAAAAGAAGAATATTCAAGAGTCTATAACAGCAGCAATAGTAAAATCTCAGCAACTGCGCGATAAAAAAGAATCAAATATTCCAGCAATAAACTACCCTGAACAATTGCCCGTTAGTCAGAAAAAAGATGACATCAAAGAGGCAATTCTAAATAACCAAGTCGTTATTATTGCGGGTGAAACAGGGTCAGGTAAAACGACACAAATTCCCAAAATGTGTCTAGAACTAGGCCGGGGAATAGAAGGCAAGATTGGCCATACACAACCAAGACGATTAGCGGCTAGAAGTGTTGCTAATCGACTTTCTGATGAACTTGAAAGTGAACTAGGACAAGCGGTAGGTTACAAAGTTAGGTTTAATGACCAAGTGTCTGAGCACAGTTATATTAAGCTGATGACCGACGGCGTACTATTAGCCGAATTACAGCACGACAGGTATTTAAACCAATACGACACCTTAATTATTGATGAAGCCCATGAACGTAGTTTAAATATCGATTTTATTTTGGGTTTATTAAAAGAACTTTTACCAAAGCGTCCAGATTTAAAAGTTATAATTACATCAGCAACCATCGATCCTGAAAGATTTAGTAAACATTTCTTTGACGCACCTATTATTTCGGTAAGCGGTAGAACCTTTCCAGTAGAAGTTAGATACCGGCCTTTAGAAGACGTAAGCATAGCGAGTGAATTAGCCGAAAAGTATCAAGATAGTGAACAAATCAACGCAATATTTGCAGCTGTTGAAGAGCTTTATAACGAAGCTCCAGGCGACATTCTATTGTTTATGAATGGTGAGCGAGAGATAAGAGACACTGCAGATGCACTCGTTAAGCGCAACTTTAGACAAACTGAAGTTTTACCCTTATTTGCAAGGCTTTCCGCAGCTGAACAAAATCGTATATTTGCACCACATTCCAAAAGAAGGATTGTTTTAGCAACCAACGTAGCAGAAACTTCTTTAACAGTTCCTGGTATTAAGTATGTTATTGATACTGGTACCGCTAGAATATCTAGGTACAGCTATAAAACAAAAGTACAGCGTTTACCTATAGAAGCTATTTCACAAGCCAGTGCAAATCAGCGTAAAGGACGATGTGGGCGAACAGAGCCTGGTATTTGTATCAGGCTATATAGCGAAGAAGACTTTGAATCTAGGCCGGAATTTACAGCACCTGAAATACTCAGAACTAATCTCGCGTCTGTAATTCTACAAATGTTGTCTTTGGATTTAGGCGATATTGAGTCTTTTCCATTTATACAGCAGCCTGATAGTCGGTTTATCTCCGATGGTATGCGACTATTAGAAGAGCTTGGTGCAGTTAAAAAAGGGATTGGTCAGTCAAAGTCACCTAGAAGTAAAAAACGTAAACCAATGACCATTCAGTTAACTCGTCTAGGTCAACAACTGAGCCGAGTACCTCTAGATCCTAGGCTTGCGGCTATGGTATTAAACGCTCAAAGTACTAACGCATTGCATGAAGTTGTTATTATAGCCACCGGCTTGAGTATACAAGATCCTAGAGAGCGTCCGTCTGAATTTAAACAAAAATCTGATGAAAGCCATGCTCGCTTCAAAGACAAAGAGTCGGATTTTGTGTCATTTTTGAATTTATGGGATTACCTCATTGCCTTGCAGGATTTAGATTCTAAATCTCAATTTAGAAAAAGGTGTAAACAAGAGTTTATAAGCTACCTAAGAGTAAGAGAGTGGCAGGATCTTGTATTTCAAATTGAGTCCACCTTGTCAGATTTAGGTATAAAGCTACCAACAAAAATGTCTAAATCTAATACTCAAGAACTAGAAGAAGAATTCATAGATAATCCTACTATGGAGAGAAATTATCGTGCCATTCACGTTCCAATTCTCACAGGGCTGTTAGGTCACATAGGCCAAAAACTAATTCGAGAAGAGAAAAAGCCTACCGATAAGAAGCCAAAAGCGCTTGGTTATCAAGGCGCAAGAAATACTAACTTTCATGTCTTTCCTGGCTCAAATTTATTTAAAAACACGCCTAAATGGATCATGGCCGCTGAACTCGTAGAGACATCTAAGCTCTATGCTCGCTATGCCGCCAAGATTGAACCTGACTGGATATCACCTTTAGCTCAACATTTGGTCTCAAGGACTCATGCAGAGCCATACTGGGATAAGAAGCAAGGCTGTGTCATGGCTTATGAAACACAAACCTTGTTCGGTTTAACCATTGTAGCTAGGAAGCGTGTTAATTTTAGCAAAATCGATGCTGAACAAAGTCAGCATTTATTTATTCAGCAAGCGCTCGTTTATGGCGACCTTGGTAAACAACTACCATTTTTGACTAAGAACTTAGCGTTAATTGAAAGTATTAAAGAAATTGAAAACAAAACACGTCGCCGTGATGTGCTTCAAGACGAGCCTGAACTCGTTGAGTTTTATAAACAGCGTTTACCAGTCGCGGTTAACAACAGAGCCGAATTAGAAAAATGGCTTAAAGTTAATAATGCTGAATTACTAGAAGCAAAATTCAGTGACTTTTCTGTGACCGAAGACGGTAGCAAACTAGTTAAAAAATTCCCCGATTTTTGGCGTCAAGATGCATTAACTCTTCCAATTGAATATGACTTTGAACCTGGTCAAGAATATGCAGATGGCGTTTCAGTTAGAATACCTCTAGCGTTACTTAATCAAGTACAAGTAAAAGGTTTTGATTGGGGGATTGTGCCCTATAGACATGAATTGTTGGTCTCTTTGATCAAGTCGTTACCAAAAACACTGAGAAGGAATTTTGTTCCAGCGCCTAATTTCGCCGATGCGATTTTACAACGGTTTGAAGAAAAAGCGGTGGATACTAATGAGCCACTAATAGATGCAGTATCGCTTGGCTTGTTTCGAATGACAGGCGTAAAAATCGATAAAGATACGTGGCAGTTAAATTCGATAGCGCCTCACTTAAAAATCAATTTTAGAGTCGTAGGGGAGTCCGGCCAAGTATTAGCTCAAGGCTTTGATTTATTAGAGTTGCAAAGTCAATTGCAGGGTAAAATAAAAGAAAGCCTGAAAAAAGCGGTGGATGACGATATTGAGCAAAAAAATGTAGATGATTGGACCTTTGGTGAACTGCCGATTAATTATGTTAAGAAACAAGCTGGATTTGAAGTGAAAGCATATCCCGCGCTAGTGGTTCAAGACAATAAGATAAATGTTGAATTACTTGATAATGCAGAAAAAGCAGAGCACGAACACTTAAAAGGGGTGGTTGCGCTACTAATTAAAACACTGCCTTCGCCGATTAAACATTTACAGAAAAAACTGCCTAACAAATCTAAGTTAGTTTTATATTTTAATCCTTTTGGCCAAATAGAAGCATTGATAAAAGACTGTGTTAAAACGGCTATTGAACAACAAGTTAAAAGCAAGCCTCCTAGAAACGAAGCTGAGTTTTTTCATTTACAAGAATCAATTGGCGTACAACTAAATGATTTGGTGTTTGATATAACTCAGAAAGTGGAAAAAGTTTTATTTATTGGACACCAAATTGCGAAAAAGCTGAAAGGGAAGGTATCACTAGATATGATTCAAGCTAATGCTTACATCAAAGCGCATTTGGAATCGTTGATATACAAAGACTTTGTAAGTGAAGTTGGTTACGAAAAATTAGATGACTTACTTCGATATGTAAAAGCCTTAGAAATAAGGCATGAAAAACTAAAGTCGGACGCAGGAAAAGATAGACAAATTCAGATTGAATTAGACAAGGTTTATGAGAGTTATGATGGGCTGCTTAAACGGTTACCAAAAGGTTTCCCAATTCCAGCAGATGTAGAAGAAATATACTGGATGATAGAAGAGCTTAGAGTTTCTCTATTTGCACAGCAGTTGGGAACAAAATACCCAATATCGGCTAAAAGAGTTAAACAAGCTATAAATGAAGTGTTAAAAGCACTGTAGGTTTATAAGCCATATTTAGCACTGGTCAGTCATCGTGATAAAAAAAGGAAGCTTATGCTTCCTTTTTATTCGTGTTCTTTGTTTTAGAAGTGCAAAGACACACCAACAAATGCACCAGACATATCAATGTCGGCCATTAAATCATCTTCATCACCGTCAAAGTCCGTAGGATCTATATCAAGTTGAAATGAGCGGTAACCCGCTTCTAAATTAACATCTAAAAGTGGAATCATTGGCAAGGTGTAACGTAAAACAATTTGATAGTCAGTGTGGTTTGTATCACCGTAACCAACATAATTTGCTTCACCCATTAAGGCTAAACCTGTAAATGGTAATTCTGCACCTACTCTTGCAAACAACATTGGTACTGGAGCATCAAGTTCCGCGATTGCATCACCAATTTGCACAAAACCGTCAAATTTACGTACGTTAAGACCAAAATCCACGGTAGCAATTGGTAAAGGTAGGCCCCAGTATAGTGTGTAATCAGTATGAGTTAAGTCAGCTGCAGTATCTTGGCGGCCATTACCTGTAGTATCACCACCAAAGTTGTAGTTGTTGTCTAGCTGAGCAAAGCCCGTAGTATCTAGTGAAGTCTGTTTAATTTGAATATTCGGAATTAATGGAATCGGATGCTCAAACGCGGCCCATATTACATTATTCGTATTGTCATCAAAATTTAGGTCATCTTGTAGGTCTAATCTGCTAGGGTTTGCAGACACAACACCTTCATATGTTGTATTCCAAGCATAAGCACCAGCCCATACATCTACAAGTGGAGCAGCTGAAACATTAGCTGAAGCCAATGCAAGTCCTAAAGCTGTAATTATTTTTTTCATTTTCCATTCCTAGGTTCAGACGATTGTCATGTCTCTATTTTCAATGGTTAGATAGTATAAAGTCAATTGTTAGATTAATTAATATTAACTAATACTAGATTTTTTTTTGATACTTGGTATTTTGGACATTGAGTTTATATAACACTGGTCTGCTAGTCAGATTGAACTTTTGTTATTCTGGGTGCTGAATGCATAAAATAAATGTTTTGCTGGTTGACGATGAATATTTCAATTTTGAAATGTTAGACATTACTTTGGGTGATTCATTTAATATTTCTTACGCAAAATCAGGTCAATCCGCATTATCAAAAGTAGTATCTGACAAACCAGATGTATTGTTGCTTGATGTTTGTATGCCTGGTTTAGATGGTTATGACACGTGTCGATTGATAAAGAACACACCAGAGACATCCAAAATACCAATTATAATGCTGTCTGGTTTAGAGAATACGGAAGATAAATCAGAGGCGTTCAAAAGTGGCTGTGATGATTATGTTACCAAGCCATTTGAGATTGAAGAGTTAAAAGAAAAGCTAATAACGTTTGCAAATCTAAATAAAGGATAGGAGGCTGCATGATTCGATATGATGATAATCGTAATTTTTTCCGAATGATGGTTAATACGAGTATAGAAGTGGAAATCACAGATGCAGATGCAGGAAGAAAGGTTGACGCGGTTTGTAGAGACTTAAGTGCAACTGGAATGGCTATTGAAACTGACGAGCATATTGAACCTGGGACAAACATTGTTTGTCGGGTTGACGGTACAAGCAATAACTTGCCTGCGCTTCACGCAAAAGCAACCGTGGTAAGATGTAATCAAGAGGATTCTGGCGCCTTTATGATAGGCGTAGAAATCAACGAACAACTTTGAATAAATGAAGTCCCGAAAAGCTAGACTTTTAGGGACTTTACAAATTCATTACTTTTCATCAAGTTTTATGTTGGTTGCATGCAGACCCTTAGGTCCTTCACTCAAATCAAACTCGACCTCTTGGCCTGCTTTCAGAGTTTTATAACCGTCCATAGTTATTGTTGAAAAGTGCGCAAAGATATCTTCTTCTTTGCCATCTTCACGAATAAATCCAAAACCTTTAGCGTTGTTGAACCATTTGACTTTGCCGACTGCCATACTTCTACTTCCTTATTTAGAATTAAACCAGTGATTAATCATTCCGTGAACAACTGGCTCACGTTTAATCAATGACTGTAGATAAATTAGTCAATTAAACTGATTTTTACAAGTACGAATTGTTAAATGTTCTAAAAGTTTTTATATATACTAAATAAATAAGCAAATTTAATGGAGCAAAAGGGGCGTATGCCAAAATTAAGTAACAATGATCACAATTCTGATTTTGTAAAGGAAGCATCTAAGTCTAAACTTAAAAGACCACCAATGTACAAGGTGATCTTGAATAATGATGATTACACCCCCATGGACTTTGTAGTGGAAGTTTTACTGAAGTTTTTTGCGATGGATCTAGAAAAAGCCAATCATATAATGTTTCGTGTCCACAAAGAGGGTAAGGCTGTTGTTGGTACATATTCGTCAGAAATTGCTGAAACAAAAGTTGCACAAGTGAACCAGTATTCCAGAGCGAGTCAGCATCCGTTGTTATGTACAATGGAGCAAGAATAATCGTTAACATAAATAAGTAGGTGAATATGTTAAATAAAGCATTAGAAGTAACATTGAACGAAGCGTTCAGGTACGCCAAAATAAATCGCCACGAGTTTATGACAGTTGAGCACCTGCTAATGGCGCTGCTTGATAATCAAGATGCCAAAGTCGCATTAGAAGCCTGTTCAGCGGATCTAGATAAAATTCGATTAGAACTTACAGAATTTATAGCACAAACCACGCCGTATTTAGCCGAAGATGTTGATGCAGAAGAGCAAGATACGCAACCTACGTTGGGCTTCCAACGTGTATTACAACGGGCCGTATTCCACGTACAATCTTCAGGTCAGCAGGAAGTGTCAGGTGCAAATGTACTTGTCGCTATCTTTAGTGAGCAAGAATCTCATGCTGTATATGTATTAAAAAGTTTTGATATCAGTCGACTAGATATTGTGAACTACATATCTCATGGCGTTGATAATGAAGGTAATGAAGAAGACTCTGACAGTGCCGAAGGAAACGAAGAGTCCAGTGCAGATAGCGAGAGCAGTTTAGATAGCTTATGTACAAATTTAAATGAAACGGCAAAAGCAGGCGGCATAGACCCTCTAATTGGTAGAGAACAAGAGCTTGAGCGTTGTGTTCAAATATTATGTCGACGCAAAAAGAACAACCCACTTTTAATTGGTGAGGCTGGCGTTGGTAAAACTGCCATCGCTGAGGGTTTAGCTTATCAAATTGTTAATGGCCAAGTACCAGACGTAATAGCAGATGCCACGGTTTATTCTTTAGACATGGGCGCACTATTAGCAGGTACAAAGTACCGTGGCGATTTTGAAAAGCGTTTGAAAGGGCTCTTAAAGCAGCTACAAGCAAAAGAGCACGCAATACTATTCATTGATGAGATACATACAATAATCGGCGCTGGTGCAGCCTCTGGCGGCGTTATGGATGCATCCAACTTACTAAAACCATTATTGTCAGCTGGCAAATTACGCTGCATGGGATCCACCACATATGGCGAATACCGAAATATATTTGAGAAAGATAAAGCTTTAGTAAGGCGTTTCCAGAAAATAGACGTGTTAGAGCCTAGTATTGAAGATACCACTAAAATTTTAATAGGCTTAAAAGATAAATACGAAAAGCATCATGGTGTTAAATACACGAATGCGGCACTTCGTTCGGCGGCAGAGCTATCAGCAAGGTATATCAATGAGCGCCATCTACCTGACAAGGCGATTGACGTTATAGATGAAGCTGGGGCAAATCAGAAGGTACTGCCTAAGTCTAAACGCAAAAAACAAATCAACGTTTCAGTCATTGAGCAAATCATTGCCAAAATTGCACGTATTCCTGAAAAGTCTGTATCGCAATCAGATAAAGATGTTCTGAAAAATGTAGACAGGGACCTTAAACTAGCCGTATTTGGCCAAGACAAGGCGGTTGACTCGCTTACATCAGCAATTAGGCTTGCAAGAGCTGGGCTTGGTAATGAAAATAAACCAGTAGGTAGTTTCTTATTCGCTGGCCCAACTGGTGTAGGTAAAACAGAGGTTACAAAACAGCTAAGTAAAGTTTTGGGTATTGAGTTAGTTCGTTTTGACATGTCTGAATACATGGAACCGCATGCCGTGAGCCGATTAATAGGCGCGCCTCCTGGTTATGTTGGTTTTGATCAAGGCGGCTTATTAACGGATGCTGTTTTAAAACATCCTCATTGTGTTGTTTTACTAGATGAAATTGAAAAAGCTCATTCAGATGTCTTTAATGTACTACTGCAAGTTATGGATCATGGTACGTTGACGGATAACAATGGTCGTAAAGCTGATTTCCGAAACGTTATTTTGGTTATGACGACTAACGCAGGTGTCCAAGAGACGACGAGAAAGTCTATCGGTTTTGCGCAGCAAGATAATAGTACTGATGCAATGGTTGAGATTAATAGAGTATTCTCACCTGAATTTAGAAACAGGCTTGATGACATAGTTTGGTTTAACCATTTAGATAAAAAAGTCATCGAAAGAGTGGTTGATAAGTTTATTGTTGAGTTGCAATCGCAGCTAGATGCAAAACAAGTGGAGTTAAATGTAACAGATGAAGCTCGTCATTGGTTTGCTGAAAATGGCTATGACAAGGATATGGGCGCAAGACCTATGTCTCGTTTGATACAAGATAAGCTTAGAAAGCCGTTAGCGAATGAAGTTTTATTTGGTGATTTAGCTGAAGGCGGGAAAGTCGCTATAAGCGTAAAAGACAAAGAACTTTCTTTTGAATTTACAAGCAAAGCGAAATTAGTAAAAGAGCCGAGTTAAAAACAACTAGGCATAAAAAAACCGAGCAATGCTCGGTTTTTTAATATCCAACTCTAAATAAACCTAATTATTAACGAGCTCGGAATGTAATACGACCTTTTGATAAGTCATATGGTGTCATTTCAACAGTAACTTTGTCACCTGTTAAAATTCTAATGTAGTGCTTACGCATCTTTCCGGAAATGTGTGCTGTCACAACGTGACCATTTTCTAATTCAACACGGAACATAGTATTAGGCAGGGTATCTAAGATAGTACCTTGCATTTCAATAACGTCTTCTTTCGCCATTAAGCGTATAACCTCTGGGATTTCGTTAAGCGTATAAAAATAAGCGCAGATTTTGCCCAAAAAGCTCCATAAAGTAAAGGTAATATCACAATTAATTATAAGCTTTTTACTTCAACCCAATTTGTGTCGTGTAACACTTGGAAAGGTTTGAAGTTTGTTTTGTAGTTCATCTTAGCGCAAGCTTGAATATAATAGCCTAAGTAAAGCCATTGTTTATGTAACACTGATGCATAATCAATTTGTTTTAATACAATCAATGTTCCAAGAGAGTACTTGTCGTAGTCTGGGTCAAAAAAAGTATAAACCGCAGATAGCGCATCATTCGTCTCATCACCTATGCCTACCGCAATGATTTTGTCTCCATCATAAACTTCAACAAAATAAGGGGTTAGCCAATCACAATTAGTAAAACTATCTAATTGAGACGGTTCAGCGGGGTACATTGTACCATCTTCGTGCCTTTTATTAATGTATTTTTCAAAAAGTGGGTAATAGTTTTCAGATACCACATGGGAAATCCTTACATCAAAGTTTTTACACTTGTTTATTAACCGCTTTTGACTTTTTGAAGGTTGAAAAGAGTGTGTTGCTACTCTAATAGATTTACATTCGTTACAGTCATCGCAATGTGGTTTATAAGCCATACTTTCAGACCGGCGAAAGCCATTAGATTGTAAAATGCTATAAATCTCTGGGGATAATGGCAACTCGTCGGCATAAAAAAGCAATCTTTCTTGATGATCAGGAAGATAACTACAAGGAAATGTTTCTGAGAGAGCGAACTTTAATGACGGCATTATTAATCTTTGAAATTTAAAAACGAGGCATTAGATGCCTGTTCTTCTAATAAGTTTGGAGACAGGTTTTGCGCGCTAGCTGCGTTAAGCCTATCGATAAACCAACGTCTGGACACTGTTTTAGCTCCCATACTCATTAAATATGGATTAGCTATTTGACAATCTATAATCGCGTGTTTAACTGGGGCTAACATTTCCGCTAATCTAAGCAGTGCCACTTTAGAAGCATTTGGTTCTCTAGAAAACATAGACTCGCCACAGAAACAACTACCGATTAAAACTCCGTATAAGCCACCAACTAAAACCATTTTGTTATCTTTGTTTTGCCAAATTTCAATAGAATGTGCAACACCCGCTTTGTGCAATTCGGAATATGCGCGGATCATTTCTGGGAAAATCCAAGTGCCATCATCAGCCCTAGGCGCAGAACACTCCCGAATAACCTCTTCAAAAGATTGGTTCATGGTGATTTGATAGTCACAGCGCTTTAAGAACTTCTTTAACGACTTATTCACTCTTATTTGAGTAGGCTCAATTACAGCTCGAGGATCAGGAGACCACCACAATAGAGGCTCGCCCTCACTATACCAAGGAAAAATACCACTTTTGTATGCGCTTTGAAGCCGGTCAACTGATAAATCTCCACCGACTGCTAAAAGGCCGCCTGGCTCATCAAGAGCTTGTTGCACCGGCGGAAACCAGTTTTTGTCATCGGTTAAATAAGAGAGTGATTTAGTCATATATTAACAATAGTAAAAAGGGAGCAATATGCTCCCTAAAATTATTTACTTAGCGTCTAAGTATCGTTCAGCGTCCAATGCTGCCATACAGCCTGTGCCTGCTGATGTTATTGCTTGGCGGTAAATGTGGTCGCATACATCACCAGCAGCAAATACACCTTCAACACTGGTTTGTGTTGCGTTGCCGTCTAAGCCACTGTTGATTTTGATATAGCCATTATTCATGTTTAATTTGCCTTCAAACATGCCTGTGTTTGGTTTATGGCCGATGGCAATGAATACACCCATTACGTCTAAATCTTCTTTGTTATCAGATTTTGTATCTTGAAGACGAACACCTGTAACACCCATGTCATCACCTAACACTTCATCTAAAGTGCGATCGGTATGAAGGATGATGTTTCCGCTTTCAACTTTATCCATTAAACGTTTAATTAAAATCTTTTCCGCTCTAAAGGTATCTCGTCTGTGAACTAAGTGAACTTCAGAAGCAATATTTGATAAATATAGCGCTTCTTCAACCGCGGTATTACCACCGCCTACAACCGCTACTTTTTGATTTCTGTAAAAGAAACCATCACAAGTAGCGCATGCAGAAACACCTTTACCCATAAATGCTTGTTCTGAATCAAGGCCTAAGTACTGTGCGGATGCGCCAGTACAAATAATTAATGCATCACAAGTATATGAGCTTGAGTCGCCTTTGAGCGTGTATGGTTTTTTAGAAAAATCAACTTCATTGATATGATCAAATAATATTTCTGTTTCAAACTTTTCAGCGTGCTCTTTCATACGGTCCATTAACGCCGGGCCCGTTAAGTCATTTGCATCGCCAGGCCAGTTTTCAACTTCAGTAGTCGTTGTTAATTGACCACCTTGTTGTAAACCAGTGATTAAAACTGGTTTCAAATTTGCTCGTGCAGCATAAACCGCTGCCGTGTATCCAGCTGGGCCAGAACCTAAAATAATCAAATTGTGATGTTGTACAGCGCTCATGAAGTAACTCCGAAAAATAATATATAAACGTAATGGGGCAAATTTTATATGACATCAAGGTTAAATGTGAATTTAAATATAAAAAATAATAAAAACCTGTAAGTGTTGGTTTAAATTTGAGCAATTATGCATTAATCTCAATCAACGATTTAAATTTTGGTTATATGGATGTTAAAAAAAACTGCCCTTGTTAGTCTCTTAATATTCAGTTGCTTGTCCACCGCACAGGTAAGTGAAGCTTTATATTCATCTTCAAAAAATAACGCGGATGCTAACAACGAGTTAGAGCTTGTTGTTGGTGTTGAAGATGTTGCCTATTTCCCTTTGTTCGATTTTTTTACTGGCTCACCAACCTTTACCACTGAGCTTCTAGATGAGTTTGCATCACAAAACAACTATAAATTTATATACTACCCGATGCCTGTTAAACGCTTTGGCATGTGGTTATTTGAAAAAGACATCGATTTAAAATTTCCAGATAACTCCAGGTGGAATGAATCTGAAGAGATCAATAAGTTGGCTAAAGATAAATTAACCTACAGTGATACCGTACTTAATTTAGTGGCGGGCACAATAACGGTAGACCCAAGTGTTGATGATACCCAAGATATTAAAGTTCTAGGAACGTTATTGGGCTTTTTTCCGACATTGTGGATTGAGCATATTAGCAATAATTCAGTTAAGCTCTACGAAACCTCTTCTACGTTAATGTTGCTTCAGCAATTGGTTAGGGGACAACTTGATGCTGTGAACCTTGAGCCAAATGTAGTTAACCATTATTTAAGAAAGTTAAATAAACCTAGAGTAACCATTAATAAAAACTTCAAATATGAAATTTATTCCTATCACTTATCTACTCGACAACACCCAAGAGTGATTGCAAAGTTCAATGAGTTTTTAAAAAATAATAAAAGCTTTGTTGAAGGTCTTAAGAAAAAATACCAAATCCTCGACCCTGAAGAGTATATTCGTTAACAGCTTAGTTATATTAAATGGTTAGTTACATTAAGTGGGTAGATAGCCTTTCCGATAGCGGCAGTAAGCGTCAATCGAACCCAAAGACAATAAAAAGCCAGCATAAGCTGGCTTCTCAAATGAATAACTAATTAAACGATACGTTACATTGCAAGCGCAGCTGTCGCGTCCATGTACTCTAAGTTTAGTTCTTCGCCTAATGCATCAACAACGGCTTTATAAGTCACTTTGCCTTTATGAACGTTCAAACCTGCTAGTAGATTTTTATCATCCAACATCGCTTTGGCCGGACCTTTGTTAGCCAATGCTAAACCAAATGGTAAAGTAGCATTGTTTAGAGCAATCGTAGATGTACGTGCTACACCACCAGGCATGTTTGCAACACAATAGTGAACAACATCGTCAATCACATAAGTTGGGTCTTGGTGTGTCGTCGCTTTTGAAGTTTCAAAACAGCCGCCTTGGTCAATCGCAACGTCAACCAAAACAGATCCTGGCTTCATGTTTTTAATATGAGCTTTTGTAATTAACTTAGGTGCTGCTGCACCTGGAATTAATACAGCGCCAACAACTAAGTCAGCTTTTGCTGTGTAATCGTCCAAAGCATCAACAGTAGAATATACTGTTTTAACGGTACCACGGAAAATATCGTCTAATTGACGAAGGCGAGGTAATGAACGATCAAGAATAGTTACGTCAGCTCCCATACCAACAGCCATTTTAGCTGCGTTTGTACCAACAACTCCACCACCAACAACAACTACTTTTGCTGGAGCTACACCAGGTACACCACCTAATAATGTGCCGCTACCGCCTTGTGCTTTTTCTAAATGATGCGCACCAGCTTGAATAGACATACGTCCGGCAACTTCACTCATAGGAGCTAGTAAAGGTAAACCGCCTGCATTATCAGTAACCGTTTCGTAGGCAATACACGTAGCGCCAGATGCTACTAATAGTTCAGTTTGCGTTGGGTCTGGAGCAAGATGAAGGTAAGTATAAAGAGTTTGACCTTCACGAAGCATTTTACACTCGTTTGGTTGTGGCTCTTTTACTTTTACAATCATGTCAGCAGTCGCAAAAATCTCTTCTGCTGTATTAATGATTTCAGCACCGGCGTTAATATAGTCTTCGTTATAAAAGCCAATTGACGCGCCTGCGTTTGTTTCAATAATTACTCTATGTCCATGGGCAACAAATTCTTTTGCAGCCGCTGGAGTCAAACCTACACGGTACTCGTGATTTTTAATCTCTTTAGGAACACCAACAATCATCTTATTTACCTTTTCTATTAGTAGATAGTTTGTCTATCAAAATTTGGCGACATTATATGGATGTAATATCAAAATTAATGACTGTAATTTCACTAAATACAGGATATTATTCTGTCACACATTGTGCTGCCGAGATATTTAAATGCTGGATAGAATAGATAAGAAGATACTAGTCGAACTTCAAAAAAATGGTCGAATATCCAATATAGACTTGAGCAAAAAGATTGGACTTAGTCCAACCCCTTGTTTAGAAAGAGTAAGAAGATTAGAGAAGAAGGGCGTCATTGAAGGTTATCAAGCGGTTGTTAATGCTGAGGCTGTTGGTGCCAACATGCTTGTGTTTGTGGAAATTACTTTAGAAAAAACCGCACAAGACGTGTTTAGCGACTTTTCTAAAGCGGTAGAAACCTTCGACGAGATTTTAGAATGTCATTTAGTGTCCGGCAGTTTTGATTACCTGTTAAAGACCAGAGTAAAAAATATGTCTTCGTATCGTAAATTACTCGGTGATACGTTATTAAAATTGCCAAGCGTAAGCGCTTCTAGAACCTATGTGGTAATGGAAGAAGTAAAGGCAAACAAGCCAATGCCTATATATATTTAACAATGAAAAATAACACTTTTTAAAATAAAAACGCGATGAAAAAGTGTGAATAATTTGATAGATTAGACAGGCTCTTATCAATAACACTTTTCAATAATAACAAAGAGCCTGGAGAAGTAAGTTTTGACTGACCAACAACCGTCTTTTTTGAATGGATTTCAACGCCTTTTAGAAGTTGGCCTTATCGTGATGGGTGCAATTTCCATCTATATTTTAATTACCTTGTTTTCTTATGATCCGGCTGACCCAAGTTGGACAAAAACCGGTAATTACGAATTTATTAAAAACGCTGGTGGCGCATTTGGTGCGTGGCTTTCAGACATTTTGCTGTTTACCTTTGGTTGGTTAGCGTTTTTTGTTCCGGTAATATTGTCGGTGATCGGTTGGTTATTTTTCCGTAAGTTTCACGACTTGGTGGAAGTTGACTATTTAGCGTTAGGTTTAAGGCTAATTGGCTTTGTACTGTTTATTGTCGGTTTCTCAGCCATCTGTAGCATGAACTTTGACGATGTGTATTACTACTCATCAGGCGGTATTATTGGCGATGTAATTTCATTCTTACTTTCTCCATTACTTGGCTTTACTGGGGCAACATTACTGTTTTTAGTTGCCGTAATGGTTGGCTTTACACTAATGACTGGTATTTCGTGGCTTCAAGTTATCGACGGAATTGGCAAGTATAGTTGGTTAGGCGGTGAAAAAGCGCTTGCACTTGCTAAGTCCATGTTGGGTTTATCAGAGCCTAAAGCTGTGTCAATGCAAACAACAACGTTAGCAACAGGCTCCACAACAAACCCGTTAACACATTCAAGAACAAACATTGACTCTCCAGAGTTGCAATCTAAAGTGTCTACAAATTCAGATAATAATCAGATTGATGATGCCACTAAAGCAGATCCGTTAGACAAAAAACGTGATGACTCTTTATTAGCTAATTTCTTCTCAGCAGCAGACTCTGCCAATGAGCAGTCAGAAGAGCACCAAACCACAGAGGAAAAGAACTCGAGAGCGGAGTCTACATCTCAACAAAGTGAGGCAGTGCCTGAGTCAACACTATCATCCACCTCCAAATCAATACCTAACATGTTAAAGAAGGTGTTTGATAAATCATCTAAGCCTGGACCAACACCAACAGATAACATCGACGATAAGCGAAAGGACGTTTCATTTGATGATGATATGCCTTTTGAATTTGGTGATGAGCCTATGTCAGCAAGCAAAGCAGATGATGATATTGAAAGCTCTGATATTGAAGGCATAGACACACCAATGAGCTATAGCTCTATTGATGATGATTTGTCGGACGATGATATATTGGGCGCACTAGAAGGAATGCAGACATATAATGATACGCCAGTACGTGATACGAATGCATCTCAACAAACTGCTGGTGTTATAGTTCCACCACCTCAAGAAGAGAAACCACCAATTACTTTGCCTTCGCTGGAATTATTAGATCGCCCAGACAAAGTGGAAAATCCAGTTTCACAAGAAGAGCTTGAAGCTGTGTCGCGACTTGTTGAAGCAAAATTATTGGACTTCAATATACAAGCAGAAGTTGTAGGTGTTTATCCTGGCCCTGTTATTACAAGGTTCGAACTTGATTTAGCGCCAGGCATTAAGGTGAGCAAAATTTCAGGTCTTTCTAAAGATTTGGCTCGTTCTTTATCGGCAATGAGTGTTCGAGTAGTTGAAGTTATTCCTGGTAAGTCATATATCGGTTTAGAGATACCAAACAAGCATCGTCAGATAGTTAGGCTGTCTGAGGTAATGAGCAGTGATGTATTTGATAAGGCATCTTCACCATTAACTATGGTTCTTGGAAAAGACATAGGTGGCAAGGCAGTTGTTGTTGATTTAGCAAAAATGCCTCACTTGTTAGTAGCAGGTACAACCGGCTCAGGTAAGTCTGTTGGTGTGAACACTATGATTTTAAGTTTGCTTTATAAATCAACGCCGGAAGAAGTTCGTTTAATCATGATAGATCCAAAAATGCTGGAACTTTCTGTCTACGAAGGAATCCCACACTTATTATCAGAAGTTGTTACTGATATGAAAGAAGCCGCTAATGCATTGAGATGGTGTGTAGGCGAAATGGAACGTCGATACAAACTAATGTCGTCGTTAGGGGTAAGAAACCTTAAAGGCTATAACGCAAAAATAGATCAAGCTAGACAAGATGGCAAGCCAATTAGAGATCCATTGTGGCGCAGCACGGACAACATGCTTGAGATGCCTCCGGAACTAGATAGATTACCAGCCATCGTTGTAGTGATTGATGAGTTTGCTGACATGATGATGATTGTTGGCAAAAAAGTAGAAGAGTTAATTGCGAGAATCGCGCAAAAGGCGAGGGCGGCGGGAATACATTTAGTATTAGCGACACAAAGACCATCAGTAGATGTTATTACAGGTCTTATAAAGGCGAATATACCAACAAGAATGGCGTTCCAAGTATCTTCAAAAATTGACTCTCGTACTATTCTGGATCAGCAAGGGGCTGAGAATCTTTTAGGTATGGGTGACATGTTGTACTTACCGCCAGGTTCAGGAGTTCCTACAAGGGTACACGGAGCATTTGTGGATGATCATGAGGTTCACGCCGTTGTTAATGACTGGAAATCAAAAGCAAAACCAAACTATATAAAAGAAATACTAGAAGGTGAGATGACAGACGAGAACATGTTGCCAGGCGAAGCGGCTGAAATGGCTGAAGGTGAAGAAGCGGATCCTGTATTTGATGAAGCCGTTGCTTTTGTTACCGAAACTCGCAAGGTATCTATTTCTAGTATTCAAAGAAAGTTAAGAATTGGCTATAACCGCTCTGCACGAATTGTAGAGCAAATGGAATCAATGGGCATTGTCAGTCGAGCAGCCAATAATGGTACTCGTGAAGTATTAGCGCCACCGCCAGTGAAAGGCGAAGACCAACAGGAATTACTATAAATGATTAGACTAATCGGGGCGGCAACAATGATTGTGGCCATGAGTTTTGGTAATGCGGTATACGCAAATACCAACGATACGACCCAAGCTGTAAATAAAGTTTCAGCTGCATCATTAGAGCTACAAAATAAATTAAACGTGTTTGATGGTTATCAAGCAAACTTTAAGCAAGTCGTTACGGACATTGAGGCAAATATTATCCATCAAGCCGATGGTAAATTAGTCTTTAAACAGCCAGGAAGGTTCATTTGGGAAGTAACCGCACCAGAAGAAGAACTGCTTATATCTAATGGACAATATGTGTGGTGGTATAACCCTTTTGTTGAGCAAGTTAGTATATTTGACGTTCAACAAGCCGTAACACAAACACCTTTTGCATTATTAGTTTCTAAAGACCCTTCAATTTGGAAGCAGTTCAGCATTAGCAAAGAAAACAATATTTACGTGATAACGCCGGTAGATTTATCACAGGCACAAGTTATCAAGCTTACGCTTACAATTATCGATAATGATTTAGAGAAAATAGTCATTACAAGTCGAAGTCAGCAAGTGAGTGAATATACTTTGAGTGATCAATCTAAATTTAAACCGCAGGAAGACATGTTTGAATTTGAGATGCCAGCGGGCATTGATGTTGATGATCAACGTTCAAAAGCTGAGGTTATTGACGGTAATGTTTCATATTAAACTTGGGTTAGTCACTTTAGTTAAAATCAGTACCCTTATTAGAAGGTAACGTTGTGAGCGGACAAAATTCACTAGGCTTTGACATGGACACTGACAACGGCGTTGCAATGAACCAAAATCATGGTCCTTTAGCATCGCGGTTACGTCCAACCAATTTGACAGAATATGTAGGGCAACGCCATTTAGTCTCTGAGGGTAAAGCCATTTGGAAAATGGTTGAAGCAGGTCATTGCCACTCAATGATTTTGTGGGGACCTCCAGGTACTGGCAAAACGACACTAGCAGAGATAATTGCTAAAGCGGCCAACGCCGATGTAGAAAAACTGTCTGCAATCAGTGCTGGTGTTAAAGATATCCGGATGACCATTGAGCGCGCTGAGCACAGGCGACAGCAAAGCGGTAAAAAAACTGTCCTGTTTGTTGATGAAGTTCATCGCTTTAATAAAAGTCAGCAAGATGCGTTTTTACCTTATATTGAAGATGGTACCGTTACTTTTATTGGTGCCACAACTGAAAACCCTTCGTTTGAACTTAATAACGCCATTTTGTCTAGAGCGAGAGTCTATGTATTAAAGCATATCGAAGAAGACGACTTACAGTTGTTAATTGATAGAGCTTTAAAAGATAAGGACAAAGGTTTAGGAAAGTTAAACCTACACGTCACGCCTGAAAATAGAAAGTTGCTTATTAACCTGTGCAGCGGTGATGGCCGAAGACTGTTAAATTTCTTGGAAATATCAGCGGACCTTGTTGAAAATGATGGTGTTATTACAGCAGAAATTATTGAGCAAGCTACCGGTAACCAAATGGCGACGTTTGATAAGGGCGGCGATCATTTTTACGATTTAATAAGTGCCTTTCATAAGTCGGTTCGCGGCTCTAACCCAGATGGTGCTTTGTATTGGTACGCTAGAATATTAGCTGGTGGAGGAGATCCACTATATGTTGCCAGACGTTTACTTGCCATCGCGTCAGAAGATATTGGTAATGCAGACCCTAGAGCATTGCAAATAGGACTTAATGCCTGGGATGTATATCATCGTGTTGGCCCTGCAGAAGGTGAACGCGCCATCGCGCAGGCAGCCATATTTATGGCGACAGCCGCTAAAAGCAATGCAACCTACGTCGCTTTTAAAGCGGCCAAAGCACTAGCCAAAGAGTCAGGTAATCTTGCTGTGCCAAATCATTTGGTAAATGCGCCTACTGATTTAATGAAGAATATGGGCAAAGGGGATAGCTACCGATACGCACATGATGAGGACAATGCATATGCTGCGGGTGAGACGTATTTACCGGAGGAATTAGCCGGCGTAGAACTATATCAACCGACTAATCGTGGTTTAGAACAAAAAATATCTGAAAAGTTAGATTATTTAAAGTATCTAGATGCTGCATCTAATAATAAGAGGGAGCTTGATTAGTGTATGCATAATATTGTTTTTGTTGCCATTGGTGGAGCAATTGGCGCGTCAATGCGCTTCGGTATAAACGGACTTGTAATGGGTTGGCTAGGGAAAGGTTTTCCGTACGGCACATTAGTTGTGAATGTGATTGGATCATTTTTTATGGGGCTCTTATTTAGCCTTTTAGAACATGGTATAGTTTCGGATATTGCTTGGCGCTCATTTTTGAGTATCGGCTTATTTGGTGCTTTTACAACGTTCTCAACGTTTTCACTAGATACATTATTATTGTTGCAACAAGGCTTTTGGCAAAAGGCTGTGCTCAATATAATGCTTAATGTTTTTGTATGTATTGCAGCCGCGTGGATAGGTATGCAGATAGTCGCGTCAAAATAAACGAATTTGAATATTAGAATTTATAAATAGGTAAAATAAAGACATGTTAGATCCAAAGTTTCTCAGAAATGAAATTCAAGAAACAGCAGCCCGTTTGGCTACTCGTGGTTTTAAGTTAGATGTAGCGCGTTTAGAGGAATTAGAAACTCGACGTAAAGACCTACAGACAGCAACGCAAGAGTTGCAAAATGAGCGTAATGCAAAGTCCAAAAATATTGGCCAAGCAAAAGCACGTGGTGAAGATATTAAACCACTTTTAGACAGTGTTGCTGATTTAGGCGATAAACTAGACGCTGCTAAGTCTGAGTTACAAGTGTTACTTAATGAAATTGATAGCATTGCGTTAGCAATTCCAAATTTACCAGCTGATGACGTACCAAGTGGCGCATCGGAAGATGATAATGTTGAAGTACTAAAATGGGGCGAGCCAAAGTCGTTTGATTTTGAACCTAAAGATCATGTTGATTTAGGCGAGTCGTTAGCAAACGGTTTAGACTTTGCAATGGGCACAAAACTCAGCGGCGCAAGATTTACCGTAATGCGTGGCAAAATAGCACGCATGAACCGTGCATTATCTCAGTTTATGTTAGATCAACACACAGAAGAGCATGGTTATACAGAAACTTATGTACCTTATCTTGTAAACAATGAAAGCTTGCAGGGCACAGGTCAATTACCAAAGTTTGCGGAAGACTTGTTCCATACTCAGCCATTAACTGGTCAGTCTGATAATTTAGACGAGCAAGATGTACGTAAATTATCATTAATACCGACAGCAGAAGTACCGTTAACAAACTTCGCTAGAGATGTAATTTATGATGAGTCTGAGTTGCCAGTTAAATTAACTGCCCATACACCATGTTTCCGCTCTGAAGCTGGCTCTTATGGCCGAGATACACGTGGTCTAATTCGTCAGCACCAGTTTGACAAGGTAGAGTTAGTTCAAATAGTAAAACCTGAAGATTCAGCGCAAGCACTAGAAGAGTTGACGGGTCATGCAGAAACTATTCTTCAAAAATTAGAATTACCATACCGAAAAGTAGTACTTTGTACTGGAGACATGGGATTTGGTGCCACTAAGACTTATGATTTAGAAGTATGGTTGCCGGCACAAAATACTTATCGCGAAATATCCTCGTGTAGCAGCATGGGGGATTTCCAGTCTCGCCGTATGCAAGCTCGTTACCGTGCAAAAGGCGCTAAAAAACCTGACTTAGTTCATACATTAAACGGTTCAGGTTTAGCGGTTGGTAGAACATTAGTAGCAGTTCTTGAAAACTACCAAAATGAAGATGGTAGTATTACGGTTCCAGCTGCTCTAGTTCCATATATGGGTGGTATAACAAAGATAGGCTAGTAAGCCTGCTTTAGTTTATTAATATGTTTAGTAGAAGCGTGGTTACTGTAATCACGCTTTTTTATTGGAGATTAAGGTGTTCGATTTACAAACTGTTTGGTTGTTAATGCTGGTGGCTGGTGTTTTTGCTTTGTTTTGGCAGAGCAGAAAAATTGCTGAACGAGCAAGAGTTGTTGGAACGCAATATTGTAAAACACATCATTTGCAATTGTTGTCTATCGCCATGTCAGATTGGAGTGTTTCAGTTAAAACAGGCTTAAAATTTACAGTTATGTTCGACTTAAATTACAGTGCTGATGGCTTAAGCGCTAAAAAAGGGGAGATACAGATTGTGAATGGTAAAGTTGAACAAATTAGTCACTGGTCATAGCTCGTATCCAAAATCATTAAACGAATAAACAATAACTGAAAAACCAAAAACCAAAAACCAAAAACCAAAAACCAAAAACCAAAAACCAAAAACCAAAAACCAAAAACCAATTAATAAATAATAATTAAATCAGCTAACAAACCGATCTAACTAAAATTTTTATTTTATTATCGAATTCCCTTTTGTAAGCTTTGTGAAGTATAAGAGGTAACGTTTTTGACTACTCAGAGCACTCTATAACATAGCGTTTTGTAGACTCAGGCAAAAACGCTTCAATAGTTTCAATAGGTGCTTTTCCATTAATCACTTCTCTAATCATAGTTGATGACACTGGTACATCTTCACAACTAATAGTAAATACTCGACGACCTATTTGCTCGGTAATTTCTGGTGCCAAGTTTGAATCGTTCAAATTGAATCCAGGCCTAGTCATGACAACTAAGTAACAATTTTCTAATATTTCCTGCCACTTATACCATTGAGTAAAGCTCAATAACGAGTCAAGCCCCATTAAAAAACCAAGGTCATTATCGGGATATACAGTTTTAAAATGTAGGATTGTTTTTAATGAATAAGATGGCTCTATGCTTCCCAACTCAAAGTCACTCACTTTTACTGGGAAAGGGAAGTTCGTCTCTCTGATAGCATCTACAGTCATATTTAATCTTTGCGTAGCACTGAGCTTAGGCGCCTTTTTATGAGGCGGAATATGGCAAGGAATGTAAAGGAGTTCTTTTATCGAGATGCTTTTTTTAAGGCTAATAACAGGCTTAATATGACCATAGTGAATGGGGTTAAACGTTCCTCCGTATAACAGGACTAAGGGATTGTTTAAAAGTACCATTGTTATGCAATTTCACTATTAAACGGCATTTCAAACGAGCTTAGTGTTTCATAGCCATTTAACAGCAAGCAGATATGCGCAAACAACGTATAAGGGCAGTTAATAGCATAAAACTTTAACGCTTTATCAATATCAGATAACTGACTTAGCGCCTGATTAACTAAAGTAGGGTTTAACCTTTGGGCAACATTTAAGTAAGTGTTTTGTTTGTTTTTCCAAACTCTTGCAGAGTCAAAAATCTCTTGAGTGCTTTCTGAAAATATTTTCGCATTTTGTAATTTAGCTATTAAGTTTAAGTCCTTGGCCAAAGACCATAAGATAATATTAGGCTCAAAGTCTTCTAGCTTGAGTCGACCTAAAATGGATAAACACTGCTCTGGTTTATTACCCCAAAGTGCATCGGTAAGCTGAAATACCGTAAACCTCGATTGATCGGATACCTGTTGCTCTAATATTTCAAGCGTTAACGTTGGTGAATTAGGATAAGATAACTTTAGTTTATCTAACTCCTGGGAGCAGGCTAACAGGTTTCCTGCAGTAAAGGCCAATAAAAAAGACTGAGCATCAGGTGTTAAGTTTAAACCTTTAACCGTCAATTGTTGTTGTAACCAACGCTGCAAATGCGGGCCTTCTATTTCATAAATTGGAATATAACAACCAACACTAGAAAGTGACTTAAACCAGGCTGATTTTGTTTGTGCAGCCTCTAATTTCGAGCCAAAAATAACTAATACGGTATCGTCACCTAGACTTTCAGATACTCGCTTTAAAGTATCCGATCCAATTTTTCCGATTTTGTTTGATGTAAGTTCAAGCTCAATTAATTTAGTACTTGAGAATAGTGACATTGATTGAGTGTGTTCAATTAGATCATCCCATTCAAATTGGTCATCATCAGCGAGGCGAATAAACTCTTCAAAACCGAGGTGTTTGGCTTTTGACTTGATTAAATCTCTAGCCTCATTTGTTTGAAAGGGTTCGTCTCCAAAAATTAGATAGCAACTAGCTAAACCTTTTTTTAACTCTTGAGGTAATTGATTCGCATATATCTTCACAAGGCGCTGCTCTTACTTAATCATTATAAGCTGAGATAAGATCCGATCACTGGCAATAACTCTTAACTCTGAAAGTATTAGAGCTCGCTCTCTTTCTTTCGCTAACGCATTGTTTGGATCGTCTTGAAACTCTCTACTTAACTCAACTGTAAAGCGTTGAGGCTTTTTGTTTGGTAAGTTTACTTGATAACTGGCAAGGTATATAAGTTCGTATTCAGCAACTTGGCCATTTGGAAACAAAGATAATGTGCGTCGTTGAAATGATTCTGGTAGCACATTTAATTGAGCTTTATTGTCACTCAATGAATCTAAAATAACGACTTGGTTTTGCCTTAATCGCTTTTCAAGTTGGGTGCGAAGCGGACTAAAACGCTTCTCGGAAGTTACATATATCGATTTAAGAGAGTCGGGCAGGTAATATTGACCTTTAAGCTTAAATCCACAAGCTGTAATCAAAGACGACACTAAAAGTAGAGAAAATAGCTTAAATTTCATAACAGTCCATTACATATTTTGTTTAATTAGCTTACACAAACACTCACTAAGTAAGAGGAGAAGGCGACAGTAACCTGAACGCCTTCTTTCTAACTAATGATTAATTGGCAACAATGTTAAGTAATTTACCTTTTACAAAAATTACTTTACGAATTGTCTTGCCGTCTGTGAATTTCTTAACATTCTCTTCTTCTTGACCTGCGGTTTTGATGAAGTCTTCTGTTGCATCAGCAGCCACAGTAATTTTTGAACGAACCTTGCCGTTAACTTGAATAACAATTAACTTTTCATCTTCAACCATTGCAGATTCATCGGCTACTGGCCACTGAGCTTGTTCAACGTTATCACCGTTGCCAAGCGATGCCCAAAGTTCGTGACAAACGTGAGGCGTTATTGGCGTTAGCATAATGACAACTGCTTTGACGGCTTCATACATTACCGCTTTGTCTAAATCTGTAACTAACGGCGCTTTGTTAAGCTTATTCGTTAATTCCATAATAGCGGCAATGGCCGTATTGAATGTATTTCTGCGATCCAAGTCATCGGTGACTTTTGCAATTGTTTTGTGCAACTCTCTACGCAATGATTTTTGGTCGCTATTCAATTCAGTGACAGAGAATTCTTTAACAAGACCGCCATCAATCACGTCTTGCGTTAGTTTCCATACACGTTTAATGAAACGATGTGCGCCATCAACGCCAGAGTCAGACCATTCTAATGTTTGCTCAGGAGGGGCAGTAAACATCATAAATAAACGAACAGTATCAGCGCCCAATGTTTGGATTACAGATTCTGGGTCAATACCGTTGTTCTTAGACTTAGACATTTTTGACATGCCAGAAGAGATAACAGGCTGGCCGTCTTCTCTATGCCATGCTTTTGTTACGCGGCCTTTGTCGTCACGCTCAACGTCAATATCGGTAGGCGAGAACCAAACTTTACCGCCATTGCTGTCTTCACGGTAATATGTTTCTGCTAATACCATACCCTGACACAATAGCTTCTTAAACGGCTCATCAGACTCAACGAGGCCTACATCACGCATTAATTTATGGAAAAAACGTGCGTATAAAAGATGAAGAATAGCGTGTTCAATACCACCAATATATTGATCTACTGGTAACCAGTAGTTAGCCTGAGTAGGGTCTAACATTTGATCATCAGACTGAGGTGAGCAGTAACGTGCGTAGTACCAAGATGATTCCATAAAGGTATCAAATGTATCGGTTTCACGTGTAGCAGGCATGCCATTTATTACTGTTTTAGCCCATTCAGGATCTGATTTAATAGGTGAAGCAGCACCATCCATAACTACATCTTCAGGCAATACAACTGGTAGATCTTGCTCCGGAACAGGAACTGATGTGCCATCTTCCAATGTAGCCATAGGAATTGGAGCTCCCCAATAACGTTGACGAGAAACGCCCCAGTCACGTAAGCGATAATTAACCGTTTTCTTGCCCGCGCCATTTTTTTCTAACAAGGCAACAATTTTTTCAAAAGCTGCATCAAACTCTAATCCGTCAAATTCGCCAGAGTTGATGAGTGACCCGCGCTCTGTAAACGCAGATTCGTTTAAGTTTGCTACATGGTCTTGATCAATTGGTGCAATAACTTGTTGGATTGGTAAGTTATACTTAGTAGCAAATTCCCAGTCACGTTGGTCATGACCAGGAACAGACATAACCGCACCTGTACCGTAGTTCATTAATACAAAGTTAGCTGCCCATACAGGCACGATTTCACCTGTTAATGGATGTACCGCGCGAATACCCGTATCAACGCCAAGTTTATCCATCGTTGCCATGTCGGCTTCAGCCACTGACTGACTCTTACACTCTTCTACAAATTCAGCTAGCTTGCTATTTGTTTTAGCGGCTTCTAAAGCCATAGGATGTTGAGCTGCAACAGCAAGGTAAGTGACACCATACAAAGTGTCTGGGCGAGTAGTATAAACTTCAATTTTGCTCTCTGAACCGTCAACTTTAAAAGATACTTCTGCACCTTCCGAGCGACCTATCCAGTTTTTTTGCATCGCTTTTACTTGTTCTGGCCAACCTTCTAGCGCATCTAAGTCACTAATTAACTCTTCAGCGTAGTCAGTGATCTTGATGAACCATTGTGGGATTTCTTTTTGTTCTACTAGGGCACCTGAACGCCAACCACGACCGTCAATAACTTGCTCATTTGCAAGTACCGTTTGGTCTACTGGATCCCAGTTAACGGTTGCCGTTTTTTTATACACCAGGCCTTTTTCGTACAATTTAGTGAAAAACCATTGTTCCCAGCGGTAATACTCTGGGGTACAGGTTGCGAACTCTCTATCCCAGTCATAACCAAAACCAAGACTAGTTAATTGGTTTTTCATGTAATCAATGTTTTCGTAGGTCCACTTTGCTGGTGCCGTTTTATTATTAATGGCAGCATTCTCAGCTGGTAAACCAAATGCATCCCAACCCATTGGCTGCATTACATTTTTGCCTTGAAGGCGCTGGAAACGAGAAATTACATCACCAATGGTGTAGTTTCTTACGTGTCCCATATGCAGACGACCACTTGGATATGGCAACATTGATAAACAATAAAACTTCTCTTTATCGCTATCTTCAGTAACTTTAAATGTTTGATTCTCTTGCCAAAGTTTTTGAACTTTTTGCTCAATGTCGCGGTGGTTATATTCAGCTTGCATGGACTGCTCTCAGTAAAAGGTAAACGCAATGGCCTTAATAAAAGGCTATGTTACGAAAGTAACTTTGAAGCTTTTTTAAACGCTTCAAAACACTATGAAATTATTTTAAAAATTAGTCGCTAAGGATAACTAATTCAGCAACAAGCAACAAGCAACTTAGTGGAAATTATAGACGCTTCGGCAATTATTTTTGATGTTAATTAAGCAATGCGTTTTTTGGGATTTCCATATAGACTTAAGGTATTAAAAGTATTTATAAAATAATTGGATTTATGATCAAAAATAAAACGTTTCGTTTAGCAGCTGATTCGCTTTCTCCTAGCTTTGAAAGCGATAAAATAAATAAGATATTAGCGTCTGATATAAACGCTGAAGTTAACTTTATAGGCCAAGAACGAGCTAAACAAGCGTTAGAATTTGGTTTAGATATGTCCATGAAAGGCTACAATTTATTTGTGATGGGCGAACCTGCAACAGGTCGACACACGCTTATAAATGATCACATTAAAACCGTAGCAAAAGACAAACAAACGCCAAGTGAGTGGTGTTACGTAAATAACTTCGAGGATAATCGCTCACCTAGTGTTATTCGTTTATCTCCCGGTGATGGTAAAAAGCTCAAAACCGAAATTGAAACACTGATTGATGTTATTTTAGACACGTTCCCGGCAGCCTTTGATAACCCATCTTTTCAACGTAGATGGCGTAACATCGACAAGCATTTTAATAAAAAGTATCAAGACGCAATTGATTTTGTTGAGCAAAAAGCGCAGGCACAAAACGTACTGCTTTTTGAAGAAAAGGGCACAGTCAGTTTTGCTCCGGTAGTCAATGAAAAACCACTAAATGATACTGAGTTTAGCCAGCTAGAAGAAACTACAAAGCTTCAATTTTACAAAGTAATTGATGATTTAGAAAACGTCTTATCTGAGACATTACTAGAGCTACCGCAATGGAAGCGAGAAATGTTTGAAGCTAGGCGTACTTTAACCAAACAAACGATAGAAAATGCGCTTAAACCGATTTTAAAAGACGTGGAGCATAAGTACGCCGCTGAGATTGGTGTTGTAAAGTTTGTGCGAGACATGCGTGAAACTTTGGTGGAAATAATTGAAGAGTATTTGTCGTCAGAAGCTGAAACTGAGCAAGACAAAGATCGTGATGAAATTGATGTTAAAAAAGTATTAGAAGAGCAGCTTTTACCAAACAGTATTACAAAACAAGAGCCACACAATGGCGCCCCTATTATTTACGAAGCTAACCCTACGTTTCAAAATGTATTTGGAAAAATTGAATACAGCTCAGTGCAAGGTTCGGTTTATACAAGTTACCAAATGGTTAGAGCGGGGGCATTACACAAAGCAAACGGCGGATATTTACTTATTGAAGCGGACAAGTTAATTCACCAACCTGCTGTTTGGGAAGCGTTAAAGCTCGCCCTTAAAAGCCATGAAATTAAAATGGAATCACCTGCAGGTGAAGCTAATATTGTGAACGCTTCGAGTTTAAACCCGCAACCTATTCCATTAGATATAAAGATAATATTAATGGGAAGTCGAGAGCTTTATTATTTAATGCAAGAATATGATAACGAGTTTAATGAACTTTTTAGAGTATTGGCGGACTTTGAACACTATATCGCGCTAAACGACAAAGCTTTGTATAGCTTCATTCAAAAAATAAAAATGTTTGCTCATGATCACGAAATGGTTTTAACCGCCAGCGCTGTTGAGCAGTTATTGCATTTCAGCTTCCGTCAGGCGGAGCACCAACATAAACTATCGGCTAGGTTTGCAGATGTACTTGAGTTAATAGGTGAAGCTCAGTTTTTTGCTCGTAAAGCAATAAACAAAAGCGAATTTGAGTCAAATGTATCGTCAACTTTAGTTATAGATAAAGAACATGTTACGCAAGCATTAGACGCTAAAGTCATTCGTTCTGGCCAAATCAGCGAATCATTTTTAGAAGATATTCAAGAAGGGCAGATTTTAATAGACACCGATGGTTTTCAAGTGGGTAAGTTAAATGGACTTACGGTTCTAGAAATTGGTGATACTGTTTTTGGTACGCCTGCTCGTATATCGGCCACTGTGTACGCAGGCTCTACGGGTGTTGTTGATATTGAGAGAGAAGTAGAGCTTGGCAAAGCAATACATTCAAAAGGCGTGATGCTACTAAGCGGATACCTTGGTAATAAATACGCGCAGGGTTTTGCTCTCTCATTTTCAGCAAATATAGCCTTAGAACAGAGTTACGGCCATATTGACGGAGACAGTGCCAGCTTGGGCGAAGTGTGCACATTGTTATCTGCGATAACTCAAATTCCATTAAATCAAGGGATTGCTATTACCGGTTCGATAAACCAACACGGGCAAGTTCAGTCTATAGGTGGCGTAAACGAAAAGATTGAGGGCTTTTTTAAGCTGTGTGAAGCCCGAGGTTTAACGGGAGACCAGGGCGTTATTATCCCCAAGACGAATTGTATTAATTTAGTGTTATCGGAGTCGGTTCAGTCAGCGGTTAAAGCGGGAACCTTTGCAATATATGCTGTTGAGAACGTTGATGATGCTATTACTATATTAACGGGTAAACAAGCTGGCGTAATGTCGTCTCGAGGTCGTTATCCTAGGGATACAGTAAACGGATTGGCTGCTCAACGCTTGAGGCATATTGCTGATATTGTGAATCATGAGTTTGGTGAGTAAATAAAAGAGTTATTAACTCACCTACATTTGCTCAGTAAAAATTTATATTTATATGATTTCTAGATTAATACGGATAGTGTCAGAGCATTAAGACTCAGGAGGTTTACATTTAGTCTCTTCAGAGTCTTTTTCTTCTTCATCGCTAGTATCCGATTCGCTGCCATCAGAGGGTTGTTCACACTTATCTTTAGCTCTATTAAGTCCTAAACTTGCGACCATTCCGCTAACATCAAAACTTTCTATGCCTTCATCGTTAAATATGAAGGTTATTTGGGCCAAGCGGTTGTTAAAAAAGTAGTCTTTGTCATCAATCGACAGGATGTAGTCACCCTTTACTGGTTTTCTTAATATTTCTTTATAAAGTGAAATTTTATGTTCACCAAGTTGCCATGTAAACGACTTTAGTGGTTTGCTGTGGAACTCTTGAACCCATACAAAGTTGTTATCTTGCAGTAAAATTGCAATGCTGTACTTCTCTGGTTTGCCTGGTACTTTGTATTGATTCTCTCCAATAATGAACTTCTGCAAGTTACCATCATCAGAAAACCCCATTGGCATATTTTTTTCGTGTTTTTTCTTGTAGGGATCGGTAACAACCAATTTACCTTCTAGAAGAAAGCCATTAGAACTTTTATCTTCAGCCAATGCTGCGATTGAGCTTAAAAGAACAACAAAAATAATTAAATATTTCAATACTAACTCCTCAGGAAACAGCCCCTACAATGGGTAAAGTCTGTTTTAAACTTAGTTTAACTTCTTGTAACGTCAACAAATAACTTGAGGGCCTGACCAGGCTGTAAGTACTTTTTAGTATCCAACTTGTTCCATTTTGCAATGTCTGTCACATTAACTTTAAATTTTTGAGCAATTCGAGCTAACGAGTCGCCATTTCGGACTTTATAAGTTACTTTTCGAACTACGCCGTTTTGTTTTTCTGAGGTAGGCGTTTTAGTCCATATCGCTAATTTTTTACCTGGCTTAAGCGGGTCTGTTGGTGCCATGCCGTTCCATTTAGCAAGGCTTCTTAAGTTAACCTTATAGGCTTTGCTTATGTCCCATAGCGTATCACCGCTTTTTACAATATAAGTTTCTTTGGTGCTAGAACCACGCTTTTTATTCTGGGTTTTAACTAATCTATTGTCAGCCGTTAACTCATAATTATGAATGGCTTGTGACGAGGTTGGTACCATTAGAGCTTGTTTAACTCTAATCATATTGCCTTTTATTTTATTTATATCTCTTAACGCGGCTATAGATACTTTATGTTTTGCAGCAATGCCACCTAAAGTGTCACCAGATCTCACTACGTACCGAGTCCAAGCCATGCGCTCAGAGTCGCTTAATGCATTTAAATTCGCTTTAAAGCTCTCAGCCTTATCAATAGGTACGATGAACTTGTGTGGACCATTTGGGTCGGTAGCCCATTGATTGTAGCCCGGGTTCATTTTATGAAGCTCGTTAAGTTCCATATCTGCTAGCTCTGCAGCTTTAGCAATGTCGATTTGTTTTTTAGCATCTATTACTGAAATAGCAGGCTCATTAGCAATTGGATACCAACTCACCTTAAATTCTTCAGAACGTTTTAATAGATCAGATAGTGCCAATAGTTTAGGGACATATGCAGACGTTTCTCTAGGTAAATCAAGTGACCAGAAGTCAGTCGGTAAATGCCTTTTTCGGTTTCGTTTAATTGCTCGTAAAACTCGACCTTCACCCGAGTTGTAAGCGGCAATAGCATTTAGCCAATCACCATCTAGTGTTTTATGTAAAAAGGACAAATAGTCTAAAGCGGCTCTTGTTGAAGCTGCAACGTCGCGGCGTCCGTCGTACCACCAAGTTTGTTTTAACTTAAAGCGATTACCAGTGCCAGGTATGAATTGCCATAAACCTGATGCTCTACCATGAGAGTATGCAAAAGGGTCAAAAGCACTTTCAACAATTGGAAGTAACGCAAGCTCTATTGGCATTTCTCTTTTTTCTATTTCTTCAACAATAAAATGAAGAAATGGTTCTGCTCGTTTAGCAACGCGAGTTATATAGCTCGGGTGTTTTGCATACCAGTTGCGTTCGGTGACTACTTGTCTATTTTGCGGAATTTCAATGGAAAGTTGGTAGCTGATTCGGTTCCAAACATCATCAAACTCCATAGGCTCTTCATCTAAATCAATAGAACCTACTTCTGGTTGCAGTGCCGCCAGCGTTAATGCGTCTACAACTTCACTAGGGCTTGCTATTTTGCTCGGGCGGTTTGCGTTATTAAGGTTAGGGGCACTAACTACCATTTCCGTATCATTTGAAGCGATTGGTGTAGAGCTACAACCCGCAAGAGCAATTAACGCAGAGACTAAGATGACAATGTTATTTTTCTTTATATACATACAATTAAGGCACTTTTTAAATGGGGCGGCAAGGGTCGCACGCCGAAAATTACTGTTAATAATAACCTAAACCACAATGGGTAGCTAATGCATTGCTTATATTTCTAAAAATCGTCTTTCCATTTTCTCAGGTATGTGAAGGTTTCAAGTTCACTCGGTTGAAGTTGTAATTTATATTTATCTTTTATAGCGATTTGCAACTCATTGGTATGGCATAACAAAAATGGATTAATCGATTTCTCAACGGCAATAGTGGTTGGTACTGTTGGTTGGTTCTTCTCTCGCTTTAATTGAACACTAGTTTTAAATGTCTCTATGGCGCTGTTATTTGGTAAAACATGAGATGCAAACGTTGAATTAGCAAGTGTATATTCATGCGCGCAATAAACCTGCGAATTGTTTGGTAACTCACTAAGTTGTTTTAAAGAAGTTAACATTTGTTTGTGCGTACCTTCAAATAGCCTTCCACAGCCACTTGAAAAGAGCGTATCGCCGACAAAGATATTGGGTTTTGAATAATAGGCAATGTGGTCAATCGTATGCCCGGGCACTGAAATAACAGTAAAAGACATATCGCTAATAGATAGTTTTATTTCATCACCCTGTGTGCAAGGGTGGGTAACCATAGAAAATCTTTTAGTGTCTGGTCCAAATACCTTTGCGTCTGGGAAGTGTTCTAGAAGTTCCTGCACACCACCAATGTGGTCAGGGTGATGATGCGTCAGTAAAATTTCTTTAAGCTCTAGGTTTTGTTCTTGAAGCAGCTTTAAGACAGGTTTTGCATCACCGGGATCAACAATGGCCGCTAAATTCAATTCGTTTTTTAATAACCATAAATAGTTATCATTAAATGCAGGTATACGAACAACTGAATACATATTGGTTTCCTAGACTTTTTTCGTTATAACTATATTAACTAATTGGAGTTCACAGTAGAAGAGGTACTTTTGAGACCAGCATTAGGCTATAAAACGTCGATTCTATTAGATGATTGGAGTTTAATACCCAAGGGGCAAGCATTACTGCATTCAGAACAAGCGATTATTGATGAGCGGTTGAACTACTGTTTTGGACAATACCTTTTAAAGATAGGGCCATTAAGTAGTGCAATAAAAACAAACTCATGTGCAATCAATACTCAAATCAATATGTCATCAAAGCTTTCTACAAACCACAACACGGGAATTATAGGCGAATTAGAAGAGCTGCCTTTTTTAGAAAGCTCTATAGATGCTGTTGTGATGAATCATGTTATTGAGCTTACTTCCGATCCGCATCAAGTTTTACGTGAAATACATCGAGTTCTATTGCCAAATGGAAACTTAATCATAAGTGCGTTCAATCCAATTTCATTTTTAAGTGCTCACAAGCTGAATCCAAATAAACGATTTTTAGAATTTAAGCGTGGTCGTTTTTTCACAATTGGCCGGATAATAGATTGGTTACAGTTATTAGGCTTTGAAATAACGTTTGAAAAACGAACTTATTTTCCTTTTGAGTTTGCCTCAAACGATCAGTACGACCAAAGCTATTTAGCTGATTGGGCTCAACGGTTATTTCCCTGGTCTGGTGGTTCTTGTGTGCTAGTTGCGAAAAAACGAGAATGGCCACTTACACCAATAAGACCAAGAGTAAAGTATAAAACTGTCTTTAACCCAGCGGTTAGGACGGGTTCGTTTAACAACCGAAACTCCTGAAGCGCAGAACCAATAGCTGAAAATTAGGTTCTGTATGGGGTTTGGGCTTTACACTTATAAAACAGTTAACTGTTATTTAATTTAGCTTCCGCTTCAATTGATAAGTCGCGCATATTAATTGCGTATTGTTGTAAACGTTTATCGAGTTTAGTTTTTGGCTCCCAAGCCTCTACCAAAACCTTATCACCATCTGCGTCAACGGCAATAAAGGTAATGATGCAATGATTTGTTTCTAACGGGTTGCTTAGCTTAGGGTCAGTTGCCTTAACACTTACATAAATATGCATGCTGGAGTTTCCAGTATGGACTACTTTAGCTTCTACGGTTACTAAGTTACCCACTAAAACGGGTCGAACAAACCTTATAGCGCCAACGGAAACGGTAATACAGTATTTACCGCTCCAGCCAGCAGCACAGGCATATGCCGCTTGGTCAATCCACTTCATTACAACCCCTCCATGAACTTTACCGCCAAAATTGACGTCAGTAGGCTCAGCTAGAAAACGAAACTCAACCGCTCGACTTGGTTTATGCATATTTTTTCCCCTTAATTACCTTTAATTGTGGTCGCAAATTTTAAAATTGCTATATTTTTAAACAAATTAACGAGAGGGTTGTCGGATATACAATATTCTTTACAGAAAACCGCGTAATACTGTTTGGTTAAAGTTGACGTTTACGTTAACTGATATTAAATTGTCTGCCATAAAATAGATAATCAAACCTATACTATGAAAGCGACCACGCTACGGTATAAATTTTGGGAGAAGATATGAAGATCCTAGTGCCTATTAAAAGGGTAATCGATTACAACGTTAAAGCTCGTGTAAAAGCCGATAATTCGGACGTTGATCTAGCAAACGTAAAAATGGCAATGAACCCGTTTTGTGAAATTGCTGTTGAAGAAGCGGTTCGCTTAAAAGAACAGGGCAAAGCTGAAGAAGTGATTGTTGTATCGATTGGTGACAAATCTTGCCAAGAGCAGTTGCGTACAGCGCTAGCGCTAGGTGCTGATAGAGCCATTCAAATTGATTCTGAAGCGAAACTTGGTTCTCTTCAGGTAGCGAAATTACTTAAAGAGCTCGTTGATAAAGAACAACCTAATTTAGTTATTTTAGGTAAACAGTCAATAGATTCTGATAATAACCAAACAGGCCAAATGCTAGCTGCATTAACAAACTTACCTCAAGGTACGTTTGCTTCAAAGGTTGATTTAGAAGCTGACAAAGTGCAAGTAACAAGAGAAGTGGATGGCGGTTTACAAACGGTTTCTTTGAGCCTCCCTGCTATCGTAACTACTGATCTTCGCTTAAATGAACCTCGTTATGCATCATTACCTAACATCATGAAAGCAAAGCGTAAACCATTAGAAGTTATACCTGCGGCTGATTTAGGCGTAGAACTAACGAGCAAAGTAAAAGTATTAAAAGTTGAAGAGCCTTCTCAACGTGGTGGCGGTGTTATTGTTGAATCAGTAGCTGAGCTTGTTGAAAAGTTAAAGAATGAAGCAAAGGTGATCGCATGAGCATTTTATTAGTTGCAGAACATGACAACAGTGAACTGAAAGTAGATACGCTAAAGGCTGTTAACGCAGCATCAAAAATTGGCGGTGATATTACTGTTTTAGTAGCAGGTCTAAACTGTTCAGGCGTAGCTGATGAAGCAAGCAAGATAGATGGCGTAAGCAAAGTATTGCTAGCTGACAATGCCGCTTATGAGCATAGCTTAGCAGAAAACTTAGGTGCCCTTGTTGTTGACTTAGCAAGTGACTATTCTCACATCCTAGCGCCTGCAACTACTACAGGTAAGAACTTCATGCCTCGCGTTGCGGCGTTGCTAGATGTTGAACAAATTTCTGACATTATTTCAGTTGAAGGTTCTGATACATTTACACGACCTATTTACGCAGGCAACGCAATTGCGACGGTTCAATCTGAATACGCTAAAAAAGTAATTACGATTCGTACTGCTGCTTTTGATAAAGCTGGATTAACGGGAAGTGCTGAAGTGGTTTCAATTGGTTCTGAGCAAAACGCCGGTTTATCATCTTTTGTTTCTCAAGAGTTAACAGAGTCTGAACGACCTGAGCTTACAGCGGCGAGTGTTGTTATCTCTGGTGGTCGAGGCATGCAAAACGGCGAAAACTTTAAGCTACTAGATGGTATTGCTGATAAGTTAGGTGCCGCTGTTGGTGCTTCTCGTGCTGCAGTAGATGCAGGCTTTGTACCTAACGATATGCAAGTTGGTCAAACGGGTAAAATTGTTGCACCAGACTTATACATAGCCGTTGGTATCTCAGGTGCTATTCAGCACTTGGCCGGTATGAAAGATTCAAAAGTAATTGTTGCTATTAATAAAGACGCAGAAGCGCCAATTTTTCAGGTTGCCGACTACGGTTTAGTGGCAGACTTATTTGAAGCGTTACCAGAATTAGAAACGTCAATCTAACGTTTAGGCATATAAAAATAATTAAAACCTAACCATAAGCGTTAGGTTTTTTTTTGCACCTAATTTGGCGAGCTCAGTCGGAATTTGATGGCAAATTTTGAAGTTTAAGGAACGATAGAACTCAATTAAGCTATCTTCACATAAAGTATAAATAGGGAAGGTCGTTATAAGCTTTTCGGTATAAGACGTTATTAACCAACCTAACTTCTTTCGTCGGTGTGCAGGGGCTACAAATAAACTACGGAATAAATAAAGGGGAGCTTGCTGAGCTCTTAAATTTCTAATAAGTGCAACACCAGCTATATGTTGTAACGCCAAGGTATTATCACTCTTGGCATTTTCAGTTAACCTCGCAATAACGATTAAGTCACTTGAGCAAGCGTTTACATTCTGCTTGTGCTTTTTATAAAACTGATTGATTGGCTTTTGAGACGCGTGATTATAAACCTCAACAACCGTATCTGAAGTTACCACTTTTTCTTAGGCGCAAATAAAGCATCTAAATCGTCATTTTCTTCTGACTGTTTTTTCTTAACATCATCAAGGTTTGCCGATTTTAAATCTTTAGCAATTTGAGAGAGCAACTCTTCAATTTCACCCAATCGGGTAATTATATATTCGTCTGCGTAGTTTTGTTTTTCTAAGGTTAATTTAGCTTTTTCAAAATATTGACGAGCTGAGCCGCTCATATTTTTGCCCATTGCAACCTTACCGCGACGCATTTGTGTTTCGATATTAATCTTTAGTTGTAACTTTTCGAATTTTTTATCTTCTTTAACAAAAATCTCACTGGAAATTCGGCCCTTACCATGCTCTGATCTAAGTATGATACGGAACTTCTTAATTCCTTGAATAATGCCTATCAGCTGTTTTTCATTTTCAGGAAGAGTCATTGTCTCTGCGTCACCCGCAGCAAAGTCACCAGAGTTGATTTTGGTTTGTACTTGTTGAATTCGGTTGCCAACTTCTTTATTACCGGGCGTTAACTCTTGCATACCTTTTAGGGCGCTAAGCTCACGATTGAGAAGGATGGCATAGCCTTCTTTCGACAATGGGATACCCGCCGCATTTTGCACAGCTTCTTCTGTTTCGTCGATAATTGCTCGAAACTTTATTATTTCTCTACGACGTTCTTCTTCTTGTTTTTTCTTCTGCTGTTGCATTGTGTTTGTAACTACAACGATAACAACTAAACCAAGAATCAAGCCAACGATGATGGCAAAAAGCATAAATAATCCTTAAATTGGCTGGCCACACTAAAAATTCATAACACTAACAAGTATCTATCTTAGACCAAATGTCACTATCTTTGCATAGTAAACAAATTTTTTACGTTAGGGTAGTGATATAACTTTGAACATGTATAAAAATTTATGGAATAAATGATACATTATGTATATATTTTTAGAATAAGTAACCTTGGAACTAATAAATGAAACTCCAGCAACTGAGATACATTGTAGAAGTGGAAAACCACAACTTAAACGTTTCTGCGACTGCCGAAAGTTTGTTCACATCGCAACCTGGTATAAGTAAGCAGGTGCGCATGCTAGAAGATGAGCTTGGCGTACAAGTATTTGGTAGAAGTGGCAAACACCTGACCCACGTTACACCTTCTGGTCGAGAAATCATTGAATTATCTAGAGATATTCTAAGTAAAGTAGAAAGTATAAAACAAGTCGCAAAAGAACATACATTACCAGATCAAGGTAAGTTGAACGTTGCCACAACCCATACTCAAGCAAGATACGCACTACCTAATGTAATACAAGGCTTTATGGATAAATATCCAAAAGTATCCTTACATATGCATCAAGGAACACCATCACAAATTAGCGAAGCGGCCGCGAAAGGTGATGCTGATTTTGCAATTGCTACCGAAGCTTTACATTTATACAACGATTTAGTCATGCTGCCTTGTTATCACTGGAACCGATCTATTGTAGTGAAAAAAGATCACCCTTTAGCTAAATTGAAAACAAAACTACAGCTAGAAGATATCGCTCAGTACTCACTGGTAACTTATGTATTTGGTTTTACTGGTCGTTCGGAATTAGACAAGGCTTTTGCGGAAGAGGGCTTACAGCCTAAAATTGTATTTACAGCGACGGATGCCGACGTAATCAAAACTTACGTTCGACTCGGTGTTGGAATAGGTGTAATCGCGACAATGGCGATGGATGATACTGATACAGACTTAGTGACAATTGATGCTTCTCATATTTTTGAAGCTTCAACAACAAAGATTGGGTTCAGAAAAGGTAGTTTCCTGCGAGGTTATATGTATGACTTTATAGAACGGTTCGCGCCTCACTTGACAAAAGATCGTGTTGAAAAAGCATGTTTGTTGAAGAACCAAGATGAAGTTGATGAAATGTTTAAAACAGTGCCTCTGCCAATTAAGTAAAATTTAGACATAAAAAAAAGGAGCCTAGGCTCCTTTTTTTGTTTTTAAACAAATTTGTTATGCGAGAGACACAAATAAACCAGCAATAGCTGCACTCATTAGGTTTGCTAACGTAGCCGCTAATACAGCTTTTAAGCCTAACTCTGCTAAGTCATGGCGTCTTGATGGTGCCATACTGCCAACACCACCTATTAGTATTGCAATTGATGACAAGTTGGCAAAACCACACAAACCAAACGTCACAATAACTTGCGTCATTTCACTTAAATCGCTTTTGTAATTAAGGAAATCTAAGTAGGCAACAAATTCATTTAGTATAAGTTTCTGACCTAAGAATGAGCCGGCTATTTGCGCTTCAGACCATGGTACACCAACAATAAATGCGATTGGGCTAAATAGGTAACCTAAAATCATTTGAAGTGTTAGCTCTGGGTAGCCTATCCAGCCACCGATTCCACCAAGAATACCGTTTACTAGTCCAATCAAAGCAATAAATGCAATTAACATTGCTGCAATTGATATTGCGAATTTAACACCTTCGCCAGCGCCATCAGCAGCTGCATCTATTACGTTTACGTGACCAGAACTTTCTAGTTTTAGCTCAGCTAATTCGTTTTTAGGCTCTTCCGTTTCAGGTAAAATCATTTTAGCCATTAGTAATCCGCCAGGAGCGGCCATGAAGCTTGCAGCTATAAGATACTTCAGCTCAATGCCAATACTTGCTAAACCAGCTATGATTGCGCCAGCAACTGTTGCCATGCCACCTACCATTACCGCAAAGAGTTCTGAGCGAGTCATGGTTTTTAAGAAAGGCTTTACAACTAGAGGCGCTTCGGCCTGTCCAACAACAATGTTGGCTGCTGCACACATAGACTCTGGTTTACTGGTGCCAGTAATTTTTCGTAATGCACCACCAAATACACTTACTAATTTACCCATAACACCTAGGTAATATAGAACGGCTATTAGAGAAGAGAAGAATACAATTACAGGTAGAATATGTACCGCAAAAATAAACCCTAATTCTTTTCCGCCAATCTTGTCACCAAACATAAAGACAATGCCATCTGTTGCATAGTCAAAAACGGTGGAAAGTGTTTGAGATACATTAAGTAATATATCTTTACCAGGTTCCCAATATAAAACCATCGCACCTAATAAAAACTGCAATAAAAACGCACTTATAACGGTTCGTTTATTTATTGCTCGACGGTTAGTGGACAAAGCAAATGCTAATACCAACAGAACAGTGATCCCTAATAAACTTCTTATCCAATCAATATCCACAAACACTTGCTCCTAACAATTTAGATATTATTTTTCACGGTGCGTGATCATAGGGAGATTATGAAATGATTCAAGCGTTTTATTGGATTTTAGTGAAATTTATCGCTATATATGTAACAGATATGAAAATTTTATGACAAACATGATAAATAAAAACTAAACAAATAATACAAAATCGCCTACAATGCGCATGCTTATATCTTGTATTAGTCATCTCATCCGATGAGTTGTTTAAGTAATTGATTGATATAAAAGACATCTAACTAAATCTTCAGGATAAATTTATGAAAAAGGCTGCATTAGCACTTAGCATCCAAGCTGCATTACTAGCGTCGTTATCGTTTAACGCGAACGCTCAAGAAAATGCCCAAGAGCAAGATGATGCAAAACTTGAAAAGATCACTGTGACGGCTCTTAAGCGAACTCAGTCTATTCAAGATGTTCCAGTTTCAATTGCGACTATGTCAGGTGAACGTTTTGAAAATACGTTTTCATCAGGCGATGATATTTTATCATTAGCAGCGCGCGTTCCGGGTTTATACGCAGAGTCATCTAATGGACGAGTTGCTCCACGCTTTTATATGCGTGGCTTGGGTAACTCAGATTTTGATTTAGCAGCTTCACAACCAGTATCTATTATTATGGATGACGTGGTTATGGAGAATGTTGTATTAAAAAGCTTCCCACTATTTGACATTGACCAAGTAGAAGTTATCCGTGGTCCGCAAGGTTCTTTGTTTGGACGCAATACCACAGCAGGTATTATCAAGTTTACAAGCCGTAAACCTACTTCTGATTTTGATGCTTATGTTAAAGCAGGTATGGGAAGTTTTGGACTGGTTAATTTAGAAGGTGCGGCTGGCGGTCAAATCGCTGAAGATCTTAATGCTCGTCTTTCTATCTTAGATCAATCTAAAGATGATTGGATTGATAATGCATTCACTGGTGAAAAAGACGCATTGGGCGGGCATGATGAATCTGCTTTCAGATTTCAATTAGCCTATAACCCAACTGAAGATTTAGACATTCTTTTTAATTATCATGATCGCTCTTTAAAAGGTACATCTTCTGTAATGAGAGCAAACATACTTACCACGGGTAGCAATGAGCTAAATGCTAATTACGACCGTGATAAAGTATTTTATGATGATGGCGATAACAACCCTCAAGAATACGATCAAGATGGTTGGAGCTTAAATGTAAATTATGATCTTGGCGCTTATATGCTGACTTCTATTACAGCAATGGAAAATGCAGATGGCCGCAGTAAAGGTGATATAGACGGCGGTTATATTTGTGCAGAAGGACAAATGAATAGCTTCTGTACTGCTGATAACCGTAATGGCCCAGGATTCATTCCATTTGGCGCTATTACAGAAGATAGACTTAACGATTTAGAACAGTTCACACAAGAGATTCGTATTGCAAGCAACGGCAATGATCAATTAACGTGGCAAACTGGTTTGTTTTACTTTGATTCTTCGTTTGGTGTAGAGAGCATTGATGGATTCTTCGGTGCTACTGAAGTATTTCATGAAAATACGACATGGGCGGTATTTGGTCAGTCTACTTACGCAATTAACGATGATTTAACAATTATAGGTGGACTTCGCTATACCTATGATGAAAAGTCAATTAGTGTTGGTAAACAAAATGAAAACGGCTTCGCAGTAGTTATAGGTGCAGCCTCAATCCAAGATTATGAGCCATTAGACGTTGATGACGGTCAATGGTCGTGGGAAGCAATGGCTAACTATACTGTTGATAATAACATGAGTGTTTATGCTCGTTTATCAAATGGTTTCCGTGCTCAATCTATCCAAGGCCGTGACGTGGCGTTCGAAGGATTCCCATCAGTAGCTGAAGCTGAAACAATTATGTCTTATGAAGCTGGTTTCAAAACAGACTTGCTTGATAACACATTACGTTTAAATGGTGCTGTATTCCATTATGTTATTGATGACATTCAGTTAACTGCAGTTGGTGGTAATGGAAACAATGTTGGTTTAACTAATGCTGGTAAAGGCGTTGGTACTGGCTTTGAAATTGACTCAGAATACCGAGTTAATGAAAACCTAACTGTTACAGCTGGTTTCTCGTTCAATGACACGGAATTACAAGATAAGAATCTACTTATCTCTACCTGTGGTTCAGGTGCATGTACACCAACCGATCCTTTAAATGAAGATGGCGCAGCATATGTAGACGGAAACCCGTTCCCTAATGCTCCAAAAACTATCTTTACAGCAACAGCACGTTATTCAATGCCAATTGCTGATGAAGGAGAGTTGTTTATTTACTCTGATTACTCACATCAAGGCGACACAAATCTATTTATTTATGAAACAGAAGAGTACAAAACTGACGGTCAATTTGAGCTAGGTTTACGTATTGGTTATGTTCATTATGATTTAGATTTAGAAGTTGCTATTTTTGGTCGTAACATTACAGACGAAGATAACCTGAAAGCTGGAATCGATTTCAATAACAATACTGGTATTGTTAATGAGCCGATGAGCTGGGGTATCGAAGTTAAGAAGAACTTTTTCTAAGTCCTTTTAAACGAATAAAAAAGCCCAAACATTTGTTTGGGCTTTTTTGTATATGCTCAAAGAGTAACAACAATTAGGTTGTTACACCTTGTATTATTATACGGTCATGATTTTCATGGTGTTTGTTGCGCCAATCGTTTCCATTTTGTCGCCTTGAGTTAACATCACTAAATCACCTTTTTTAAGTCTACCTTCGGCAAGTAACTCTTTAAGTGCTTCTCTTGCATCGTCTTCAAACTGTGTAGAGTCAAAATTACAAGGGTAAACACCTCTGAACAATGCACAGCGATTCAATGTTTTTTCATGGCGTGACATTGCATAAATAGGTAAGCCTGAGCTGATACGAGATAACAATCTAGCCATACCGCCAGACTCGGTTAAAGCCACAATCGCTTTAATGCCTTTCATATGATTGGCCGCGTACATAGTTGCCATGGCAATAGTTTCTGAAACATTATCAAACTGAACGTCCATACGATGCTTGGAACTTAAAACACTCGGGTGCTTTTCTGCTCCTAGACATACGTTTGCCATCGCTTTAACGGTTTCTACTGGGAAGTCTCCCGCCGCTGTTTCAGCCGATAACATGACTGCGTCAGTGCCATCTAAAACAGCATTTGATACATCCATAACTTCAGCTCGTGTTGGCATTGGACTCGATATCATTGACTCCATCATCTGAGTCGCCGTGATAACTGCTTTGTTTAGCTGTCTAGAACGGGCAATTAGTTTTTTCTGAACGCCGACTAACTCAGCGTCACCTATTTCAACACCAAGATCACCTCGGGCAACCATAATTACGTCAGATGCTGAAATAATATCGTCAATAGCTTCATCAGTAGCGACGGTTTCTGCACGTTCAACTTTTGCGACAATTTTAGGCGTAAAACCAGCTTCTTTAGCTAATTTTCGTGCGTATTCTAAGTCGGCTCCGTTACGTGGAAAAGACACCGCTAAATATTCAACCCCAATTTCAGCTGCAGTTAATATGTCAGCTTTATCTTTGTCTGTTAGTGCAGGGGCGGTAAGGCCTCCACCTTTGCGGTTAATTCCTTTGTTATTTGACAAAGGCCCAGCAACGGTAACTTCAGTAAAAACTTTCTCGCCTTCTACAGACTCAACTTTTAACTGAACGCGACCATCATCAAGAAGTAATAAGTCACCTGGGATTACATCTTTAGGTAAGTCTTTGTAGTCTATAGAAACTTGGTTTTTGTCTCCATCATCTTTGCCCATTGAAGCATCAAGAACAAACTTATCGCCTACAGAAAGGTAAATTTTTCCTTCTTTAAAACGAGATACTCGTATTTTTGGACCTTGTAAGTCCCCTAAGATAGCAACATAAGTGTTTAATTTTTTTGCGACTTCACGAACACGCAAAGCACGATCTATATGATCTTGTGCAATGCCATGGGAAAAGTTAAGACGAACTGTATTTACGCCACTTGCGATGATTTGCTCTAACACATCATCTTTATCAGTAGCGGGACCTAAAGTTGAAACGATCTTTGTTCTTCTCAATGCGTTGGTCATGTAATGGAAACTCCAAGGGTTGATATACAAGTTTTATGTAATTTTATTACATTTTGAAAGAATAAAATAAAATTACAAGGGTTTATTCGCATCTTAGTGAATAAATATTACAAAATTACTAATAGTGAATTATAGAACATATAAGACTTTAACGGCGAAGTTTTAAAGTAGGGCGACAAGAGTATGGTTTTGGCAGAGGAAGATGCTAGAGAATCGTAGCATTTTGATTTATATGCATTAAGAGAATAAATAAAAGGTAATTGCAGGCACTAATATATTTAGACCTGCACTGCACTGAGTAAAGTTTATCAGTCTCTCTTATCAAATCGTGATGGACGAAGTGAATCTTTTACTTTTTTCAGGTTATCTCTAAATTTTGGACCACGTCTCAACGTGAAGCCAGTAGCTAAAACGTCAATAATAACGAGTTGTGCAATTCTAGAAGCCATTGGCATATATAAGTCTGTGTCTTCAGGTACATCAGGACTTAGACAGATATTACATTCTTTTGCCAAAGGAGAGTCTTTTGATGTTACGCCGATAACCGTTGCGTCATTTTGACGAGCAATCTCTGCAATCTCAACGAGTTGTTTTGTTCTGCCGGTATGTGAGAACAACATAACCACATCACCCTCACTACTATTCATGCAATTCATACGCTGCATTACAATATCTTCAAAGCAGTTTACTGGTACATTGAAGCGGAAAAATTTGTTTAATGCATCTTGAGCTACAGAGGCTGAGGCACCTAACCCGAAGAACGAAATTTTCTTAGCTTGCGTTAGTATATCCACTGCTCGATTAACCTGTGAAATATCAATACTTTTGCGAGCGCTGTTCAAAGAGGCCATAGTAGATTCGAATATTTTAGCGGTATATTCTTCAGGACCATCGCTTTCATCAACGTGTCGGTTTACATAAGGTGTACCATTGGCTAAGCCTTGAGCCAAGTGCAACTTAAAATCAGGAAATCCCTTTGTATCTAATCGACGACAGAAACGGTTGACTGTAGGTTCACTAACATCAGCTATTTTTGCAAGTGTCGCAATACTAGAATGTATCGCTTGCTCAGGGTTATCAATGATAACTTCGGCTACTTTACGTTCAGACTTACTAAAAGTAGTAATCTGTAAGTTTATCTTTTCAAGAATATTCATTCTTATTCCTTAAATCTTTACAAGCCTTTAATACACTATTGTTAGAAGTTAATAAAATCCTGCCACATTATGCAAAATACAGGTTAAAATTAGGTAGCAGTTTTAATAACTCGACTTTATGTAATGTATTAGAAATTAATTACCAATTAAAAACAACAAAATTAGTTAAAATTTCACTTTTATGTAAAAAAATTACAACTTTCGGGTTTACATTGCCTGCATTAGTTAGATAGCATTAGACCTATGTAGTTTAATTACAATAAACTGACCATCTTATTGGAGTTTCAAATGGCAAAAAAGCTAAGCCATAAGCCTTGTGATTTAGTTCTGTTCGGTACCAAAGGCGATCTTGCTCGCCGTAAATTAATTCCATCTCTATATAAGTTAGAGCGCTCCAACCTTCTTGCTGACAATACAAAAATTGTTGGTATTGCAAGGGATGAGTTGGATTTAGATGGTTACAAAAAGGTCGTATCAGACAGTTTAGAGCAGTTTTTAAAAGAGCCTGTAGACGAAGAGATTAAAGAGAAGTTTCTTGAAAGGCTTCAATATTGTCAGGTTGACATGACCGTAGCAGAAGACTTCAAAGGTATTAAAGACGTTGTAGACCAAGAAAATAGGACTATGGTGAATTACTTCTCTACACCACCGTCTGTGTTTGGGGCTATTTGTGAAGGGTTGGATACAGCCGGATTGATTAATAAAGAAACTCGAGTAGTGGTAGAAAAGCCAATTGGCCACTGCTTAGAATCATCAAAAGTAATCAACGATAAAATTGCAGAACACTTTAACGAAGATCAAATATACCGAATTGACCACTATTTAGGAAAAGAGACGGTTTTAAACCTTCTTGTACTTCGTTTTGCTAATGCCATATTTACCAATAACTGGGATCATGAGTGTATTGATCATGTTCAAATCTCGGTTGCCGAGTCAGTTGGCGTTGAAGGCCGTTGGGGCTATTACGATGACGCAGGCCAGATGCGTGACATGGTACAAAACCATCTATTACAAATTTTGTCTCTGTTGGCCATGGAGCCACCGGTAGATGTGAGTGCAGACAGCATTCGAAATGAAAAATTAAAAGTCCTTAAAGCTCTAAGACCAATTACCCCTGATAACGCTGGTGATAAAACAGTCCGTGGCCAATACACTTCTGGTTTTGTTAATGGTCAAGCGGTACCTGGTTATTTAGAAGAAGAGGGTGCTAATACGGACAGCTCAACGGAAACCTTTGTATCCTTGCGAGTTGATATTGACAACTGGCGCTGGGCAGGCGTTCCATTCTACCTGCGCACTGGTAAACGTTTGCCGGTTAAAGGCACTGAAATTGTAATTCACTTTAAAGAGCTTCCTCACAACATCTTTAAAGAAACGTATAAAACACTTCCGGCTAATAAATTAACAATTCGCTTACAACCAGACGAAGGTGTGGAAATCCACTTAATGAATAAAGTGCCTGGTTTAGGTGAGAAAATGGAGCTTCAGCAAACTAAGCTTGATTTAAGTTTCTCGGATACGTTCAAAGACGATCGCATTGCGGATGCATATGAACGCTTAATGCTAGAAGCGATGTTAGGAAATCAGTCGTTATTTGTAAGGCGAGATGAAGTTGAAGCAGCTTGGTCTTGGGTAGATGGAATATTAGACGCTTGGGATAAGTCTAATGAATCACCTAAATCGTATTCAGCTGGTTCTTGGGGCCCGGTGGCATCAATAGCAATGCTGGCCAAAGATGATAGAGAGTGGGACGAGTAAATGAACGCTACGATAAAGAAATTTGAAAACTCAGCTCAACTTAACGAACAGTTTGTTGCTGAAATAATAGAAAAACTAGCCAGCGGTATTAAAAATGACGGGCGTGCTAGTTTATTAGTATCCGGTGGCAACACACCAAAACCTTTGTTTTCAGCGTTAACCAGTACGGACATAGATTGGTCTAAAGTTGATATAGCCTTAGTTGACGATCGCTGGGTACCACTTACTGATTCAGCTTCAAATGAAACGATGGTCAAAGAGTTTTTATTAAAGGGCAATGTTGCTCAAGCAAACTTTGTTGGTATGAAAACAACGCACACTGAAGCATTTGATGCTGTGGAAGAAGTGACTAGTAACCTATCCAATATTAAAACACCGTTTGATGTTGTGATTTTAGGTATGGGCGAAGATGGTCATACAGCATCTATTTTTCCATGTTGTGAACAGCTCGAAGATGGTCTTACAACGTTAAAACCTATTCTTGCAACTCAACCTACAACGGCGCCTCATCAGCGTATGACATTTAGTAAATCGGCGTTGTTAAATTCAAAACAACTATATTTACATTTGGTTGGGGGCAATAAAGAGCAGGTTCTAAATGCAGTTGCAGCAGAAACTGACGTTCGCAAGGCACCAATAAGTGCATTTTTAAATCAAACTGACGTCCCTATGACGGTCATGTTAGCTAGCGCCAAGTAGGTAGTTAGGAGATATAATGAATAAAACAATTCAACAAGTTACAGATAGAATTATTGAGCGTAGCAAGGCAACACGAAAAGCTTATTTAGCAAAAATTGAGCGCGCTCGTGAGCATGGTCCACATCGAGGTGTGTTGTCATGTGGCAACTTAGCCCACGGTTTTGCAGCCTGTAATACATCACAAAAACAAGATCTTACTGCACTTACAAAAGCAAACGTTGGTATGGTTTCCGCGTACAACGATATGTTATCTGCCCACCAACCATATGAAGTTTATCCTGATAAAATTCGTAAAGCTGTTGAAAAAGTAGGTTCTGTAGCTCAGTTTGCCGGTGGTGTACCTGCAATGTGTGATGGTGTCACACAAGGGCAGCCAGGTATGGACTTAAGCCTAATGAGTCGCGATGTTATCGCCATGAGTGCAGCGGTAGGGTTATCGCACAATATGTTCGATAGTGCCGTTATGATGGGTATCTGCGATAAAATTGTACCAGGCCTCGTTATGTCTGCTTTATCTTTTGGTCATTTACCATTTGTATTTATTCCAGCAGGTCCGATGGAGTCGGGCATTCCAAACAAAGAGAAAGCTCGTGTTCGTCAGTTATTTGCTCAAGGCAAAGTTGGAAGGGATGAATTACTAGAGTCTGAATCAAAGTCTTATCATTCAGCCGGTACTTGTACGTTCTACGGTACGGCGAACTCTAACCAGTTAGTTGTTGAAGTAATGGGACTACATTTACCAGGTTCTTCTTTTGTTAACCCGGGTACAGATTTAAGAGAGGCTTTAACTGAAGCCGCAGCAATTCAAGCGACTCGAATTACTGACCTTGGCACTGAATATATGCCAATTGGTCATATCGTTGACGAAAAGTCGGTGGTGAACGGCATTGTTGCTTTACTTGCAACAGGCGGCTCAACAAATCATACAATGCATTTGGTTGCTATGGCTAAAGCGGCCGGCATCATCGTTAATTGGGACGACTTTGATGCATTATCATCAGTAACCCCTTTGTTAACTAAAATATATCCAAATGGCCAGGCCGATATTAACCACTTCCAAGCTGCTGGCGGTATGGCATTATTAATCAAAGAGTTATTACGAGGTGGTTTCATCCACAATGACGTAAACACAATATGTGGACATGGTTTAGATAAATACACTAAAGAACCAGCCATTCGTGATGGAAAACTAGTGTGGATAGACGCGCCTGAAAAGTCGTTAGATCCGGACGTATTGTCAACTGTTGAAGCGCCATTTAAAGCAGACGGTGGATTAAGTGTACTTGATGGTAATTTAGGTAGAGCCGTTATCAAAACTTCAGCACTTCGCGAAGGCCGAACAGTAGTAAAGGCACCAGCAGTTGTATTCGAAAGTCAGCATGACTTAGACGGTGCGTTTCAGGCTGGTGATTTAGATAAGGATTGCGTTGTTGTAGTTAGGTATCAAGGGCCAAGAGCGATAGGTATGCCTGAGCTACATAAATTAACGCCTCCACTAGGTGTACTGCAGGACAAAGGCTTTAAAGTTGCACTAGTGACAGATGGTCGAATGTCTGGCGCATCTGGTAAAGTACCAGCGGCTATTCATTTGTACCCTGAAGCGCTTGACGGTGGTTTGATTGCTAAGGTTAACAATGGCGATTTAATAGAAATTGATGCGGAAAACAATGTAATAAAATTGCATGTTTCAGAAGAAGAGTTAGCTAAACGAGTTGTAGTACCAAAGGATTTAAGTGCAGAGCGCGAAGGAATGGGTCGTGAAATGTTTAATGGCTTGAGGCAGATGTTAACTACATCTGAGGAAGGTGCTAGCTGTGTTTTTCACGAGGCTTAGAAATCAAATGTCATTTTATGCTTTAGTCGCAGATGTAGGCGGCACAAACATTCGCCTCGCGATTGCGAATTTAACAGATTTATCAATGGATCATGTGCAAACTTATCGTTGCGCAGATTTTGCGAAAATAGATGATGCTATTGAACAGTATCTATCGTTTATAGAAACAGAAATCCATTTTGCTTGTATCGACGTTGCCTGTCCGGTGACAGGTGATAAAGTTGACCTAACAAACAACCACTGGTGTTTTTCTCAAAAAAAGCTAGCTGAAAAGTTTGGTTTTGAAAAGCTTTACGTGATTAATGACTTTACGGCTATCGCTATGGCGATTCCGTCTTTAAGTGAAGAGCAGAAAACGAAAATTGGCGGTAAAGAGCCAGCAGAGCATAAGCCTATTGCTATTTATGGCGCTGGTACTGGTCTTGGGGTTGCCCATCTAGTCTACAGCGGTCAAAAGTGGATTGCGTTAGGTGGCGAAGGTGGACACGCAGATTTTGCCCCTACTGATGCCGAGCAAGTTGCTATTTTAGAGCACCTTCAACACAAGTATACAACTGTATCTGCGGAGCAATTGTTATCTGGTTTAGGCTTAGTGCAAATTTACCAAGCATTGTGTTCTATCAATAATCAACCAGAACAAAACTTCCAACCAGCTGACATAACAACGCACGGTATTAACAATACTGATGAAATGGCGGCGAGCGCAATGCGAGTGTTTTGTCGCATTTTAGGGAGTTTTGGTGGGAATTTGGCACTTACTATGGCGACATTTGGTGGTGTCTATATTGCCGGCGGTATTGTTCCTCGTTTTATTGAATATTTAAAAGTTAGCGAATTTAGAGCCAGTTTTGAAGCAAAAGGGCGTTTCCAACCTTACGTATCTGGAATTCCAATATATGTAGTGACGGAACCGCAACCTGGCTTATTAGGCTGTGCTGCATATCTAAAGCAAGAGCTTTAAGCACAGTACTTTACTAAGATTTATTTTAAGGATTTATAATGACACAACGTAATTGGTTAATAGATTCGGCTGACGTATTTGCGGCTGGGCCAGTAGTGCCGGTTTTAGTAATTGACCGAGTAGAAGATGCGGTTCCTATTGCCAACGCTTTAGTCGCTGGCGGAATTAAGGTGTTAGAAGTTACCTTGAGAACGCCTGTTGCAATGGATGTTATTAGAGAAATAGCCACACATTGCCCTGAAGCCATTATAGGTGCTGGCACAGTGACTAATGCTGAACAATTAAAGCAAGTAACTGAAGCTGGTGCTAAATTTGCGATAAGTCCTGGTTTAACACCCGACTTACTTGATGCTGGCAACAATGGTTCAATTGCATTGATACCAGGAGTATCGTCAATATCGGAACTAATGGTGGGATTAGATAAAGGTTATAGCCACTTTAAGGTTTTCCCTGCAGAAGCATCAGGTGGTGTTCAATCGTTAAAATCTATTGGTGGGCCTTTCCCAGATGTTAAGTTCTGTCCTACTGGTGGAATCAATCCTTCAAACTATCAAGACTATTTAGCTTTAGACAATGTTCTTTGTTGCGGTGGTTCTTGGTTATGCCCAGATTCAGTTGTTAAAGAGCAGAATTGGGACGAAATTACTCGCTTAGCGAAAACTGCAGTACTAGGGCAGTAATCACTATAGCATTAAGTAGAAGGTAACATTTGCCTTCTACTTATACCTTTTTTGTACATCTTTAAGTTTTAGTTTCGATCGATGACCTGAGTCAGGGTTTGAGATTCTCGGGGTTTTAACTTAACTTCTTTTGTATTCGCCATTTCGACGCAGACCATTTCGATGAATCCATCGTCATCAAAGTCGCTCATCTTTTTTGCTCCCTCTTTCCATGGATTCCAAATGACAACAGAGTCATGTCCAGAGCCGACTATTTTTAAGTTGTTTTTAGATGTTTTGTTATTCATAACCGTAATCACATCATTATGACTGTTGTATATTTTATCTGTCCATTGTGTGATTTTTAGTTCGTTATCTTGCACCAAAGTTTGAGCATTCAGCTGGTCCAAGTATTGACGGTTAGACAAGCCAGTAATCGTGCTTTGTCTTATATCTTCTACCTTAAAATAACTGTGTATTGCCTGAGTAAAAGTAACGGTAGAATCTGAAGTGTTTTCGGTATGTAAATGAATTTTTAAAGATTTACCTAGATCAAGCTCCAAAAATAGCGATAAGCCTTTCACTCTATTTGGAAACTGTTCGTTTTTTAATGAGCTTAAATTTTCAGTGTTAAAGTTTGGTTGCATAGTGATACGGACACCAGAGTCGTCCTCTTCAATGGAAACTATGTTCCATTTTACTAGCCGTGCATAACCATGTTGTGGTTGTTCTTGTGATAAAGCTGGGCCAAACCAAGGCCAGCAAATTGGAATACCACCTCTGATAGGTTTGCTGCCATCTAGTACAGCTTGTTTAGACAGCCACAACCACTCATTACCAGTTTGATCTTGATAGGATAATAACTGCCCACCAAACTCACTTAGCGTAGCCTTAAAAAGAGGGTGGCTGATCTTGTAGAGTTTTTGATTTTCAACAAGTTGGGTGGATACATACGTCGTTCTCATGAAATTCCATAATGTAAATTTAAGTGGGTTTATCGTCCTAACAATTTGAAAATGACAAACATAAAAAAAGCGATGAAATCATCGCTCTTTAATTATAGTAAACAAAAATTATTTTATAAGTTTATTTGGCATTCATGAAGTGAACGGCGGTATCTAACATTCTGTTTGAAAAACCCCACTCATTATCATACCAACTCATCACTTTAATAAGGCGGCCGGTTACGCGAGTTTCAGTAGCATCAAAATTAGAAGAATAAGGGATATGGTTAAAGTCGATAGATACTAAAGGTTCCTCATTAACGCTTAATACTTCTGCTAGCGATCCACCGTTTGCAACTGCATCTTTGATAGCTTTATTTATCTCTTCGACACTTGTGTCACGTTTAGCTATAAAAGTAAGGTCAACTAACGATACGTTGATAGTTGGAACACGCACCGCTAGACCGTCTACCTTACCAGCTAATTCAGGCACTACCAAGCCAACAGCAGCGGCTGCACCCGTTTTAGTTGGGATCATAGACATTGCTGCAGCACGAGCTCTGCGTAAGTCCGTGTGGTAAACGTCGCTTAAACGTTGGTCATTTGTATAGGCATGAATGGTATTCATTAAACCGGATTCGATACCAACAGTATCGTTTAATACTTTAGCCATAGGTGCTAAACAGTTAGTTGTGCAAGACGCGTTTGAAATAACCGTCATATCAGATGTTAATACATCTTCATTCACACCATATACAACTGTTGCATCTACATTTTTACCAGGCGCTGAAATAATTACTTTTTTAGCGCCAGCGTCAACGTGCGCATTTGCTTGTTCTTTAGATGCAAATAAACCAGTGCACTCAAACACAACATCTACATTAAGTGCTTTCCAAGGTAGTTCAGCTGGGTTACGAATACTCGTTACTGCTATCTCATCACCATTAACGGTAATGCTTGTATCGGTATTTTCAACTTTTGCACCAAAACGGCCGTGTGCCGTATCGTATTTTAAAAGGTGGGCATTAATACTGGCATCACCCAAATCATTAATGGCAACAATTTTCAAATCATATGCTTTTTCTGATTCATACAAAGCTCTAAGAATATTACGGCCGATGCGACCAAAACCATTAATTGCTACACGAATTGTCATAATTTTACCTGATTGGAATGAATTGTAATTTCAGAAGTGTAATAAAATTACATAAAAACGTGCCAAATGTAAAGCTCCCAGAGCTAGTATTTATAGGCTTCTGGCATTAAAATGCGCGTTTGCAAACGTATGTAGTAGTCAAAGAGAGTTAAACGACATTATAGTAAGCGCCCGTAATTCTGATTACTTATCGAATCATAGCCCTTTTTTCCAAGCAAGGAATTATCATGAACCAATCTCTAATCGAACAACTGGCAGAAGCCCGTGGTATCGAATCCAAGTATATTGATGCTTGGGGAAATCAAGCGACAATAGAGCCGTCGTCAAAAGCAAAGATCCTTGCGGCTATGGGATATTCAGTTGAAGACGAAGCTAAAATGCTGAACCAAATTGAAGAAGAATCAAAGCAGCAATGGTTAACAGTACTAGAGCCAGCAACGGTTGTTAGAACAAACACTCCGTCTACTTTCTTTTTAAAGTTACCAATTGACTTTGTTAACGATGAACTAACGCTAAACATTTACCAGAAAAATAAACAAGTTAAGCAAATAAGTATTACACCCGTTGATCACCAACTAGTGGCAACGGTTGAACTTGAAGAGTTTGAAATTCAGCAGTACGCGATTGAAATTAACTTTGAATTACCAATGGGTTACTACGAACTTGCATTATTAGAAGGTGGTAATGATGAGCCTTTAGGAAGCGGGCGCTTAATTGTTGCTCCTCAAAAGTGCTTTAAACAACCTGAAATTGAACAAGGTAAAAAACTATGGGGCCCAAGCGTTCAGCTTTATTGTGTAAAAAGTAAGAACAACTGGGGCATAGGCGACTTCTCTGATTTAGCATATTTAATAGAGAAAGTTGCAGAGCGCGGTGCTGACTTTGTTGGTTTAAACCCAATCCATGCGTTATATCCAAATAATGGCAATGCATGTAGTCCGTATAGTCCTTCGTCGCGTCGCTGGTTGAACGTAATTTACATTGATGTTCAAAAGGTAATTGGCTTTACTGAAGATAAGGCAACGCAAGCCATCGTTCAGGATTCGAAGTTTGTTGAACAACTTGCAAAAGCAAGAGCGTCAGAACAGGTTGATTACGACTCAGTGATGGACTTAAAAGTTCGTGCATTAAAGCCTCTTTATGATTACTTCTTAAAACATCATATCGAGTCTAATTCCAGCGAAGCAAAAGAATTTGAAGCATTTAAGAATGAAGGCGGCGAAAGTTTAGCTCAACTAGCTACCTTTGATGCAATTCAAGATAGTTTTAAATCAGAAGGTCGTTATATCGGCGACAACTGGGGATGGCCAGTGTGGCCAGACGAATACAAAGATTATGACTCAAGTGCTGTAAAAGCGTTTGCTAAACAACACGCAAAATTAGTCGATTTTTATGCTTATATTCAGTTTGTTGCGTTAAAGCAACTTGAACAAGCAAATGCTGTTAGTGCCGAAAAAGGTATGGCCATGGGTACATACCGTGACCTTGCGGTTGGTGTAAGTGAAGGCAGTACAGAAATTTGGGCTAACAAAGACTTATACTGTACCGATGCCTCTGTTGGTGCTCCACCCGACGTACTAGGCCCTTTAGGTCAAAACTGGGGCCTTCCTCCTATGGATCCAGTAAAATTATACGAGCAGGGTTACCAACCAATTATAGATTTATTCCGCTCTAATATGCACGCTTGTGGTGCTTTGCGTATTGATCACGTAATGGCTTTATTGAGATTGTGGTGGGTACCAAAAGGCGAATCAGCAAAAGCGGGCACCTACGTTTATTATCCGGTTGACGATTTATTAGCTATTTTAGCGCTTGAAAGCCACTTGAATGAGTGTTCAATCATAGGCGAAGACTTAGGTACTGTTCCTGATGATATTGGCGGTAAATTACAAGCTAATGGTATTCATTCATATAAAGTATTTTTCTTTGAGCAAGCAGAAGACGGTGGCTTTTATTCACCAGAGCATTATGTAGAACAATCTATGGCGACATTGACAACTCATGATATGCCAACACTTATTGGGTACTGGCATTGCAAAGATCTTGAGTTAGGGCAGGAAATTGGTTTGTATACTGGTGACGAGTTAATGAAGTCTCTTTATGCAGATAGAGTAAAAGCGAAACAATCGATTTTAGATAGTCTACATGGTCATAATAGTATCCCAAGCGATATTGGCAGGGATGCAAACTACGTTGGTATGACTCAAGAACTTAACTACGGTATGCAAGTTCACATGGCTAAAGGATCTTCTGCGTTGTTAAGCCTACAGCTAGAAGACTGGTTGCAGATGGATATGCCAGTGAATATTCCCGGAACAAGTGAAGAGTATCCAAATTGGCGCCGTAAACTAAGCGTTGATCTAGAAGATATTTTTGATAAACCAGAAGTTAACCAGTTAACACAGGCATTAACAAAAGCCAGACAATAAGTCCAAATTAAACAGCACCTTGAGGTGCTGTTTTTTGTTGCTAAGCTTAATGTAATCCAATCGCAGGACAATAACCTTGACTACTACACCTACTAATTTTGCTTCTATCGTAAATCGCTTAAACTCGGCAAATGTGACATTTCCATTTGAACATTTGGGGCTTTTTAAAAAAGATCTACAACCTGGTTACGTTATTAGAGCGTGGTTTCCAGGAGCGAGTGCTGTTCAGCTAGTAGAAGCAAAGCGAAATCGTGTATTAGCATCCTTTGAAATGGTGAGTGACCTAGGTTTTTTCATATGTGACCTGCCAAAAAGAAAAAAAGCTTTTCAATACCGGTTAAAAGTAACTATCAATGACGTTGAGTCACTAGCGTTAGACCCATACCAATTTAAAGAAGAAGCGTTTCACTCCGTTCATTTTGTTGATCAACAAGCCTCAAATGTATACAAACAATTAGGTGCTCAAGTACTAACGTTAACTAATGGCATTAAAGCAACTCGGTTTGCTGTTTATGCGCCGAATGCCTCAAGTTGCAGTTTGATTGGTGATTTTAATAATTGGGATGGACGCAGCCTACCAATGGAGAAAACCGCCTGTGGTCACTTTGTATTGGTGGTTCCTGACGCTAGTGTTGGTAGTCGTTATAAATATGAAATTAAAGATAGCCAAGGTAAATTGCTGCCGCATAAAGCAGATCCGGTTGGTTTTTACCACGAGCAATATCCGTCATTCGCCAGTATTGTTTATGATAATAACCACTTTGATTGGACAGATAACGAGTGGGTTACAAAAGATAAGTCAGATCATTACCAATCAGCTATGTCTATTTATGAAGTTCACTTAGGCTCTTGGCGAACAAAACTTGATGAGCAAGGCACTGAAACACCATTAAATTACGACGAGTTAATTCGCGACTTAATTCCCTATGTTAAAGAGTTAGGGTATACGCATGTTGAAGTGCTACCTATATCTGAACATCCATTTACGGGTTCCTGGGGTTATCAACCAACAGGAATGTTTGCAGCAACTTCTCGCTTTGGCGATCCTGATGGTTTTAAATCGTTTGTTAATGAATGCCACAAGGCTGGTATTGGTGTGATAGTTGATTGGGTTCCCGCTCACTTCCCTGAAGACGCACATGGTTTAGCTCAGTTTGATGGTACACATTTATACGACTACAGTGATCCTAAAAAAGGTTGGCATCCAGACTGGAATTCTTGCATTTATGACTATGGCCGAGATTCTGTTCGTCAGTTTTTAGTTGCGAGCGCCTTGTACTGGTGTGAACATTTCCACATTGACGGTTTAAGAGTAGACGCTGTTGCGTCGATGTTATACCTCGATTACTCACGTGACGAAGGGGAATGGATCCCTAATGTTGACGGAGGAAATCATAATTATGAGGCTATTAGTTTATTAAAATGGGTGAATGAGGAAGTTAAAACTCATTTTCCTAATACCATGACCATTGCTGAGGAATCCACTTCGTTTGCTAAGGTTTCGCACCCAGTACACGAGGGCGGCTTAGGGTTTGACTATAAATGGAATATGGGCTGGATGCATGACAGTTTAGTTTATATCAACAAAGATCCTATGTATCGTCGTTACCATCATAAAGACATTACGTTCTCCATGGTATACAACAATACTGAACACTTTGTACTGCCAATTTCTCACGACGAGGTTGTACACGGTAAAGGCTCAATGATCAGAAAAATGCCCGGTGACGAATGGCAGCAAGCGGGCAATTTAAGAGTTTTTAATGGCTTTATGTTTGCACATCCCGGCAAAAAGCTGAACTTTATGGGTAATGAATTTGGTCAGTTTGAAGAGTGGAATCACAATACACAATTAACGTGGGGCGCTCTAAATTACGCTAAAAACAACGGTTTAAAAACGTTAACAAAAGATCTCAATCGACTTTATAAAACGTACCCAGCGCTACATGAGCTAGACTATCAAGAACAAGGCTTTGAGTGGTTAGATAGCCACGATGAAGAACGAAGTATTGTTTCGTTTGCAAGACGCGACAGTCAAGGTAACGAAGTTATCGTTATTTGTAATTTTACGCCTATACCACGCGACGATTATAAAGTGGGTGTAAAGCATGACGGTGAATATGAACTGTTATTAAATACCGATAGTGAGTTTTACTGGGGCAGTAATTACAACGCTGGCTTTAATTTTAAGGCAGATAAACAGCCATGGCAGAATCAACCTTGTAGCTTAGTTTTAAACTTACCGCCATTAAGTGCGCTGTATCTAATTAATAAAACTGCGACATTAAAATGACCATTATTAAAGCCGAAGTATGTGGTACAGGCTCTCCAAATCCATTGGGTGTTACTTCAAATAATGAAAATTATAACGTAGCCGTATATGCACCGGATGCGAGCAAGGTTTTTATTCACTTTTTTACACCAGATACTGAAGAGTTTATTTGTAAAATTGAATTGAAAAACCGTACAGGTAAAGTCTTTCACAGCCTCATTAGTCATGTTTCTGAAAATTATGTTTATGCGCTTCAGGCCATTCAGAAAGATAAAAGAAAAGGGCACTGCGTTGACGAACGACTCTTCATTGATCCCTATGCTAAGTCTCTTAATAAATCGTTGGTTTGGAATGAAACACAATACCAACAACAAAGCGCATTTATGCTACCTAAAGCAAAACTATGCAAACAAGAGTTTGACTGGCAAGGCGTAACAAAACCTAATATAGCAAGACACGAAAGCGTTATTTACGAGCTTCACGTTAAAGGCTTTAGCGAACAAAACCCTAATGTAACTGAAGCGGTTCGTGGCAAATATCTAGGACTTGCGGAGCCTGGCAGCATTGACCATTTAAAAGGTTTAGGAATTACCGCTGTTCAAATCTTACCAATATTTAGCTTTATGTCTGAACCGAGATTAGAGCAAATAGGTCTAACAAACTATTGGGGTTATAACCCCATCAATTTTTTTGCACCAGATCAACGTTATGCCAATAACGATGCGGTAACCGAAGTGAAAACTATGGTTAGAGAGCTGCACCGTAATGGCATAGAAGTCATATTAGATGTGGTTTATAACCACACTGCGGAGTCAGGAGCGCAAGGGCCATCACTAAGCTTTAAAGGTTTAGTGGAAGGAGAGTTTTACTTACGGACAGATGATGACTACAGCTTTGATTATGCTAATTACTCTGGTTGTGGAAACACCGTAAATGCGGATAGCAATTTTGGTATAAAAATCATCATGGACTCAATGCGATACTGGTTAACAGAAATGCAAGTTGATGGTTTTAGGTTTGACTTGGCGGCAACGTTGGGACGCAATGGTGATCGCTTTAATCGCAAAGCTGCATTATTTAGAGCTATGTCTCAAGACCCTATTATTAGCCAAGCCAAGCTTATTGCTGAGCCTTGGGATATAGGTCCAGAAGGTTACCAGTTGGGTAATTTCCCTTCAGAATGGCTTGAGTGTAATGACAGATTTAGAGATACCGTTCGTCGCTTTTGGCGAGGAGAGTTAGGACTAGTACCCGAACTCGCCAGTCGGATTTTAGGCTCCAGAGATATTTTTAAAAAAGGGCGCAGGAGTCACACCTCAAGCGTCAACTATGTTGCCTACCATGATGGTTATACTTTAAACGATCTTGTTAGTTATGAACAAAAGCATAATGAGGCGAACCTCGAAAATAACCGAGACGGACACGGCAGTAATTTCTCAAAAAATTACGGAGTAGAGGGCGAATCAACAAAAGCTGAGGTGTTAGCGTTAAGGGCAAAACAAATAAGGAATATGGTTTCTACGGTGCTTTTCTCTCAAGGTGTTCCGCATTTGTTAGCGGGTGATGAAATAGGGCGAACACAAAAAGGAAACAACAATGCTTATTGTCAAGATAATGAGATTAGCTGGCTCAATTGGAATCTAGATAGGTCCAATACTGAACTTCTAGAGTTTACTAAATTGGTTATTAGTATTCGAAAGTCTTATCCACTGCTACAAAGGTGCTTTTTGGAAGATGATGACTATGAATATAGTGATTTTCACCACCATGTAAATTGGATAAAGCCCAGCGGCGAAAGCAAACAAATAGACGATTGGCAAAACAATGAGAATCAATGTTTAGGTTTAGTAGTGGCTGATGACGATAATGGCTATCAACTGGTTTTAATTTTAAATGCGTCAGAGCAATCGGTAACGTACAAAATAGTAGATAATCAACCGTTATCCGCCGTTCGAATATTAGATACAAACTTGATTAGCCAACAACTTGGCAGCCAGATTGATTGTCAATTTGATAGAAATCTAGATCACGAACAAGCGCCACAATCCTTGAGTTTATGGAAGCTTTTACCGTTACAACAATAAGTTATTACAAAAGAATGTCAGTTTGTTGCCATTTAATTATACCGGCTTATATAAAGTTAAGCGCTAGTTCTGTATAATCCGGCAAATTTTGAAAATAACGCTCACTCTAAAGAGAAGTTTATATGACAGATAAATCATCGTTATGTGATATTGGGTTTATTGGATTAGGTGTAATGGGCAAAAATTTAGCCTTAAACCTAGCCGATAATGGTTATAAGATTGCCGCTTTTGACTTAGATACGGAAAAAGTAGAGGCCGCCATTAAACAAGATGAGCTGGAGCGCAAAGACCAGCCACAACGCATCTTCCCTTGTACTTCTTACACCGAACTTCTTTCAAAACTTTCCTCTCCTCATTTAGTAATAATTTCTGTTCCTGCTGGTGGTCCTGTTGATGACGTATGTCATAAGCTAATTGACGCTGGCATTCAGGCTGATGACATTATTGTTGATACAGGTAATAGCCTTTGGACAGACACTGTAGAGCGTGAAAAGCGTTATGAAGGTAAGTTCCTATTCTTTACAACCGCTGTCTCTGGTGGCGAAGTCGGCGCTAGATTTGGTGCTTCTTTGATGCCAAGTGGTGATCGTTATGCTTGGACACGAATTGCGCCAATGTTCAAAGCTATTGCTGCTAAGGTAGATCCTGAAACAGGTAAGCCAATTGAACGTCATGAGCCAGGCAATCCTGTATTAGAAGGTGAACCTTGTGCCACGTACATTGGCGAAGCGGGCTCTGGCCATTATGTAAAAATGGTTCATAACGGTATTGAATATGCCGACATGCAGTTAATTTGTGAAGCGTACAACATCATGCGAACTGGTTTATCTATGACACCAGTTGAAATTGCTAAGGTATTTAGAGACTGGAATGAAGGCGAATTAAATAGTTACCTTATTGAAATTAGCGCTGAAGTTTTAGAGCAAGTAGATACCGAAACAAACCAGCCTCTTGTAGATATTATTCTTGATAAAGCGGGTCAAAAAGGCACAGGCCTTTGGACAGCAGTGAGCAGTCTACAAGTTGGCGCGCCATCACCAACTATCACCTCTGCAGTCTATGCTCGTGCACTATCGACATTAAAAGATGATAGGGTTGCGGCATCGAAAATTTTGAAAGGTCCTGATATTTCAGAGCTTGGTTTATCTAAAGATGAAGTGATTAGTCAATTACATGATGCACTTTATTGCTCTAAAATCTGTGCCTATGCGCAGGGCTTTCAGCTAATGAGTATGGCCGCTAAAGAGCACGGTTGGAATTTAGATTTCGCTGGAATCGCCAAGATATGGCGAGCAGGTTGTATTATCAGAGCAGTGTTCTTGCAGTCAATAACAGAAGCTTACGAAAAAGACGAAGAGCTTTCTAATTTATTAATTGACCCATTTTTTGCGGATCAAATTGCAAAATATCAAGGTAACTGGCGTCGTACAGTTGCGAACTCATCAATGATGGGAATACCGATTGGCGCGTTTTCATCTGCATTAGCTTATTACGACTCTTACAGAAGTGCCGTTTTACCAGCAAATTTACTGCAGGGCCAAAGAGATTATTTTGGTGCACATACATTTGCAAGAGTTGATAAGGCTAGCGGTAAGATGTATCACGTAGAGTGGTCGTCAAAAGAGCGCAACATAACAAAGATAAAATAGAAGCTGAAATTAACCGCACTTGATATTGATATCTAGCGTTTTCCTTAACTATTGAATCTATTAAAAGCCGCAATTATTGCGGTTTTTTTGTCAGTTATTTTTACAACTCATAGATGCTGTTAAATGTTGGTGATAAATGTAGCCTGTACCATTTTGATTTTGTTTATATTTTTATAGTTGCATGATTTTTGCTTAAAAGTACAGTGGTCTCAAAATAAAAATAATAGGTATTACTTATGATAAAAAAAATTACAAAAAGAGTATCGTTAACAAGTATCGCAATATTGTCCATGTCGAATGCGATGGCAACTGACATTCAATTGAGTTACGACCCTACTGAATTTGCTAGTGCACAAGGGCAACAAGCTTTGCAAGGCTTTCAAGAAGCGGCAAACTTTTGGTCTGAATTATTTAGCGATAATGTGACCGTTAACTTAGGAATAGGCTTTGACGCTTTAGACGCAGGAATTATTGGCTCAACAGGTTCTTCATCAGATATTTATTATTATCAAGATGTTGCAAATGCAATGCAACAAGATATCTCATCCGTGTTCGATAATGCCGCGGTAAGCAGCTTACCCTGTGAAGATCAAGGTAATGGCCTTTGCAACTTTAGCTTTTTAGATCAAGAAAACCCGTCTTCTCCAGTAAGCCCTGAGCTAGATAATGATGGTTCTGGTGATAACGTCGCAATAGAATTAAATCAAGCAAATGCTAAAGCACTGGGTTTAGGTGTGGGTTTAAATGGTTGGCAAGCTCTAGACGGTGAAGTTACTTTTAGTAGCAACTTCGACTTTGACTTTGATCGAACAGATGGCATCAACGCAAACCAAATGGACTTCGTTGGTGTTGCTATTCATGAGATTGGACACGCTTTGGGTTTTGTAAGTGGTGTTGATATTTATGATATTGTATATAACTCTGGTTTGATTGATCCAAATATTGATTTGGATGGTTTTGCTATGGCTAGCGCATTGGACCTATTCCGTTTTTCTGAAGAAAGTATTCTTTATGGAGTGGGTACTAGAGATTTAGTGCCGGGCTCAGATTCTTATTTCTCACTTGACGGTGGTTTAACTAATTTAGCTCCATTCTCAACCGGTGTTTATGGTGGTGATACACGTCAAGCTAGTCACTTTAAGGATGACTTAGGCATCGGCATAATGGATCCAACGTTTGCACAGGGTGAGTTTGGTGATATTACAGCGTTTGATGCTATTGCTTTTGACGTTATTGGTTGGGACTTGAGAATGAATAATGTTTCAGAGCCAGCAACAATCAGTATGTTTGCGTTGCTACTATTAGGCGCGTTGAGACGCAAACAAAACAAACTATAAAATACCTAAAGCTTAGGTATAGAGTAATGTATTAAAGCGATGATCAAGCTTTATAGATAATAAAAAGGGCGATGTTTTCACATGGCCCTTTTTTATTGATAAAACGTCAAGGTTTCATTATTTTAAACTTACGACCTGCTTGCCTTTAATCAAACCAGCCATCTGCTGCTTAAGACCGTTTTCTATTTCACTGGGATCAAACTTAACGGGTACTACCGTTGGAGTTTTTAACTTTCCGCTAGCAACACAGTTAAAGAGTTTTTGTCCAATGAACGCCATTTTTAATTGGCCGCACATATCATCAGCTAACCAAGCTCCGTTAAGAGATATGGCGATAATCGTCGGTGCTTTGGTAAACATTCTCGCATTATCTATTGCATCAAAAGGTGCTAAACAGGCGATGGAACCAGCAAAACGCAGTGAGTCTAAGTCGCTAGCAGTAGACTTGCCACCAATGGTATCGACAATTGCATCGACCCCACGTTCACAGGTAATCTCAAGTATCGATTTTTTGATATCAGTCTCGTTGTAATCAATGACGTGCTCTGCGCCTAACTGCCTTAACCAAGCACTGTTCTCGCTTTTAGCCGTGGTGATTACTCGATAGCCAATATTATTTGCAAGCTGAATGGCAAATTGACCAACGGTACTTGCGCCACCCTTTATTAGGATAGTTTGATCTTCATGTAGGTTTAATCTTTCCAAGGTCAGGTAGGCTGTCATTCCTGCGCAGGGAACGGTTGCTGCTACATCAGGTGTAACGGACTTGGGTACCTCTATAAGCGCGTGACTTGGAACACATACATATTCCGACAGAACACCTTGTTCTTTAAGGTTATGATGCCAAGCCACTCTCGTACCAATCGCTGGTGCTGAGCCCAATGAGTTTTCTACAACTATGCCAACGGCATCTAAGCCCAAAACGTGTGGGTAGTTCCAAGCGTCTATTCCACACTGTGCTAGTTTGCCATCAATTTGATTTAAACCAACACATTCGATCTTAACCAAGTGATACCCTTCGTTAACCTCAGGAATATCAACAGATACCTCAACTAACTTAAAGTCATTGCACACGTTGTTAACGGCAATTGCTTTCATGGTTTTGTTTTTAGATGTCGTTTTAGTCATATCAGTTACTGCTCTGATTCATTCTTTGCTTTTTTACTCACCAGCATATAAAAAACTGGAGTAAACAACAAACCAAATACAGTAACACCTATCATGCCAGAGAACACGGCAATACCCATAGTCTCACGCATTTCTGCGCCGGCACCGGAAGCAAGAACTAGAGGTATTACACCCGCTGTGAAAGCAATCGACGTCATTAATATAGGACGCAAACGCAATCTACAAGCATCTATGATGGCATCAAAAGTAGAAGCCCCTGCATCGGCTTTCTCTTTTGCAAATTCAACCATTAATATGGCATTTTTGCAGGCGAGGGCGACTAAAACAATAAGTGCTATCTGAGTAAAGATGTTGTTATCGCCAGAGACAAGCCAAACGCCAATCAATGCAGATAAAATGGTCATAGGAACTATCAAAATAATCGCAAGTGGTAGACGAAGGCTTTCGTATTGTGATGCAAGTACCATGAATACCAGCAAAACGACTAATGGGAATACGTATACCATAGTATTACCAGCTAAAATTTGCTGATAAGTTACTTCCGTCCACTCATATGCCATGCCATCCGGTAAGTTTGCAGCCAGTACTCTTTCAATCGCAGCTTGAGCTTGAGCAGAAGAGTAGCCAGGAGCAGGCGAACCATTTACTTCAGCAGAAGGGTAGCCATTGTAATGCATTACTCGGTCTGGCCCCGTCGTTGGTGTAACAGTTAAGATACTTCCAAGCGGGATCATATTACCTTTTGCATTACGCACTTTGTACTGCAGGATTTGTTCAGGATCGGCCCTAAACTCAGCGTCAGCTTGTGCATTAACTTGGTACGTTCGGCCAAACAAATTGAAATCATTTACATAAACAGAGCCTAAGTAAATCTGCAGTGCATCAAATACATCACTTAATGGAATGCCTTGCAACAGTGCTTGCTCTCGGTCTATTTCAATATCCATCTGTGGAACTTGAATTCTAAACGTTGAGTAAATTCCCGTTAATGCAGGCTCTTTGTAAGCCGCTTGAATTACAGTTTGAAGGTTATTAAATAACGCCTCGTAACCTAAGTTTGCTCTGTCTTCAATTTGAAGCTTAAAACCACCAGTGGTACCTAAACCTAGTATTGGCGGTGGCGGGAATATAGCGACAAAAGCCTCGTCAATTCCATAGAACGCGCCATTTAGCTGTCCAGCAATTGCCATAGCAGAAAGGTCAGGTGTTGTTCTATTTTCAAAGTGATCTAATGTAACAAAGACAATGGCACTATTTGAACTATTAGAGAAACCATTAACCGATAGACCTGGAAACGAAACCGTATGTGCAACACCCGGAGTAGCTAAAGCGATAGATTCCATTTCTTTAACCACTTCTTCCGTGCGGTCTAAACTTGCTGCATCAGGTAACTGTGCCATCGCTACTAAGTATTGTTTGTCTTGAGCTGGAATAAAACCGCCAGGAATAGAGGTAAATACTTTTCCTGTTAAACCCAATAAACCAATGTATAAAACAATGACAATTGTTGCATATCGAATTAATTTTTTAACTAACGTTACATAACCATCAGACGCTTTATCAAACATACGGTTGAAAGGCGCAAATAACCATTTACCAAACGTTTTGTCTAGAACGCGAGTTAACCAGTCTGGTTTTGCGCCATGTGGCTTTAATAATAATGCCGATAGTGCAGGGGACAAGGTTAACGAGTTGAACGCTGAGATTAATGTAGAAATAGTAATTGTTAACGCAAACTGCTTATAAAACTGACCTGTTAAGCCTGTAATAAATGCAGTTGGAATAAATACCGCACATAAAACCAAAGCAATCGCGATTATAGGGCCGGTAACTTCCGTCATGGCTTTTTTTGTTGCTTCAAATGGCGTTAAGCCGTCACCAATGTTTCGCTCTACATTTTCTACAACAACTATCGCATCATCTACAACAATACCTATGGCTAAAACTAAACCAAATAGCGACAAAGTGTTGATTGAAACGCCTAACCATTGCATGGCTGCAAACGTACCAACTAATGAAACAGGTACCGCGATAAGCGGAATAATAGATGCTCGCCAAGTTTGTAAGAACAGAATAACGACAATAACAACTAGTAATATTGCTTCAAACAAAGTAGCTATAACGGCGTCAATCGAGCCACGAACGAATACAGTAGGGTCGTAAACAATGTCATATTCAACGCCTTGAGGGAATCGAGTAGACAAGTCTTTCATTACTGAACGCACGCTATCGGATAGATCGATTGCATTAGAGCCTGGACGTTGGAAAATAGGTAATGCAACAGCTGGTTGGCTGTCTAGCATAGCGCGTAATGAATAAGTGTTTTGGCCTAACTCAATACGACCAACGTCTTTTAAGCGCGTAACAGCACCGTTATCACCTACGCGAATGACAATGTCATTAAACTCTTCAACACTGCCCATGCGTCCTTTTACATTAAGTAAAATTTGGAACTGTGTGTCAGATGACGTCGGTTGAGCACCTAATGTACCAGCTGCGACTTGTCTATTTTGAGATCGCACTGCATTAACAACGTCAGTAGCCGTTAGCTTTTGCTCAGCTAATTGCTCCGGGTTTAACCAAATTCTAAGTGCATATTGGCCGCCACCAAATACACGTACATCGCCTACAGAGTCTAAGCGAGTAATTTGGTCTTTTACAAAAATGTCAGCATAGTTTGATAAATAACTAATGTCGTGAGTACGTTCCGGAGAATATAAGTGAACAACCATTGCCAAGTCTGGCGAAGACTTTTCTGCAATAACACCAAGTCTTTGAACTTCTTCAGGCAATCTAGGTACAGCGCTATTTACTCTGCTTTGAACCTGTTGTTGTGCTTTGTCTAAATCAGTCCCTAAAGCAAAAGTTACCGTTAATGAAAGACGCCCATCACTCGTTGCTTGTGAGAACATATAAAGCATATTCTCAACACCGTTAATTTGTTGTTCTAACGGCGTTGCAACTGTTTCAGCGATTACTTTAGGGTTTGCACCTGGGTAACTCGCATTAACAACCACGGTTGGCGGTACGACTTCTGGGTACTCACTGACTGGCAACTGCATTAACGAAATTGCACCAGCAATAAATATTATAAGAGAAAGCATGACCGCAAAGATTGGCCGGCTTATAAAAAAGTGTGAAAATTTCATATTATTTCGCGCCCATTACACTAGACGTGTTGTTTAAGTGAGATAAGAAGTCACTAACTAAAAGGTTTTTAGGTAATTCGATAGAGACGTCACGAGGAGTGATTGGCATACCAGGACCTACTTTAGCAGGGCCATTTGCTGCAATCTTTTCACCAACTTCTAGGCCTTCAGTGACAATTCTAAAGCTACCAATTCGTTTACCTACTTTAATAGGGCGATAAGTTAATTGGTTGTCTTTATTTACCACTAAAATAAACTTGTTTTTTAAGTCTGTACCAATTGCTCGTTCTGGAACAATGATTTGCTGTGAGAAGTCCGTAGGTGCGATGCTTACACGAGCGAATGAACCCGGAAGTAGTTTCCCATCTTTATTATCGAACTCTGCTCGAACTTTAATAGTACCTGTGCTTGGATTAATCGCATTGTCGATAAAGTTAATTTTACCGAAAATAGCGTTTGCTGCGCCAGTTAGCTCTAGTCTTACAGGTAGGCCAATTAACGAATCAATAGATGCAAATTTTGTATTCCACGTACGTTCATCAATTTCAAAGTAGGTTTCAATGGTATCTGTTGCAACTATTGTTGTTAATACTGTTTCCGTTGCTCTAACTGTGTTACCAGCCGTATGGAAGGCAAGTGATACTTTACCCGCAATAGGTGCTTTTATATCGCTGAAATCAACGTTTAATTTTGCAATATTAATAGATGAAGCAATTGAATCAACGTCAGCGGTTCTTTGATCAAAAATAGCGCGCCTTGCTTCTAGCTGTTCAACCGATATTGCTTTTGAATCTGATAAAGAAACACCACGGTCATATTCACTTTTAGCTTGGCGTAAAGCTGCTTTACTTCGACTAAGTTGAGCTTCTAAGTTTTTAACTTCAGCATCGTATGCTCTTTTGTCCAAAGAAAACAAAACGTCTCCTTTGTTTACATATGAGCCTTCAGTAAATTTGACGGTTTCAATAATGCCAGTAACTCGAGGAGTCAATTGAACCTGTTCAGGTGCAACGGTGCGAGTTGTGAAAGTATGCCAGTCTGTAAATTCCATAGAAGAAATTGTTGCTACGTCAATAGCTGGTGGCGGTGGCGCTGAATTTGCTTGTGCAGGACCAGCTTCTGAGCAACCAATTACTGTTGCAAGTGCTAGACTAATGATTCCAAGTTTAAACGATGTGTTCATAATATTCTCCTAAGTTATGGCCAATTATAGTCTTGTATTTACATTCTAAAAATGCTCGAATTAGCACTTTATTAATGCCTTTAATGCACCAATGGTGAAAAAATGGACTTAGCTAGCAAGTTATTACTTTTATTAGATGTTGCTGAATTGGGCACTTTTGCCAAAGCGTCGGAACTTCGGCACGTTGATAGGTCTGTGATTTCTAAGCAAATTGCTAAGCTTGAGCAAGAGCTTGGAGTGAGGGTTTTGAACCGAACCACTCGGTCATTATCGCTAACAGCGGCAGGAACAGAGATTGTTCAGCAAGCAAAGTTGCTTCGTGAATTGTTAAATGAGACTAAACGAAGGGCACAAAATTATCACTCGGAACCACAAGGTCGCTTAAAAATTACTAGCTCTACACATTTTGGACGCCGTTATGTACAAAATGCGGTTATAGAGTTTCAACGACGTTTTCCGCAAATAGATGTAGAGCTAAGACTAGAAGATCGGCTGGTTGATATTGTAGGTGAAGGATACGATATAGGTTTCCGATTTGGTGAGCCTAAAGATTCCAGTTTGATCGCTAGGAAATTAGCCCGAAACCGATTAGCAATTGTAGCGTCGGAAAGCTTTTTTAAGCGCTATAAAAGACCTGAAACAATACAAGATTTGAAGACACTCCCCTGTGCAATATATTCATCATCCGGTTTTGAAGTGGATAGAGTGAATGTAATAAATGAGCTAGGCTTAGAAGAATCTATTAAATTAAACGCTGCGTATAGAGTAAATGACGTAGAAATGTTGGTACGAACCGCCGAGTCTGGAAACATGTTTGCGGTGGTATCAGCGCAAATGTTAGAGAATGAGGTGATAAGTGGAGCGCTTATACCCATTTTGACGGACTTAACGCTATTGGACTTTGGTGCGCTATATGCGGTTTATCCACACCGTGACTCACCAGTTAAGACACGTTTGTTTATAGATACAATCAAAGAGCTAATTGGTAGCAACATTCCAGATTGGGAGTCTAGTATTCCGGGTTTTGACTCTATGTATGGGCATAAAAAAGAAGCAACTGGATTTGAGATTTAACTTAAAGAGAGGTTCATCAAAAATGAGCAAAGTAACTAAAACTGACGCGCAATGGCAAGCGGAGCTAACACCAGAGCAATATCAAGTTACCAGGTTAAAAGGTACAGAACGTCCATTTACGGGGGAACTCATAGAGGAAACTCGTGCCGGGGTATACAGTTGCGTGTGCTGTGATCAGAAACTCTTTTATTCATCTCAAAAGTTCGAGTCTCATTGTGGTTGGCCATCGTTTGATGAGTGTGAAGAGGGCACAATTGCCTATATAAAAGATAATAGTCATGGCATGACACGCACGGAAATTGTTTGTGCTAATTGTGATGGGCATATTGGTCACGTTTTTGACGATGGACCAACGCAAACTGGTAAGCGTTACTGTGTTAATTCTGTTGCGCTTTCATTTTCACCAAGTTAATTCCACAAGTATTTCAATCCTCATAGCTTTTAAGCCTGTTGTGAGGTGTTTACTGCCTTAAAAGTGGGCCTTCGTAAATTAAAATTAACAATCCATTTTATAAAAATGAAAGTCTTTTTGTAATATTACATTTAAACTTTCAATTCTTTCATTTACAATGCCGCCAGTTTTGATTGAACAGGATTCAATCGCGTTTTAATTCTATTAAGCTAAAGGTAGACGTAATGACACTAACTCCAGAACAGCAGTACCAACAAAGTTGGTTAGAAAGACAAGACTATGCAGACCGCATGCAACCTATTATTGGTAGCCTTTACCGCAACCACGGTATAGAAATCTGTATCTATGGTCGTCCTTTAGTTTCTGCGTCTACTATCGAAATTATCAAAGCACATAAAACTGTAACTAAATATGAAGGCCAGAAATTACGCCTTCGTGAAAGTTTTGAGTTTTTAGAAATCATTTCAAAAATGAACCTTAAACCAGCAAAAATAGATTTAGGTAAGCTTGCTTTCCGTAATCTTTACAAGTCATCTGGTGAAGGTTTATCAAAAGAAGATTACCTTAAACAAGAACTAGCAAGCATTATTGATGGCGAAGGTATTGAGCCTCAAGATGTTGTTTTATACGGCTTTGGTCGTATTGGTCGTTTATTAGCAAGATTGCTTATTGAAAGAAACGGTCCAAATGCCAACTTGAGACTTCGTGCAATTGTTGTGCGTGGCGGTAAAGATGGTGACTTAGAAAAGCGTGCAAGCTTATTACGTCGCGACTCTGTTCACGGTCCATTTAATGGCAGCATTACCGTTGACAATGAAAGTAACGTAATTAAAGCAAATGGTACTTATATTCAAGTTATCTATGCAAACTCTCCAGATAGCATTGATTACACAGATTACGGTATTAAAGATGCGTTAATCGTTGATAATACAGGCATCTGGAAAGATGAAGACGGTCTTGGTTTACACCTTAAATCTAAAGGCACTTCAAAAGTTCTTCTTACCGCGCCAGCTGGTGGTCAGATTAAAAATATCGTTTATGGTGTTAATGAAAAAGACATTAAACCTGAAGATAATATTGTATGTGCAGCTAGCTGTACAACTAACGCAATAACGCCAGTTCTTAAGGCGATGAACGATAAGTTTGGTATCAAGAATGGCCACGTTGAAACGGTTCACTCTTATACAAACGATCAAAACTTAATTGATAACTTCCATAAAGCGGAGCGTCGTGGTCGTTCAGCTGCATTAAACATGGTATTAACATCTACCGGTGCTGCTAAAGCAGTATCTAAAGCACTGCCTGAATTACACGGTAAGTTAACAGGTAACGCGATTCGTGTACCAACACCAAACGTTTCAATGGCGATTATGAATTTAAACTTAGACAAGAGCACGTCTCGTGAAGAGTTAAATGATTACTTGCTAGATGTTGCACTTCACTCTGACTTAAAAGACCAAGTCGACTTCACAAGTTCAACTGAAATTGTATCTACTGACTTAGTTGGCAGTCGTTATGCGGGAGTTGTTGATTCGCAAGCAACGATTGTAGATGGCGATAGAGCAGTTCTATACGTTTGGTATGATAACGAGTTTGGCTATAGCTGTCAGGTTGTGCGTGTAATGCAAGAAATGGCAGGAATTGAATACCCAACGCTGCCTAAATAAATATCATTTAGAGCGATTCAATTTAGTCAAAAAAAAGCCGAGCTTAGAGCTCGGCTTTTTCGTATCAAAATTTAGAATATTTACAGTAAGCTATTAAACCGCCCATCGTTAATTAATCCCAAAATTAGACCTAACCCACCACCAAAAAGGCCACCAAATAACCCCAAATAACAACCAATGAGACTTAAGTTAATTGTGTAACCAGCCAGGTTGATTATTCTTGGTTGAACAAATTCTGTTGTTACAACAAGAACCGCTTTAGTTGAACGATATAATCCCAACCAGAATAAAACAAAGCCGATAGTAACGATAAGCCAACCTGAAGTATAAATATAACCTACCGCCATTACTGAGGCCGCACCTATCATCCAAAAGGTTGTTTGCTTACGAAGTTGCCTGAGAGCGTTTTTAGCATTTGTGTTATGGACGTTTTTAATGACCATCGCCATTGATAGGTGGTTCGCGGTCAAAGCTAGTAATAGCGGTAATAAAACACCGATTATACCCATTAGAACAGGAGATTTTACTCCCAACTTCAAACCGGTAGCACTCGCACCAGATAAACCACCCATGGCCGTTGGAGCTAAAACGGCTAACACAATCGCCACTAAGCTAGCAGGTGTAGAGCTATAAATAACGTTGCCATAAGTGTTTAATATCTCAGGTTTCAGTTGCTCTCTTGCCCGTTGTAGTTTTTTTCGAACTAAAGCGGGGCTTATATCTAACAATTGAGCGACAGCGTTGCTGTTTTGTTGTTCCCTGTAATATAGAAGCACTATTTCACGAGTTTCCGCCTCAAGTTGATCCAACAAATGACTTATCAGTTCAGATTGCTGCTGTTTGATCAAACTAACATCTGCTGGCACGTCATTATTTGATAGCGTAGCTAAAAGGCTGTCGTAATCAGCGCAAGGGGAGGTTACACCTGCACTTTGTGTTTTTATGTAATTTAATGCAGTGTACCTGGTAATCTGACGTATCCAAGGTAAAAAGCTCTGACCATTTTTAAGCTGATTAATATCCTTCCATGCTTTGATATAAGTTTGCTGAGCGACGTCTTCGCTTGCGTCTAAGTCTTTCGTTATTGATAAAGCAATACTGGTAATGGCATTTTGTGAAGCATCGATCAGCCGTTCAAACGCCTTTATTTCACCTTGCTGGGCTAATGTTACGTTTTCGCTTATATCTAAGTGAGATATTGTTGTAGACATTATTCAGCCCCTAATGTGTTTAGTAACTGGTCTGTAAGCCATTCACCGTCGTCGAACATAATAAAGTGCTTAGCGTTTGTATTCATAATAAGCGAAGCGTCCTTTTTATCACTTAATTGCTCTTTGTATAAGTTTCTAATAAATGTATGTTCCGGTTCGCTGTTAAAGCCACCAGATGCTCCTATTAATAATAACGATGCTGATATTTTATGCAATTGCTTGCGTAAGTCGGTTGTCATTACATCGTAAATTGCGTCACCAAGCACGATGCTATTTGATTGTTTTGCCATCTCTAATATCTGCTGTTTAGCCGCACTGTCGTTAGTTTGAAACTGCATCCCTTGCTGCGTCATAAACGTTATTTGTTCAGGCGTCGCATTTTTATACATTGTTCGCATTTGATTTGCCTGATAAGAAATATCAGAAACGGTTGTTGCATTTGAACGAGTATATACTGGGCCTATAAAAGGCAGGCCATCAATGGCAACAATATGCTTAAAATTAGTTGGTTGTTGAATTGCTACATTCATCGCAATTAAACCTCCCATACTATGGCCAATAACACTAACCTCATTTAACTGGTTATTTTCAATGTAAGTTAATATCTGTTCTGTAACTTCATTTAGATATTTTCCGTTATAGTTGCAAGTGACTGTTCCAGCAAAACCACTCAGTGATAATGAGTGTACTTGGTACCCTTCCTTGAGTGCTTTTTCTTGTTCCAGCCACACTCTATTGTCGTTGGAAAAACCAGGAATTAAAATAACGGGCTTTCCAGTGCCTTGTACTGAGGCTTTAAAACATTTGTTTGAGTCCACTAGATCTCGCGCGTCATTGCTGTTGCTGTAAGAGCTGTTATTTCCTTCGGTTCCTGTGAACTTTGTATTTTGGGTACCGTTTGTATTAATCGCTGTATTAGCATTTACGGCCGCACTAAAAACTAAACTTGTAAGTATTGATTTTATTAACATGATGTTGTCCTTTATTATCTATTCATATACCAAGGCAACGCCAATCAAAAAAGTGTGACAAGTTTTGTAATTTAATTTTATTCCTACGGGTCTTTTATTCCGTAGTTATAAACACAAATAATAATAGATGGGGATTTATGTTAAAAAATATTGCGGGTCAGGCACTGGCTTTTTTCTTGTTATTTCAACTGATTAGTTGGATAAGAGAGATCCCTTTGTTAGACACCGACAGCCAAGTGCCTGCTTTTCAACTCTCAACTATTAACGGCAACTCTATTAATACCAATGATTTAGAAGGTAAACCAACCATTCTATTTTTTTGGGCACCTTGGTGTTCAGTTTGCAAAGTCAGCATGCCAAACCTTCAGAGCTTTTATGAAGACAATCATGAGAAAGTCAACGTGGTGAGCATAGCTTTAAGTTATGAGAATAAAGGTGAGGTTGAACAAATTATTGCCGATAAAGCACTTACGTTTACTACGGCACTTGGTAACGATACAACTGCAAAAGACTTCAAAATCCAAGGTTTTCCCACTTATTATGTATTAGATGGTGAGGGCAAAGTACATGCGAAATCTATGGGTTATTCCTCTGAACTCGGTATGGCTGTAAGAACGCTTACTTTATGAGCATAGATCATTGATCCAAACTATAAATAGTGGCTAGAGCCGCTTTTTATATGTTAACCTTGGTTAGATTTTACAGTTCACGGATCAAATAAGAATGAGAATAACCAGTAACTTCGATAGCGGGAATATTAATGTTGTTGATATTTCAGATGCAAAAAATATCCAACTTTCTATTAATAAAGATCATCAATCAGATTTTTATCAGTGGTTTCACTTTAAATTAGAAACGACAGCCGGCGAAGAGCACATCCTTCGTATTACTAACGCAAAAGATGCAGCGTACCCAGAGGGCTGGGAAAACTATCAAGCAATGGCTTCTTATGACCGTGAAACTTGGTTCAGAGTGAACTCTGAGTACAAAGATGGTGAATTGGTTATTAATCACATCCCTGACTTTGACAATGTCTTTTATGCCTACTTTGTTCCTTACTCTTATGAAAGACACCTAGACCTTATTCATCAATCTCAATTGAACCCTGATACTCAGCTTATTACCTTAGGCGAGACATTAGACGGTAGAGACATGTCTTTACTGCAAATAGGTGTTCCGCAGCCGGGTAAAAAATCTATTTGGATTACGGCGCGTCAACATCCAGGCGAATCTATGGCTGAATGGTATGTTGAAGGGCTATTAGATAGATTGTTTGATGCTGATGACGCAACTTCTAGACTATTGTTAGATAAAGCTGTGTTTTATGTTGTTCCAAACATGAACCCAGATGGCTCTGCTCGTGGTCATTTGCGAACTAACGCAGTTGGAACTAATTTAAACCGTGAGTGGCTAGAGCCAAGCATGGATAAAAGTCCTGAAGTGTATTTGGTGACTGAAAAGATGAAAGAAGTAGGTGTTGACCTATTTTTAGATATTCACGGCGATGAGGCTATTCCATATAACTTTGTTGCGGGTTGTGAAGGCATTAAGAGCTATGATGCTCGTCATCAAATGTTAGAAGAAAACTTTAAAGCAGCGTATGCAGCTGCAACACCAGAGTTCCAAGATGTACATGGTTACTCAAAAGATAAGCCTGGTGAAGCTAACCCTACAGTAGGGTCGGCATGGGTAGGAGAGCAGTTCAAATGTTTGTCTTACACAGTGGAAATGCCATTTAAAGATCACAACGATGCTCCTGACGCTGTTTATGGCTGGAATGATGTACGATCGGCGAAGTTTGGCGCGGACGCATTAACGGCCGTTTACGCAGTTATTGATCAGTTAAGATAAAAAAGAAGGGCTATTTAGCCCTTTTTTGCTATAAAAGTATTCAAGATAAGATTTAACCATTAAAACAATAAATAAAAATAATAATTTTATATAACTTTAAAAAGGAATAACCAGTGAACGCATTTAACGATTTACTCTTGTTTCTTGATGGCATATTAGGAAGCTCACCGTGGTTTCCATATGTGCTGTTAGGCGTGGGTATATTTTTCACCATCTATCTTAAATTTCCACAAATTCGCTACTTCAAACATGCTTGGAAAGTAGTGACCGGAAAATACGACAAAAAAGGTGCGGAAGGTGATACTAACCATTTCCAAGCTTTGTCTACAGCTTTATCTGGTACGGTAGGTACAGGTAACATCGGTGGTGTTGCACTAGCATTATCAATCGGTGGCCCAGCAGCTTTATTCTGGATGTGGATGACGGCTTTCTTCGGTATGACAACAAAGTTTGTTGAAGTTACCTTATCGCATAAATACCGCGTAAAAACTGAAGATGGCACGATGGCCGGTGGCCCAATGTACTACATGGATCGTCGCTTAAACATGAAGTGGTTAGCGGTTTTATTCGCTATTGCTACAGTTGTAAGTTCATTTGGTACAGGTAGTTTGCCTCAAATCAATAACATTGCTCAGTCAATGAATGATTCATTTGGTTTTGATCACATGTTAACTGGTGGTGTATTAGCTATTTTGTTAGCACTAGTTATTCTAGGTGGCATTAAACGTATTGCTTATATCACGTCTCGTGTTGTACCAGTAATGGCTACTCTATATGTAATTGGTGCGCTTAGCGTAATTTTCTATAATTTAGAAAACCTTGGTCCATCATTTATCTCTGTATTCCAAGATGCGTTTACCGGCTCTGCCGCTACCGGTGGTTTTGTTGGTGCTGCATTTGCTTACGCATTCACTAAAGGCGTTAACCGTGGACTGTTTTCTAACGAAGCTGGTCAAGGTTCTGCGCCTATCGCGCATGCTGCAGCTAAAGCTGACGAGCCAGTATCTGAAGGTATGGTTTCAATATTAGAACCATTTATCGATACGATTATCATTTGTACATTAACGGGTATGGTAATCCTGTCGTCGGGAGCTTGGCATGAGAAGCATGAAAATGACTTCCAACGTTCAGATATGCTTATTTTGGCTGGCGAATACAGTCAAAAAAATGAAACAGATTTAACGTCAGTATCGGCTTACCTAAATGAAATTGGTTCGGATGTAAAACCGTACCAAGGTGAAATTATGGTTAAAGAAGGTAAGGCCGTTAGTGGTGGTTTTACAATTCTTAACTCTCGTTCGTTTGCTGAAGATGTTGTGTTCCTTTTACCAGGTGAACACGTATACAACGGTAAATTAAATGTTATTGATGGTTTGTTGAAAAATAAAGAAATTATCGTTCGCGGTAATTCACTTATCCATTCAGCATCATTAACCACAGAGGCATTTACCCGAGGGTTCTTTGGTGAATCTGGTAAGTACATAGTAACCATTGGTCTATTACTATTTGCGTTCTCAACGGCAATTGCTTGGTCTTACTACGGTGATCGTGCAATGACCTACTTGTTAGGTGCTCGTTCAGTAATGCCATATCGTGTTATTTATGTTGCTGGTTTCTTCTGGGCTTCATTTGCAGATACTTCATTGATCTGGAACTTGGCCGCAGTAGCTATCGTGGTAATGACGCTACCTAACTTGTTAGGTATTTTCTTACTTCGTAAAGAAATGAAAGAAACAGTAGATGACTATTGGGTTAAATTTAACGACGAGCATAAGAAAGATAGTTAATGCCAACCGTTATATTTGAACAATAATCAAATAGACCATAAAAGCATCTTAGGGAACTAAGGTGCTTTTGTTTGTTTAAAAGCTTAAAGTTTTATGTAAGATAACGTTAATAAAGATGTTTTTAATTAGACGTTTAGTTAGAAGGAATGTTAAATGGCTATTATGAAATGCCCACAGTGTGGCAAGTCAATTTCTGATAAACAAAAAGTTTGTCCTCATTGCGAATTAGACATGACAAACCTGACGGAAGAAAAAATTCACAGTTTGAGTAAAATTAAATCGCTTAAATACAATCAATCTCTTCAAACTCATCAGTTTATAGCTACCTTATTGTTTTTAGCGGGTTGTTTTTCGTATTACAACATTGAAGATAAAGCCTCACCACAGTTTGTTGCGGCTCAAGCCAGTATTTTGGTTGGTTTTATTTGGTATGTTGTTAATAGATTTAGAATTATTTGGGCAAAACGAAGCCTTAAAAAGTAGTAGAGAACGGTATGAACCTTGATCAAATGTTAGCGGCGGTAACGCCAGAAGTTTATGAAAACTTAAAATATGCTGTGGAAACAGGAAAATGGCAAAATGGCCAAAAGTTAACAGAAAAACAAAGAGAAGATTCTTTGCAGTTGGTAATGGCTTATCAAAGTAAAGTCGCTAAATCTGACGAGCATTTTACTGTTGGACCAAATGGTGAAATGGTTATGAAATCAAAACGAGAGCTTAAAAAAGATTTTCTTTCCGATATGGACATTGCAAGGTTTGATCAAGATGATATTTAAAAAACTATTTAGCAAGAAGAAATGGCAAAGCAACAAAATCAGTGACCGAATTAGCTCAATTAGTGAGTTGGAAACGTCAAACTCAGAGCAAAAGAGTATTCTTCATGAGTTAGCCTTTAATGACGCAGATAAAACCGTTCGCAGAGCAGCGCTGGAAAAGTTAAACGACTTTTCATTGTTTTGGCAAGCTGCAAAAAAAGAAGCAGATGAAGACGTTAATCGCTTTGCATTAAATCAACTTAAGAAAGCGTTAACGTCAAATTCGAATGACTTAGCTAGTGACTCTGAAAAATTAAACTTCATTAAAGAGTGCAGCAATAGCCAATTAATAAACGACATAAAATACCAGCTACCTACCACTGAATTAATAGAAGCCGCACTACAAAGAATAAACAAACAAGAGTCGTTTATCGAAGCGCTTATTCTTGGGCATTTATCAGATCAAACATCGCTTAAAACAATTCAAATGTTAGATGATGCAAATGCACTGAAAAAGCTACAGAAAAAACTAAAGGGCACTAACCTTGCTGAAGTGGAATCTAAATTAGCGGTTATTCAACAGCATGCTGAAGCGCTTTCACAAGCTGACAAAAAAGCACGGTTAACCTTAGCCCAGTTAAATGCCTTAAAAGACAAAAGTGATTTTGTAGAAATATCCAGTCAATATAGCGAATTAACAAGAACTTGGAATGAATTAAGTCCTTTAGTTTTAGAGTTAGACTCGCATATAAGTACGGAATTAACTGGTAAGTTTCAGAAGCTAGACGAAGCATTAAAAATAAAGCTGTCGACGTTAGAGTCAGCTTATTTAGATATTAAAGAGCGTAGTGAAAAAGAGGAATCAAAAAAACGTGTGACCGAAGAGCTCACAAGTGATTTAGAAAACTTTGAACGTAACTTGAACAATCTCGTTGAGAACGATGGTGAAATTGAACTTGGTATGACTCAAACGTTAGAAGAAATTTCTAACCGAGTAGAGCAAGCCGAAATTAATGAAGCGAGTAAATCTCAAATAACAACTAGAGTTGAAAAGCTGCAAAGAAACTTAATCGACCTACCAAAAATCAAAGCCGCTCAAAATCAAGCTCAAGAGTTAATCAAACAGCTCCAAGAAATGACACCACCAGAGTCTGTAATAGCGCTGAATGATTTTAATTCGCAGCTTAAATCTGTTAAGTCTCAGTGGGCAGAGTTAGAGTCAAAAGCGTTATTAAACAGCGAAAAGCGTAGAGAGTTTAAAGAATTAGTTTCAAATTTAACGAGCGCGGTGAAAAAGTTAGAAACAGAACAAAACAAAAAGTTTTCATCTTTTAAACGCAAGCAAAGTGAGTTGAGTCAATTAATAACAGACGGCAAGTATAGAGAGGCGTTTGGTTTATTTTATAAACTAGAGTCTTGGTACGCTGAATTAAATGACTATCAGCAGTCAAAGATAGAAAAGTCGTGGCAAGATAGCGCTGCTGAAGTAGGTAAATTAAAAGATCTTGAACAGTCAATTGCAGCGCCTAAACGTCAAGAGTTGCTAACTCAAATAGAGCAACTAGCAAGCAAACCATTGGTTGACCCATCTGAGCAGGCACACAGAGTTAAGGTGTTAAGAAGTGACTGGTTGTCATTAGGTCGTCTAGAAAAAGACGATCCTCTTAATGAGCAGTTTAACCTTGCTTCTGAAAAAGCATTTGAGGTCTGTAGAGCGTTTTACTCGGAGCTTGAAGCAGAACGAGATAAGGCTTATCAAGCTAAAATTTTGATTATTGAGCAATTAGAAATGTTAGCTCAGAAATTACAAAGTGAAGCCGTTTCAAGTTGGAAAGATGTTGAGCAACTGAACAACAAGCTGACTAAGTTATGGTTTGATACAGGCTTAATAGATAAGTCTAAAGTAGCTGAGACTAATAAGCGTTTTAGTGAAAGTAGTAAATTGATTAAGGCTAAAATTGCTGAACAGCATAAAAATAACCGCGCTTTAAAGTCTGCTCTTTTAGAAAAGGCAACTGAAATCGCAAAGTCAGAACAAACGTTAGCAGACAAAGCGAATCATTTGAAAAAGCTTCAAGCCGACTGGAAACTTATAGGTTTTTCAGGACGTAAAGTGGATGATCAACTTTGGACAGACTTTAGAAAAGTAAATAATGCAGTGTTTGATGATTTAGGCGCGTCGAGAAACGAGTCTCGAGATAAGTCTGCTGAGCTGCGTAAAGGATTGTTGGAAGCGATTCAAGGTTATCAAGATAAATTGACAGCGATTGATAACAATAAAGATCTTCGAGAGCTAGAAGCAGAAGCTAAGTCGCTAAAAATCGAACGCTCAGAGTTAGAACGTTCTGATTTTGATAAGGTTTCTAAAGCTCAAAAAGCGTTACTAGATAAATTATCTAACAGTGAACTTGAGATTAGAGATGCGAATCGAGTTAATCAATACAAGCAACTCTTTGATGGCTTAGAAGATTTAGCAAATGGAAATACTATTGATAACTCTGTATTAAAAACGTCATGGGCAAATGCCCTCAATGCTAATACAAAGGTCGATAGGTTGGAGACGACAATTAAGCTAGAAATCATGTCGGATTTAGAAAGTCCAGAGCAGGATAATAACACTCGTAAAGCGGTACAAATGTCGATGATGACGGATAAGTTAGAATCAGGTGTAACTTATAATCAAGAAGAGTTATTAGAAGACTGGTTATCGGCCGGTGCTGTCTCTAAAGAGGATGTTGATTTAGTAAACAGGATCAGAAAAGTATTCTTAAAGTGAGTAAAATAATCTGATTGGTGACCCGTCCTAAATAAGTGTCAACGTTGTTTAGGAAGGGTCATGTTTATACAAAAAAGCCGATTTTAAATCGGCTTTTTTGATCATTATAAATAAAGTCTTATGTACGAAAATTTATCAACTACGTTCGCCCTTTAAGTTTTCAATAAATAACGAGCGTCTTTGTTCATAAGATAAATCTTGGCTTAATAGATAGTGCAATTTAGTCAAGCAAGCTTCTAACGTCATGTCTGCTGCTGAAAGGGCACCTGCGTCTTTTAATACATGCCCAGTCGCATAACCATCCATGTTTACTTGACCTCGGAAACATTGAGTACGGTTGACGATCAATATTTCTCGTTCATGAGCATTTCTAAGCTCAGCAATAAGCGCACTATCCTGAGGCGCATTACCCACGCCATAACTTTGCACAATAAGTGCGTTTACCGGTTGTGCAAGCACATTGGCAATTACAGTATGACTAATGCCTGGGTAAAGCGTCACTACGCCGATAGGCTGACCACTAATCGTCACTACTTTTAGAGGCTCAATACTCGAAGGCGAAACGACTTCGCCTGCCTCAATTTTTATTTGAATGCCTGCCGTCGCGAGAGGTTCAAAGTTAGGACTATCAAATGCATTAAAACCAGTTGAGTCTGCTTTAGTTGAGCGGTTACCTCTGAGCAATTTATTGTTAAAAAATAAACTGACTTCAGGAATAGGGTAGTTCGCAGCTAGATAAAGAGCATTTAATAAGTTTGTTTGGCCATCGGAGCGAATTTCTGACAAGGGTATTTGGCTACCAGTTACTATGACTGGTTTGCTGAGGTTCTCTAACATAAACGACAGCGCCGAGGCGGTATAAGCCATTGTATCGGTGCCATGCAATACAACAAAACCGTCAAACTCGTCATAGTTTGTTGCGATGTCATTAGCAATAACCTGCCAGTCATTTGGAGACATATTGCTTGAGTCGATTACCGGGCTGTACTCGTTAATAACAAACTCAGGCATTTCGTCGCGAAATAATTCAGGTAGGCTATTAACAACGTCGGTAATGTAGCCCTCCACAGGAATATAACCCTGCGGAGACTTTTTCATACCTATGGTTCCACCTGTATAGGCGATGTATATTTTCTTTTTCTGCATCATTGCGTTAATGCTTCACACTCTAAACAATATATGTACATGTGCTTAGGGTCGTTGAACTTCATCCAGCCCGTTGCATCGTCCCACATTTTATTTACTAACGATGTGAATGGATTTGAACGCTGGCTTGTTGTCTCTATCGCCAATGATGGAACATACACTTTAGCCATGCCTAAAAATTGTTGAATTATCTTGTCAAAGCCTAGCACAGGCTCTTGAATCGTGATCACTGAATAGTCTTCTAAACTAGCTAGTTCAGCAGCGCCTTTAATTGCATCATCAAAAAAGCCTAGTTCATCAACTAAGCCCAGAGCCTTAGCCGTTTGGCCTGACCAAACACGACCTTGGGCAATATTATCAACTTCTTTAATGCTCATGTCCCTTTCTGTAGCAACTAGGTTAAGGAATTGACGATAACCATTCTCTACAGACAGCTGTAAAATATCTTCCATGCCTTTTGGTAGCTTACGAGCGGCTGACAAACCAGCTAATTCTGTTGTTCCGACGCCGTCTGTATACACTCCAAGTTTGGCAAGGGTTTCTTCATAGGTTAGGAACATACCAAAGATGCCTATAGAACCGGTAATCGTACTTGGAGAAGCCCAAATTTTATCAGTTGAAGCAGCAATCCAATATCCGCCTGACGCCGCCAGTGAGCTCATAGACGTCACGATAGGTTTACCAGACTCTTTTATCGCTTCAATTTCATTTCTGATAATTTCAGAAGCAAATGCACTGCCACCTGGGGAATCAACACGGAGTACAATCGCTTTAACTGTGTCATCAAGTCTAGCGTCTCTTAAAAGCTTCGCTGTTGAATGTCCGCCTATTTCACCAGGCTTTGCATTACCATCATAAATGGTGCCGCTAGCAACAACCACAGCCACTTTATTGGCAGCTAATATAGGATACGATTGGTCAACAAAATCTAGGTATTTGTTCAGAGTGATGTAGTTAACGTCTTCTGAATTCATTTCTTGTTGCAAATACGCATTAAACTCTTGATGCGTCATTACCATGTCAATCCAGTTGTTTGTTAACGCTAGGTCTGAAAAGTCGCCGTCAACGGATTTAAACTTTTCATAAAATGCAGATAGTTTTTCGTCAAATTGGGTGTTTTCTAATTTTCGTTGTGAAGCAACATCCGTTTTATACATGCTCCACAGTTCATTCAACCACTGGTTATTTGCTTCTTTAGCCTCTGCAGACATGTCATCTCGAATATAAGGTTCAATAGCTGACTTGAATGTGCCAACACGAAAGATGTGAGAGTTAACTTCTAGTTTGTCTAGCGCACTTTTATAATAAGTATTGTAACGGCCAAAACCATCCAGAATGATAGAGCCCATTGGGTGTAAAATCACAGTGTCGGCATGTGCTGCTAAATAGTATTGACCTTGTGTGTAAAAGTCACCGTATGCAACTATGGGTTTTCCGCTCGTTTCTTTAAAACGTTGTAGCGCATTACCTATTTCCTGCAATTTACTCAAGCCTGCATTTTGAAGACTATGTAAATCCAGTTTCAGCATAGTTATTTTGTTATCTTTGGCAGCAAAATCGATAGCATTCAAAATATCTGTCAGTAACAACTCTTTGCGAGAGTCGGCACCGCCTAATGCATCATTCATGACTTCAGCGTAAGGGTCAACTACCGCTTTTTCTTCAACGATGTCGCCAACTAGTTTTAACTCAAGAATAGAATTTTCAGCAAAGATTATGGGCTTTTCGGTGTTACTAGAAGAGAGGCCTGCAAATATCGCGATAGCGATGAAAATAAAAATAATATTTAGTACAGCCTTACGGGTAAAGTTTAAAACACCCCAACAAGCTCGTATTAAATCGAAAAACCAATTCTTATTGGTAGAAATTTCATTAGACATAAAGTGTCCCAAAATGAGTTAAAATTCTTCTGATATTGTTGATTAATTAGCAAACCTTTACCAGAATTGATATGTAACAAAATTAAACTATTGATGTCCGACCAGTAGTCAGTTAAAGTTTTGCCTAGTTTAAACAGCTTACGTTGGTTTGCAACATGTCATATCCTCATTTATTTCAACCACTAGACCTTGGTTTTACTACGTTAAAGAACCGAGTTTTAATGGGATCAATGCACATTGGGTTAGAAGAAGAGCGAAACGGCTTTGACCGATTAGCCCAATTTTATAAAGAACGCGCCGAAGGTGGTGTGGGCTTAATCGTGACTGGCGGTATCGCGCCTAACTTTGCGGGGCGAGTAGAACCTCGTGGTGCGCAGTTGAGTCATTTTTGGCATGTTGGTAAGCACCGCAAGATCACCAAAGCTGTGCATGATGCCGATGGCAAAATATGTTTACAAATATTACATACTGGTCGGTATGCTTATCACCCATTTAGTGTATCTGCGTCGGCTATTAAAGCTCCAATATCACCATTTAAGCCAAAAGCCTTGTCTGCTCGTGGAATAAGAAAGACAATTAATGACTTTGCTAACTGCGCAAAACTTGCCAGAAAAGCAGGTTATGACGGTGTTGAAGTGATGGGTTCAGAGGGTTATTTGATTAACCAGTTTATTGCGCCTAAAACCAATAAACGAACTGACCAATATGGTGGAAGCTTCGAAAATAGAACTCGAATTGCTATTGATATTGTTAGAGCAATTAGAGAACAAGTTGGCAATGACTTTATCATTATCTTCAGATTATCCATGCTCGATTTAGTTGAAAACGGAAGTACATTTGAAGAAGTCGTTGCGCTAGCAAAAATGTTAGAAGAAGCGGGTGTAACATTACTTAATACAGGTATTGGTTGGCACGAAGCTAGGATCCCAACAATAGTGACATCAGTGCCTCGTAAAGCATTTACGTGGATCAGTGAAAAAATTAAAAGTGAAGTGTCTATTCCAGTTATTACTACTAACCGAATTAACACGCCGGAAATAGCAGAGTCTATTTTATCTGATGGCCAAGCAGATGTGGTATCCATGGCACGGCCTTTACTCGCAGATGAAAACTTTGTTAACAAAGCACAAGCAGGTCAAGCTGACAGGATCAATACTTGTATTGCTTGTAACCAAGCTTGTTTAGACCACGTGTTTAAACGCCAACAAGCAAGTTGTTTAGTTAATCCAAGAGCGGGTTATGAAACTGAGTTGGTCTTTAAAACTGTGGTTAATAAGAAAAAACTCGCGGTTATTGGTGCAGGTCCAGCCGGAATGGCGTTCTCTAGCTATGCAGCAGAGCGTGGCCATGAAGTTCATTTGTTTGATCAGGCGACAGAAATTGGCGGCCAATTTAATATTGCTAAAACGATTCCAGGTAAAGAAGAGTTTTACGAGACAATTCGTTACTTTAACAACCGTTTAAAAGACGCTGGAGTCCACTTACACTTAGGTGAGCGACAAACAGCTGAAGGGTTAAAGTCTCAAGGTTTTGATCAAGTAATTGTTGCTACCGGTATATCCCCAAGAGAATTAAAATTACCAGGTTTTGATGATGATCGCGTTCTAAGTTATTTAGACGTATTAAGAGATAAAAAAGAAGTTGGTAAAAAAGTAGCGGTAATTGGCGCTGGCGGCATCGGCTTTGATGTGTCAGCTGCGTTAACACAACCAAAATCGCACTCTTTAGATCTAGAAGCTTGGTTAGCGTATTGGGGTGTTGATACTGACTATAAAAATCGCGGCGCGATTAAACCAATGAAAGACGATCCTCCTGTTCGTGAAGTGACTCTAATGCAGCGAAAAAATACTAAAGTAGGTGCTGGTCTTGGTAAAACGTCAGGTTGGGTTCACCGCGCAGAATTAAAACGTGCTGGTGTAACTATGCTAAATGGCGTTGAATATCGTTCTTTTTCTGACAAAGGATTAGAAATTGCGATAGATGGTCAGGTACAATATCTAGATGTAGATAACGTGGTTGTTTGCGCAGGACAATTATCCAATAATGTTTTAGCTGAAGAGTTAACGGCGTTAGGCCAGTCAGTGGAAATTATTGGTGGGGCATCTGTTGCTGCTGAATTGGATGCAAAAAGAGCCATTCGCCAAGGGGCTGAGTTAGCCGCCAAAATTTAAAATGAAAAATAATGAAGTAACGATTTGTTTAACAAATCCAAAAAGCCCCAGTAATGTTGGGGCTATTTTACGAGCCGCGGGTTGCTATCAAATTCCAGAACTGCTTTATACAGGTAATCGCTACAACAAAGCTAAAAAGCACGCTACTGATACTCAAAATGTGGGTAGTGACATAGCTGTACGCCATGTTGAGTCTTTTTTAGACGAAAAGCCTAAAGACGTAAAGCTTGTTTGCATTGATTTTGTTGAAGGGGCGACGCCGTTGCCTACTTTTGAACACCCGGAAAAGGCGTATTATGTTTTTGGGCCAGAAGACGGCTCATTAAAACAAGACATAATTAATGAAGCTGACTATGTCGTTTACATGCCAACGATAGGAAGTTTGAATTTAGCCGCAGCCGCAAATGTAGTTTTATACGACCGCGCGGCAAAGTCTTTTACAGAACACAGCGATGAGCTGATTCGTGAAAGCCGAGATGTGAATAATAGATTAAAAGTGCCTGCTTAATTAAAGCAGGCGTTTTAAAATTCTATCTATTTGAGTCATTCGTATTCTGTTTAACAACTTTTGAGGTTTAGCAGGGTAGTCTTTTATTCCATCAAGCTGTTTGTAACTTTCAACAATGGTTGTGTGTTTATAAATAGCATCAATCTCTGGCTGTACCTTAGGCATCAATAACTTAGTAGCATCATCAATTAACAATCCATTTTCTAAATCTAATGTCCAGGCTCTTGGGTTTATATTACTGCCTGTTACCAAATGATATCTAGAATCTACAATGATCCCTTTTAAGTGATAACTATTTTGTTCATGTTTCCACAAGCGAATAACCAATTGACCACTGTCGATGTATTTTTTCCATCGTTTAGCAAAACGAACTAGTAGAATTTCATAAACGTAAGGCACAATACCTATAGTGCTAAACTTTTCGTCGTCGTGAATGAAAAAGTCATTTGCGGTTTTATCACCAACAGTAATCTCAATTTTCACACCGCGTTTTAACGCCTTAGCAACATCTCGAGTTAATACCTTTGGCAAATTAAAGTAGGGCGTAAAAATAACAACAGAACGCTCGCTTTTTTGAATGAGCTTTCTTATTTTATTGTTCAGGCTATTACGTCGTTTACCAAAACCCACTAAAGGTTCAACTTTTAATTCAGCTGCACTTGGCGATTCATCAGGCACTTTATATTCAACATTAGACAAATAATGTTTTAATTGCAGAATGAGTTTTTTTAACTCAGGTAAAGTTGGAAACTCACCTTTATTTAAGCGTGGGGCTAATTCAGAATGGACAAACACTTGATTAAGATACTTTACAAAACTATCCGCTAGGCCAGCATTGTTAAACTGATAATACCTATCTAGTCGGTACTTTTGTTGTTGATGTAAATAGATGTCATTAATACTGGCACCAGTAAAAAAGAGAATGTTATCAAACACCATGCCTTTAAGGTGTAATACCCCAAAGAGCTCTTTGTTTTTAACCGCTACACCATAAACTTCTATTTCTACGCCAAACTCTTTTGCTTTCTGAAGATAAAAAGCGCGATTGCCTTCTTGTTCTTTTGCGCCAATCAGCCCACGTCTTGCTCGGTGAGCATCAACAAAAATTTTAATATCTAAATCTGGATGATTTTGTTTTGCTTTATAGAGTGCATCCATAATTTCACGGCCTGCATCATCATCTTGTAAGTACAAAGCCGTAATATAAATTCGTGAAGTCGCGTTTGTAATAAGCTCAAGCAATCTAGATTTATACTCTTTGGCAGAATATAAAATGTCTAAATCTTTACTGTCCATATCAATAGAATTATTAAGATCCATTAAGCCAAAATCTATCATAGGTTGTTGCCTAATAAGTGGTTAAAGCTGTGATGAGGTTTAACTTCAGTTTTCTTTCCTGCTTTAAACTCGAACGCCACTTTTTTGCCTAACAAACACAAGCCATTTGAGGATAACCTTAATGCACTGCCTTCTTGAATTCCAACAATGGTTGTTTCTGGATTTACAACCATAAACTCTTGAAGACGCATTTCTCTAGTTTCGCCATTATGTCCAGGGGCTTGGTATTCCGTATAGTGTGGATTCAACTGAAAAGGAACAATGTTTAATGCATCAAAACTTTGAGGCTCTACAATTGGCATGTCGTTTGTTGTCTTAATGCTTGCGCCGGCAATATTAGAACCTGCACTCCAACCGATATAAGCTTTACCAGATTGAACTTTTGTAGAGATATATTCCACTAAGTCTGCTTTATAAAGTCGGTCTAATAATGCAAATGTATTTCCGCCGCCAACAAAGATTACATCTGCTTTGTCAATGGCTTGCTTCTCGTTATCATGTTGATGAATAGAGCTAAAGTTGATGTTCAAATCTGCTAAGGCGTTATGCACCATCTCATGGTACTGATCAAACGTAACGCTCACGCCAGCATAGGGAATAAAAAGGACATTTGGTGTAGTGGCCAAATTTAATGACTCTAAAAATTCTTTAATTAACGGGATTGCATGTTCAAGATAACCCGTTTCGCCTTCACGAGAGGCACTTAAGAGTAGGGCATTAGGCATTATAAAATTCCAATTCGCTGCAGTAAGTTTTGTAATTTAACTTGGTCAATAGGCTTAGATAAGAATCCCTTAGCGCCCATTTCCCAGGTGAGTTGTACATTGTCTACTGAGTTATAAGATGAGCACATTACAACTGGTACGTTGATGTTTTCAACATTAATTCGATCTAATACTTTTTTACCGTTTATATCCGGTAACTCGATATCCAAAATAACCAGATCAAAAGGTTGTGCCTTTAGTAAGTCGATAGCTGCGCCACCGGTACTTATGCAAGTTACAGAGCTTAAGCCGAGGTCGGACAAAAGCTCTTTAAATAAAGCTAAAATATCATCAGCGTCGTCAATGACTAGAATATTCTTAGACATAAAACGGGATTAGTCGTTTCTTAACGCAAAGCTATAAGCTGTATTAAACGCACTTTCTTGGAACTGACGAAGCTCTAAGTCTTTCATCGTGTACTCAAGAGGGTTTTGCTTTAGCGTTTCTTTAATCTCTTTATTATTTACCATCTCAACTTTTACATTTTCAATAAGTTGAATAGCAGCTTCCATTTTAAAGCTATTTGCGCTGCCAGAAAACTTGCCACGCATCGGACGTTGTTTAATAGCAATAGTATCGACCTTGTAGTCTTCTACCATTTTCTTAAATATAGAAAAGAACGCTTGAATACCCGGTGCATTTTCTGCATCACGAAGCTCAATACCTCGAGTACGAGTTTCTTTAACATTAAACATTCCGCCTTCACTGTTCATTAAAACAAAAACGGCTTCTTTGTTATTAAGTTCTACGCCTAATAAGTTCATTTGTACCCTTTAAAAATCGAAAAAATTGCACTTACTTAAAAGTGCAATTTGGGTTAATAGTTTGCTGTACCTGGTGCACGAGGGAACGCAATAACATCACGAACATTCTGCATACCTGTTACATAGGCAACTAAGCGCTCAAAACCTAAGCCAAAACCTGAATGAGGCACTGAACCATAACGACGTAAGTCTCTGTACCAGCTATAGTCGTCTTTGCTTAAGCCCATTTCTTCTAAACGAGCATCAAATACTTCTAAACGCTCTTCACGTTGTGAACCACCAATGATTTCACCAATACCTGGTGCTAATACATCCATTGCGGCAACGGTTTTACCATCGTCGTTTTGGCGCATATAAAACGCCTTAATATCACGAGGGTAATTTTGCATAATAATTGGTGCGCCAACGTGTTCTTCAGCCAAGTAACGCTCATGTTCAGAAGATAAATCGATTCCCCATTCTACTGGGAATTCAAACTTCTTACCTGACTTAAGTAGAATATCAATTGCGTCAGTGTAATCCATTCTTACAAAGCTAGAATCTATTACTTGTTGTAAGCGTGAGATGGCTGTTTTTTCAACACGTTGTTCAAAGAACTTCATGTCATCTGGTAATTCAGCCAGTACAGCTTTAAATACGTATTTTAGTAAATCTTCAGAAAGTTGCGCAATATCGCTTAGGTCTGCAAACGCTACTTCTGGCTCAATCATCCAAAACTCAGCCAAATGGCGACTCGTATTTGAATTCTCAGCTCGGAAAGTAGGACCAAATGTATAGATTTTGCTTAGCGCGCATGCGTAAGTTTCACCGTTTAACTGGCCTGATACTGTAAGAAACGCTTCTTTACCAAAAAAGTCTTGGCTGTAATCAACGTCACCTTTTTCCGTCATTGGCGTATTTACCATGTCTAAAGTAGACACACGGAAAAGCTCACCAGCACCTTCTGCATCAGAAGCGGTAATAATAGGAGTACTTACCCAATAATAACCTTGCTCATGGAAAAAGCGGTGAATAGCTTGTGATAAACAGTTACGTACACGGGCAACCGCTCCAATAATATTAGTACGAGGGCGCAAGTGTGCATGTTCGCGCAAATATTCAATAGAATGACGTTTTGCTGCCATTGGATAAGTGTCTGGATTTTCAACCCAACCAACTACCTCTACAGATTCTGCTTGAATCTCTAAAGACTGACCTTGACCTTCAGACTGAACTAGAACACCAGTAACTGAAACTGAACAGCTTGTTGTTAGTTTGGTTACGTCTTCATAATTGTCTAAATTACTAGGCACAACCGCTTGAATTGGGTCGAAGCATGAGCCGTCATGAACAGCTAAAAAAGAAATGCCAGCTTTAGAGTCACGTTTAGTGCGTATCCAGCCTTTTACTGTTACGATTTCGCCAGCTTTAATATCGCCAGCTAATAAAGATTTTACTGAGTTATGTGCCATGTTTATTCGGTCTTTTCTTTAAATCGGGTTAAAAATAAATAGAGTGTAATCTTACTTAGTTGTCATTTAGATACAAGTGATATTAGGGTATGGTTAGCAGTTAATTAGCTAATTGTTTTATAATGGTTGTTATTTCGTCAATTTGGAGTGGTACGAAGTGTGGGATGGGTTAGAAAGACGAAAAGGACCAGACCTTTTAAGTCAAATTATAAATGTACTTAATGTTCTTTCTTGGTTTGTATTTGTCATCGCGTTAGCGTTGTTTCATTACGCTCGGCCGGAATTAAATAATATTATTTTGCAGTATCATAATATTCCAATAAGGGAGTATTGGTTAGGCACGCTTAAAGGGTACTTATATATTAGTTTATACATGAGCGTTATTTTCAGTGCGATTTCACTTATTGCAAATCAAGTTAGAAACAAAAGAAAAACAGACTATCAAAAGTATAACTTAGTATTCCTTATTATTGTGTTACTTGCATTTATTGGGGTTATTAGTGTTTAAAAAGCAGTTAAATGATCTTAAAAGCGAAAGTGTGAGCACAAGCAGCAGTGTGAGCATTGGTAACAGTTTGAGTTTAAGTGGCAAGAGAACATAATTAGCAATGAGTAAAGCAACACTAAATAAACAAGTGGTAACAAATAAACAAGTCATACTGTTACGTGGATTACCTGGTGCAGGTAAGTCCACATTTATTAAGTCAATTCTCAAAAACAGCAATCAACTGAGCGATAATATTGTCATTCATAGTACTGATCATTTTTTTATGACATCAGAAGGTTATCAATTTGATCCTCAAAAGCTGCCTATAAATCACCAAAAGAACCAGCAAGCTTTTAGCGACTCTTTAAAAAAGGGCATTCCGCTTGTTATTTGTGACAATACAAACATTGAGTATTGGCAAATGAAACCTTACCTAGAAGCCGCACATTATTACGGCTACTCGGTAGAAGTTATTTCAGTAGGGCTGTTTAAAAATAGCGATAAACGGCAACAGTATGTATTAAGAAATAGTCATAATATTGAGCAAGAAGTCGTTGAGTCAATGGCTAAAAAATCACAACGATTTAACTACCTTAAGCATGCCGTGAATTAGTTGTTTTAGCTCGTTGCTTGTAATAACAAATGGCGGCATGACATATATCAATTTACCAAACGGGCGAACCCAAACGCCATTGGCAACAAACTGCTTTTGAATACTAGGAACATCTACGATCTCTGACATTTCTATCACGCCAATAGCACCAAACACTCGCACGTCGGTAACGCGTTGCCAGTTCAGCGCAGGCTTAAGTTCTTGTTTTAAAATGAGTTCAATGTTTTTTACTTGATCTTCCCATTGTCCGGTTTTTAAAAGCTTCATACTGGCATTAGCGGCTGCGCAGGCGAGCGGATTTCCCATAAAAGTAGGACCGTGCATTAATACACCAGCTCGACTTTCACTGATTGTAGTTGCTACATGACTCGTACAAATTGTTGCAGCTAAAGTCATATAACCACCGGTAATAGCTTTACCAACACATAAAATGTCGGGGGTAATTTCTGCATGTTCACAGGCAAACATTTTACCTGTTCTACCAAAACCGGTTGCTATCTCATCGGCAATTAGTAAAACGTCATACTTTTCGCAAATTAACTTAGCTCCTTTCAAAAACTCAGGGTGATAAAAGCGCATTCCACCAGCACCTTGCACTATAGGTTCTAGTATAAATGCCGCAATGGTATCGCCGCGGCAAGCCAAAGTGTCTTCCAATTCCTCAAGTTCTTTTGGATTAAACTCATCATTCGGTGTTGAGATGGGGGCTTCAATAAAGAAGTTTTCAGGCATCATACCCGCATATAAACTGTGCATTGAGTTCACTGGATCACATACAGCCATGGCCCCAAAAGTATCACCGTGATATCCGTTTTTAATAGTTACAAACTTGTTTTTACCAAGGTGACCTTTACCAAGTTGGTATTGAATTGCCATTTTTAAGGCAACCTCAACAGAGACTGAGCCGCTATCCGCTAGAAAAACTCTATCCAAACCTTCAGGTGTTAAGTCAACGAGGTGTTTGGCCAAGTTTATGGCTGGCTCATGTGTTAACCCGCCAAACATGACATGACTCATTTTTTTAAGCTGTAACTCAATTGCGTTATTAATTTTAGCATTGTTATAACCGTGTATAACGGACCACCAAGAGGACATTCCATCAATGAGTTCAGAACCATCTTCTAGTTTTATATACACACCATTTGCTGATTGCACTGGATAACAAGGCAAAGGTTCTTTTAAAGAAGTGTATGGATGCCAAAGGTGATTTTTATCAAATTCAGTATCGATAGTGGTATGAGGAGTGTTATTTTTGTTCATATTATGACCGTTAGTAAACTTTACAGCTAAAGCTAAATTGACAAGGCAAGGGCGGAGGATAGACTAACGGGCATATTAAAAACAATAAAAATATTAAAGAGAATACTCTTAATCAAGGCGATTTATGAAAGCAGAAATCAGGCACAATTGGACCCACAGCGAAGTTAAAGCATTATTTGATATGCCTTTTAATGACTTAATGTTTAAAGCTCAAACGATTCATCGTGAGCATTTCGATCCTAATTATGTTCAAGTCAGCACATTGTTATCTATTAAAACGGGTGCATGCCCAGAAGACTGCAAGTATTGCCCGCAAAGTGCTCGGTACTCTACCGGACTTGAAAAAGAACGCTTAATGGAAGTAGAAAAAGTATTGTTACGAGCTAAGGAAGCGAAAGAGATTGGTTCTTCTCGTTTCTGTATGGGCGCAGCTTGGAGAAATCCAAAAGATAGAGACATGCCTTATGTAATTGAAATGATCAAAGGTGTAAAAAAGCTAGGGCTAGAAACCTGTATGACGCTTGGCATGTTAAGCAAAGAACAAGCATTGGCGTTAAAGGAAGCTGGGTTAGATTATTATAATCACAACTTGGATACTTCTCCTGAGTACTATGGTGACATTATTACCACGCGTACTTATGAAGACAGGTTGTCCACGCTTGATAATGTTCGTTCTGCGGGCATGAATGTATGCTCTGGTGGCATTGTGGGTTTAGGCGAAAGCGAGAAAGACAGACATGGCTTGCTGATGGCCTTGGCAAATTTACCGCATCATCCAGAAAGTGTTCCTATTAATATGCTGGTTAAAGTAAAAGGCACACCGCTTGATAATGTTGAAGACTTAGACTCTTTTGAATTTATAAGAACTATAGCCGTTGCACGTATTTTAATGCCGAAGTCCTTTGTTCGTTTGTCAGCGGGCAGAGAAGGGATGAATGAACAGATGCAAGCTATGTGCTTTATGGCTGGCGCTAATTCAATTTTTTATGGCTGTAAACTATTAACCACTTCAAACCCAGATGAACATTTTGATAAAAAGCTATTTGCTAAACTTGGTTTAAATTCAGAGCAGACAAAAGACTATTCTGATGAAACAAAAGAAGCGGCGTTGTTTGAGCAATTAAAAGATCAGGAACAGCCAGAAAAAGAACTGTTTTTTGAAGCTAAGTAGCAAGCATGACAGGCTTTGAATCGTTTGTCTCTGAGGCATTAGCAAAGCAGGGTAATTCAAACTTGTTGCGTGTTAGCAATGAGTTTGAACAAGTATCTGCCACAAAACTTGTGTTCGATGGTAAGTCTTATATCAATTTCTCTAGTAATGACTATTTAGGTCTTGCTAGTGACTTTGATATTACTGAATTCACTAATTGGCTTAGTGGCGTGCAAAGTCACGCTAAGCCTGCTGTTAGAAGCGGCGCAATGGCGAGTCCTTTAGTAACAGGCAACAGTCAACACCACAAGCAGTTGATTAATGATCTACTAAAAGCAATTGATGCACCTAGCTCCTTTAGCGGCATACTGTTTGGCTCTGGGTTTAGCGCAAATCAAGGCGTTCTTAATGCTTTGTTTAAAGATAAATCGAAGGAGCAGTTTGTTTATCAGGACAAACTAAATCATGCTTCATTATTAGATGCAGGCACAAAACTTCAAGCTGCCGGGCATTTAGTCCAAAAGCGTTTTAAACATAATGATGTCAAACATCTTAGCCAACTGATTAAACCAGATCCAAGTTTAAACCAACTTGTAGTAACAGAAAGTGTTTTCAGTATGGATGGTGATAAGTCGCCAATCAAAGACTTGTCTGCGCTAGCAAGGCAGGTAGGTTCCTTGGTCATGGTTGATGATGCGCATGGATTTGGTTTATCAGCGTTAGCAAAGGGCGTAACTGATATTGATTTAAATGACGTTGATATATACCTAGTGACCTTTGGGAAAGCATTGGGCGCCCAAGGAGCTGCGTTATTTGCTCGCCGTTCGATAATTGATTTCCTTACAAACTTCAGCAAAGAGTACATATACTCTACTCATCTTTCACCCATTCAATGTGAAACCGTGAGATTCAATTTATCTAAGCTGGTTGCTGCAAAATCAGAACAATTTTCTGAGCAAGGTTTAGAAGGTAATGAGCAGATTAAGCCAAAAAGTTGTTGTCTTCAGTTAGCTAACAATATTGCTTATTTTAGAAAAATAGCAACGGGAAATGACCTTCCTTTATTACCAAGTGACACTGCAATTCAGCCAATTATGATAGGTGATGCACAAACTACAGTTGAAGTAGCGAATGATTTAAAAGCTCGTGGGTTTTGGGTGTCTGCCATCAGGCCTCCAACGGTTAAAAAAGGTCAATCGAGGTTACGTGTTACCATTACTTCTAAACATACACTCAATGAAATCAATGGGTTGGTGGTGGTTTTAAATTCGGCGTTGCAAAAAAGATTATTAAACTTAGGTTTGGAAAATAGCATAAAAAGAACGAGCGAAACGGTGAGTTTAAATCATGAATAAACTAAAGTTGGACTTAACTAACTCTAGTTTGAATGCTGAGAGTGTTAAGCAAACAAACCAAAGCGCAGTGAAACGTTTTGAACAGTCGGCATCAACGTACAAGCAAAAAGCAAGACTACAGAAAGACACAGGACGATTACTATTAAAGCTAATTGATGAAGCACTAGTTAAATCCCAAGACTCAAAACCCTTTCCTTTGTTAATGCCAGATTTTGGTTTAGATTTAGGGTGCGGACCTGGTTTGTTTACCAATGAACTAGCAAAAAGGTGTCATTACCTTACAAGCTCTGATTTAAGTATGGCCATGCTTCATAGTAATGATAACGACGCGGGAAAAGTGTGCTCAGACAGTCATTCTTTGCCGTTTCAAACAAATTCAATCGACTGGTGTTATTCAAGTTTAATGGTTCAGTGGTGTGATTTTGAATCTGTAGTAAGGGAAGCGCTAAGAGTAGTCAAACCAGGTGGGGTTGTTGCTATTGCCACATTGTTACCAGGTAGTCTTTTTGAGTTAGAGTCTGCATGGAAAGAAGTAGATAGTGGCCAACATATTCACCAGTATCAAACCGAGTTTGAGCTAAAGCAGGCGTTAAGTAGCCTAGACTTTAATAAGCTCTCAACCTCAAAAAAAGACTTTGTATATTGGTATAAAGATGCAATGGCATTAGCGAAAGAACTAAAGTCATTGGGCGCAAATTTTGTGAAGCAACGCTCTAATAAGGGATTGATTAGTTTAAATAAATGGCGAGATATGGAAAGTAATTATAAGCGTCTTTTCTTTAATTTAGAAAAGCAGGCACTGCCCGCAACATATTGTGTGCAAACCATCCTTATCACTAAATAACTATCTTGTTAAATCGCAGTAAATTCGGAAGTTGAATGAGTAAACTAGTTAAAAATATACAGAACCTAACCGAATACGAATCTCTATTTATCACGGGCACCGACACGGAAATAGGGAAAACGTATTGCACCTCTTTGTTATTGAGGTTCATGATGAAAATGGACATAGATGTAAATCCATTTAAACCTATTGCTGCAGGTACGGAAGCTCATCTGCTCGATGATGAGGGTAATTCGGTAAATGAAGACACTTTTCGCCTCTGGCAGGCAAGTAATAAGCGGTTTACCATGAACCAAATTAATCCAATTTTATATGATCAGCCTATAGCACCCCATATTGCTGCAGACTTAGAATGCGACGAGTTAAATCAAAAAAGGCTAGATGCACTTTTACCTGAAGCTTTAAATCTAGCTGAACTGACCTTAATTGAAGGTGCAGGAGGGTGGCATTTACCACTTAATAATGAAGAGTTGCTGTCACAGTGGGTAGCCAAACATAAAATTCCAGTGATAATGGTGGTTGGTGTCAGATTAGGTTGTTTAAATCATGCCCTATTAACTGCTCAAGCGATTACATCAACGGGTTGTGAAATTGTTGGATGGGTAGCAAATTACATTGAAGGTAAAAATGACATCCATATAAAAAATGTAGACTATTTAAAACAAAAGTTACTAGCTAACTACGACGCTGAATGCTTGTTTGAAGTAGATAAAAACCAAACATCTTTAGGCTAAAATAGAGCTTCTAAGTAACTGAAAATTTCTAGGTGTCTGATTTGTCTTGGACGCCTTCACGTGTTTTGAGAGCCTCTTTTGCTTTCTCTATTGGATCTTGATTAACATTTTTAAGTGACATTTTTGCCGAGTACTTTAATAACATGATGTTGCTCACGATAACGCCGAGTACAACAACAATAATAAACAGTGCAGTCCAGTTCATTAAGATTTTCCATTTCTAGGGTTAAGTTTAAAATATACGCTTTGCTAGAGGCTTTACAAAGAGTTAAATACGTATTTGGATAGTATCGAATCTAAGTTGTGCGCAAACTCTTCAGCGCCTAACACTTGCTGTTCTTTAAGAATATTAGCAAAGGCGGCTGGGACTATCGTAGTTAATCTATTTTGAAACGATACGGCTACTTTGGTATGAGAAAGATGCCAAGGTTCTCTAGCTATGCCGCCATTGTATACCGCATAAGGAGCGTCAAAACCAAACTGATTCATATTCTGTTTGAGCCATTCAGATAAGCCAGAGCAGGGACCGTTATTAATATACTCATGTTCTTCCAGCTTTAACTGATAGTTTTCTGGAAGGCCTGCTGCGTCATAAAAATCAAAGTCGGTACCCCAATGGTGTCGGCTAAGACCGGGCAAGGCAGAGAAGGTTAAAATCGATATTATTTTTTCTTCATTTGTTAAAGCATCAATATCAATGATGTTGCCAGAGAGATCTAAAACAGGGCGTTGACCACTGAACTTGTTGTTCCAGATCATTTTCTGTCTTGTGAAATCCCTAAAGCCTGAAGCGACCTGCAAATCGAATCCCGCGGCGGTCGCAGCCCTTTGCATCGCTTCAAAGTCACTAATTATATCTTTGTGTAGGCGCTGGCCTGAGGGCAAAACAGCTAAGTGTCGTTCCGTCAGGCCGAGTAACTCTTCTATCACGTTAAACAACCAATAAGTGTGTTGTAATACATATCCGTTAAAAGTTCTAAATCACGCATTTTTATGCATTCATTCACTTTATGGATAGTGGCATTGCACGGACCTAGTTCAATAACTTGGGCGCCAGTTGGTGCTATAAATCGGCCGTCAGACGTACCACCAGATGTAGAAAGAACGGCAGGCTTGCCAACTACCTTAGTAATCGCTTCATTAACAGAATCAAGCAAGGTGCCTTCATCGGTTAAAAACGGCTGACCATTATGTATCCATTCAATATCATACTCAAAGTCGTGTTCGCTTAGCATTTTCTCGACTTCCGCTATGAGAAACATATCCGTGACTTCCGTTGAGTAACGAAAGTTAAATTGAACCGTCATCGTTCCGGGTACAACATTACCAGCACCGGTGCCGCCATTAATATTGGAAATCTGCATAGAAGTGGGAGGGAAAAACTCGTTGCCTTCATCCCATGTTGCTTGAGCCAATTCGGCTAAAAACGGAGCGGCAGCGTGAATTGGATTATTTGCTAGGTGAGGGTAGGCAACGTGACCTTGTATGCCTTTTACCGTTAACGTTCCGGTCAAAGATCCTCTGCGACCATTTTTAACAATATCACCCACTTCATTGGTGCTTGATGGTTCACCAACAATACAGTAATCAATTTTTTCGTTGCGAGCTTCTAAAGTATCAATAACTCTAGTTGTGCCATTTATGAACGGGCCTTCTTCATCGCTGGTAATCAAAAAGGCAATACTACCTTTGTGTTCTGGATAGTCTTTAACAAAGCGATGAGTTGCTACAAGCATAGCCGCTAAGCTACCTTTCATATCTGCAGCACCTCGGCCATGAAGAAACCCATCAATTTCTGTCGGCTCAAAAGGAGGCGTTTGCCAGTGACTTACATCACCCGTTGGCACAACATCAGTATGACCGGCAAAACAAAATACTGGGCTTTGATTACCTTTACGCGCCCACATGTTCTGGGTATCAACAAAAAAGAGTGATTCAATATCAAACCCTAAAGGTGACAAATACTCAGACATAAGTGTTTGGCAACCCTCATCGTGAGGCGTTACTGACGGACGAGATATTAACTCTTTAGCCAATCGAATAGTTTCATGTTCTATTGTCATTGTTACTAAGCCTTAAAAACGTCTTGGTACTGTGCGTCTTTAAAACCCAAGTGATAATGTTGGCCGTCTATAATAACAATAGGGCGTTTAATCATTGCAGGTTGTTCCACCATTTTGTCGATGGCTAGCGATTTAGTAAGGTTATTTTTAACTTCGTCTTCAAGTTGACGATATGTGGTGCCACGTTTGTTTAACACCAATTCCCAATCTAAATGTTCAACAACAGACTCTAACCATGGCTTATCAATACCATCTACTCTGTAGTCGTGAAAGGTATAGTTAATATTGTTAGCTTCTAACCATTTTTTTGCTTTTTTAATGGTGTCACAGTTTTTTATGCCGTACATAATGACATTTTTCATAATGGTATCTACTTCTTATTTTTTAGGAAGTGGCACAAGACTAAAAATGATGTCTTGGTTTACTTCAACGGATTTATGTGGAACTTGTATACGCCCAAATGGGCTACTATCAAGCAACACAAACTGTAAAATGATTGGTTTTAAATGTTGTTGTATTTTATACAGATCAAGGGTCAGTAATGTATCGCCAATGTTAATACGGTCACCTACTTTTACCTGACAGCCAATACCAATGCCGAGTTGCTCTATATAACTGGTTGGCAACTGAAGCAGAAATTTTAACTTGTTTTTGGCTTGTAGAATGACTTTCCCGTGGCTCGGTTGAGTGTCTAAAACTAAACCATTGATTGGACTTACTACTTGATGACTCGAAACCGATATCTCAACACCTTCACCTAATGCGGAAAGTATTGGGTCTGACAACAATTCTACTTTACCTGATGCAGGTGTCGGGATCTTTATCCCTTTTATCTTTTCTGGGCTAGACGCTCGTGTAATTGGATTAAATCGAGTATGTGACATTATAGATCCGTGATTCAATTGGCTTAATCAGTTAACACTTTATAACCATTTTTACGCAGTGCTTTTATAGCATCACTTATATGCAAGGCCTTGACCATAATGTAATCGGTTTCAAACGTCGATACTGCAAAGATACTTATATTGGCGTTGGCCAATACGCCAGAAATGTTGGATAAAATACCAGTTAAAGAAAACCCTAACGGGCCCAATACTTCAAGTGCTTGCCATCCCGGTTCAGCTTCTTCACTATCTATATCTATTTCAGACAAACAAACGATGGATACTTCATCGGCTGTTTTACCAATAAAAAACAGCTCAGAATCAAGCACTTGAGAGGGTATAGACTGCTCGGGTGGAAGGCTGTGAATCGTCAACTGAGCATCAAGTAATTGTAACGTTTGTTTAGGCATAAATAGTCTATCTCTTTAACGCAATGTCAGGTCAATCTGTTGTTACAGATACTACTATGAATATTTAAAAAGATCAGTTAGTTAAGTTCATGTTACTCACAATATCTGTGGATAACTATGTTGGTTACTCAGTTTAACTTTCGTTAAGCCTTGAAATATAAGCACTTCAGCCTTTGGGTTAAAAAAGAACCAGTGCTTATATTTTAACTATTTGATCTTAAATTTGTGATGATTGGATCGCCGTTAAGGCGATTGTATAAACAATATCATCAACCAAAGCACCACGAGATAAATCGTTAACTGGCTTTCGCATTCCTTGTAGCATAGGTCCAATGCTAACTACATCCGCACTACGTTGAACCGCTTTGTAAGTTGTATTACCGGTATTTAAGTCAGGGAATACGAATACCGTTGCTTGACCTGCTACTGGGCTGTTTGGTGCCTTTTTACGTGCCACATTTTCCATTACTGCCGCATCATATTGTAATGGACCATCTATTATTAAGTCTGGACGTTTTTGTTTCGCTATTTCAGTTGCCTGCCTTACTTTATCTACATCGGCGCCGGTACCTGAAGTACCCGTCGAGTAACTGATCATTGCAACTTTTGGCTCTATACCAAAGGCCTTTGCTGAATCCGCAGATTGAATGGCAATGTCGGCAAGTTGATCCGCGCTCGGGTCTGGGTTAATGGCACAATCGCCGTAAACCAAAACTTGATCAGGTAGTAACATGAAAAATATCGAAGAGACTAATGATGCGCCTTCAGCGGTTTTGATTAACTGTAGAGGAGGTCGAATGGTATTTGCCGTTGTATGCACTGCACCAGATACTAACCCATCTACTTCATCTTGAGCCAACATAACCGTTGCAAGTACAACGTTATCCTCAAGCTGTTCTTCAGCTACCACTTCCGTTAGGCCTTTGTGTTTTCTGAGTTCAACCATAGGGGCAATGTAACGATGACGTATTTTATCTGGATTTTTAATAATAACATTGTCGTTTAACTCAACACCTTGTTGTTCAGCAACCAACATTATTTCTTCTGGGTCGCCCAGCAAAACACATTTGGCGATGCCTCGTTTACCACAAATAGCAGCTGCCTTTATAGTTCTAGGTTCATTGCCTTCCGGCAGAACTATGGTTTTGTTCGCCTTTCGGGCTTTGTCGGTTAAATTATACCTAAACGCAGCAGGGGATAACTTCCTAATCTTAGCTACGTTTTTAGTTAGGCTTTCAATCCAGCTTTCACTTATATGTGTTGCAGTGTGATCTTTAACACGCTCAATACGTTGTTCGTCATCGATGGGAACTTCCATATTAAATCTTTGCAATAATAAAGCGGTGTCCCAGGTATCACTTTTGGTGGATAAAACCGGTAGGCCTTTTTCAAAGGCTTGTTTACATAGCTCTAAAATAGAAGGTTCCGGTTGGAAACCTCCCGTTAGCAATATAGCGCCTAGTTTCGTACCGTTCATTGCAGATAATGAAGCTGCGACTAACACATCTGAACGATCGCCAGGCGTCACTAAAAGTACACCCGGTCGAACTCTACCTAAGATATTGCCAACGGTTCTTGCACATACTGTGATTGATCTTAATCGACGGAACTCTAGGTCACCTTCGTTAATTACTTTTGCATCTAAGTATTCCGCCAAATCTTTTACTCGCGGCGCTATGAGGTCTGAATTCCATGGAACACAGCCTAATAAACTGAAGCTTTTGTTAAAGATAGATAGCTTTTTGTAATTGACTGAATCATCTTTGCTCGCGTTCTCTAAAAGTACTTCAGAAAAGTCGTTAGCTAAGTTGCCTTTTAAATCTCTAGGAGCATTTACTTTATTAAATATAGTGCCAATAACATGTTCGCTTTTAAAACCGCCATAGTTATTTGCGGCAATTTCTAGCTGATCTTCTAATGCAGTTAATGTGGTATTTCCTGGCGCAATAACAAAAACGACATCAGCCCCTAAGGCTGTTGCAATTTGACGGTTGATTTTGTTGACGTAAGCCTGATCTTTAGTAGGGACTAGGCCTTCTATAATAACGGCTTCATCATCTTTAATATGAGATTCAAAACGTTCTACTATTTCTTCTAACAAAATATCAACATTATCATCACCGATTAACGTTTCGGCATAGTTGAGTGAGAAGGGCTCTGGCGGATCGATGTGACTTAAATTCCGTAAAATTTGCGTCGTTTTTTCAGGCCCTTTATCACCACTTATTGGCTGTGAAATAGGTTTAAAAAAGTTTACTTTTACCGCTTTGTGCTCAAGTGCTCTAAATAGACCTAAGGTCACAGAAGTAAGTCCTACTCCTGAGCCAACCGGTACTAACATAATTCTATGGGCCATTACTTAACTCCTTTGGTTAGCTTTGCAGCATCTTGGGCAATTACCCATTCTTCATTGGTAGGAATAACTAACACGGGTGTTCGTGATGTTGGGTCATTGATTGCGCCTGCTTGGCCAAATCGAGCTTGTTGATTTTTACAATCGTCAATAGTTAGACCTAGTAGTCCAAGGTGTTTAACCACTATATCTCTTATATAATTAGAGTTTTCACCAATTCCACCGGTAAAAACAACGGCATCAAGGTGGGTAAGGGCGCAGGTGTAACCAGCAATATATTTGGCTACTCGATAACTATAAACTTCAAGGGTTAATTGCGCGGCAAGTCTTTTCTCATTGTCCGCATCATTTAACGCGTCTTCTAATGTTCTGCAGTCGTTTGATAGTTGACTTAGGCCTAACATGCCGCTTTGTTTGTTTAAGAAGTCATCAATCTGGTTGGCGTCATATTTATAACGCTTCATTAAATACATAATAACACCAGGGTCAATATCACCACTGCGAGTGCCCATCATCAGCCCTTCAAGTGGAGTCATGCCCATTGAAGTATCTACACTTTTGCCGTCGCTGATAGCACACACTGAACAACCATTACCTAAATGAACCGTTATAACAGAGGTGGTTTCAAATGATTTGTTGAGCCACTCTGCTGCTTTTTGCGCAACAAAAAAGTGACTTGTTCCATGAAAGCCGTAACGACGTATGCCTTTTTCTTTATAATGGTCTTTGTCTATTGCGTACATGTAGGCTTTTTCTGGCATGGTCTGGTGAAATGCCGTGTCAAATACTGCCACTTGTGGAATGCCTGGGAAGGCTAGTTGGGCGGCTTTAATACCAATTAGATTAGCGTGATTATGAAGAGGTGCTAGAGCTGAAACCGCTTCGATTGCAGTTATAACATCATCGTCTATGACAGCAGATTGAGTAAACATCTCTCCGCCGTGCACCACTCTGTGGCCAATTGCACCAATATTTGTATCTAAACCGAGTTCTTGAAGCGTTGAAACTAAGACTTTAATTGCGTCAACGTGTTGATTATTTTTACCAAGCTCTAATCTATTTTTTTCATTTTCTCGTTTAATCGTTATGGATGCATCATCGTCGCTAAGCTTTTCTGCTAGGCCATGTAATATTTGATGACCTGTTGCGCTGTCTATTAATGCAAACTTAAATGAAGAACTGCCACAGTTTAAAACAAGAACATGGGAGTTAGAGCTCATAATTTCCTTACGCTGAAAAGCTTTATATTAGTATCTACCTCACTTAAAATAATGGCATTAAATGGAGCAGAAAGTTTTCAAAATTCACGGTTTAGGTTATCTTTACAGTATAACGTTTAATTATAAATGGGGGCATGACTATTTTAAAAAATACTTTTTATAAAGGTTACTTGTTTAGTCAAACTTGGCCAAAGCACGAACCCTATCTATTGATGTTTGAACAAACTAAAGCGATTAGATTGACTGATATGTCGTTAACAGCTGCGCCTGCTATCGCGTTAATTACTATTTGGCTGCAAATCTATTATTTTGGTGTTGACTCTCTTCACAGCGCCGTTGCAATGTCGATCATGCTGTTATCTATTCCAGCGCATGGGTTTTATCAACTTGGTCAACAAGCTGATACAAGGCTGCCTATTAGTCTTCAAAATTGGTACCGAGAAATTGAACACAAAGTTCAAGCTCAGCATCAAGCGGATCTCAGCTATTACTCAAAAGAGGACAAAAACCAGCCATCTGAAGGGTGGGTTACAAATAACAAAGTAAACAGTCGTTTAACGTTTATGGATTTAGCGCTACTGTTAAAAAGGTTATTTGGTGGGAATAACAAAAAGAAACAATAAAAGAAAAAAAGCTTCCCTTGAGAAGCTTTTATGTTTGGCTTTATCAAATATCAAATATCAAATATCAAATATCAAATATCAAATATCAAATATCAAATATCAAATATCAAATATCAAATA
>PJEL010000069.1_pt1 | contig 108387 bp, 84 predicted proteins | sample 1853271 | NCBI WGS metagenome assembly PJEL01 (sample SAMN08108733, study PRJNA415343) | Invertebrate metagenome, whole genome shotgun sequencing project. | host: Globobulimina | place: Sweden: Gullmar Fjord | collected 2015-08 | reverse complement strand
AGCGAAAAGGAAGAATGATTCATAACAAGCGCATTAAGAAGGGACTGCTAACAGTTGGCTCAGTTTCGCTCCGCTACACATTTTAGCCAACAATTATCAGCCCCTTATGCGGGCGTTAGAGCACTCGCAACTATCAAGTAGTCTGCACAAGGAAGTTATATGTTCAAAAAAATCAAAAGCATTACCAATATGGCTGTTTATAAAAGCTTTGATTGGGATCGAACAGTCAAAGAGCCTAACAATAGAATTGCAGAGTTTAAATCGGTAAATATAATTTATGGTCGAAATTATTCTGGAAAAACAACCCTATCTAGAGTGTTTCGCGCTTGTGAAACAGGCGTTATATCAGATAAATACACTAACCCCTCATTCTCGATAGAGTTAGATGATGGTACAGAATTCAATAATGAGAACACTCCCTTTGCAGGTGCAAAAGTTAGAGTATTTAATGAGGACTTTGTAAGAGACAACTTAAGCTTTATAGTAAACCCTGATGAAGGTATCAGTTCCTTTGCTATTTTAGGCGATGACAATAATAGAATTGAAAAAGCAATTGAAGCGAAAGAACTCGAAGTTGGATCTTTTGAAGAAAATACAGGCTTGAATGCAGTAAAAAAACAAGAGTCCCAAAGTTACTTTAAAGCAAAAGGTGCAGTATCAGCAGCTGAAAGTAGTCTAGAATCTAAAATTAAAGATAAGGCTAATAAGAAAGGTACTGGCATTAAGCATAATGCATTATATGGAGAAGCCAACTATAACGCGGTTAAATTGAATAGAGATATTCAAGTGGTAATTAAACCGTCTTATGTACAACTAACCGAATCGGAAGTACATGAAAAGACAACTCTACTTAAAGAAGATACGAAACCATCAATACCTTCAGCCACAAGCCTAAATCTCAACTACACAAATCTTCAAGTAAAAACTCAAGAAGCTATAGAGCGAAAAATATCTATGGCTAATCCAATCAAAGAATTGGTTGAAAATAATATTTTAGAGAATTGGGTTAGAAATGGTCGTTTACAACATGAGGGGAAAAGGAGCACATGTGGTTTTTGTGGTTCTCTTTTATCACCTGATTTATATGAAACATTAGACAATCACTTCAATAAGGAATCAGAAGAGTTAAGAATTAATTTAGAACGACTAATCAAAGAAATAGACCAAGAAATTACGAATATCCCTACCTTTCTAAATATTGATAACAATTTGTTTTATTCTACATATAGAACAAAGCTAGACGAGATAAAAGAACAGTTCAGAATCAACTCACTCCAATACATCGAAAACCTGAAACATTATAAAAAAGTATTGAAGAAAAGGCTGACTGATATTTTTAAACCAATCGAATTTATTGAAAAGGAAGATGTAAGCTCTCTTATCGAAACTGCATTGGTAGAACTGCAAGAAACAATTACTTCATCTAATGGGTTCACAAATTCATTAAGTAGTAAAAAATTAAAGGCAAAGGAAAGTCTACGCTTAAATGAAGTTTATTTGTTCTTGCAAAACATTAAATATCAAGACGAATTGAAAAAAATCTTAGATCTTAAAACTACTGAGGCCGCTTGTGTAAAAAGTAATGCCAAAGCACATAACGAAGTGAAAAGAGTAGAAGATGAAATTAGGGCGTTAAAGTCTGAATTAAAAGATGAAACCAAAGGAGCCGATCGAGTTAATGAATATTTGAATGACTTCTTTGGGCACAAAGAAATATCTCTTAGCTCAATTGAAAGTGCAGATGGTTATAGATTTGAGGTTATTCGACATGGAAGAAAGGCACACCATTTAAGTGAGGGTGAATGTAGCTTGGTTGCTTTTTGCTACTTTATGGCCAAGTTAGAGGATATTGATACCAAAGGGGAAAAACCAATTGTTTATATTGATGATCCTATATCCAGTCTTGATAATAATCACATCTTCTTTGTATTTGGTTTAATAAATAGCGAAATCGTTAATTCTGGAGCGTTTAGTCAATTATTTATCTCAACTCATAACCTAGACTTCCTTAAATACCTAAAAAGGCTCTTACCTAGAGATATAAATGGAAATGATTTAGAAAGAAGATACTTCATCGTTGAAAGGAATGATCAAGAAAGTAATATTAGATTAATGCCTAAGTACTTAAAAAGTTATGTCACTGAATTCAACTACCTTTTCCATCAAGTGTTTAAGTGCGCAAATGCACCAGATATAGCGGAATCAGATGAGCACGATTGTTACTATAATTATGCCAATAGTGCGAGGAAATTTCTTGAAGCATTCTTATACTTCAAATACCCAAACGCAAACGAAAAAGATCAAAGTAAATTAGTTAAATTTTTCGGTGGTGATGTTCGCTCTAAAATTTTAATTGAAAGAATAACTAATGAATATTCACACTTAGCTGGTGTTTTTGAGCGGAGTATTACACCTGTAGAAATACCTGAAATGAAAACTTCAGCTCAATTTATTTTGAATAAAATAAATGAAAAAGACCCTGAGCAATATAGTTCTTTATTAGAAAGTATAGGAAATCCTGAGGTTCACTTTTAAAAGTGCTCTAACAAGTTGCTTAAACGGACATTGCTCTTCCCCCGTTTTAGTGGATACCTCCCCATCACTTTGAGGAGGCTAACATGCCGAGATATACGCAACCTAAAAAGACATGGTTTTATCCTGTCGATTTCAAAATCAAAGCAGTGCAACTAAGCTTAAGAGACGATGTCATGTCAAAGGAGGTTGCTGAAGCTTTAGGTAAATATAATGCGGATTGAGCTGCGATAACGTTGCATTTCTTAAGCTAAGCATAACTCTTAACGCTGACAATTAGCTGCTTTATTCGATCAGTAAGTTATTGACAAAGGATTGACGTCAAGCGCATTTTAACTATATTTATTTTGATGATTATGATTATGATTATGATAATGAATCTCTAACTAAATAGGTGATATATGGACATAAAAAAATCTAAATTATTGCTCTTAATAGCAATAGGCTTGCAGTGTGTTACAACTCAGGCGGCTAAATTAGAAGACTGTCAAACAGAAGAGTGTAAAGGCTATTTTCAACAATATATGAAAAAAGCTACCACTAAAGCGACTAGGGCATCTGATAGGTATAAAGGATACAGTCAAGCGACGGCAATGGTTGCCGAATTCTATTATCATGGTTATGGCGTAGAAAAAAATAAGTTGGAGGCGTTAAAATATTTTAAATTAGCCGATAAAAACGGCATAACGTCTGCAAAATACAAACTTGGATTAATTTATTTAGGCGACAATGAGCTCAAAGATGTAAAGAGCGCGATAAGCTATCTTAAAAAAGCCGCGCATACCAATTACCTTGATGCTAACGCCATATTAGGGCGTATCTATTTAACAAGCGAGTATGGCGTAAAAGATATTGAAACAGCAGACTATTATTTGAGTCGAGCGTATGACAACAAAAGCAGTGATATGCTAACTGTTTTATCTTATATTTTGAATACATATCAAGACAACTTCGAAGACAGTTTTCCTACTCTAAGTAAAGCTTATAACAACTACCCATTGGAAATTCGTGACGGAGCAATTGTTTGGCCAGCACGCAACAGTAATGAAAATATAGCGAAAACCGATACTACATTAGCATCTATATTTGAATTGCAATTAGCAAGCTCGGTAGATGCTACAAGAGGGGATTTAAAATACGGATTCCCTAGTACAAGGTCAGATTTAGGCAATAATCCATTTAACTGATAAATAAAACACCGTTAAGTCTAATGAAGTGAATATACAAATTTCGCTTTTAATGGATTGTATAAATTAGACTTAAATTTTTACCAAAGGGTACTTTGAGGTTTAAAAAAATACTTACCTGATCGCAGTTAAACTTAGGTCTCAGTTGAACTCAGGTAAGTACCTACAAAAATCAGTTTAAAGTTTAAAAAAGTGTTCTTGATAGACTTTAAGTTCAGCGATAGATTCACGAATGTCGTCTAAGGCTAAGTGTGCGCCGGTTTTTTCTACTTTAGCTAATACTTCAGGCTTCCAGCGACGAGCCAACTCTTTCACTGTACTAACGTCTAGATTTCTATAATGAAAGTAATCTTCGAAGTCTGGCATATATTTATTAATGAAACGTCGATCTTGCCCAATGCTGTTGCCACACATTGGGGACTTACCTTTAGGTACATATTGCTCAACAAAGCTAATCGTTTCGGCGGTGGCTGTCGCCAAGTCAACACTACTTTCTCGACAGCGTTTTGTTAACCCTGATTGGCCATGGTGTTCGATACACCATTGACTCATATTGTCTAAAACATCGTCACTTTGATGAATAGCAAATACTGGGCCTTCCGCTAATATGTTCAGCTGACTGTCAGTCACTATCGTCGCTATCTCTAAGATAACATCGTCTTTTGGCTCTAATCCTGTCATCTCCAGATCTAACCAGATCAAATTATTGTCGTTAAGACTCATGGGCTTCTCTATGTGCAATGGCTTAAAAAGATAAGCATTAGGTGAATGATTAATAACTAAGTATAATACGTGACAATTAACTCTGATGAAAAGCCATAGTTGCAACTTGGCTAAATTTACGAAAATTATAACGTGGCTAAAAAGAAAAAGCTGACTAAAGGTCAATCGAGACGCATTAAAGCGAATCAAGATAAAAAACTCAGTGCTGATGTTGATCTGCAATGGCAAGATGACGAATTGGGTGAGGCTCGCACTGGCATCGTGATTAGTCGATTTGGTCAACATGCGGATATTGAAGATGATCAGGGTGACATTAGTCGCTGCAATATTCGCCGCTCTATTTCCTCTCTGGTTTGTGGCGATCGGGTGTTATGGCGTCAAGGTAAAGAAACTGAACACAGTATTTCAGGTATTATCGAGGCAGTTCATGAACGAGACTCAGAGCTGAGTCGTCCTGACGTTTATGACGGGCTTAAACCTATTGCCGCCAATATCACACAAATTATTATTGTTTCTTCAGTACTTCCGGCATTTAACTCAGATATTATTGATCGCTACATTATTGCTTGTGAGCAAATTGGTATAACCCCTAGAATACTGCTAAACAAAGTTGATTTACTCAATGATGAACTTGAACAGGTTATCGAAGAGCAACTTAACATCTACCGCGACATTGGCTACGAAGTATTATTTGCCAGTAGCGAAAGTGAACAAGGTATTGAAGAATTAAGAGCTCAACTCAAAGACCATGTCAGTATTTTCGTTGGTCAGTCTGGGGTTGGGAAGTCAACCTTGGTTAATTCATTGATGCCCGAGTTAGGTTTGTTAACCAAATCAGTATCGGAAAATTCAGGGTTAGGGCAGCACACTACGACAGTGGCGCGTTTATATCATTTTAAAGATGGCGGAGACTTAATTGACTCGCCCGGGATTCGTGAATTTGGCCTGTGGCATTTATCGCCCGAACAGGTTGCTAGTGGCTTTATTGAATTTGCTGATTATCTCGGTACTTGCAAGTTTAGGGATTGTAAACACAAAAACGACCCAGGCTGTGCGTTAAAAGCAGCATGCGAACAAGGACATATTCATCCAGAGCGACTGGCAAGTTTTCAGCGCATAGTCGATAGTTTAGATACTAATACATTAACTTCTCGATTTAGAGATTAACCCCATAAATATCAAATTTTAAGTTAGTTAAGGAAAAAAAGTGTTACTTGATAAGATTAAAATTGCTCTGCAATACATAATGCCTAAGCACGCGCTTTCTCGTTTAGTTGGTAAATTTGCTGCTGCGCAAGCGGGTTGGTTTACAACGTCTGCAATCTCTTGGTTTATCAAGGCTTATGACATTAATATGGACGAAGCCAAGTTAAAAAAAGCGTCGGACTTTAAAACTTTTAATGACTTTTTCACGCGTGAATTAGCAGAGGGTGCTCGTACGATTAACGATAATCCAGCAACCTTATGTTATCCCGTTGATGGCAAAATTAGCCAACAAGGTGATATCGAAGCAGGCAAACTGATTCAAGCTAAAGGCTTTGATTATAGTTTAACGACACTCCTAGGCGGAGATGAAAAAACAGCATTACCGTTCCAAGATGGAAAGTTTTCTTGTATTTACTTAGCACCGAAAGACTACCACCGTATTCATATGCCGATGGCAGGTACGCTCCGAGAGATGATCTATGTGCCGGGTGATTTATTTTCAGTCAACCCACTGACCGCCAATAACGTACCGAACTTGTTTGCTCGCAATGAACGCGTAGTCACCATTTTTGATACTGAACACGGCCCGATGGCGATGGTTTTAGTTGGTGCGACGATTGTCGCCAGTATCGAAACCGTATGGGCAGGAACGATTACACCGCCAGCGGGTAAAGATGTTTTCCGCTGGCATTATCCTGCAGAAGGAATCGATTCTATTACCTTGAATAAAGGTGATGAAATGGGGCGCTTTAAATTAGGCTCTACCGTGGTTACCACCTTTGCGCCTAATATGGTTGAGTTCAATCAAACGGCAGGTCCTGATACGGTCACGCGTTTAGGTAAACATTATGCCGATATTGTTAGCCAAAATGGCTAGTGATTGCTGATGCTAGTGATAGCGCATCGAGGAGCGAGCGGTGAGTATCCAGAAAATACCCTGCTTGCTTTTGAAAAAGCCATCGAGCAACAAGCCGATGGCATCGAACTTGATGTGCAACGTCATCCCGATGGCACATTATTCCTACTGCACGACCGTTTTTTTGATAAATACAGCTCGGGCTCGGGGCATTTCTCAACACTGACTTCCGCACAAATAGCTGAACTTAGGATTATGCCTAATCAAGCAATAGCAACGCTAAAGCAAGCGCTGGCTTGTATCAAAGGAAGGTGCTTGGTTAATATTGAATTAAAATGCGCTAGCAGTGATGACCAAGAGGTTAGAGATTTACTTGAGCAGGTAAATGTAGAAATTGAGTGTGCTATTGACCAATATGGCTTTAACTCAAGTCAGTTTGTTATTTCGTCGTTTAATCATTATTTACTGCATGCTGCGGCTTTGATATTGCCTAATATAAAAACCGCAGCGCTAATTGCCTGTGCTCCTTTATCAATTACAGCCCTTGTTGATGGTTTGAATCCTTTATCGGTCAATCCTTCGGTTGAGTGTTTAAATGATAACTTAGTTAATCAGTGTCGAGCGGCTAATATAGAAGTCTGGGTATATACGGTCGATCAAGCTTATGATATTGCGAAATGCCAATCTTTAGGGGTGGATGCTATATTTACCAATTTTCCAGCTCGAACTCGTCAAATAATAAGAAAAAATTAAACAACTCCTTGTTGCTTAGTTCATTTTATTTTGTGAGAATCAAAGAAAAACTAACAAAATGTTTGCTCATTTTTCAAACAGAGTATACGATTAAATTCGTAGATTAGCATTTTGTTCAATTATAAGTGCACCCATTATCTGACCGATTTCCATTAAAAAATCACGTCATTTATAGAGTAATAATATGAAGGAAGTATTAAATGGCTAGAGATAAATCAAGCATTAAGCCAACAGAAGCAGAATTGACGTTGCTTAATATATTATGGCAAATAGGTCCTGCGACGGTTAGGCAAATCCATGAGACGGTGAGCGAGACCCAAAAAACCGGTTATACTACAGTATTGAAAATCCTACAGATCATGCATGAAAAATCATTAGTGATCCGTGATGAGAGTAACCGTGCTCATGTCTATGCTCCTGCGAATAGCGAGATGCAGACCCAGTCGTCATTAATAAAAGACCTGATCAGTAAAGCTTTTGGTGGTTCAACCTCTAAATTAGTGATGAGAGCTCTTGATGAAACGACAAGTAAAAAAGAAATTGATGATATTCGTCAACTTTTAAATAGCCTAGAAGAGTAAAAGGTTTTAAGTAACACATGTTGGAAAACTTAGTAAGTCATCCTATATTGAGCACACTTGCATTGACGCTGATCCATTTTTTATGGCAAGGCGTTTTAATTGCTGGTGCGCTGAAAGTGATGTTGTTACTGATATCTAAACAAAGTTCTTTAGCACGCTATAGTGTTTCGTGTTTGGCAATGGTGTTAAGTCTTCTTGTTCCCATCGCCACTTTTTTTTGGTTCTACCAACTTTATTCCCCAGACAATAATGTACTAGGTTTAAGTCAAACATTGATAGCGAGCACACAGGTAACTGATGGTGTGCAGCAAGGGGTAAATTTAACCTGGTATAGTACGGTTAAAAATTACCTACCCTTTGTGTCAATGGCTTGGATGCTATGTGTCTTGATTTTGACCTTGAAATTAATTGTTGAGTTATTTGTCGTTAATCGACTCCCTCATTCTCGAACCGTACCAGTATCTGAAGAACTTCAAAAGCAATTCTATCAACTTGTTGAGCGACTTAATTTAAAGAAAACACCTCAGCTAGTTATTTCTCTTAAAGTTCAAGTCCCTATGGCTATAGGTTGGTTAAAGCCTGTAGTGTTAATGCCTGCGAGTATGTTGACAGGCTTGACGTCCGCTCAACTAGAAATGCTATTGATGCACGAATTAGCTCATATTCGGCGTCATGACTACCTAGTTAACTTACTACAAACCCTTGTTGAAATTATGCTGTTTTTTCATCCCGCAGTTACATGGATTTCAAAACAAATACGTCAAGAACGGGAATACTGTAGTGATGATGTTGCTGTCGCCCATTGTGGCAATGCTGTTGCCTACGCTCATACTTTGGCTGATACTGCTTCACTATGTAAAAAGCACCGTCATGAAACCATACCAGCTATGGCGATGTTGGCTTCCGGTGGTGACTTGAAAGAACGTGTGATTCGTCTCGTTGACCATCAATGCACAGCGAGTAACGATGCGGGTAAATGGTTAGCTGGCTCACTTTTAGGTTTTTCGTTGTTATTGATAATGAGCAAACAGTTTTTAACCATACCGCAAATGAACCTCACTGTAGGTGAAATGAACTTATTTAATTTGTATGCTAAATCGACAAGGCAACACCAGCATACTGACAGTTTGACCAAAGGTGATAGCTTAATCAAAACGACTATTGCTCAACAGTTAATGGACAATCAAAATGTTACAGAACACATTGTTGAACAACCTGTTTCTAGCTACTTCATGCAACCGCAAGTCAATGTTCATGCACCGAAGTTAGTACAGATAGACAATAAAAATAATTACGGGGTAAATTCTAATGCGGATTACCTCAGCGATTCGACCGTAAAGCGTATTGATGACTTAAGCAGCCAAGTAAAAAATGCACCGCTTACTCAGTTAGTTAAAGATACATCACAAAAAGACGTTTTAAATGAGGCTGTTGTCATTTATCAGCATTATGATATGCAAGAACAGGATTTGCCTGATGCGACAGAAGAGCTCAATGTTTTAGCCAATAAAACGTCATCGATAAATCAAAACCCTTATGCTAACCAGATTGCTGAGCTTGGCCAGGACATTGATACACCGAAGATAAATAATAATAGCTCACTTGCTGAACTTGACGCACCGAAGCAGTTTCTAACGCGAGAGGTAAGCTATTCACAATTACCAACGGCGGCTTTAAAAATGCCGTCAGCAAGATATAGTAATCAAGGTTATGCAAACCAGTCTTCGGAACTAGATGTACCTATTGAATATGATGCAGAGTTAATTAGTACTTCAGATCCTCGGTATCCATCTATTGCGAAAAGAAAAGGGATTGAGTTAGATGTAAAGGTCCAATTCTCTATTGGTAAAGACGGTAAAATTTATAATATAGAATTTGAAGACCAAAATAAGGTTAGCTATTTTAAAAATGCCATTATTTCGGCTATGAATAAATGGCGCTTTCTACCCGCCCAACTTAATGGTCAGCCGGTAGAAAGCCAGATGTCGAAGATATTTTCTTTTAACTTAAGCTAGAGACTGCTTAGGTTCCATTTTATTGTCCTTTACGTTTACCTCGTTTTTTGGTTTTTAACTCTGCCCATTGCTCTTGTTGTGCTGGCGTTAAGACATGATAGATTGCATGTTTTGTTTGTGCTTTGACTAGGGCTATTTGAGCAAACGTATCTTGATATTGAGCATAAGTAGCACTAAACGCTTTGTCATCAAATATTGGATTATCATATAGTACTTTTACACTGTCCTTAAATTGCTGACCTTGTTCTTTTAGTGTCAAAATTTGTGCATGACTTTGCACTTTAATTGACTGGATTTTAGCAATTTGGTCTTCACTCAGTCCTAATCGCTTGGTCATCATTTTTAATTGCTTTTTACCCATTCGTTTGTCGTTCATTTCCATTGATTGTGGGCCGTCTAGAGTGTTGGAATACGTAAAAGCTTGGCTAGCCAATGGAGTACATAGCGCGATGACTAATATGCTAGCGAAGGCTAATGGGTTAGTTTTTAAAATCTTCATCATAATCTTCCTCTCAATAAAATAAATAACCTGAACTCGGTATAATCAATATTTGCATAGCAGTGATAATTGCTTATTTCGTGTCTAGATTAGCTAGCCAAGCGATAACGATCTGGCTTGGAGAAACTGAATTAAGTATAAGTTAGTCAATGAAAAGAAACGCAAAGGCTATGTAAAAGTTATGTAAAGGGTTAACTACTGATTGCTGTATCCTTTATATTAGGGTCTGTTGATCTTTCGAGATGACTTTTATCGCGAACAAAATTTAACCGCGAAAGATCAACAGACCCTAGATCTCCAAGCTATTGAATTCTGAATTTTCAAATAGTTTGGGTAAATAGCGATAGATAATTTTCTGGAGGCCAATTTTTGAGTTCGAAACACATATTGCTAATAGATGATGACCAGGAACTTGCCCAGTTATTGTCGGACTATTTAACAAATGAAGGCTTTGTTTTGACTTGTTGCCATGACGGTGTAACAGGCCTTGCAAGGGCTTACGACGATGCAATTGATTTGATTTTACTTGATGTCATGATGCCAGGTCTTAATGGTTTTGATGTCCTAAAAGCGTTAGGCGGTTCTCATAAAACACCAATTTTAATGCTTACGGCTAAGGGCGATAATGCTGATCGGATCTTAGGTTTAGAGCTAGGCGCAGATGATTACTTAGCTAAGCCGTTCCATCATCGTGAACTATTGGCCAGAATTAATGCAATTTTAAGGCGTATTGATATCGTCAAAAATAGACGAACAACAGAGCAACAGCTTTCGATTAACGGTGTCACCCTCGATCATTCGAAAAGAGAAGTGCACTGTCATAATGAGCCAATCGAATTGACAGGTACGGAGTACCAAATCTTAAGTTGTTTGATGGAACAACACGGTAAAATAGTAAGTAAGGAAACATTATCGGAACAGGTGCTTGGCCGTAAATTAAGTCCATTTGACCGGAGTATTGATATGCATGTCAGTAATATAAGACGCAAACTTTCGACTGATATGGATCCTGATAAAATTAAAACTATTCGTGGTTCAGGTTATTTATTTTTGACTGGAGATATCCATTGATTAAACGTTTGTTGCCTCTTTTATCATCGATCAAAATCAAACTATTTTTGTGGTTTTGGTTAGTTGTTATTTGTTCAATTGCGGCAACACGCTTAGTTTCAGTGCAACTTAGCGACAAAATGATCCAGTTACCTAGTCACGAATCAGACATTAGGCAACTGAACGGCTTATCATCGAAGATAGCTCGGAATAAGCCCAATGATTTGATGACGATTGTTGCTCGCTTTAGTCGACAACAGCAACGTCGTACCCCCCCTTATGAGCTTTGGATTAAAAACTTAGAGACACATCAATTAACAAATACGCGGCTCGATCAAAATAAAGAAATAGCGCAATTTATTAGCGGTAATTCAATTTCTGAACAAGCAACTTGGCAATTTCAAAAATTCCGCATTACAGGGCCAATTGCGGTAACTGTAGGCGAAGATAAGCTGCAACTCTTTGTCTCTCGCCCAACGAAAAACCCTCGGCATCTATCAATGGCGTTTATGCGTCTGCCTATGTGGGCTCGAATTTCTATTCCGCTGGTCGTGAGTTTTTTACTTTGTTGGTGGCTAGCTCGAACGTTAAGCCGTCCTATTTCAAATATTGCCGAGGTTGCGACACAGTTTGGTGAAGGCAATTTATCAGTACGAGTTGCCAATGAAGCACAACGCGCAGACGAACTAGGTCATTTGGCACGCAGCTTTAATGCTATGGCCGTTAAACTAGAACAAAGCATGAGCAGCCAGCAACGATTACTTGGCGACGTTTCACACGAGCTGCGATCTCCTTTAACAAGGTTGCAAATGGCTTTAGGTTTAGTCCAAACAAATATAGACAAACCTGAAGCTCAGCAAGGGTACTTAGCCCGTTGTGAGCTCGAAGTGAGCCGTTTAGATGAGATGATTGGTAATGTACTGGCATTATCACGGCTAGAAAATACATTGCAGCAGACTCAATTTGAACAATGCGACTTAGCTAATATGTTTGAGATGCTAATTGAGGATGCAAAGTTTTTCACTCAAGATAAGTCGGTCACTATTAATTATGATTCAACACAGTCCGTGATCGTTATTGTCGACAGTCAACTTATAGCAAGTGCGTTTGGTAATATTCTCAACAACGCAGTTAAGTATACGCCTGAAAACTCTGTCGTAGATATCAAGGTTGAGCATAGCAATAAAAAAGTGACCGTTGTCATTTCAGACAATGGTGTGGGTGTTCCACAGGATGCATTACCCCATCTATTTGAACCTTTCTATCGCGTAGCAGAGGCGAGAGATAGGCGCTCGGGTGGTACAGGTTTAGGGCTTGCTATCGCTAAACAAGCGATAGAGTTACATGGTGGGAATATTAGTGCAAAAAATAAAGATGACGGAGGCCTTCAAGTTACCGTAGAATTACCGCAACAATAAAAAGCCATATAGGGAATTATTGGTATGAGTAATATAACTTTGCCTACAATAATCTTAATTTTGGGATCTGGAATATTTTGGGGTAGTGCGATGTCGCATGGACAATCATTAACTGTTGACAGTGAATTAATGGCAGCACAAAAAGTGCAAATAGCTGAGCACTGGCAGAACGGCGAATTCTCATCCTTCACTGGCAAAGACAATGTTCGTATCAATTATGCAAGTTTCACCAATGACTCTCACCGAAAAAGTATTATTCTCGTACCGGGGCGCACTGAGGGTTACCTAAAATATAAAGAGCTAAACTTTGAGCTTTTTAATCAAGGCTATGACATACATATTATCGATCATCGGGGCCAAGGTATTTCTGGTCGTATGACCCAAGAACCACATAAAGGTTATGTTAAGCATTTTGATGATTACACCGAAGATTTACAGCAGTTCGTGACAATAGTGTCGCAAAAGCCCAATCAGAAAAAGTATTTATTAGCACACTCAATGGGCGGAGCAATAGCAGCTCGCTACCTTCAACGCTACCAAGATCATAATATTTCAGCAGCGATGCTCGCTTCACCAATGATAGCGGTCAATAGTGGTGGCATTCCGTTATGGTTGGCTCAGGGGTTAATTAACTCAGGAGATGCCTTAAATAATCTAGTTTCAGATGAGCCTTGGTACTTTTTAGGGCAAGGGAATTACGCTGCTACTGCATTTGAGCAGAACCAACTAACACACTCTCAAATTCGTTATCAGATATTTTCCGAATTGTATCAGCAAACGCCAGAACTACAATTAGGTGGTGTGACTTTTCATTGGTTGAGGCAAGCGATTAAAGCGAATCATGATATTTTTGCTGATATAGATAAGTTAACTACTCCAACTATGGTACTGCAAGCGGGAGCTGATACGGTAGTTGATAATTCAGCCCAAGACAGTTTTTGTCAGGCGTTGCACCAAACTTATAGTTATTCGTGTTCTAACGGTAAACCTATACGAATAGAAGGCGCATATCATGAGTTGTTTTTTGAGCTTGACCAATACCGAACGCCAGCTATTGAGCATGTACTAGAGTGGTTTGACTCACATTAATTGCTCTTTGTTGGCAGCGTTATTGATTTTTATTGGATTGGGTGGTCGGACGTTTTACCACGGAAATCGGGTCATGATGAATAAGTACTTCACATGGCTGAAAATATTCTAAAATTTTCAATTCAATCACCTCTCCGATTGAGTGAGCTTCTAGCAAACTGAGCGAGTCATCTAGCTCTAAATGTAACTGAATGAAGGTTGTTGGCCCAGATTTTCTCGTTTTTAAATTATGCATGCCTAACGCTTGGGGATGAGAAAAAACGAACTCTTTGATCTTATCTTGATCTTTCTGATCCAGTTCTTTGTCCATTAACTGGGTTAAACTCTTATTTACGATACCAATAGCGCTAATCAGTAAATAAGCGCCGATTACAATGGTGAAAATTCCATCGGCTGCGGGCCAATATTCACTACTAAGTAATAAAGCAGCTAAAACAGCAATATTCAATAGTAAATCTGACTTGTAGTGCAGCATGTCTGCACTTATTGCAAGCGAGCCTGTTTTTTTGACAACAAATTGCTGGAAGACAACCAATAAGATCGTGGCGGCAATAGTGGTAATTGTGACCCCAATGGCTAAGTTAGAATTTACTAATAACACTGGATTTATAACTCGGTCGATGCCATTAAGAATCAGTAAAATAGCTGACCCTGTTATAAACGCAGCTTGAAATAGACTCCCTAAACTTTCCGCTTTACCGTGTCCAAATCGATGATGATGATCCGGTGGCGATAGAGCAACTCTTAAAATTAAAAGGTTGACGAGAGAAGCAAACAAATCAAGCAATGAGTCTGTAGCAGTAGCCAACATGACACTCGCTTCAGAGTCAAACCAGGCAAATAGCTTTAATACAAGTAACAACAAGGCTACGGATACTGAAATTCGTGCGGCCCATTTTACCCAAAAGCCATAAGAATCTTGTGTTAAGCTCATATTTCTCCAATAGTATTTTCGATGCCAACGACCAATTTAACGCTGAGACGCAGAAAAGTTATCACATTGATAGTGACATCAACACGTAACTAAAGCTAATTCATTGAAATTTATTATATTGTTAGTTTAATGCAAATATTGATTATTCCGAGTTCAGGTTAACATAACGTTAATTTTTCGCGAATTAGTTTTCTCGGATTAAGGTTTACAGAGTATAATTCAAAAAAATTTTAAAGTGATTCGTTTTATGTTGGACATTGTATTATTTCAGCCGGAAATTCCCCCTAATACGGGTAACATCATCAGGTTATGTGCCAATACCGGTTTTAGATTGCACTTAATTGAGCCTCTTGGTTTTTCTATTGAAGATAAACGATTAAGAAGGGCGGGATTAGATTATCACGAATTTGCCAACCTGAAACGGCACAAGAACTTTTCAGAATTCAAAGCAACAGAACAACCTAAACGGATTTTAGCGGTGACAACTAAGTCGACAAATTTTTATCAGGATGTCGAGTTTGAAGTGGGTGATTACTTACTTTTTGGTTCAGAAACTAAAGGATTACCAGAAGAGGTACGAGTACAAATACCTGATCAGGACAAAATAAGAATACCTATGGTTCAAGACAGCCGAAGCATGAATTTATCAAATTCAGCTGCGGTGATAATTTTTGAAGCGTGGCGACAATTTGGATTTGAAAATGGTGTCTAACACCATTTCACTATTCAGACTTTCTATCTCTTGCGAGTAAGTCATAGGCGGCTAATTTAGCTTCTTTACCGCAGTAAAGCACTTGATAAACTTGCTCAACAATCGGCATTTCAACGTTCAAGCGCTCCGCCAGCATATGGACTTCTTTGGTGTTGCGGTATCCTTCAACGACCTGACCGATATCGGTCATCGCCTGCTCTACCGAAGTACCTTGTCCTAATGCTAACCCAAAGCGACGATTGCGAGATTGGTTATCAGTACAAGTCAGTACTAAATCGCCTAAACCTGCCATTCCCATGAAGGTTGCCGGGTCAGCATGTAATGCGACACCCAAGCGAGTCATTTCTGCAAGTCCACGGGTTATTAGTGCAGTTCTTGCATTCGCGCCAAAACCTATACCATCGGCTATGCCAGCACCAATCGCAATAACGTTTTTGACTGCACCACCAAGCTGAATACCAATAAAATCTTCATTTTGATAGACCCGAAATGATTTGCCACAATGCAGCAGTTCGGATAAGTCTTTGGCAAACAGATCATCCGTAGACGACATTGAGATTGCTGTCGGAAGTCCAGCCGCCATTTCCTTTGCAAATGTAGGGCCTGACAATACTGCTAGCGATACGTTATCGCCAAGTATTTTCCTTGCCACTTCTTGCAGCAGTTGACCGGAAGTCGGATCTAAGCCCTTGGTCGCCCAAGCTACTTTTGAATGTTCCGTTAAGTGAGGCTTAATTTGTACCAACATATCACCAAAAACGTGACTGGGCACGACGACTAAAATTATGTCACTGGCATTGATTGCTGTCGCTAAGTCTGATTCAAGCACTAAGCTTTCAGGAAAGTGGCTGCCAGGCAAATATTTTTCATTTGCTCGAGTTTGCGTCATCTCAGCAACATGTTCAGGGTTTCTTCCCCACAACACTGTCTGATGGCCGTTTCGAGCAAAACATATAGCAAGGGCTGAGCCATAAGACCCAGCCCCTATTACAGTTATTTTGGCGCTAAGAGGCGACATGAAACTATTAGTGAGTTTCTGTGTTAGCTGTTTGAGATTCTTCTTGCGCCTTACGTTGTTCAACGTAACTTGCAAATAGAGCGTCAAAGTTTACCGGCGCTAAGTTTAATTGTGGGAAAGAGCCACGATTAACTAAGTTTGAAATAGTTTCTCGAGCATATGGGAACAATGTTGTAGGACAGTATGCGCCAATCATTGCGCCAATTTGTTCTTTTGGCAAATTACCAATAGTGAAAATACCTGCTTGTTGAACTTCAGCCAAGAACGCTGTTTGTCCTTCTACAGTTGCTGTGACGGTCACTGCAAGAATAACTTCAAAGGTGTTCTCTGCAATGGTATTTGAGCGAGTATCAATGTCTAGCTTAACTTCTGGTTGCCATTCTTTTTGAAAAATCGCTGGCGAGTTAGGTGTTTCAAAAGAAATGTCTTTTGTATAAATACGTTGAATCGCAAATTGTGGACCAGTAGCGTTTTCAGCGCCGTTTTGAATTTCATCAGCCATGTGATCTTTCCTATAAAATTTTTAATCTGTAGTTTGAACTACAGCTTTAATAATGAATTAAGTTTATTTTGTGCTTCTAAGGCAAATAAGTCGTCACAACCACCAACATGAGTATCGTCAATAAATATTTGAGGTACAGTGAAACCACCTTGTGCACGCTCAATCATTGCTTCTCTTAAGTCAGGGTTACGATCAATTTTTATTTCTTTGAATTCGACTTGTTTATGTTTCAGCAACGCTATAGCTCGCATGCAATATGGACAAGATACCTTTGTATAAATTTCTACATTTGCTGTCACAAGAACCTCGTTACTTTTTCGTTACTTTTTCGTTACTTTTTCGCTACTGGCAAGCCAGCGCCTACCCATGCATTCATGCCGCCTTTAAGTAAATTACTGTTAGTAAAACCAGCTTTTAATAGCTGATTAGCAACTTTAGTTGCTGTCATACCTGCTGCACATACCACAATGATGGGTTTATCTTTGTACTTTTCAAGGCTTGAAAAATCATTTTTATTCGCTTTTTCCGCAGAAAGGTTAATTGAATCCAAGATGTGACTTGCTTTGAATTCTTTACTTGCGCGAATATCAACAACTACGCCTTCTTGTCGATTGACCAAAAAAGTCATTTCTTGCGGACTTAATTGTTTGACGGGAGACATTTTTATTAAAATACTGACAACAACAAGACCTACCAAAATACCAACCCAAGCTAAGGCAAGCAGCGGATGGTTACCAGCTAATACCATCAATTGTTCCATAAAAATTTACCGTTCTCTAAAATTGTGGATAAAACGCGCCCAGTATACAGATTAAAACTATAAACCCAAACCGATTAATCTAAAAAATAGCCATCGAGTTAGTGATAAAATTACCTATATATGTAAAATGTTCTCAGCTTTTATTCAATAATTAACAGGATACGCAAATGCCGAACAAGAAGTCGATGGTGCTCATCATTTTAGATGGGTGGGGATATAGTGAAAAAGAAGGGTCTAATGCTATTTTTCATGCTAACACGCCGACACTCGACAAACTGAAGGCCGAATATCCAAACATGCTTATTGATACGTCAGGAATGGCGGTGGGTTTACCCGAAGGGCAAATGGGTAATTCCGAAGTAGGGCATGTCAATTTAGGGGCTGGGCGAGTGGTGTATCAAGACTTTACTCGTATCACCAAAGCGATAGCAGATGGCGAGTTTCAAAGTAATCCAGCACTCACTAAAGCTGTTGATGGTGCAGTAGCCAATGATAAAGCCGTGCATGTGTTTGGCTTAATGTCTCCAGGTGGCGTACATAGCCATGAAGAACATATTTTCGCTATGCTCGATTTGGCTAAAGCGCGTGGTGCAAGCAAAATATATCTTCATGCCTTTTTGGATGGCAGAGATACACCGCCAAGAAGTGCAAAAGCGTCTCTTGAAAAAGCAGAAGAAAAATTCAAAGAATTAGGTTGTGGACAAGTAGCGTCTATCATTGGTCGTTATTATGCGATGGACAGAGATCAACGTTGGGATCGGGTTGAATTAGCATATAATTTGATGGTTGACGGTGAATCCCAATATCAGTATCCATCAGCCGTAACCGCATTAGACGAGGCTTACAATCGAGATGAGAATGACGAATTTGTCAGTGCTAGTGCGATCTTAAATGCCGAAGGTCAGTCAATAAAAGTAAACGACGGTGATGCCCTTATCTTTATGAATTTCCGTGCAGATCGAGCTCGTCAATTTACTCGCTGTTTCACAGAGTCTGACTTCAATGGCTTTACTCGAAAATCAACGCCTAAATTATCAAGCTTTGTTATGCTAACTGAATATGCCGCTGACATTGAGGCTCCCGCAGCTTATCCACCTGAGGCATTAATTAATGTGCTAGGTGAATGGTTAGAAAAACAAAACAAAACTCAACTGCGTATCTCTGAAACAGAAAAATATGCACATGTTACCTTCTTCTTTAGTGGTGGACGAGAAAACGAGTTCGATGGCGAACAGCGGATTTTAGTCCCATCTCCGCAAGTCGCGACTTATGATTTGCAACCAGAAATGAATTCAAGCTTGTTAACTGACAAGTTAGTTGCTGCCATCGAAAGTGGCGATTACGATTTTATTGTTTGTAATTACCCTAATGGTGATATGGTAGGCCACACTGGGAAGTTTGATGCGGCGGTTAAGGCCTGTGAAGCGGTCGACCAATCAATTGCTCGTGTTGTAAAGGCTTTAGAGCAAACAGGTGGAGAGTGCTTGATTACTGCTGATCATGGAAATGCTGAACAAATGGCAGATCCCGTATCAGGACAAGCACATACGGCACATACCTGTGAGCCAGTGCCATTAATTTACGTTGGCCGTAGCGCTACCCCTGCAACATCAGGTACATTAAGCGATATCGCGCCAACCTTATTAAGTTTAATGGCTATTGAACAGCCATCAGAAATGACCGGCTCTGTATTAATGAAATTAAACTAAATAAATCAAAGAAAAATAATAATAAATGAAGTTTTCTCGTCAATTTATGCTCTTAAGCACATTAAGCTGGTTCAGCTTAATGTGCTTCTCTTCGCCGTTATTTGCGCAAGAACAAAGTAAGCAGCTCGACAGCGTTAAAAAACAAATTGCTGAACGAAAATCGGTTATTTTACAGGTTAGCAAGAAAAGACAAGCATTAGATAAACAACTCAAACGTGATGACTTCGCTATTGCTAAAGTCGCTAAAGCGATTAACACCACAAACAAAGTGCTTTTGCTTACTGAAAAGAAGCTCGCCAAGCTAGCTAAGCAACAAAAAATTCTCGACCTTGCGATGCAAAAGCAAGAGAAGGTTTTAGCGATTCAGTTGAAAACCGCCTATACGTCTGGCGAACATGACTATGTGAAAATGCTTCTTAATCAAGAAGACACTGCTAATGTTCAGAAAAATATCACCTATTATCAATACTTAAACAATGCGCGCATGGTCGAAATTAAAAAATTCCAAGGCACGTTAGCTAAGTTGGAAGAGATTGCTTCTGCTCATCAACAACAAGTCAGTAAACTTAAATCCCTGCAAGCTGAACAAAAAGACCAAAAGGTCGCTCTAGAAAAGAATAAAGACAAGCGCAAAAAAACACTGCAAGCCCTTCGCAAAGAGTTGTTAACGAGTCAACAACAGTTAGCCAAGCTAGAGCAAGAGGAAGCCAACCTTAAACAAGCTTTGCAAAAACTAGCGACACTGAGCAAAAAAGAAATTAACTTAAATGGCCTGGCAAAATTAAAGCGCCAACTTGTTTGGCCTGTTAAAGGCAAGATTCGCCATAGCTTTGGCTCTAGAAAACAGGGGTATTTGAGATGGAAAGGTGTGTTGCTGTCATCTGCTGTTGGTACGCAGGTTAAGAGCATCCATGATGGCACTATACTGTTCGCTGATTGGTTAAAAGGCTATGGCTTAGTGACAGTGGTTGACCATGGAAAAGGATATATGAGCCTATATGGGCATAATCAAACGTTACTTAAAAATGTGGGTGATAAAGTAGAATCTGGAGAGCCTATCGCCTTAGTTGGGCAGAGTGGTGGACAAAGCCAATCCGGTCTGTATTTTGAAATCCGTTACCGTGGCAAGGCTGTTAACCCAAAGGCTTGGTTTAAATAAGACATCGATTTATCCATTCAGAGCTGTTAGCCTAGACTGATAATAATCAACAAAAACATTTGAACATCGTGCAAAAGATTCTGATTTTTTTACTGCTTCCCTTTACTTTTTCTTGCGCGGCGCAACCTGCTAAAATTGCCATTGTCATAGACGACATTGGTTATCGGTTAACCGACCAACAAGCGTTGACTTTACCGGGAGATATTACTTTTTCTTTTTTACCTCATACGCCTCATGGCAAAACATTAGCAGAGCGGGCTTATAGTCAACACAAAGAAGTGCTGATTCATGTGCCAATGGAATCTGGTATTGGTAAAAAACTAGGGCCAGGTGCCCTAACTAGTGATATGGATGAAGCGGCGATAAGAACATCTTTGGAAAAGTCGTTTCAAGAAATCCCTTTTGCTATTGGTATCAACAATCATATGGGCAGCTATTTGACGACTCAGTATCAGCCAATGGCATGGACGATGAAATATCTGAAAGATAATGAGTTATTATTTTTAGATAGTGTGACAAGCCCTAATTCAAAAGGCAGCAAGGTGGCAAGGCAGTTTGGCGTTCCTGTGATGAGTCGCCATGTGTTTTTGGATAACCAACTTGACGTGGATTACATCACGGGTCAATTCAATCAATTAATTGATAAAGCGAAAAACAATGAGGTTGCTATTGGTATTGCTCACCCGCACCCCGAAACAATTTCAATATTGACTGCCTTAATCCCGACACTACAACAACAGAACATAGAGCTAGTTAAACTCTCTTCATTATATAAAAATAGAGCTAAAAGCATACCGCTAATTGTAGCAGAATAGCGCTATACCTAATCATTGATGGAATTGTGTTACTTCAACGCAATGTTATGCTTTTTTAGCAGCTCTCTTACGTGCTTCACCGGAATAGCGTAAGTAATGCCACTCGGGTTTGAAATAACCCCTTCCTTTGTGTCTTGTACAAAAACTTTATTAATAACTCCGATCACTTTGCCCGAGCCTACGTCATACATAGCACTGCCGCTGTTACCTGGGTATGCGGTCGCATCAAGCTGATACACCATGTAGGGATTGCGCATGCGCTTAAGCATGGATAGCGACATTTGACGACTATCTGAAACTGGAATGACAACGGGAGTAACGCTGGCAATGATACCTCGGTGAGTTACTGGATAAAGTCCCAAAACAGAACCAATTGGAAAGCCGGTAAAGCCAATCAAACTGCCCTCAGAGACATAGTCATCACTAGCAAGTTCGAGTGTAGTTAGCTGAGGACCTTCGATCTTTAACACCGCTAGATCATGGTAGTCAGATGAGCCGATTAATTGAGCTTTGCGTACTTTTGCTGTTTTACCTACCCCGACGAAAACGACCAACTCTTGCTGGCTATTTACATCAAGTTCTTTTGAAATTACATGATGGTTAGTTATCACATATTGACCATTAGCAACCGCAAAACCGGAACCGTGTAACGTGTTTCTTGTTTGTCCTAGCGGTGTGTATATGCCAATACCAACTACAGCGGGTTTAACTTTTTTGACCACACCAACTAAGTCATGTGCGTTGCTCGACATGACGAGTAAGAGGTAAATAAATAATCCATAAATAATTTTTTTTAGCATATTCAAACCCTTCCCTTCGTTGTTCTATGTAATATTTGATATAAATATTCGGCAATTTTTCCAGAATGACACATAATCATTAAGTGCACGAGGAAAATATATGACATCTAAAATTGTTCCAATTATGGCTGGTGGCGGTACTCGATTACCTGCTCATATCGGTATATTAAACGCTCTTGAACAGCTACAAGTTGGGTTTGACCACATTGTTGGTGTATCTGGCGGCAGCATAGTATCCAGTATGTACGCTTCAGGGTTACCCATCGACAAAATCAAACAAATAGCGTTTGAAACTGATTATAACCAGTTCCGTGAGTTTTCTCTGTTTAAATTAATTCGTAATGGTGGCTTGAGCTCTGGTGACATGTTTGAACAATGGGTGGACGATATCCTTGGAGGAAAAACGTTTGCGGAAATGGATAAACAATTACACGTGGTTGCCACTGATGTAAAAAGCGGGCGGCCGGTAGTTTTTGATGCTGAACGCACGCCTGATATGAAAGTATCATTAGCGGTAAGGTTTTCCATGTCTATCCCGTTAGTGTTCAGTTTTAAAACATTCGGTAATCGTATCATGGTTGACGGGAGTATCTTATCTGAAGATGCTTTGCATAGGGATTGGGATGCTAAAGGCACACCTGTGCTTTGCTTTCGCTTGCGAGGTGAACATGAATATGATGACTTGAATATGAAAGGGCTATTCCCTATTTTTAACTATGTGACGCTACTTATTCGTACTTTTATGACCACCATTTCTCGGGAATATATCAACGAAGCCTTTTGGCATAATACGATAATAGTCAATACAGGACACACCTCAGCCGTCGACTTTACTATGACCGAACAGGAAAAACAGGAATTGTTCGATATCGGTTTTCAAACAGCGATGGATGTCATTCCGTTAAAAACAAAAGTCACGATAACCAAAGAGCAAAAGGAAAGATTAAAAAAGAGTATCGGGGTTGTTGATTCTTTACCTTGATAAATGAATACCTAAGTTGTCATAATAGCGCTTTAAGTATCTGCTTGATGTGTCTTGTGTTGTATCAGTATGAGTGAGCAAATACGGTATTATTGTTTTATCAGGATGATTAATGACCACCTATATTCACCAATTAATTGAACATAGTGCAAGCAAGTATCCAGACACTATTGCTCTTCGTTTGAAATCAGAATCTCTTACCTATGATGCGCTTAACACTCAAATTTCATTTGTCGCCAAGGGATTGAACCATATCGGTTTAAAGCGTTACGAAAGAGTAGGCATATACCTTCATAAAACCTTTAATACTGTTTCCTCTTTGTTCGGCACTAGTGCTGCTGCTGGTGTTTTCGTGCCAATCAATCCGGTATTAAAAGCACAACAAGTCGAACATATCGTTAATGACTGTAACGTTAAAGTACTGATAACGAATAAAGGCCGATTAAAAAGTTTAATACCCGTATTAACTCATTTTACTGATGTAACTCATATTGTATTAATTGATGGGCAACTAGAAGATGAACAGCACAAAAACAATATACATATTATGAGTTGGCTATCTTTTGTAAATGTCCCTGAAAAAATAACAACACCTACTAGTTGCACTGGCGATGACATGGCGGCGATTTTATATACCTCTGGCAGTACAGGAAAGCCTAAAGGTGTGGTGCTGTCACACAATAATGTTGTGCAGGGCGCAATTTCCGTCTCGTCTTATCTCAACAACACTCAAGAGGATAATATTTTAGCTGTATTGCCGTTAAGCTTTGATTATGGTTTAAGTCAGCTGATGACGAGTTTCCATGTTGGCGCTACCTGTGTGCTATTGGACTATTTACTGCCTAATGATGTACTCAAAGCCATTGAAAAGTTCGACATCACCGGTCTAGCTGCTGTACCACCATTATGGTCACAGCTTTGTGCATTAAAATGGCCTGAACATGTTGGCGATAATATACGTTATTTCACTAATTCAGGTGGCGCGCTGACTACTTCAAATTTAAGTAAGCTCCGTACTTTAATGCCAAAGGCAGAACCTTACTTAATGTATGGTCTTACAGAAGCATTTAGATCAACATACTTACCGCCTGAACAAGTGGACTTTAGACCGACTTCAATGGGAAAAGCAATCCCAAACGCTGAGGTGATGGTAGTGCGCCCAGATGGCAGCGAATGTGACGTCGACGAGCCCGGAGAGTTAGTGCATCGAGGCCCTTTGGTTAGCCTTGGTTACTGGAATGCGGTGGAGAAAACAGCAGAACGCTTTAAACCAGCACCTGGCAAACCGAGTGGGATTATAAAAGAAGAACTTGCGGTTTGGTCTGGCGATACGGTTAAAAGAGACGCCGACGGTTATCTATATTTTGTTTCCAGAAGTGATGAAATGATTAAAACATCCGGTTACCGAGTTAGCCCTATGGAAATTGAAGAAGTGCTTTATCAGCATGAAAGCATTTCTGTTGCTGCTGCGCTAGGGGTCAAGCATGAGCAGCTTGGGCAAGCTATTTTAGTTGTTGCCAGTTGCAACGATGTAACTGATGTAGATGGTATGGCACAATCCATTCTTAAACATTGCCAAAAGGAGTTGGCGAATTATATGGTTCCTAAAAAAATCATTCTATTAGACGCTCTACCCCATAATGCGAACGGTAAACTTGATCGTGCAACATTACACCTTACTTACAACGACTATTTTCTGGATTAATCTATGAAGCCATCACATGCACCTATGTCTCATTTTCAAGCAGAAGCTAGTAATTTACTTGTGGGCGGGAAAACATTAGCACAAATCGAACAGCTTGTTGGTCGCACGCCTTTTTATGCGTACGACAAAAGCATTTTAGAAGAAACGATAGTCCTGCTAAAGCAGCACATACCGAGTAAGATTAAGCTTCACTATGCGATTAAGGCGAATCCTTATTTGCCACTAGTCAATTTTATTAAACCTTTAGTTGATGGCTTTGACGTCGCTTCTAAAAAGGAAATGTTGCTTGCTCTGCAAACGGGCATGGATACCAATGAGATCAGTTTCGCTGGTCCGGGTAAAACTGAAGATGATATACGAGCAACGATTATCGCCGGTGTCACATTGCACGTTGAGTCGAAAACAGAGATTACTCGCGCGATTAAACTAGGGCAAGAACTGTCCATCAAGCCTAACATTGCGATTCGTGTAAACCCCGCTTTTGAACTAAAGTCATCAGGAATGAAAATGGCTGGTGGGGCTAAACCTTTTGGTATAGATGAGGAGCAAGTATTTGAGCTGCTACCAGCTCTTGATTATGCGGCCATAACGTTTCGTGGTTTTCATATATTTGCTGGCTCACAAAATTTAAATGCAGATGCCATTATAGATATGCACAGCAAAACATTTGAGTTGGCTGCTAAGTTAAAACAAGCGACGCCCGTATCTATCGACTATGTCAATATTGGTGGTGGCTTGGGTATCCCTTACTTTCCGGGCGAAAAATGGCTAGATATCACGCCGATAATGGCTCAGTTAGAGCACTTGTTAGAAACTTATGCTAGCGTCTTAGGTTCCACTGAAATCATCATGGAACTAGGACGATATATAGTGGGTAAGTCAGGTATTTACGTATCAAAAGTGGTTGATATTAAAGATTCAAGAGCGACTCAGTACGCTATCTGTGATGGAGGTTTGCATCACCACTTAGCTAATTCCGGAAATTTTGGCCAAGTCATTCGTAAAAATTACCCCGTAGCTGTAGGCAACAAAATCAGTCGAGACGTTACATCTGTTCCAGTAACTATAGTTGGGCCACTATGCACACCTTTAGATATTATTGCCGATAAAATGCTATTACCAGCCATTTCGATTAACGATTATGTAGTGGTCTATCAATCGGGTGCGTACGGTGCATCTGCAAGCCCTAAAGACTTTCTAAGTCAACCGAGTCTTTCTGAAATCTTGCTCTAAAAACTCAAACCAATTCAACAACCTTGTTGTGATGTAAAGTTTTTAGACAGATCAGTGAATAATAATGAAAATACTTAAAAACTTGTTATAGTTAAGAATACTCGGACATTTAGAAATTCATAAGATGGATAGCCTATGGGTAGTTACTCAGTTGCCAGTAATTTTTCACAGTACTTTCAAATTAAGTTTGCAAGTACTAAAGCGCTACGACAAGAAGCTTTCAAAATACGCTATGGTGTTTATGCCGAAGAATTAGGCTGGGAGCCACTTAGTGACCTTGGCATGGAAACTGACGAATGTGACGATTACGCTTTCCATTGTCTTCTAGAGCACAAACGAACCGGAGCTTATGCAGGCTGTGTCAGATTAGTTGTTCCTCCGGTGAGTAATTCAAGCCTACCTTTGCCTTTCGAAAAGAGCTGCTTACAAAGTGCTAGAAAAGAGGTTATAGATTCGACAAAACTACCAAGGGGAAGTTTTGGTGAGATATCTAGACTGGCAGTATTAGCCGACTTTAGGCGCCGTGAAAAAGAAACTAAGGCACCTTTTGTCCTTAAAGATGTGAATCCTAAAACTATTTACAGTGAAGATGAACGTCGTAACTTTCCTAATATTGCTATGGGCTTGTATTTAGCCGCAGTATCGCTGTCTGAGATTTGTAATCATCATGGCATGTTCGTCATGATGGAGCCACGGCTTAATCGACGTTTAACGAGATTTGGTCTACCCTTTGTTCAATGTGGTGATGAAATGGATTACCACGGTAAACGCGCGATGTTTTATCTAGAGAGAGCAGGATTTCATTCGGATCTGACACCAGAATTACTAGAGTTATATAAGATTATTCATGGCGATTTAATGGCGCAAATAAATTTAGTTCCCTTTACTGATGCCACTGACAGATAACATTTTATTGGATTAGAATACATGAAAGAGTCGTTCGATTATGACCTCGCCTACTCCAGAAATATTGGCTGGGTAACAGAGCAAGAACAGCAAATTTTAAAGCAAAAACGTATTGCTATAGCGGGTTTAGGTGGAGTAGGTGGAGAGCACTTACTTACGCTAACGCGGTTAGGGATTACGAAGTTCAACCTTTCTGATTTTGATGAATTTGGTTGTGAAAATACTAATCGTCAAGCAGGTGCAACTATCGACACCTACGGCCATAAAAAACTTGATACTATGGTCGCCATGGCCCTAGCCATAAATCCCGACTTAGAAATCAATACTTTTCCTGAAGGTATTGATGCTAATAATACCGACGAATTCCTCAAAGATGTTGACTGCTATGTTGATTCACTCGATTTTTTTGCTGTTGAAGCAAGAATGCGCGTGTTTAAATTATGCGCAGAGAAGGGTATTCCATCAACCACTGCGGCGCCTATCGGCATGGGGACGGCATACTTAAATTTTATGCCCGGCCAAATGACATTTGAAGAATATTTTAGACTAGAAGGGTATTCAGAAAACGAACAATACCTTAGATTCTTCTTAGGTCTTACGCCTGCAGCATTACAATCAGCATACCTTGTTGATCCAACCAAATTAGATCTTGGCAATAAAAAAGGTCCTTCGATGCCGATTGGCTGTAAGCTAGCTGCTGGCGTTGCGGCGACACAAGTAGTAAAAATACTGCTAAATCGCGGCAAGATATTAGCGGTACCATGGGGCCTACATTTTGACGCTTATACCAATCAATATAAAAAAACGTGGCGCCCAGGCGGTAACAATAATCCAATTCAAAAGCTAGCGTTTAGCATTGCGAAAAAGAAACTATTAGGACCACAAGCCGAACCAAATCATTTGAAGGAAGGTTCACCCCCCTTAAGCTTAGCTGAAAAAATCATCGACTATGCTAGATGGGCCCCTAGTGGTGATAATACGCAATGCTGGCGTTTTAAGCTAAGTGACGAAAATAACTTTACTATTATTGCGAATGACACAAGGTCCCACTGTGTCTACGATACTGATGGACAGTCAAGTCACTTGGCTCATGGGATGTTAATCGAAACTATTGTGATTGCGGCCTCTCATTTTGGCTGCAAGGCAACCTACACTGAAGAATTAGATAACGATACCCTACTGAAATTTCATTTTGAATTGACCAAAGATGAGTCAATCATAGAAAGTAATTTAGTTCCTTTCATTAAAACTCGTTGTGTTCAGCGCAGAGCCATGGGCACCCGACCACTTACCAACAATGAAAAAGCCGAATTAGAAGCGAGCTTATCAGAAGGCTATCATGTTCAATGGTTTGAATCGTTTAGCGATAAACTCGCTATTGCGAAGCTTAATTTTTGCAATGCGAAAACACGCTTAACCATGAAAGAAGCCTTTCAAGTGCACAAAGAAATCATAGAATGGAACACTCAATACAGTAAAACCAAAATACCTGAACAGGCACTTGGCGTTGATTGGTTAACCGCAAGAATGATGTTTTGGATGTTTAAAAGCTGGTCACGAGTTGAGTTTATGAATAAGTATCTTGGTGGCACCATTCCCCCTCGTATAGCGCTAGACTTTATTCCAAGCTTAAGAAGTGCAGCTCACTTTGCTATAAAAGCTGAAAAGGCCCCTACAAGCACCTCAGACTATATTGAAGCAGGACGAGTTATACAGCGATTTTGGCTAACTTGTGCAAAACTTGGTTTAGGTTTTCAGCCAGAACAAACACCAGTAATATTTTCTAAATACTTGAGAGAAGGTTTAACTTTCACTGAGCAACAAGATGTTATTGATAACGCTGAACGTGGCCGTGCTATGTTTGAGTCAATTGTTGATGAAGCGGACAAAGTGCAATTCCTTGGCAGGGTAGGCCGAGGTGAACTTCCTAAGTCACGCTCTACTCGAATGGATTTAAACGATCTCATTGTCGATTAAATTTACACCATATTAATTTCTTATTTAAAAACGTCTTACTGAGGCGTTTTTTTATGTGTTAAATACAATGTCAAAAACCATGTATTGGATTGTTATTGAAAAGCTTATTAACTTAAAACTCAGGTTTATTGGCTTTGTATTAAGCGCCACAGATACTCAAGGCTAATTTGAAACCTCAGGGGGAGGGTAAGTAACAATTTTCAAAATCATCATTATTAGCTAAGCTTGAGCGATATAAAAACTGGATGAGGTTATTGGCTACTGACACAGGTAATCGCCTAGTATTAACATGAATGTTACATGTGCCGTCTTATTAGAGGGCAGTACAGCTATAAGAAAGAAAAAGAACGTTAAACAAAAAAGCCGACTTTAACGTCGGCTTTTGATTTATTTTTTGTTGATTAAGATTTGCGACGAATACGCGCTAAACCTAATAAACCTAAACCTAAAATAGCAATGCTAGAAGGCTCTGGAACAACGAATGACATATTAGAGTCGTGACCAACATTAAACTCTTGAGTACCATAAATTGGCTCTGGTGGAGTTTCATTATTAGCAATGGCTGCATCAATAGCTGCTTGGTTCGTTACTGGGTAGAAAAAGTTTAACCCATCAATTTCTTGAACTGTTGCTGCAAACTCTGCTTGCACAGGGTTAGTTAAATTCAATTCTTCAAGATCTTGACCAGAAGCTACATGAGTGAAATAACCGTTCATAAAGTTACCAATCATATCAAGGCTACATGAACTTGCCGTATCAACACTGACATCAAAAGTAGTACCGTCGATACTTGCATCAATATCACAATTACCTTGTGCCAACGTAAATGTTGCTAAGTCTACACGGGTTTCCCATGAAGGGTCTTCTGTAATACCGCCGCTACCGTCAGCCGATGCATCTGCATCCCACATAACGTATAGCTCAGCTGAGATAAGGTTATCAAAAGTAACTTCTAAGTCGCCACCTGCTACCGTTTGAGCCATACCAGAAACAGCATAGTCAAAGAAAATACTGTAATTAACGTCTAAACCACCAAGGCCATGAAGTGCAGGTGGTAGGAATGGCTGACCCGAACCGTTATTAGTAAAACCAACAACAGATGTGCCGCCAAATTCTAAGAAGGCATCTGGACCAATAATAGTACCGTCACCGCTAGTATCAGTTTGAATAACTGTAGCTGCATCATCACCCGACTCTACCTTCAGATCCATGTTATCAAATACGATATCAGTGCCACCAAAAAGAGAACCTTTAAACTCTATAACGCTTGCATTTGCTGTACTTGCTAAAGCAGCTAATAAAGCCGCTGTTAAAATTTTACGTTTCATATTATATCCCTAAAAATAACTATCATTTACCTATCACTCTAAAAGCACAACCCATGCCAAAGTTAAAATTATGATTTAAAACAAGGGTTTATGTAAATATGGTTTGGTGCTGATTTAAATTTTGTAAATTTATTCGACAGAGTCTAGTTGTCCTTTTTTCGCTTCAGTTAAGTGAGAAGCGATTTTTTCATTAGAAGGGGCTAACTCATAAGCTCTTTCTAAGATAGCTATGGCTTCTTCTTTTTTACCTTGTTTGTATAGAATCAATGCTTGGGTGTCCATGATCATAGGGTGGTTAGGTGAGAGTGATAAAGCTTTATTCGACGCAACTAGCGCTTTGGATAGATTGTTGAGCTTATATTCTACCCAAGCGAGATTGTTTAATATTGCTATCTGATTTGGCACTACCGCAACTATTTCTTCATATAATTGTTGTGACAAGTTAAGATCAAACTCAATGGCATATTCAGCTAAGAGATTCTTAACTAATAAATTTTGCTCCGTGGTTTCATAATGTACCTTTAACAATTCAAAAGCTGCCTGCTTGTTTGCAGACTTGTCATAAGCTTCCACGAGTAAAACTAAGTTCCGTACTGTAGGCGCTGCCAAATAAGACTGCTTTAACTTAGTTGCCGCACTACTGTAATTTTCTGAGTTTAAATCAATTTCTCCTGAAAATCCGATGTTTACCGGGTTCGATTTTTGCTCATTTGGTAAGTTATTGATGTGCGTTGTTGCCTTTTCGTAATCGCCTTGTAGTATGGCGAAGTAAATGGCATAGCTATTGAAATCGGCATCCAATGGGTGTAATTGCAAAGCCTCGAGTGTAGTTTTCTGTGCATAATCGTATTGTTTCAATGTTTCATAAAGCTTTACTTTGCTATAGAGTGCCAATTTAGAGCCAGGGCGATAGGACAACATTCGATCATATACTTGTATCGCCTTTTCATTCATTTCAAGTTTGATATAGCTGTCAGCTAAAGTGATCCAATATATTACGCTTGAACCTACAGTGTTCTCATTGAGCAACGATAGTACTTCAATAGATTGTTGGTAATTTTTTTCTTTATGTAAGGTAACCGCATATAAAATCGCCGCTTTGGGTTCTTGCGTACCCTCATAGTTATCTTTTATTTTGTTCAAAGCTTCTGATGCCTTGCCCAATTTATTCGACGCTCTATAAAGATACGTTAAAGCCACGATATTGGTACTGTCATGGGATAGAGATTTTTTAAGGTAGGCGACTGCTGATGCATTATCATTTTCTTGCATGGCCAACTGTGCCATATGGACTAAAGAATATGTGTCAAACTCATCTATTTGAAGCGCATTCTCCAAATGGTTTTTTGCTTCAGCTTGATTATCTAGCAAAAAATATAACCTTGCAGATAAAATGTGACCAACGGTTTTATCTGGAAATTGTTCAATCCAATCATTCGCTATCACAAATGCCTTGTCATACTCTTTAAGTGCAATATAGCTCTTCGCTAAAGCTGCTTTAGTCATATTCGCGGAAGGGTCTAATTCAATAGCCTTTTCTAAGTCTATAATTCCCGATACATCATTATTACTTATTTTTAAAATACCTATTTGAGTCAGTTGCTGAGGGTTTTCTGTTTGAGCACTAACACTATTGAAGGTGTCTGATACTTTATCAAATTCACCTAATTGGCTTAAAATAAAGCTTTCTTGAATTAATAAATCTACTTCTTTAATGGTATCGGTTTCTATATTCGAGCTACTTTCATCAGCGAGTTGAATTTCGACTACTGAGAGTACTTGATTAATTGGATGGGTATCAGGAAAATATTTACTTGTTCTAATAAGGTTTCTGTGAGCAAGTTCATATCTTTTTTGTCTATATGCACTTATACCTACCACTACTCTATTCCCAATAGTATCTAAGCCATTTTGAATTGCTTTATCGGTGTAGATAATTGCGTTCTCATAATCCTCTTTTTCATAATTCACCAAGCCGATAAGCTGATTAATAAAAGCATGCTCTGGCTGCTGTTTGATAAGTGTGGTTAGGATTTTTTCTGCTTCAATGGTTTTTTTATTATTTAAATAGCTGTTAGCTATGAAGATCTTCACTTCTGAGTCACTAGGCACCATCTGTTGGTATTTCTCAAAGAACTCTAATGCTAGCCCATAGTTTTTCTTTAAAAAGTAAAGTTGGCCAAGTAACACATATGCCTCTGTGAGGCCTGGTTCGATCTCTATTGCTTTGTTTACTAATTCAATGGTTTCATTTAATTCTGCTTCTTCCTGATAAAGAAAAGCTTTTCCCAAATATGTGTAGGCGGATTCATTTGATATGTCCTGAGCTTTTGCTACCGCTAGCTCTGCCTTATCAAGCTGATTTAAGCGTACATAGGCTATAGCCTCATACATATAAAAAAGGGGGTCGTCCTGTGCAACCTCGGCATCATTTAATGTTGATAGCACTTCAGTAAACTTATTTTGCTTAGCCAGCGACCTCAACAAAGAAGGTAATACCTTTTGTTTACTTCCTCCGCTGTCTAGCGCTTTCTTTAACTCTTTTTCGGCTGAAACGTATAGGCCTTGGGATGCATATAATTCACCTAACATTATTCTAAACTCGGGATTGCTTGGAGACTGCTTTATCCCATTTTTTAATTCAATTATCGCGGCATTAGGCTCTTTTTGCTCAACCAGTGCTGCAGCCTCATTCAAATACTCTGTATCTGTCTTATTGTCACTACATGATTGAATACTTACAGCTATCGCCAATACTATTAAGGATCTATTTAAAATCTTCATTGAAGCCCCACTATTCCTTTTTAATTTGATTCGATTAATTTTTCTATTTGATTTTTTCTATTCTCTTGCAGCTTGTTGCTCACTTTCAAACCTTTAATAATGATCTTTGCTTCATTGAACCTCTGTTCTGAGACCAATAACTCAATATAATTTAGAGCTATATCTGGGTTGCTGCCTTTTGAAAGCTCAAATGCTTTCCTCGACTTACTGATTGCTTCTTGAGGCTTTCCATTTTTCGCAAGTATTTGAGCAAACGTATCTAATATATCAGGTTGGTTTGGAGCAATTTCTACTGCTTTTACAATGTGATTTTCAGCGTTGATAAAATCTTCTTTTTCCATCAATAACCATGCCGCATTATTTAGCGCAACCACATTGTCAGGCTGGTTTTTGGCTATTTCTTGGTAGACTTTTAATGCTTGGTCCTTGTTGTTTGTTTCTAAATATAAACTGCCAAGTACAGTATAGACTTGGTTATTAAATCCTGTTTGATTAGCAATCTTCTGCAATAAGTTGATCGCTTTAGGGCGTTCGTTATTATTGACGTAAGCAGTGACCAAGTACATTGCGTTTTGTTGGCTTGGAGCCTCTGCAAAATACGGTTCTAATAGCGCTACGGCAGATGCGTAATCATTTTCCAATAAGGCTAATTTCCCTTCGATTCCTTTTACCATATGCTTATTGGTAATGTTGCTAGCAAGTGAATAATAAAGTTCTCTTGCCTGCTGAGCCTTGCCAGCTCTGATTAATATTTGCAGTTTAGCTAACTTTAAGGTTAAGTCATCTTCATGAGTTAGAAGGCCACTATCTATTGTTTTCAAGGCTTCATCGAGGTTTCTCTCAATGACATATACATCGGCTAGGTAAACAATGGGCTCAATTTGGTAGGAGTTAATTTTTCGCCATTCAATTAATGTCGATTTAAGTGAATTAATATTACTTAACTCGCGATAACCAGCAACCTTTAGTAACCAATACAACTTAGGTGTTTTATGATCGACAGCTATTTCATTTAATTCGGAAATTCCTTTTTCGACTTTATCGGTTTTCATTAAGGCTTCGACATAGATCAATCGATAGTTGATATTGTCCTGATGTTCGTCTGCTTTTTCTGCCAGTATGATCAGCGTTTCTGGTGTCGGATGAAATTGAAAAAATTGGCGCAGAACGTTGGTGTTATTTGGGGCAGCCTCATAAGCTCTGTCGACATATTCGATTGCTTTTTCTTGGTCTTTTTTTGTGGCGTACAATTGACTTATTTGAAGCAATGCATAGACGTTATTAGGCTCTATTGATAAACTTTTATTGAGCAAGGTTAACGCTAATTCTGGGTTATTCTTTTTCATCGCGATTGCTGACTCAAGATTGTACCCATCAGCTTTTGTTGGGTATTCTTTTTGCCATTTTAATGCAATGTTTTGCGCTTTATTTAGCTCTCCTGAATTTATTGCTAAATAGGCGAGCATTAATTCAGCCTTCACCAGTGTAGGATCTAATTCCACGGCTTTTTCTAAGCTTGCCAATGCACCTTGATCATTAGTCAGTACTTTTAATACACCATCTCTTAATAGATTTTCTGGTGTTTCCGTGCCGCTATTTTCCATTGAGCCTATAAGTTCTTTGGCTTCTTTTTTGGCACCCGCTTGGAGTAGTTTATAGCTTAATGCGGAATAAAATTCAGAGCTACTTTCATCAATAGTCACGTCACCTATCGTCTCACTTACGTTGTCGATGATGCCTAACTCTAGTTGACTAACGACTAACATTCGGCGTGCAAAATGGTTATCTGGTAAGAATTTGATCAATGGTTTTAAATGGTAATTTGCCTGTTCGAAATTTTTCAGATAAAAAGCGCTAACCCCTGCAACGAGCTTGGTGTTTAACTGATTAAACTTATTGGAGATTGCTGTCTCAGCATATTTGCTGGCATTTTCGTAATCTTTGTCATTTATCTTCACCATCGCCATAATATGATTGGCAAATGGTTGATTTGGCATGACTTTTATAATATTTTGAGCATGTTTCGCGGCAAGTTCGAAATCGTTGTTTTGTAAATAGGCATTGGCCAGCATAATTTCAGCGGACTTTTGCTCAGGTTGCAACTTCAGATATCTAAGGTAATACTCACTCGCAATGCTGTGCTGTTTCTCGATACTAGCAATGTTCGCCAGTAACATGATGGCTTCAGGTTGATTGGGCAATGCTCTTAACGACTCTTCCGCCTGTTGCTTAGCTAGCTTCACATCCTGTTTAAATAGGTCAATATGAGCACCTGTAAGTAAAGAATAGCCACTGTTTTCATCTAACTGCTTGGTTGATATAAATTTTAGTTTTGCATCATCAAGTTTGTCTAATTTCAAATAAGCGATGGCTTGATACATGTAAAGTGCTAAACGTGCATCGTCTGAAAGGTTGTCCGCTTTATCGTCAAGCTCTATCAGCGTATTGACTTCTTCTCCTAGGTGATAAGCTCTGGCTAGCTTAGGAGTGACTAAGTTTATGTCATATTTAAAACGTTTTGCTTTTTCTAACTCTTTTACAGCGTTTAATGCACTGCCCAGATCTAAATATAATGATCCAAGCATATATCTTGCCTGACCATTATTCGGCTCTACTTTAATCGCATTCTTCAGCGCAATGATCGATTCATTCACTTGATTTGTGACCAAACTCTCTTGCGCTTGGGTGATGTAGTTTTCAGCCGACTCATTTTCGGAACAGGCAGAAAGGAACATGCTCGAGGCAATCGTTGCTGCTAATAAATAGGTACGTTTTTTCATCTTATTATTCCCTGTACTTAGACTGCTTCAACCTAAAAGCAAAAAGCTCACCAATGGATGAGCTTTAGTTATTATCCCCGAGTATTAAAGACGGGTGTGTTTACACTGAGGTTAGCATAGCAATCATGATCGGTAACCAATACTAGAATATCAGCCCAGTCATCTATTGCAGTCAGTGCTTCACTGCGTGGGCAATGCCACTTAGCTACAAATGGGTCATGATATTGAACTTCAATGCCTTGTTGCTGGAAATATTCACAAATCGGATCCGCAGGAGTTTCACGACAATCATCGACATTTGCTTTATAGGCAACACCTAAAATGCCGATTTTATTCTGTCCTGATTTAAGCATTGTGACCGCTTTCGCTGCAACAATGGATGGCCTTTCATCATTAATATGACGAGCTTTGCGAATCAACTCTCCAGCTTGTGTGTTTTCGACTAAAAACCACGGGTCAATAGGAATACAATGGCCGCCAACACCTGGCCCTGGAGATAGCACATTAACACGCGGGTGACGGTTAGCGAGTCTTATAACTTCATAAACATCGACGTCCAGTTCTTCACAAACTAAGGCCAATTCATTGGCAAAGGCGATACCGACATCTCGCGAGGTGTTCTCAACCAGTTTGATGCATTCTGCTGTCGTTAGGTCGGTTAGAAATACTTCACCGTTAACAAAGCTTTGATAAATTTCTTTAACTTTTTGCTGAGCTGTTGGGTTAGTTGCTCCAATAATTCGATCATTATTAACAAGCTCATGTAAGGTCTGGCCTGGGATTGCGCGTTCAGGACAATGAACGACATCAATGCTCAACCCTGCTTGTTCGAATCGTTCGGCAACGGCTAGGCTTGTCTGTGGAGAAATCGTTGATTCGACAATCACCGTCTGGTTATCTTTAGCTACTTTAATTATTGCATCGACAGCACCAAACACATAACTGCGGTCGCATTTGCCATTGTTGTGTGGCGTTGGTACCGCGACTAAGTAAGTATCGGATGACACCATTGTCGTTGAAGCTTTGAGGTAACCTTGTCCGACAACTTTGTTCATTAGTTCTGGCAAGCCTACTTCATCAAATGGGCATTGAGCATTATTAATCGCAGCGACTTTCTCTTCGTTTAAGTCAACGCCCGATACTTGATAGCCAGCTTCTGCCAATAAACACGCGATAGGTAAACCCATATAGCCCATACCAACGACGGTAATGGTTTCATTTTTTGCTGTAATTGGGGCGTTGTCATGTTCTGCTTTTACGTCGCAAACGATATCAATAATTCGTTCCGCGACATGGCCGTCGCCAAAAGGATTGTCCCAGCTAAACGAATCGGCACTTAACCACTTATCAGCTGCGGCTAATGCTTTCTCTGCGTCTCGGCCAACGAGTACGTTAGCGCCCACTTCTATCGACTCTGGTCGTTCGGTGTTTTCTCGTAAGGTAATACATGGCACACCCAGCAGGCAGGCCTCTTCTTGTATACCGCCAGAATCAGTAAGAATAAGTTGTGCATTTTGCTGCAACTGAATGAAGTCAAGATAACCTATAGGTGGACTCAGCTTCAGATAACTTGGCACGTCGATATTGAATTCTTTCAACTTAGCCTGTGTTCTTGGGTGAATTGGCCAGACGATCGGCTGGCTATATTTAGCATGGAGTTGGTCAAATAAGTCGAGTAATTCAAGCAAGTGAGCAGGAATATCAACATTTGACGCTCTGTGCGCGGTAACTAAAAAGTACTTACCTGCTTCGACACCAAGCTCAGAAATTATTTGGCTTTTTTCGCCAGCAATTTCTAAGTGCTGAAATAGTGAGTCAGATACGGTATTGCCGACCGTATGGATTTTCTCTAAATCAATGCTTTCATGGGCCAGTATTTTGTACTGATTTGGACCAACAGCAAATAAGTAATCACTCATGTGATCGGTGAGAATACGATTGGTCTCTTCTGGCATCATTCGATCATAACTTCTCAATCCTGCCTCGATATGCCCGACTTTGATGTTGAGTTTAGATGCAGCTAGCGCGCCAGCCAAAACAGTATTGGTATCACCCTGTACTAATACAACATCAGGTTTTTCATCAACAAGAATAGGCTCCATCTTGATTAAAATGTTGCCGGTTTGATTACTATGAAGTCCCGAACCGACGCCCAAGTTATAGTGGGGGGCTGGCAAATCTAACTCTTTGAAGAAAATACTGTCCATTTCTTCAGAATAATGTTGATTAGAGTGGATGATGAAATATGGAATGTCTCTTTTTTGACATTCGCGGATTACTGGTGCCATTTTGATGATTTCAGGACGGGTACCAACGATAATCCCTATTTTCATGTCATTTCCTATAATAGTTAGATGTAAAATTTGTTATAAATAGTTTACTGATTCATTGCCAGTATTGAAACAATAAATACCGATATAAAGTCAGAGTGTATCAAGCTAGCAATAAATTAAGAATTTCTTGTGTTTTTTCATTCATCAGTTGCTTGTCACCTCTTGATTCAACATTCAAGCGCACCAGTGGTTCAGTATTGCTTGAGCGTAAATTAAATCGCCACTGTTTAAATTCCATACTGATGCCATCGGTTTCATCCTCAACAAGTGCATCCTGCTTGTAAAAGTTTCGGACAGCTGCAATGGCTGATTTTGGATCAGACAGTCGATTGTTGATTTCACCAGAAGACGGGAACAGCTCAATTCTATCACTGACTAATTGTGACAAGGTTTTCTGTTTGATACACAAAAGCTCAGCAACTAATAACCAAGGGATCATGCCGCTATCACAATAAAAGAAGTCTCGAAAATAATGATGAGCGCTCATTTCGCCACCATAAACAGCGTCTTCGTTACGCATGCGTTCCTTGATAAACGCGTGACCCGTTTTCGTTTGTATAGGATTTCCACCGGCATGGTTGACAATGTCTATGGTGTTCCAAGTTAATCTAGGATCATGAATAATATTGGCGTTTTTATGCTTAACTAAGAAGTTTTCTGCAAGTAAACCAACGATATAATAGCCTTCAATGAAAGCTCCTTGCTCGTCGAATAAGAAACAACGGTCGAAATCTCCATCCCAGGCAATGCCCATATCGGCTTTATGCGCAATAACGGCCTCTTGTGTAGACTTTCTGTTTTCAGGTAATAAAGGGTTAGGGATACCATTAGGGAAAAGACCATCGGGCTGATGATGGATTTTGATAAATTCAATGGGTACGCCAAGCTTTGCTAGCGCGGCTTCGATTTTATCTATTGCCGGCCCTGCGGCTCCGTTGCCAGCGTTAACCACTAGCTTTAGTGGTTTTATATTTTCTAACTGTATATAGCTGAGTAAATGCTGCGTATAGGCATCACTTACATCAACGTTAGTGGTTGTGCCTTTCGCTGTGCATTCGGGAAAATTGTTCTGCTCGGCAAGCGCTTTAATGTCATGTAGGCCGGTATCACCACTGATGGGTTTGCTGTTTTCTCGTACAAGCTTCATACCGTTGTAATCGATAGGATTATGACTTGCCGTTACACAAATACCGCCATCGCAGACTAAATGACTAGTCGCAAAGTAAATGTGTTCGGTGCCACAAAGTCCGATATCTAAAACATCACAACCACCATCATTAAGTCCTTTAGCGGTGGCGTTTTTTAATGTTTCACTGGTCAAACGCACGTCACCACCAACAACCACTTTTTTTGCTTTGGTATGCTCGGCAAATGCTCGGCCAATACGATAGGCAATATCTTCGTTTAATTCACTGCCTAGCTTGCCTCGAATATCATAGGCTTTAAAGCATGTTAAGACTTCTGACATTAGCACTCAGCTCCCTTGGTTGTCTGGCGCTCGGCCATATCGATCTTCAAAGCGAACAATATCGTCTTCGCCTAGGTAGCTACCCGATTGAACTTCAATCATTTCTAGTGGCACTTTACCCGGGTTTTCCAAGGCGTGAACAGCTCCGATGGGAATATAAGCTGACTGGTTTTCACTCATTAATGTTGTCGTCTCATCGATGGTGACTTTTGCAGTACCTGAGACAATAATCCAGTGCTCTGCTCTGTGGTGATGCATTTGAACGGATAATTTAGCGCCTGGATTGACGGTGATCCGTTTCACTTGAAAACGTTCTCCCATATCAATCGAGTCATAATTCCCCCATGGGCGATAAACCTTACGATGGAAGCTGGTTTCAGGTCGATTAGATAATTTTAGCTGTTCGACGATGGTTTTAACCTCTTGAACCTTATCTTTATTGGCAACCATGACTGCGTCAGGCGTATCAATAACCACTAAGTTGTCGATACCGACCGTGGCAATCAGTTTGTTTTCACTGTGAAGATAGCTGTTCGTTGTACTAACACTCAAAACATCACCTTTTTGAACATTACCACTGGCATCTTGTTGACAGACATCCCACAGCGCAGAGTAAGAGCCAACATCACTCCATTCAGCATCTAATGGAACGACCACCGCTTGATTGGTCTTTTCCATCACTGCATAGTCTACTGATTCGCTAGGGCAGCCTAAGAAAGCCGCTTGGTCCGGTCGAACAAAATCAAGATCAGGAAGCGCATTAGCCATCGCAGTCTGACAAGCATCATAAATATCGGCTCTATGTTGTTTTAGCGCCGCTAAATAAGTCGATGCTTTGAACATGAACATTCCGCTGTTCCACAAGTATTCGCCAGAGGCCAAATATTTTTCAGCCAATGCTTTGTTTGGTTTTTCAACAAACTGAGCGACTTCATGAAAACTGTCTTCAATTAGCGAGCCTTGCTTAATGTAACCATAGCCCGTTTCTGCATGGGTAGGTACTATACCAAAAGTCACTAACTTATCTTGCTCAGCTGCTTTCGTTGCGACGTCAATAGCTTGATGAAATGCTTGCTTGTTTTTAATAACATGATCTGAGGCTAAAACAAGCATTAAACCATCAGGTGTGACCTTTGCAATATCAAATGCTGCAAGGGCGATTGCGGGCGCCGTATTTCGTCCTTCGGGTTCTAGTAATATCGCTGCGGTTTGACTAACTTGCCTTAGTTGCTCAGCAACTAAAAATCGATGTTCTTCATTACAAATGCAAGTCGTATTTTCTATGTCATCCGGTAAGCGCGCTAATGTTTCTTGCAACATGCTTAGCTCACTGGTGAGTGATAAAAATTGTTTAGGATACATAGAACGAGATAGTGGCCACAAACGAGTGCCACTGCCACCACACATAATTGTTGGAAAAATTTTTGACATGCCTAATCCATTATTTTTGATTTTTATAAATTATAGCTGATGCTGTTTTAGCTATTTATCTGTATGCCATACTTTTCAACAAGGCTATATAGCGTAGGTCGAGTGATACCCAGCAGTTGAGCCGTTTTTGACATATTGCCATCAGTTAATGCATACGCTTTTTTAATCGCCATCGTTTCGGCTTCTTCTCTTACGGTACGCAGATTAAGTGACAACTCAAACTGCTCTTCTTCGACATCAAGAAAGCCCAAGTCCATCGCGGTTACTTGAGTGCCAAGACTCATAATGACAGATGATTTAACTTTATTTTGCAACTCTCGAATATTACCTGGCCAGCGATAATTTTTCAGCGCTTGAATGCCGTCGTCAGAAAAAGACTTAATATTTCTTTTGTAATCTTTAGCATACTGATGCAAGAAGAATTGCGCTAAAATCAGTACGTCTTCATCACGTTCTCTTAACGGCGGAATATCTAAAGTGATTTCGCTGATCCGATAATATAAGTCTTCTCGAAATTCTTTGTTAGCGACCATCTCTTGTAAATGCTGATTAGTGGCGCAAACAACACGTACATCGACTGCGATTTCTTGGCGGCCACCGATACGCTCGACCACCTTTTCTTGTAAAAACCTTAACAACTTAGCTTGTAAGTTAAATGGCATATCACCAATTTCATCCAGAAACAGGGTGCCACCTTGTGCGCATTCAATCTTTCCTTTAGTGGTTTTATGAGCGCCTGTAAACGCGCCTTTTTCAAAGCCAAAAAGTTCACTTTCAAGCAAGGTTTCGGGTATCGATGCACAATTAATCGCGATAAAAGGTTTCTTTTTACGATTACTGACATTGTGAATAGCATTGGCGGTAACCTCTTTACCCGTGCCACTTTCTCCGAGCAATAATGCGGTGATTTCCGTCGGTGCAATTCTATCGATCATTTGGCGCATTCGGTCAATCTTAGCACTATTACCAATAATGCCCATATCTGTGCCGGCCATTGAACGCATCGAACGATTTTCATGTTCTATCGTTGCGACTGCATATGCGCGGGAAACAATGACATTAATGATGTCGGAATCAACGGGTTTTTGGTAGAAATCATATGCGCCCATTTCAATCGCTTTAAGCGCGTTTTCTCTGTCGTCGTTCCCTGTGATGACAATCACTTTTGTATGAGGAGCAATGGCAAGTATTTCTTGTAGTGCTGTCAAACCTTCAGTCGCGTTGGCTGCATCCGGCGGTAAACCTAGGTCTAGCGTAACGACTTTTGGCTCATGTCGTCTCACGGCTGCAATCGCACTTTCACGAGTATCAGCTAATACAACTTCATAATCAGCTAAACTCCATTTTAGTTGTTTCTGAATACCAACATCATCATCAACAATCAGTAATTTTTCCATAAATTTTAAGACCTTGTAGTATTTTATTCGTCACATGGCAATGTTAGTTGAAATATAGAGCCTTCACCTTCAAAGCTCGTCACTTGTAAACTGCCACCTTGTGATTCGGCAAATTGTTTAGCTTCATAAACACCAATGCCCATTCCTGCATTTCCTTTCGTTGTATCAAATGGCTTGAAAAGGCGCTGTTTAATAAACTCCTCTGACATACCTGAGCCATTATCTAAAACAGCAAGACGTATAACATTATCGTCTTTAGAGGCTTTTATGCGAACCCAGCCATCTTCAGGGGTTGCTTCTTGAGCATTTTGAACCAAGTGATTCAGCACCGATTCTAACGCTTGAGCTTCAATTAATAACGATAATTTTCCATTAATTTCACACTCAACACTAGGTTTATTTATGTTTCGTTGTGCAATGACTTTTTCAATAATATGATTTAAATCAGTAAATGTTTTTGTTGATTCCGCCGCTTGCTTATTTCTCAGTTGTGTTAACACCTTATCAAGCCTTGTTGTTGCTGACTCAATCGTTTCAAATACATCATCGATAAATGCAGGGTTTTCTCGGTGGCGCTTAGCATTGCTATTGATTAAACCAAGTTGTGCTTGTATATTTTTTAAATCATGAACAAGAAAGGCTGACATACGATGAAACGCCTCAAATTGTTTAGATTCAGCCAATGCACTGGTCGCTTCATTAAGGGAAAGATAATTACTCAACTGCTTAGTAATGGCAAAGAGTAAATCACGATCTTCCCAATTTAAATAGCCTCTATTGGAAGGTAAGGAAAGTAAAAACATGCCGTAAAGCCTAGTGCCATTTAATATTGGCACAATAAGATCAATACCGGCTTCCTTACAGTACTCAATATTGAGATCTAATTCTGGGTAACTGTCTTCAACAAAAATATACTCTCTTACATCAATAATCCAGGCGTTTTTTTTGTAAAAATCATCGACTTTCCCCAAAAACGTTGATGTATTCGCATTGTATATAAAATCTTTAGCATACATACATTTATATTGGCTTCTCGCTGTTCTCTTTATTAATGCACCCTTGCTTGAATTGATGGAAGCACAGATGATTTCAGTGGCTGTTTGGAAACAGTCATTACCGCTGCTATGTTGTAATTGCTCAATAGACTTAAGCCACTCAATTCGATAATCATATTTATTGGCATAGAAATGCTTAGTGATGAATACTTTAACTTCTCGCCTTAAACGTTCAGTAATTAGTAAGGCAATTAATACCGTGCTACCTAAAACCAAAAAGGCGATACTGACAATGTCACTCCATTGTCCTCCGATAAAGTTTATCGCGTAGCCCGCTATAGACAGGAGTAGCAGATAGCCACCAGAAATCATCAGCATTGAGCTGAAAAAGACAACTTCACGAGAGATGAATACATCGACCGACCAATTCTTCATCCGACGAGCACTGACTAATAATAGCGGCATGCCCATCGTTATCACATATCCTCTAGCGTACCAAAAGCTAAAATCTAATTGGTTTACCATGGAAGCTTGAGCAAAAATCACAAAATCGAAAACCGCTGAGGTGCCAAGTGCTATGGTCATTGGCCATAGTGCCCATTTTGCTTTAGCATCAGCATTTCGGTAAAGCTGCTCTATCATGACTATTACACTAATACTAAGCACTAAAAAAAGGACAAATAGATAGCTACTACCTTGAAAAGATGAATAGGATATAAACCAACAACTGATGGATACTAAAACTAAAATAGCCAAGTATTTGCGAACTGATTTGTGTGCAATAAGAGAGCGGAAGTTTGATATGCCAAAATGGGTCGTAAGTATGAGTGATGAAACAAGTAAATACTTAACATTTTCAATGGCTAATATGAGTTTCAAGGGCGTTCCATAAGCTATTTGCCATGCGCTTGAAAGTGAAGCTAACAAGGTGAATACGCTCACAGAAAAAATCAGTTTTCCTGCAAATGAACTAATTTTAGCTGCCAATAGAAGCAATACAAAAATAAAAAAGGCTGCTCCAGCAATCAAATAACCCGTAATACCTATAGTTTCCATAAACTCATCTATATTGTTATAATTGTTTTATCAATACGTCATCCTTAATGTGTATCTTAACGTTCGAATAGTCAATGCTCGGTGTGTAAGCTGTTTCGATTATTTACAAACGTTAGTGTATCATTAAGAAATATTTTACTATGCTATTGTTTTTGTTCGTATTAACAGTTTAGGCACGAAAAATGCTATATGTAAGTGTGTTAATGCTCTTTTTATGAGTTAACTGTAAATATTTTCGACAGTTACAATGGTTTGTAATGTGGTAAGGAAGAATGGATATGCAAAATGACAACCAAAAAACGCCTGAGAAAAAGTTAGTCTCAGAAAGTACTCGAAGAAGCTTTATCAGAAAGGCTGCTATTGGTGCGCCCGTCATTGTAGCCTCTTCTGCAAAACCTGCTTGGGCGACAACCGACTGTTTCTCGCCATCAGGTATGATGTCTGGTAATACTTCTCACCCAGAAGCTCACAAAATTGAATGCGACCAACAAGCTGGTGGACGAACACCAACGGACTGGAAAAATTGTGACGTCAACAAATACAGAAGAGATAGAGGTTACACTAAAAGTCAAATGTGTAAAAAACTGGGGATAAGCCGTAACAGTTACGATAATGTAAGAGATAAGTTTTATTGTCACTCGGGTAGCTTTATTAGTTTGTCTAAGTACGGAAAGAATGATCGACTTGGTGCAAACAAATTAGTCGATTTACTCTCTGTTGGTGATGACTTTGATTGTGAGATCGCGACAGCGAAATTAAATGCGGCTCAAAAAGCATTAACAGGATGTCCTTTGACTGAGGCTGACGTAGACAAGATCTACTTAGGTGTTTTGGATGGAAAAATTGAACACGAAAAAGCTACTCAAACGTTGAGACGCTCTAGAGGTGCTTACTCATAAGAGCTTAAATTGAACACCTTCGTTAAGAACAAGCATTTATTGTTTAGCATTTATAATGATGATGCTGTCGTGTTTGCTCCACATACAGGGCAAACACATTTGTTAGATAGTTCCGCACATACCGTATTAGAATTAATATCTGAAAGCACTCCTGTCTCTAAAACTGATTTGATCGCATTATTAAAAACGGATGAGGTAGAGGGTCAAAAAGACCTTTTATCTAATTACATCAGCGATATAATAGATTCACTGTTAAATATTGAATTAATCAGTAACTCATAGTGAAATTAAAAAATATTGCGCTCAACGAAGTGTATTCTCGCTGTAAATCTGAAGGTCTAATATTAAGAGTTGGTCCATTTAACTTTTCTATTCAGTCAGAGCTGAAAGACGTTTGTAACAACCTATACCTGCTTTACGCTGATTTTGAAGTGCTCGATACTGATTCCATTGTAGATTTCAGTATTTCGGTTAATAGAGCAACCGGCATTAGGCGCTGGTATAAACCACAAGCATTTTTTTATTTAGATGATAAAACACCTTTCTTGCCACTACCATTAGCACAAGCTTTTCCGTTCTTGGAGTGGGGTATGAATTGGTGTATTGCCAAACATTCAAATCAATATTTAATGTTGCATTCTGCAGTGCTAGAAAAAAACAATAAAGCGATCATATTACCTGCTGAATCAGGCTCTGGGAAAAGTACACTAACAGCTATATTGGCTGCCAATGGCTGGCGTTTACTGTCTGATGAAATGGCACTTGTATGCACGAAGACTGGTGAACTGACTCCAATAGCCCGTCCTATTAGCTTGAAAAATGAATCGATCGATTTGGTAAAAATGATTATTGATAAGCCCGTGCTTAGTGACATAGTTGCCGATACCAACAAAGGAACTATATCTCACTTAAGAGCGAGTACAGATTCCGTAAAAAATAATCAAATCAAAGCTAAACCAGCTTTTATCATATTTCCCAAATATGTTTCTGAGTCCTCTCAAAAGATCGAGTCAAGAGATAAGGCCAGTGCATTCATGAGTGTCATAGAGAATTCTTTTAACTATCCTCTATTGGCAAAAACAGGCTTCGATACCTTAACGCAGTTAATGAAAAATGTAGAATGTTTCGATTTTCAATACAGTCAAACCCAAGATGCATTAGATTTTTTTAATGGGTTGGTGAAATAGCATGAAGCAACCGTTACTTGTCTCCGTTCTCGGTCAACCTGAACTTGTAAAGCGTTTAACTAATCAACAATGGAATTTATTGCTTCAGCAAGCAAGGGTTTCTGGTCTGCAACTGGCGTTATTACTAAGCCTTAAGAAGAATACTTTATATGATCTATTGCCAGAGAAAATCGCCACAGCTTTAGACAACGAAGTGTATCGAGTTGAGTATCAAAGAGTCCAAGTGTGGAATGAGGTGAACAAACTTAATAAGATTCTAGCGGTTCGAGACATACAACCTATTTATCTAAAGGGGACTGCATATCAACTACTTGGTTTGCCACTTGCGCAGTACCGAGTGTTCTCCGATATTGATATATTACTTGATAAAGAAATGATCGACGATGCTGAAATTTCGTTAAAATGTGAAGGTTTTATCTCAGAAAAAACTAATGATTATGACCAAAAATATTACCGCGAGTACATGCATGAAATACCACCGCTTATTCATATTTCTCGTGGTACTGTTTTAGATATACATCACAATATTTTACCCGTTTGTCGAGAGCATCCATTGAATATCGCACTATTGAAAGAACGTGTAACAACGCTTGTCGACGATGCTAATAATAAGTTTCATGTATTTGATCCCGCTGCGATGTTTATTCATTCAAGTGTTCACTTATTTAATGAAAGTGAATTTGACAAAGGCCTACGAGACTTGACTGATCTGGGTAGCATGTACGTTCATTTTTCCAATGAAGATCCTGAGTTTTCAGCCAAGGTAATAGAATTAGCTGAAAAAACTGATCTAACAAAAGCCATTTATTATAGCTTTAGTTACATTAGTAAAGTGCTTAATGTTGAATTAACCGATTCAGACTATCAATTTTTACTCGCAACGCGTAAATCGATGAAGTTTCCTAAAGTGTATGATTTCATTTTTACCCGTGTTTTAATTCCATTTCACCAGAGCTGTGAAAACTGGGAAGTAAAGCTAGCAAAGTTTTTGGCTTATTGGCGTGGACATTTACTAAGAATGCCACTTAAGTTACTCATTCCACATTTAGCTAAAAAAACGACGATGCAATTGAAAGATATGTTATCGAAAGATAGCGACACCACTAAAACAGAGCCAAAGTTATAGCCATCAGGCATATATCTCCCTCTATCTAGCCGTAAAGCTATTATTAGTTACGCTTTTCAACGGTAAATAATTTCGTTAGTACAGGTACCAGTAAAAAACTTGATACAGCTGACATGCATAAACCAGAGATAATCACTACTCCTAGTGGCTGCCATAATCCGCCACCCAATATTGTTAATGGGATCAAACCAGCAATGGTCGTTAGTGTTGTCAGCAGGATTGGGGTGAAACGAATACTACTAGCTAGAATAATTGCATTGTGTGGATCTATGCCTTCTCTCATATGCCTATTGGCCGTATCAATAAGAATGATTGCGTTATTAACGACGATGCCGAATAAACTAATCAAACCTATAAATGCCATCATCGAAAATGAAAGCCCAGTCACGTAAAGGCCAACAATTGCGCCTGCCATGGCAAAGGGGATAGATGAAAAAATAATAAGTGGCTGTAAGAATGATTTAAATTGCAGCACTAACACTGCGAAAATCCCAATAGCAGTGATTAGCATTATTTGAGTGAGCCCGGCAAAAGATTCTTGTCTTGATTCTTCTTCACCACCTAAATTGTAATACATGCCTTTAGGCATTGGATAATTGTCTAAATATTCGACAAGCTTTCCAGTTAGCTGATTTATTAAATAGCCTTGTCCAGCATCTGCAGATATCTTAGCCATTCTCAGCTGCTGATAATGAAAGAAATCACTTTTCCCTTTGTTCAGTTTAAAATGAGCCAGTTGATTTAACGGTATCTTCTTTCCTACATTATTAGTAATTTCTATATCGTCGAGCAACTCGACAGTTTGTTTGTTATTTCTGACCAGAATCGGATAGTCCTCGCCATTGATATCATTAAATAAGCCGATACTCGTACCAGTAATAATGGTTTGCAGCGTGCTATCCAGTTGGTTGATATCGACTTGGCTCATGCCGGCTTTATCATAATCAACAATCATGGCGAGTTCGGTATTGGCTTCACCAATAGGATTGGCAATATTAATGACGCCTTGTGTGTCAGCAAGAAATGCTTCAACATCTTTGGCTACTTGTTCAAGGTCTGACAGCGAATTTGAGATCAATCGCACTGTTATCGGTTGGTCTGTTACTGGTCCTTGGGTAAACTCTTTTACTTTAAGTTTTGCTTGTGGCCAAGTATTAAATTCGGCGCGTAATTCATTTACTAATGTATCTGTTTTATCGGCATCATATTCTTTTAAAACCAATAGAATTTGCCCAAACTTAACTTGTCCACGTTTAGGGATTTCATTGTAGTAAATTCGAGGATTAGAATTGCCCACATTCAGCGCAATTTTTTCGATTACATCATATTGTTTTAGTTTAGATGAGACCTCAAACATAATGTCTTTAGTATATGAGAATGAGGCATTGTCTGGTGTTTCCACATCAATCAATAACATCGGTTTTTCAGCTTTGGGAAATAAACTTACTCCGACCTTAGGAAACAATGAGAACATCGCCACTAATAAAATAAGAGCGCTGACCAAGACAATTTTTTTCCACGCAATAAAGCGTTCTAAAAATCTCGCGTAGGTGGTGCTCGCAAATTGATTGATATAATACTGTAATGTTTTTATCTTGCTGCTACTGCCGCCTACTTTAAATAGCCGACTAGCTAACAACGGGGTAAAAGTAATCGCCACCAACAATGAGGCCAATAACACCAAGACGACAGTAACAGGCAATGAGCGGACGAAATCACCGGTGACGCTGTTGAGCATTAGCATAGGTAAAAATGCCAACATTGTGGTCACCGTACCGCTTGCCACCGCCCATGCAACTTTGCTCGTGCCAATACTGCTCGCTTCAATTAATGATGCTGTTTGCTGCTTTTCTCGGTGAATACTTTCAGTTACTACTATGGCGTTATCAACCAATAAACCTAGCGCTATGATCAGCCCGACGATCGACATTTGTTGCAAGCCAAAGCCTGCAAAATCTAACCAACCAATGGCCATCAAAAATGAAATAGGGATGGCAACAATAACCACGATTGCTTCACGAACACCCAAAAATAATAATGACATCAGACCGACAAGTAATAGGCCTTGCCATAAATTGTCAAAGAAACCATCAACCCTAGATTCAACGCTATCAGATTGTTTAAACAGTATGTCTATTTTAATTGAGCTGGGAATAGCTTGCTTAAACCGTTCGACTTCTTGTTCTATCAAATGCGTTACATCAAAAATATTGGTTTTTTCGGCTTGTTCAAGTGTTAGAAAAATCACTGGTTTATCGTTATAGAAGGCAAGGTAGTTTGGCTCTAGATTGCTAAACTTAACTTCAGCGATATCTTTAAGTCGCAATACATAATCTTCAGTCGATGCCACTATAGTATTGGCCAATACGTCTAGACTACTAAAATTACCACTAGCCTTTAAATTAAATCGCCGTGAACTTGCATCGACAAAACCAGGAGTGATATTAAGCGCACGCCCTTTTAACACGTTCTCTATCTCGAGCAATGAAAGCTGATATTGTTTGATCAAAGCTAAATTTATATCGACTGAAACGATCTGCGTGGGATATCCCCACCGACTTGCTTTACGAACACTCTCAATGGCTTCAAGGCGTTTTTCAAGAAGCTTAGCGTAGTACTCCATCTCTTTGTAATCGCCTTGTTCATTCCACAGAGCCAACTGGGCGATGGCAACACTAGTTGGTGTTGCTTTGATCACTAATAATTCTTGCACTCCGACGGGAAGCTTAGACTTTACCGCGGAAATAGCTTGCTTGACCTTATTAAAAGATACTTCACCGTCAACGCCATAAAGAAACTCTACGGTCACTCGGGCGCCGCCATTTCTAACTTCTGACTCGACTTTTTTGATATTTTCAATATCTGATATTTCATCCTCTAGTACGTCGACAACCAATGTTTCGACATCAGTAGCGGAGGCACCCGGATAAATAACTTCTACGAGCGTAATAGGTAGGTCAAATTGCGGGTCTTCAGAGCGCGGCATATTTGAGTATGACACTATGCCGACTAACACTAATAAGACAACTAAGGTTAAGGTAAATTGGGCATTTTTAATTGCTATGCTTGGCAACTTCATTAGCTTAATTCTTTATCGTCAAGTGTTGCCAGCCACGTGTGACTATATTCAAAGCGTTGTCAAACTTCTGTGCATCAAGATAGATAAAGCGATTATCTAACGTGAAAATATCGAATGCTTGTTGCCTTGGGTTAGTGCCATCGCTTTCTTGTACAACAACAATAGCTCGACCTTCATCGTCAATTCTGACTAATGCATCAACGGGCAAACGATAGACATAACGGCTACCTGATGAATTTATTTTTACGGTGGCAAGTTGCCCAGCAATGACATGGCTGTTCGGTGGCAATTTAGGCAGCAAAACATCGATAGAAAACAAATTACCACCAGCATTTGCCATTGCTGGTATACGATTCACTGTCGCTGTGATTTCACCTACTTGGGGTAAGCCAACAATCACAGGTTGACCTATTTTTACTTGGCTTATTTCGCTTCCCGTTAACGCTACCCTGATAACGCGATTTTTTTCTATAGCAGCAACTTCAAGTATTTCTCGCCCAGGGGTCTGGTATTCACCGAGCTCCGTTTGACGAGAAAGCACAACGCCTTCAAACGGAGCAACAATCTGCGAACTATTTAAATTGTACAAAGCTATTTTATAAGCAGCTCGTGTTGTTTCGACTAAGGTTCTAGCGATATCTAGCTCACGTTGAGAGCTTAGGTCTTTTTTAATCAGCAGCTCAATTCTTGCAACGTCTCTCTTGGCTTGCAATAACTTAGCAAAAGTTGAATTTTTTTCAGCATTGAGCTCGCTGGTTTCCAGACTTGCAAGCACTTGCTCTTCTTGAAACAAATCACCGGCATCGACAGAGAGTTGAGATAAATAGCCGCTACTTTTAAAAGATAAGCTTAAAGTTCTTTTAAAAGCCACTTTACCCGTTCGCTCTATCACTTCGATATAGGGCTCAACAAGAATTTCTTCCACATCGTAATTTTTTGCATAGCTTGATAAGGCAATCAAACTTAACGCAAAACATATAGTTTTGGACAGATGGCGCAACAGTATAGTAGAAGTCATTTCAAATTAGCGTTGTGAACGTGAAAATTACAATTGAATTATAGACTTACTTTAGGATGAAATAAGCATTTTGTACACTTTAAATAGGGAGGAATGCAATCCTCGAAGAATTTTGTCACGATTGGCGGTTTAAAGTAGCAAGCATACTTAATATACAACAGTACTTTAAGGTAAGGTAAATTACAGATCAAACTAGACAAATCGATAATGACGCTATAGTATTCTTCGCGCTTACAGCCAAGTCCGCCCTTAGCTCAGCTGGATAGAGCGTACCCCTCCGGAGGGTAAGGCCGCAGGTTCGACTCCTGCAGGGCGGGCCATTCTTATATTTTGAGCCGAGTGCTATTTTATCCTAGCTAACCGTCTGCTTGTTTCGTTAGTCTATTCATCTCCAATTTTAAATAACGCTAAAGCTAAATAATAGACTTAGTCTTATCAAGCTATTAACTTTTAAATGAAACAAGGTTATAAAGAAAGGCTACTTAATTGAACAAGGATAGTTAACATGGATACCCCGATAGATTTTTCGTCATATACGTTAGAGCAGCTATATTCGAGTGCTGAAAAAATTGATCGCGAAAAACATCCTGAACGTGCTGCTGAAATTGACAAACTAATTAGTGAAAAAGAGCAAGCGAACCCAGAACTTATCGTTGAACCAAAAACTGCCGAAGAAGAAGCGACAAGAACCGATAGGTTACTTGGTGCCATTATTGACGCTGTCGTTCAAATTATGGCCACGATACCGTTTTTTATGTATCAAGGTATGGAGAAACTTGCGGAGCCTGATTTCGTTACTACATTACAAGGTCTGTTTTATGGTCTTGTGGTCACTTTAGTCATTCAAGGTTACCTGCTTTACAATTACAGCCAAACCGTTGGAAAACATTTCATGGGCACTCGGATTGAGGACTTACATGGGCAGCGTGCGAATATAAAAACGATATTAGTGAGAATTTTACCTATGTCGATTGTTGCGGTCATTCCTGGTATCGGACAATTTATCGTTGGCTTAGTCGACCCAATATGTATTTTTGGCAAAGAAAAACGCTGCTTACACGACTACATTGCAAAGACACGCGTTCGCTACGTAAAAGAAGAATAAATACTTTTCTTTAAGCTGAGACACCCGTCTCAGCTTTTTAACACTTCGTCGTTTTTCATACTAATTAACGTCAATCTGTCTATTTTTTTGCCAGACTTTCTAATATGCTCAAGTCACCAACACTTAGGTGAGCATTAATCATGATTTTAAATCTTAAACGCACCATACTCGGTGCTTGTTTATTAACAATCGGTTTTAGCGCTATTGCGGCTGATAGAATTACCGGAAAATTTTCAGCGACTCGATCTGAAGTTATTGCCCAAAATGGCATGGCCGCAACTTCACAGCCGCTTGCCACTCAAATTGCTCTCGATGTCCTTAAGCAGGGGGGTAACGCCATTGACGCGGCTATTGCTGCTAATGCTGCCCTTGGTTTAGTCGAACCAACGGGTAGTGGTATTGGTGGCGATCTTTTTGCCATTGTCTGGGATGCCAAAACACAAAAACTCTATGGACTGAATGCCTCAGGTCGTTCACCCAAATCACTGACGCTTAAATACTTTAAAGATAAAGGCATGACTTCCATTCCTGCCTATGGCCCGCTTCCTGTGTCAGTTCCTGGTGCCGTTGACGGTTGGTTTGAGCTTCATGATAAATTTGGCTCTTTACCTATGGATAAGTTATTACAACCAACCATAGATTATGCGAACAAAGGTTTTCCTGTCACCGAGCTTATCGCTTATTACATGCAACGAAGTGTCAGCAGACTTTCTGAATATCCGGGCTTTAAAGAAACTTATATGCCTGATGGCAAAGCACCCGTTAAAGGGGATGTCTTTAAAAATCCAGATTTAGCTAATACGCTTAGCAAAATTGCTGCAGGGGGGCGTGACGCTTTCTATAAAGGGGATATTGCCAAAAAAATCGCTAAATACATGAAAGATAATGGAGGTTTTCTCAACTATGATGATCTTGCCAGTCACACCTCTGATTGGGTTACTCCCGTCTCAACAAATTATCGCGGTTATGATGTCTGGGAGCTGCCACCTAATGGTCAAGGTATCGCGGCATTACAAATTTTAAATGTTATGGAACAATATGATGTTGCCGCAATGGGATTCGGCTCAGAAGAGTATATCCATACTTTTGTTGAAGCAAAGAAGCTGGCGTTTGAAGACCGAGCAAAATTTTATTCTGATATGGACTTCAATAAACTCCCAATCGAAGGTTTAATTTCTAAATCTTACGCCAAAGAGCGCAATAAGCTGATCGGTGATAGCGCAGGTAAATCATATCCAGCAGGAAATCCCGCGCTTAATCATGGCGATACGATTTATCTAACCACTGCGGACAAACACGGCAATATGGTATCACTGATCCAAAGTAACTATCGCGGTATGGGTTCAGGTATGACACCAACCGGTTTAGGGTTTATCTTGCAAGATCGTGGTGAGCTATTTAGCCTAACTGAAGGCGATATGAATGTTTATGAACCGAATAAACGTCCATTTCATACCATCATTCCAGCCTTCGTTACAAAAGACGGTAAGCCTTGGTTGAGTTTTGGGGTTATGGGTGGGGCAACACAGCCACAAATGCACGCACAAATAGTGATGAACTTAGTTGATTTTGGTATGAACCTGCAAGAAGCGGGCGATGTACCCCGCATATTGCACACGGGTTCAAGCCAACCAACAGGGGAAAAAATGATCGATGGGGGTTATATCAGCATGGAAACCGGCATTTCTCCAGAAGTTCGCCGAGAGCTAGCAAAACGTGGACATAAATTCCAAGAAACAGTTGGTTCCTATGGTGGTTATCAAGCGATCCTTTGGGATGACATTCGCAAAGTCTATTTTGGTGCATCAGAAAGTAGGAAAGACGGTCACGCTGCCGGTTATTAAATGCTGACAAAAATCAAAAAGATCAGGACAGCCATAAAAAAGCCGCTTTTTTAGCGGCTTTTTTATGGCTGATTTATATGTTCACGAGTTTGTTGACGAATTTAATTAGGACGTTACTAAGGTTCAATTGGACATAACAAGGACGGTAAAAGTTAATAATTGTTACTATTTGGTGCAAAAGCTTTCCATGGTATCGGCAGTCAAGTAAAATGTTCGAAATCGAATAGTCCAATGGCAGAATGAGAGGTTCCATGCAGTACGCTGAAATTACAGGTTGGGGAAAATGCTTACCACCGGCAATATTAACAAATGAAGATATTGCACAACATGTCGATACTAGCGATGAATGGATCATATCTCGAACAGGCATTAAAGAACGACGCATTTCACATACCAATACCGCAGAGATGGCCGCTGTTGCTGCCAAACATGCGATCGCTGCGGCCGGTTTAGACCCAGAAGAAATCGAGCTTGTTGCCTTGGCTACGTCTTGTCCTGACTCTTTGGTGCCGAATACAGCGTCTAAAGTGCAGCAGTTAATAGGCGCGAAAAATGCCGCCGCATTTGACATGAACTCAGCCTGCACAGGTTTTCTGTATGCGTTACAAAATGCAACAGCACAAATACGCATGGGTGCGATAAAAAAAGCCGTTGTAATTGGCGCAGAGCGTATGAGCTGGTTTGTGAATTGGTCACAACGAGAATCAGCAGTATTATTTGGCGATGGTGCTGGCGCGGTAGTTATAGAGGCTTCTGATACGCCTTCAGGTTTAATGTTTGCTAAGTTAGGCTGTGACAGTGAAGCCCGTGATATTTTAGAGGTTCAAGGCTTTGGTACTGACTTAGATCGCTACACCAACCCGCCTACCGCTCTCAATGTTAAATTCATCGGTAAAGAAATATTTAAACGTGCTGTTAAAGGCATGAGCCACGGTGCTCACACGGTAATGGAACAAGCACAATTATCAATGGAAGATATCGATTTGCTCGTTCCGCATCAGGCGAACTTACGGATCATCACCGCATTGCAAAAACAATTTAAGCTGTCTGATGAGCAAGTTATGGTCAACATTCATAATTATGGCAATACCTCTGCGGCTACCGTTGCAATTGCATTATGTGAAGCGGTCGAAAGTGGTCGGGTAAAACCTGGCGATAATATTATGACTGCTGCTTTTGGCGCTGGCTTAACTTGGGGAGCGGGATATATTAAGTGGGGCCAAAGAGTCACACCAATTAAGACCAGTGATGCTTGTTTGCCAGCCAGTGATAAAACAGCGCTAGAGTTATTATCTACCGCTATGCAGTATTGCCTGAGTCAAAAATAAATGGTGAGTTAATGAAGGGCTAGCGGGGTTAATCACTTGGTAGTCTTTGAATTTTTAAGTTTTGTTAATGGTGAGCAAGATTAGTTTATGAGTACATTCGAACCTTCAAACCAATTATGCTCAGTTACCTTACTGGGTAATCTGGTCGCCGATCCTGAGATTCGTTATTTAGCGAATCCAATTTTAGCGGTTACAGATATCACCTTAGCGACTACACATAAATGGCAAGATAAGAAAACAGGTGCTAATAAAGAGTGGACAAGTTATCACCATGTTAAAGTAATCGGGAAATTAGTTGAAACTGCTTTGCTACACGCAAAGAAAGGCGACGTATTGTTTATTCAGGGATACATTGCCAATAATAAGCAGCAACCAATAGAGATTATTCATGCCACAGCGGTTGAGCGCTTTGCTAAGAGTTATACTACCGCGATTAATCAGGTGTTTTGTAGTGGGCTAATCAGCTCTGATGTTCACTTAGTCACTACCGAGCATAATAAACAATTAGCGACCTTTGATATTAGCATTGCTCATCAAGCATTTTCTGAACATAAGCAGGCGATGATGCCACATCAAATTACTCGCTCTGTGCATGTCTGGGGCAAACAAGCGACTTACTTAAGTAACAACGCGACAAAGGGTATGCATGTTATTGTTGAGGGTAGAGTCAGTTATGATAACTCGAATGCTCGCACACAATACATTGAAGCCAATCAAGTTCATATGGTTAAAAAATAATGTTTATTAATTGATTTTAGTTAACATACAGTCAAAAATGGGTAAAGGCTGAATAATAATATCAACAAGGAAGTACCCAGGTCGCTCTATTAGTATGAATTACTTTAATATATCAATAAGGCGACTTTGTTACCTGCTCGCTTTCATCTTACTGTCAACGTTCAGCTGCTTGAGCGGTGCAAATTCAATTGTATTAACACCTGTTACCGACATCAATTTGAATCAAGCAATGCATTGGCAATCGGTATATTCTTATCCAGGCAATTCAAAAAGTTTTTTATTAGTTAGTGAGCTAGGCGATGTTTATATCAGTTCTTCAGGAGAGATCAGCTCACTCCCTATTTTGTCACTTAAGCAAATTAGTGAACACGCCACGAAACTTACGGCCGTGGCCCTACATCCAAATTTCTCCTTAAGAGACCAGCCCGGTTTTCATACCTTTTACACAGCCCATGTTGAACCTATAAATATAAATCTGCGAAAAACTAGGCTGCAAGATGTCAAGGCTAAAGTAAAGTTCGATATGGTGATATCTGAATGGCAAATATTAAATAAAACCTTAGACACTGAAAGCCACCGAGAAATTATACGGATAGGTTCACCTAGCGAAGCAAGCTATATTAGTCAACTTTCATTCAGCCCCTTAAGCAAAGTATGGAATGACGATTTTGGCTTGCTCTATGTTGCTTTAAGTAGTGATCCTGAGTATGTAAAACTGCCACTGTATTCAGGAGCCATTTTGCGTCTTGATCCCAAGAGGTTTGGCTTACGAAATTATACGGTACCAACAAGCAACCCCTTTTTAACACAAAACGAAATAGACAATGAGTTGTTCGCGATAGGATTACAGCAGCTAATTGGCTTTATTTGGCCAGACAAAAATGACAACCACTTACTCGTCGAACATGGCTACAACAATGAATCAAATTTGAGTTTGATTAATCCGGGTGGCGATTATCGTAACGGACCACCAAGAGACGTTTTATACACTTCAAAAGACCCATTTACGCCCAACGGGTTAATTAACTATAGTGGCCGAGCATTGCCACATCTGTGGGGAGCTGTTTTGTTTGTTACTCGAACGAACGAGCAATCCCAGTTATATTCTCTTGCCATGCCAGATAGCACAGGTAAGAAAAGAATGCCGATATTAGAATGGCGCACTGAAAGGTCTAGTTTGAACGATAATGAGCGTGTTGTTCTTTTTCCTAATGCTAATCAAGAGATATTAGTTTTAAATAATGTCAATCAGGAGCTCAGTCAACTCGTCATAGAGCCGTCCGACGTAGCTCCGCCAGTCGATGATGTCGCTATCGAAGTAAACGAAAACAACGGCACCAATAGTAATAAGCTTTTCATCGTACTTATCGTCATCGTTATTGTCGTTGTCATAGCCGGCTACTGGCGTATTCAAAAAAGAAGAGGCTCTGTGTTATACCAAATAAGGCAGCAATTTGGTGGCTTTGAAGTGAGTGAGTCAAACCAACACATTTCTCTGTATAAGCGTCATAAAAAAACAGCTGAGGTGACCTTGCTTATTGAAGATATTGCCGAAAGCATTATTAGCTTAAATGATCTTCAATTGAGTGTGATTAGCAACATTAAACCTTTTAGTCAGAGCAAAGAGGCCAACTTGCGAGAGCACTTCAGTCAGGAAAAAAGAGAAAAAATGGTCTCAAGCCGCATTCGTCAGCTGACGCTGGAGCTAACTGATAAAGAAGGGCATCAGTACCTTATTTGTGCTTATCTCCGCAAAGGAGACAATAGAATAACACGCATGAAATACACTCAGGTTATTGAAAAACTAATCGACTGGAGCTGGTCATATTCACAAACGGTAGCCGCTGATACAACTAAAGAAAGACCACCTAAAGTGACTACCGTCAGCAAGTGCAACCCTGCTTTAGAAGGGCTCCTTAAGCCTGACTATGATGCGTCGACCACAAGAATAGCAGATCAAAACAGGACTGAGCAGAACGTGTCTGAGCCGTATGATGTTAAGCGACACAAAGTAGAGCAACCATCAGAAAATTTTTCTGCTATAGAAGCTGAACCCGCCACCAATACAGCTTCAGTAATCATAAGCGAAGCAAGACTAAAAGCAGATGCAGACTTAGTGATAGCACTTGAAAAGTTGGCTCAACTCAAACAGCAAGGTATGTTGACAGAACAAGAGTATCAGAGTGCCAAGCAAAAAATTCTTGAAGATTTACTCAATTAGCTGCGCAGAGGTAGTTGTCGTAAATTAAATACTTAGCTCTTTTTACAACATCTACTTTGACAGCCCCGATATTTTTTCAATAAAACTTATTTAATCTCTACTTGGGATATGAGTATTTATCCTATTGTTGTCTTTGTGACATATGCGAGCCGACCAAACTTGCGACGAGTATCGCTAAATAAAATTGACCGAGTACCGCTTGAAAATACACAAGAAAACGGGTGATAGGCACGCTAGGAGAAATATCTCCGAAACCTAATGTCGTTAATGTCACGAAAGAAAAATAGACAAAATCAGGAAAAAGTAAATACCACTCTAAACCCGGCGTTACCCCGTTAAATGCACTGTCAAAATGTAACTCTAATAAAGTGTATAAAAGCGCCCAGATCAAGCCCAATAACAGATAAAGACAAATGGCGCCTACTATTTTATTCAGGTTCACAGGGCCTGTTAACAATACTTGTTTCGCTGTTTGTATGGCTGAGCTTATAAAAAAAGCAAGCATGATAAGTAACTGTGTATATTTAAGGCCAGATGAATCAAGCCAGAAGCTAACAGCTGAAGTTAAAATGATGGCAACAGGAAGTATTGCTGCTTTGCGAAAGATATCCGTTTCAGACTTTACTCCCCAAATAGTAATGATCAAGGTAATAACTGTGGTCGATTGCACTAGTCGCTGAATAGATACATCAAAGAACTGCTGAGCAGCTGCCGTGCTCAGCAGCAATAGGGTCAACGCAAACATGAGATAAAAGAAATTATCTTGATGAGTCATTTTATGATGTCGTTTTTTCATTGTGCCTATTCAGCCATTATTTACACTATGTTTTGTGCTTCTTGTTTATCATAAAACGTTAAAAAACACATCATAAATGAGTATGTCATCAATAGTTGCTTGGCTTTTTGAATGTACGCACAGATGCAAGGCAATAGTGCACTCAATAAGCACTATTGTGGTGCGAATTAATTTGGTTATTAATCTGCGCACTTATTAAGTTGTTGTTTTTATTGTGTTTTACTTGGTTGGCATAGTGATTGTAGTGATTAGTTCAAAAACACAGGGGAATCATTATGAAGTTAGTAAACGCTATTATTAAGCCATTCAAACTCGACGATGTCAGAGAAGCTATTTCTGAAATCGGTGTCGAGGGTTTAACGGTCAGTGAAGTTAAAGGGTTCGGTCGCCAAAAAGGTCATACAGAACTATATCGCGGCGCCGAATACCAAGTCGACTTTCTACCGAAAGTAAAATTAGAAATTGCAGTAAATGACGATGTTGTTGAACGTTTAGTTGAAGGTATTACTAAAGCAGCTTATACCGGCAAAATAGGCGACGGTAAAATTTTCGTTTACAACCTTGAGCAAGCCGTGCGTATCCGTACTGGCGAAAATGATGTAGCAGCACTGTAGGGGACAACCATGGAACAAAATATATTTCACCTTCAATATGCAATGGACACATTCTATTTCTTAGTATGTGGTGCATTGGTTATGTGGATGGCAGCCGGGTTTTCTATGTTAGAAGCTGGTTTGGTTCGTTCAAAAAATACAACTGAAATTTTAACAAAGAACGTCGCGTTATATTCAATTTCTTGCATCATGTACTTAGTGGTCGGTTACGACATTATGTATGGTGGCGGGGTCTTGTTATCTGGTATTGAAACTGTCGATCCAGATGCGGTACTTAAAGACTTTTCTGCTCGTGAAGATGGTTTTACTGGTGGCGCTATATACTCAGCTGCTTCTGACTTCTTCTTCCAAGTAGTGTTTGTTGCTACTGCTATGTCAATCGTATCAGGTGCGGTTGCTGAGCGCATGAAACTATGGGCTTTCTTAGCTTTTACTGTCGTATTGACAGGTTTTATCTACCCAATGGAAGGTAGCTGGACTTGGGGTGGTAATGCGGTATTCGGTTTATACACTCTAGGTGACCTAGGTTTCTCAGATTTTGCCGGTTCAGGTATTGTCCATATGGCTGGTGCATCAGCAGCATTAGCGGGTGTTTTATTACTTGGCGCACGTAAAGGCAAATATACAGCAGATGGAAAAGTGAACGCGATTCCAGGTGCTAACTTACCATTAGCAACGCTAGGTACATTTATTTTGTGGATGGGTTGGTTTGGTTTTAACGGTGGTTCAGTGTTAAAACTGGGTGATATTGGTAGCTCACATTCAGTCGCTATGGTGTTCTTAAATACGAATGCCGCAGCCGCAGGTGGTGCCATTGCAGCATTGGTTTTAGCAAAAATCTTGTTTAAGAAAGCTGATTTAACCATGGCGTTAAACGGTGCATTAGCAGGTCTAGTGGCAATTACCGCTGAACCTTCTACACCAACAGCGTTACAAGCAACTATTTTCGGTGCGTTAGGCGGTATTTTAGTGGTGTTCTCAATTATCAGTTTAGATAAAGTTAAGATTGATGATCCTGTAGGTGCTATTTCTGTGCATGGTGTGGTTGGCTTATTTGGTTTATTGCTAGTCCCTGTCACTAACACAGGCGCAACATTCTCTGGTCAGTTAATTGGTGCAGCAACTATCTTCGGTTGGGTATTTGTAACAAGCTTCATCGTTTGGTTTGCCCTTAAAGCAACCATGGGTATCCGTGTAAGCGAAGAGGAAGAGTACGAAGGTGTTGATAAATCAGACTGTGGTTTAGAGGCTTACCCTGAGTTTACTCGCGGCTAATCCTACACAATAAAGTATTGTTCAGCAAAAGCAGTCTTCGGGCTGCTTTTTTCTTTTAAATCAAAATCTTTAATATATAGCGTACCCAAACAATAAAATTGTGTAGAATTAGATTTATTGCTTTATGAAAACTACTACGGACCGAATTATGGCAAGAGAGCAATTTGGCATATGTGCAGAGCCAAACCTACACGGCACTTATTTATTATTTAATGCCTATGACGATAACAATGCATTTTTACGACAAGCGTTATCTCGCCTTCCGGCAATGTTTGATCATTACGCGGATAAATTTTCTGAAGCTAATTTAATCGGTGTTGTCGCAATTGGAGCGAATTATTGGGATGAGTTATGCCCAGAAGGTCGTCCCAAAGAACTGGCGTCATTTCCAATGATGCAATGTGATGACCGTATAGCCCCTGCTACTAGCGGAGACATCTACATTGAAGTGCGCAGTGATCGCAATGATGTCAATCATATTGTCAGCACTAAAGTGTGTGAGTTGCTTGCGGACAGTGTTGAATTGATCGAGCAGACTCGCGCCTTTCGCTACCTTGATGGTCGAGATTTGACTGGTTTTGTCGACGGTACAGAAAATCCTCAGGGTCATCATCGACGAGCTGTCGCTTTAGTCAGTGATGAGGAAGATCCTGAATTTGCTGCGGGCAGCTATTTGCATATTCAACGCTATCGACACAATATGAATTTGTGGAAGATGCTCAAAGAAAAAGAACAAGAAGATATATTTGGCCGTACCAAAGTTGAAAATATAGAATATGCGAGTGAGGATAAACCCTTAACCGCTCACACCAAGCGGACATCTTTAAAAGATGACCAAGGCAATAGTCTTGAAATTTTGAGACAAAGCATGCCCTATGGTGACATGAAAACTCAGGGCTTGTTTTTTGTTTCTTATTGTCATTCGCCCGAACCTTTTAAAACCATGCTTAACAGCATGATTAAGGGCGATAGTGAAGGGAATTTTGATCACATGCTTAAGTATACGGAAGCACAAACTGGGGGGGCATTCTTTGCGCCTAGCCTAAACTTCCTAGCGTCATTAGCCAATTAAGTAAAAAACTAGCTAAGCCACTAGGCTAAATTTTTCAAGAACAAAGTTTCTAGTTTAGCGATGGTTTTATCAATTTCTTTTACATTAGTCGGTGCAATGAAAATCGTATCATCACCGGCTATCGTTCCCAGTACACCATCACTTTGGCTAACACTATCGAGTAAACGCGCAATAAGCTGGGCAGCGCCAGGGCTGGTTCTGATGATTATCATCACCTCATTATGCTCTATGTCCAATACTAATTGCTTTAGTGGGCTTTTAGCGGTCGGAACACCGAGTTCTGCGGGCAAGCAATAAACCATTTCTTGGCGGGCATTACGAGTACGTACCGCACCAAATTTACTCAGCATCCGTGATACTTTTGACTGGCTAATGTTATCAAATCCTTGCGCCTTGAGGGCATCAACGATTTCACCTTGTGAGCCGAATTGTTCCTGCTTTAAAAGGTCTTTAAATGCTTGTACGAGTGCTTCTTGTTTTTGTTGTGCTGACATAATGATAAATAAACTTCTTGTGATGAGAAAAGGCTGAACATCATACCTTTGTCTGATTCCATAATTGTTATTATACGCTATCCTGTACTATATCAAGTAATTTTAGATTAATACTTTGTGTTAATAGAATAGATAATTACCTGATTCAAAGCGTTGAATCGTTAATATTAATTGTTTTTTGCTCGTTAATGCTATATCTTTTTGGCGACAAATTTTTAAGTAAATACTCAAATTCCGGAGACAACCAATGAAAGTTGCTGTTCTAGGCGCAGCCGGCGGTATCGGCCAAGCGTTATCATTACTTCTTAAAACTCAATTACCTGCAGGTACTGACCTAGCGTTATACGATGTTGCACCAGTTGTTCCAGGTGTAGCTGTAGACCTAAGTCATATTCCTACTGCGGTAACTGTGAAAGGCTATGGCGCTGATGAATTAGCAGCAGCGTTAAGTGGTGCTGATATTGTAATTATCCCAGCAGGTATGCCACGTAAGCCAGGTATGGACCGTGCTGATTTATTCGCAGTAAATGCAGGCATTATTAAAACATTAGCAGAAGGTATTGTTGCTAACTGTCCAAAAGCTTTAGTGGGTGTTATCACTAATCCAGTTAATGGCACTGTACCAATTGTTGCTGAAGTGTTCAAAAAAGCAGGCACATACGATGCAAACCGTGTATTCGGTGTAACAACATTAGATGTGATTCGCTCTGAAGCGTTTATCGCTGAACTTAAAGGTTTAGATGTTACTGAAGTTAAGATCCCAGTTATTGGCGGTCACTCAGGTACTACAATTTTACCTCTACTATCTCAAGTTGAAGGTGTGACCTTTACTGATGAAGAAGTTGCAGCATTAACTCCACGTATCCAGAATGCGGGTACTGAAGTGGTCAATGCAAAAGCTGGTGGCGGTTCTGCAACATTATCTATGGGTGCAGCTGCGGCACGTTTCTGTATGTCTTTAGTGAAAGGTTTACAAGGCGAATCAGTTGTTGATTACGCTTATGTAGCGGTTGAAGGTGGCGATGCTCCATACTTCGCACATCCTGTTCGTTTAGGCAAAGGCGGCGTAGAAGAAATTCTTTCTTATGGCGCCCTTAGTGCTTTTGAACAAAAAGCGAAAGACGACATGTTAGCGACGTTAACTGCTGATATTCAAGAAGGTGTTGACTTTATCAACGGCTAAATTGAATTTTCTTAAAAAAAGCCGCCCTTTGGCGGTTTTTTTATGCCTGATTCCAATAAGAAGATTAATTTTCACCAGCAAGATTGAACGGATATTTATGTAGGTTGATATTAGGTTTACAATGCTGATAAAGGTTCATATAGTGGTCGCATAAATTAGTCTAACAACAGATATATATGTCACAAGCAGTCGTAGAAAAGAAAACTAAAAAGGGCTTTTTAAATAGTATTAATCACTTCCGTGGTATTGCCATTATTTTTATTGTGATGGCGCATTGTTATAAACCTGCTGGTTGGGAAATCGTATCTTTTAGTGACAAGGCTTGGTTCAATTTCATGATGAATGGAACTGTGTTCTTTGTGTTCATTTCTGGTTTTTTATTTCATCACATCTTTTTTACTCGATGGGATTACGAAAAATATATGAGGAACAAAGCTAAATTCTTTTTGTTTCCTTATATTCTACTATCTTTACCATGGATTATTTGGCACTTAACCACAGACATGAGTCCAAACCTTCATCAGCTTCATGCCAGTATTGAAGACATGTCCACAGCCGCTTCGTGGTATCTAATCACCGGACGCACATTAACGGCTTATTGGTATATCCCTATGGGATTAATGCTGTTTGCCTTATCTCCTTGGGTTATGGATTTAATTAAGAAAAACGCCTTGTTAACGGTTGCCATTCCTCTATTTATAATTGCCATGATAATTCATCGTCCGGTATCGAATCTCAATGCGTTGCAATCATTACTGTATTTTATACCAATTTATTTAATTGGAGCATGGAGTTCTGCCCACAAAGATAAATTGTTTCCCATTATCGATAAATGGTGGTGGTTATTATTCGCTAGTGCTTTGGCACTTGCCTTACTGCAAGCGAAACTTTATGGCGCAGGGGTGCTTAATAAAGGTATTTTTGAATTGACGGTGCCGGATCTAATGTTGCCGCAAAAGTTACTTTTTACGTTCGCCTTGCTTGGATTGTTGAATAATTTCGAACATATTGAAATTAAATGGCTGCAAAAACTGGCTGAAGCAAGCTTCGCGATATACTTTATTCACCCTTGGCTTACGACGCCGTGGTGGATGATCTATAACAGCCCAGATACTTTTGGCTTCTCAGGCCAAGGGAATATTGGCACCACCTTGCTCGTTACAGGTGTGGTAATCGCTATTTCTTATTTAATCGCTATTTTTGTCCGTAAAATATTTAGTAAAAAGAGTCGTTACATTATCGGCTGGTAATTGCAGTGCAGAATATTGTTTTCTTATTAGTTAGCTTTATTGGCAAAGTGCGTCATTTGGCTACCAATAAGCGATACTAAACAATAGGCTGTAAAATAGTAAAAACCGGGCCCAATAGCTGATAGTGTCGAACTGCTGAGTATCAAATCGAGCTTCAGACCAAAAATAACCAATTGCTGCTCTGATTCAGTATCTGCATGATTTGTCGATAGCACCGCTAAAAAGATTGCTACGACAAATACATCAGCCATAGACCACTTGCCTATTGCAGAGACAAAGCCTGAGATGCGTAGTCGGTGTCGAGCTTGTTTCACAAAATAACTGAATGTCAGCAGTGCCGTTTTCACGACCGGGATAATAATCGAGAAACTGAAAATGAGCACAGCGACCAGTAATCTATCGTCGCGCCATAATTCGTCTATTGTACCAAGTAAGGATAACTGTTTATCAATCACTTGTGAGGTCAGTGTTGCTCCTGCTGCCTGAGCACTCATGTCCATCGATAGTGCGAACATCGGCAAGTAAACGCCAGGAATAAACAGGATAATGGCAAAAAGGTTTACCAATAGAGCGAAATGTTTCATATCAGATTAAACGCTTCTATTTGCGGCTATATGAGCCAATCCAATCAAGGCCTTTTTATAATCACTGTCAGCAATTATCGATAAGGCACTAATCGCTTTATCGGCCTCTTGCTCGGCTTTTTGTTGAGTATAATCAAGCGAGCCAGTTTGGTGCATAGCTTCAAGAATTTTTTCTAAGTTATCCATACCTGTACAATTAGCTATTGCATCACGGATTAGTTCACGCTGCTCGTCAGAGCCATTATTCATGGCATAAAGCAGCGGCAATGTTGGTTTGCCTTCCGCAAGATCATCGCCGACATTCTTTCCCATCTCTTTAGCATCAGCGGTGTAGTCCATGATGTCGTCAACTAATTGAAAGGCAGTGCCTAAATGCTTGCCGTAGCTTGCCAAAGCCGCTTCAATCTTAGGATCCTGATCCGCGATCACCGCGGCGAGTTGAGTCGCTGCTTCAAATAATCGTGCCGTTTTACAATAGATAACCTGCATATAACTATCTTCAGTAGTGTCAGGGTCATTGCAATTCATCAATTGTAAAACTTCACCTTCAGCAACAACGTTGGTTGTATCAGCTAAGACTTCCATTACTCTTAAGTCTTTGATGGATGTCATCATTTGGAAAGAACGAGAATATAAGAAGTCACCAACAAGGACGCTGGCACTGTTACCAAATAATGCATTAGCCGTTTCTCGGCCACGGCGCATATTCGATTCATCAACCACATCATCGTGTAATAATGTAGAAGTATGAATGAATTCGACGATCGCAGCGATCGCTATATGATCCTGGCCTTGATAACCGATAGCTCGGGCAGCTAAAACACTCAGCATAGGGCGCATTCTTTTACCGCCACCATTGACGATATAAATACCTAACTGATTGATTAAAGCAACGTCAGAGCGTAACTGACTATAAATGAGGTCATTAACGGCAACCATATCGTCGTTCGCTAATGCTTGAATGTGTTTTAAATCCATGAAGCTAATTGTTGCCCTGTTTCAATGGTTTTCAGTACAATAAATAGCGGTAAAGTTTACACGAAATAGCTTGAGAATGAAGGTTTGTATCGCCTATTAATCCTTTTAAGTAAAAATTATACACTTTGATCGTTTTTCTACTTGCGATCACCTAATGCTTCGAGTAGAATTCGCGCCCTATATTTTTAAATTTAAGCACCAATAAGACATGGTGCAGTACGGAGTAGCTATGTACGCGGTATTCCAAAGCGGTGGTAAACAGCACCGTGTGACTGAAGGTCAAACAGTTCGCTTAGAAAAGCTAGAGCTAGAAGTTGGCGCATCAGTAGAATTCGATAACGTTTTAATGATCGCTGACGGCGAAGACATCAAAGTGGGAGCTCCACTTGTAGAAGGCGGTAAAGTTATCGCTGAAGTTGTTGGTCAGGGTCGCGCAGACAAGGTAAAGATTGTCAAATTCAAACGTCGTAAGCATTCACGCAAGCAGATGGGCCATCGCCAATGGTTCACTGAAGTGAAGATTACTGGTATTAACGGCTAATTTAGGAGCATTCTAAGATGGCACATAAGAAGGCAGCAGGTAGTACCAAAAACGGTCGCGATTCAGAAAGTAAACGCTTAGGTGTTAAACGTTTTGGTGGCGAGTCAGTTTTAGCAGGTAACATTATTGTTCGTCAACGTGGTACTAAGTTCCACGCAGGTAACAACATGGGTATTGGTAAAGACCACACTTTATTCGCTTTATCTGACGGTAAAGTTCAGTTTGAAGTTAAAGGTCCGAAAAACCGTAAGTTTATTAGCATCGTAGCTGAATAAACTACCTAGTAAGATTTGTAAAACCCTGCAATGACTTGCAGGGTTTTTTTTTGCTTGATGTTAATAATACCAATTCCATTAAATAATTGACCGATTATTTAATGGAATTGGTATAAGTTGATTTAACGTTAATTATAGTATTAACGTGTTGCAAGTGCTGAAAATCACTTATAATACAGTTAGGTTTAGTTCGGAGTTATTGAAAGCCTCATGAAATTTGTTGATGAAGTTGAGATCAGAGTAGAAGCAGGCGATGGCGGAAACGGTATCGTTAGTTTTCGTAAAGAAAAATACATAGAATTTGGTGGACCCAACGGCGGCGATGGCGGTGACGGTGGTGATGTGTACCTAATTGCTGATGAAAATCTCAATACTTTAATAGATTATCGATTTGAGCGATTCCATCGTGCTAAACGTGGTGAAAATGGTCAAAGCCGCGATTGTACTGGTAAAGGAGCGGACGACTTATTTCTTAAAGTTCCGGTGGGTACTCGTGCTGTAGATCTTGACACTGGAGAACAGTTGGGTGATTTGACTCAACATAAACAAAAATTACTCGTCGCAAAAGGCGGCTGGCATGGCTTAGGTAATACTCGATTTAAAAGTAGTACGAACCGAGCGCCACGACAAAAAACTAATGGCACGCCGGGCGAGATACGCAATCTCAAGCTTGAATTGTTACTGTTAGCTGATGTTGGTCTTTTAGGGTTACCTAACGCGGGTAAGTCTACTTTGATTCGCAGTGTCTCTGCAGCTAAGCCTAAAGTGGCAGATTATCCATTCACCACGTTGGTGCCTAATTTAGGTGTAGTACGCCTTGATTCTCAGCGTAGTTTTGTGATCGCTGATATTCCAGGGCTAATTGAAGGGGCAGCTGACGGTGCGGGACTCGGTACACAGTTCTTAAAGCACTTAGAGCGCTGTCGGATATTACTTCATGTCGTTGATGTTATGCCCGTTGATGGCTCTGATCCGATAGATAATGCACAAACCATTATTAACGAATTGAAATCTCACTCATCTAAATTGGCAGGTAAGCCACGTTGGTTAGTTTTAAATAAACTTGATTTGTTGCTTGAAGAAGAAGCCGAAGAACTTAAGCAAGAAATTGTATCAGCGCTAGATTGGGATGGTGTTGTTCATAGTATTTCTGCTTTTAATAAAATGGGTACAGAAGAGCTTTGTCGTGAACTTATGACCTTTATTGAAAGCTTACCGCCAGTAGACGAAGAAAGTGAAGATGAACAAACAGTAGAGTTCAAATGGGATACCTATCATCAAGATGCTATGTCAGATTTAAATGACGATTTAGATGATGACGAAGATTGGGATGAAGACGATTACGATGTTGAAGTTGAGTACCGTAAATAGCGTATTCAATAACAGACCACTACCGTCTAAAAAACACGTGCACGTATATTATACGGAGCACGTTTTTTTGTTTTATAATGTTGCTTTTAGGCTCTAATGTTAATGGTATTGAGCCACAGATAGATAAAATGGACTAATATGACATTACTTTCTATGATTGTTGCCCACGCAGATAATCGTATTATCGGTAAAGATAATGATATGCCTTGGCATTTGCCGGCGGATTTGGCTTACTTTAAACAAGTAACATTAGGGAAGCCTGTGGTGATGGGGCGTAAAACTTACGAATCGATCGGGCGACCACTTCCTGGCCGGAAAAATATCGTTATATCGCGAGACCCTACCTATCACGCTGCAGGAGTCGACTCTGTCACTTCTGTCGATGAAGCGTTAAAATTAGCTGCTGGTGTTGATGAAATTATGGTGATTGGTGGTGGCGCTATCTATGAACATTGTATGTCAGCAGCGGATAAGCTTTACGTGACTCATATAAAAGCAAGTATTGACGGCGATACTAAATTTCCTGAATACGACTTAATCAATGACTGGCAAGAAGTGAGCAGTGAATTGAGAGGTGCTGATCAAAAAAATCAGTACGATCTAAATTTCTGCGTTTACACTCGCAAATAGTTGTTTTATCAATGCCCTGCTATCAGGAGTAGTTTAATTTTTAAGCTCTTCCTTACTAATTAACACACCATTTTGATCAGCGTAAACCCAATCTCCTTGAGTGACGGTTACTCCTGAAAAGCGAATTGGTACATTTAGCTCACCGATATCCCGTTTATCAGTTTTTATCGGTGTTGTGCCTAGCGCTTTTACACCAAGTGCTAAGGTATTGATGGTTGCGACATCTCTGATATAACCATTGATGACTAAACCTGACCAACCATTTGCTACCGCGGCCTCAGCTAGCATATCGCCGAGCAAAGCTCTGCGAGTAGAGCCACCACCATCAACAACGATTACCTTGCCATTGCCTGGCGTATTAACTAGTTTTTTAACGACCGAATTATCTTCAAAGCATTTAACGGTAACGGCTTGCCCATAAAAGAGTTGATGTTGACCGTAATGATTAAACTGACATTCAAAGACATTAACTCTCTCTGGAAATAAATCACATAGGTCTGGTAAAAGGTCGAGCGTGTCTTTGTTCATTTATATATCTCCATTAAGTTTGTATGCTAATCCGGTTAAATATTTGAGCAATTGCTGAATAGGATTACTATAAACTTTAGCTCAAATCTGACTAGCTAAATAATCAATATGATCAATAACCGATATTAGACTTTAAACATGTAGATATAAAAAAACCACGCATCGCGTGGTTTTTCTATCTACATCTCTAAACTAAGTTATACGTTAAAGTTTAAACTCTTGCACTGATTGCTGTAATTCTTCAGCTAAGCGAGCAACTTCACTACTTGAGGCCGCTGTTTGCTGTGAACCTGCTGTGGTTTGTTCAGCTATGGCAACAATAGATTCTAAATTCTCACTAATTTCATGGGCGACAACGCTTTGTTCTTCTGCTGCGGTCGCTATTTGTGAGCTTCTGTCATAAATTTCATGTACTGCATGAGTAATGGTTTCAAGGGCTTTATCAGCAACTTCGCTTTGCTCAACACAGTTAGTTGTTTGTACTTTACCTGTGTCCATTACCGCTACGGCTTTTTCTGCTCCGACTTGCAGTACTTCAATCATGTTTTGTATTTCTTGAGTCGACTCTTGTGTACGACTAGCAAGAGTACGCACTTCGTCAGCAACTACGGCAAAGCCTCGGCCATGTTCACCCGCTCGCGCTGCCTCTATGGCTGCGTTTAACGCAAGTAAGTTGGTTTGGTCTGCAATGCTGCGTATTACATCTAGAATGCTACCGATCGAGGCGCTATCTTGCTGTAATTTATTGATAACGTTAGACGCAGATTCCACTTCTTTCGCTAATTCTATAATGGTTTCACGGTTATTGTTTGAAATAGATTTAATACGTGCCGCTTCATCATCGGCCTGCTTAATTTCACCTAATGCATCATTTACACTAGAAAGCACGCTTTGAGAAGTAGAGCTCATCTCTGTAGTTGCAGATGCCGCTTGCTCAACTTGATTACGCTGTTCTTCAATAGCTGTCGTACTTTGGGCAGTAACCGCAGATGTTTGCTCAGCCGCAGCAGCTAATTGAGTCGAGCGACTGACTATACTTTGGATTAGATCACGTAAACTGTCGATTAACAAATTGCAGTTGCGAGATAGTTGTGCAAATTCATCGGTGCCACTTTCGTCAAGTTTATGTGATAAATCTCCAGAGGCGACAACATTTAACATGTCATTTACGCGGCTAAGTGGACGTGTGATGCTGATCAAGGTAATACGAGCAATGACGATAGCAAGGACAATCGACACCAACATGATGACAATTGTTTGGGTATTACCGAATGCAACCGAATCATCGACTAACTGATTTGCTTCGTTAGTCGTTTTATTTGCAAGGTTTAATTGCTGAATCAAAATGTCACTTGCTGTAGCAATGTCACTTTCTGAAGCTTTCAGCATTGCGGTTGCTTGAGCAATAGCCGTTATTTGGGCTGATTTAGTGTCAAAGATCGATTTGCTACCAACGACTAACTCTGTGATAGATGAAAATGTCTCAGATAATTCCTGTGCTTCGTCTTCAGCGCCTTTTGCATTCATTTCATTGACTATAACGGCTACTGAATTTTTTAAGTCCGTGTGAGAATTTGTCAGCTCTCGTGTGATTAAATCGACCGTGTCGGGGTCTAATGCTTCACGATATTCAAAACTGTAGGTGACTAGTCCGTTAAGCGCTGTTTCAATGAACTCTCCCATGTTGACCGCTCTTTGTAACTTTGTATCCGCTAGGTCATGGGCTGCTAAATCTAAAAGCAGTGTTGCAGCGTCATCGGCTTTTTCTTCTAGTTCATCAACTTTTTCTCGAAGCACTGCAATTTGTTCAATGCTTGCTTTACGGCTTTCAAATACACTATTAACATTTTGTGTAAAAGAATCAAACACACCAACGACATTTTGCAAGTTTTTAAGTAGTGATGGTTCATCCTGAACGACCACTTTGATTGCTTTTAAGTCTTTATTGAATACATTGTGAACTTCGGTAAAACTTGCTTGATTTTCAGCTAGGGAGTCAAGATTACTTTGATAGTAACCTTGTAGCGTGAAACTGCCCATTTGAGTCAATTGAAGTGCTAGTTTATTACTGCTCACTAAGGTTGGAATGGCTAATTCACTAACCTGCGTTGTCGAGCTATTTATTGTATTCAAATTTAACAAAGAAGATACGCTAGTAATTACTAGCAAGATGGCAATAATAGTGAAACCACCAATAATCTTTACTGCTACAGTTAAATTCATATATTCCACCAATTAGATTTTTTAAGACTATAATTTCAATTTTGTACAAATTTACCTGCGGCAAACCAATATTTCTACAAAATTGTTAAACAAGTATTTAATATTTGTTATGTATTATAACAAGCGTCCAAAGATTTTCATTAAAAGTTACTAATCTATTGTCAATGTGTATGCTTTATTTTCCGCTTTATTCATTTTTTATAGCGTTTTGGGTGAATATTCTTTTATCTTCCCACCGTATCATCGTTAAATAATTTCCCCATACACAGCCCGTATCTAACGCATATAAATTTTCCTTTTCATGCTCTCCCATCAACGCTGCCCAGTGACCAAAAACCCAGGAAGATAATATGCTGTCTGAACAAAGTTCGAACCAAGGTTTCAAAATTTTAGGAGAGTTTTCAGGTCGTTCTTTGCAGGCGAAGTCTAATGAACCGTCTTTATAGCAATACCTCATACGTGTAAAGCTATTAACAGCGAACCTGAAGTGTTCCTGTTCCGTTGTCACATCAGACCATGTGTTGGGTTTTTCGCCATACATTATCTCTAGCCATGCTTTACGATTGGGTCCAGAGACTCTTTCATGAACAAATTGGGCGCTTTTTATGGCTTGTTCTTCGGTCCACTGTGGATTCATACCAGCATGACTGAGATAACCTGTATCCTTGGGTAATGCTAGTAACACTGGATAACCTGCAAGCCAATCCATGAGTTCGTCAAAATCCGGCGCATTGATTAAGGTTTGTAGCTTGTCTTGTGGTTTACTGCGTCTAATGCCTGCGTGCACAGCAAGTAAATGTAAGTCATGGTTACCTAAAACAAAATTAGCACTATCGCCTAAGCCTTTTATAAAACGCAGTGTTTCGAGTGATTTAGGACCTCTGGCAACTAAATCACCGGCTAACCATAGTTGATCTATTGACTGGTCAAATTGAACTTGCGCTAGCAATGCTTGTAATTCGTCAAAGCACCCCTGTATGTCACCTACAATATAAAGCGCCATAAGATCAGTTCAGCAAATTGGGGATAGCAAGTCTAAATAATGGGATATCAACGCTAAAACGTCTGTCTTGGCTGTCAACCATATGATACTGGCCTTGCATAATGCCGAATGGGGTTTTAAATATCGAGCCGCTTGTATAGGTATAAGTTTTCCCTGCTAGGATACGGGGTTGTTGCCCGACGACGCCTTCACCCTCAACGGTGGTTAGTTCGCCATTAGCATCAGTGATCAGCCAACGACGTGCAAGTAATTGAATAGTCTCAGTACTTTGGTTTTCGATAGTGATGGTATAACTGAAAACATACTGTTCATCGTCCACATTAGATTGAGACTCAATGAAGTTGACTTTAGTCGTAATTTTTACAGCAGAATCAAGGGTATGGTTGGTCATTTGTCATTAAGTCGCAGTAGGATTGTCCACTAAGAAATTGGCGATAGTTATATATTGATCGATGGTTAAGTTTTCTGGTCTTAGCGTTGGATCAATGGATAATGATTCTAGTTGTTCAACAGAAATAAGTTTTTTGAAGCTATTTCTTATCGTTTTTCGACGTTGATTAAAGGCAGTTAAACAAACTTTATTCAAGGTTTCCAAATCTTTTACAGGGTTATCAATGTGCGTGTGAGGGATCAACCGAACGATTGCGGAATCAACTTTTGGTGCCGGCTTAAAAGCTTCTGGCCCTATTTCCATCACCGGAATAACCTGGCATTGATATTGTGTCATTATAGATAAACGACCATAAGTTTTGCTATTTGGCATCGCTGCCATGCGATCAACAACTTCTTTTTGCAACATGAAATGCATGTCTTGCACACTATGCTTAAAGGTTAATAAGTGAAAGATTAGCGGAGTTGAAATATTATAGGGTAAGTTGCCAAATATTCGCAGTGGCTGTGATTCAGTAGCCAATTCAGAGAAATCAAATTTGAGTGCATCGATTTCATGGATGGTCAAATGTTTAGCTAAGAAAGGGTGATGACGTAACCGGTGAGCTAAGTCACGGTCTAATTCAACCACCGATAATTTACCAGCGCGTTCAATAACCGGCTCTGTTAAAGCACCAAGTCCTGGACCAATTTCAACTAAATTTTCGCCGGGCTCAGGGTTAATGGCATCAACGATATCACTGATTATTGCATCATTATGAAGGAAGTTTTGTCCAAATCGTTTTTTAGCCTGATGGCCTAAGTGTGAATTTTTACTCATGCTTGGTTATTTGCCAAATTGATTGCTGTTTTTAAGGCCTCGATAAAGCTACCTGTGGCAGCCTGGCTTGTTCCTGCTAAATCTAGCGCAGTGCCATGGTCTACTGATGTGCGAATAAAAGGTAACCCCAAAGTTATATTAACTGACGAGCCAAAACCTTTATATTTTAACACGGGTAGGCCTTGATCATGGTACATGCTCAGTATGGCATCAGCGTCGTTCAAATACTTTTCTTGGAAAATGGTATCAGCGGGCAATGGTCCAACGATATCCATGCCTTCAGCTCTAAGTTCGTCTAAGGCTGGGTTCATAACATCAATTTCTTCACGGCCTAAATGCCCGTCTTCGCCTGCATGTGGGTTGATGCCACAGGCATAAATGCGTGGTTTTTTGATACCAAACTTATCTTTCAAATCTTGATTTAGAATACGGCTAACTTTTTGCAATCGCTCATGAGTAATTGCTTTTGAAACGTAGGCAAGAGGAATGTGAGTGGTGACCAAGGCAACACGAAGTCCTTCTGTGGCTAACATCATCACGACATCACTGCAGTTTGCTTGATTAGCAAAGTATTCAGTGTGACCACTGAATGCTATACCTGCTTTATTAATTAATCCTTTATGTACTGGCCCTGTGACTATAGCGTCAAATTCACCAGAAATATTTTTTTCACTCGCTATACGTAATGTTTCCACTACATAACCACCGTTATTTGGGTTTAATTGACCGGCAACGACGTGTTCTGTTGTGGCTAATGGACAAATGGTTAATGTGCCAGCTTTCTGAGGCTTAGCGGGTTTGCTTTCGTCGTATTCGATCAGAGTCAGTGGCTGGCCTATTTGCTCTGCTCTAGCAAGCAAAAGTTCAGGACAAGCAACGACAACAAGCTCTACGGGCCAGTCTTGTTGTGCTATTTCTATGGTTAAATCAGGGCCAATACCCGCTGGTTCACCCGGTGTGATCGCAATACGTTTTGTCATTATTTATCACTAATCTCAAAAATTTCTATGTAGGCTTCATCGCGAGTTTCCTTTATCCAACGCTGTGATTCCATGCCAAACTTACGGTTGTACAGTAGCTGATAAGCTCTGTTTTCATTCATCAGTTCAGTAGCATCTTGCGTGCGTCTATCGATTAGCTGTACTAAGTGCCAACCAAACGAAGAACGGAAAGGTTTATGGTACTCGCCTTTTTTTAACGTCGCCAATACGTCCCTAAATGCGGGGTCGTATGATTGTGGATCCGCCCACCCTAAATCACCGCCACGAACAGAGGTTGGGCCTTCAGAGAACTCTTTAGCTAATTCTGCAAAGTCTGCTTCACCTGATTCAATATTGACTAAAAACTCAGCGAGTATCGCTTCTGCTTTCGCTTCACTAAGTATAATGGAGGGTTTGATGAGAATATGACGAGCGTTAACCTCTTCAACCTCGACAACTTGTTTGCCTCTAATATCGAGTATTTTTACAATACTAAAACCTAAGCCTGTGCGAATAGGGCCTAAGATGGTGTCTTTTGCTTTGCCGTCGACCAATTCAGAAAATAGTGTAGGTAACTCGTTCAATACCTTCCAACCTAAGTCACCACCTTTTAATGCATTAGCGTCACCAGAAGAGGCAATGGCAATTCTCGCAAAATCAGAGCCATTGTTTAGTAACTCAAGCACTTTATCAGCTCGGGTTTTAGCCGCATTGATATCGTTCTGTGTCGACTCCGCCGGAAATTCGATTAAGATGTGACCTAAACGATACTCGACTTCTTGGTTTGTTTGTTGCTTCATTTCTTCCAAAAGGTTGCTTATTTCTTGTGGCGAAATGAAAATGCGACGTCTAACCATCGCGCGGCGAACTTCGCCTGAAACTAATTCTGCGCGGATAGTTTCACGATATTTTTCATAATCAATACCGTCAGCAACAAGGCTTGCTCTTAACTGTTCTAGGGTGAGTTGGTTTTCTGTTGCCATGTTGGTCAGGGTGTCATCAAGTTGCGCATCACTGATTTGCACACCCATACGTTCACCCATTTGTACAAGTAAATTGTCATTAATGAGCTTGTCCATAACTTGAGTGCGCAGCGCTTTGTCGGACGGTAGACTTTGTCCCGACTTGCTTGATTGCAATTTAATGTTGCGCAACAGGTCTTGAACTTCAGATTCTAAAACAACACCTGAATTAACGATAGCAGCAACTTTATCTAATGGAACTTCGGCTGATGTTGCTGTGTTGAGTAAACCCAGCATTAGTGAAGTTGTTAAGGCGACAATTTTCAAAGAGTTTTTCATTTATTATATTCTTGATTAATTATTGAGAAAATATGGACGTTTATAGCCAAATATACTCGAGTTAAACATTTCTTGCGTACTTAGTGAGGATTTTTGACCACTTAAGCCTTTAATCACAAACTGTATCATGAATCCGCTATCAAATTCATCGCGGTTATCATCAAATGTTGTGGAATCATCAATAGATGAGTTAATGTGACGGTGGTAAGCAAAGCGAACAGCCCAACAACAATTTTCGTATTGGAAGCCTGCATAGCTTTCTAGGCTATTGCTGCGCTTTAAATCTTGCGTCACCCGACCGACAAAATGCCAGTCTTGGTTCAGTTTGACACTAGAAAGCAAAGATAGTTGCTCCAATGTCACATCCGATAGCTCTCGAGTATATCTATGGTTTACTTGAATCAGGTTGTTTTCACCAAATCGATAATCGATATTCGCTTGGCTTTGACGCGTCACATCAAGATCCGTATTGTATTGGATATTGCTGCTAAATTGCCAATTGGCGCTTGCTCGTATAAATAAATCGGCGGCCAATGATGATTCATCAATCGTTCCTCCACTGGCATCGGTAGCGAAATTACTATTATTTAAATAAACAGTTCTACCTAAGCTGAACCGCATTTTCTCGATGTTTGATTTATCTAAGAGTCGACTTGTTAAGCCCCATGTATATTGATTAGCTTCAGCTATTCTATCTAAGCCGCTGAATCGTCTATCCCTGAATAAGCCTTCATAATCGTCTTGCAGTATTGTTGTATCATAAACACCTATATTGCTTTGATCACGGTTCGGTATATATAAATACTGTAATTGAGGTTCAAAAGTATGGGTATAATTTGAATTAAATAAATGGGCTTCGCGTTCGAAATTAACCCCACCATGTAATCTTACTTTCGGCACGGTGCGGCTGACGTTTTTATCTAAATCAGCATTGGTTCCTAGACGTTCCTGCTTATAGTTGGTTTGTAAAATTTTAAATTCAGTATTTAAAAACCAAGCGGGTGTGTAAAAAGGAAAGGTTACCCCGGCTTCAATATGGAAACGATCGGCTTTTGGGAGTGTTTTATCTGGCGTGTCAAAGCGAGAAAGTTCGGAATATAACTCAAACGTACCATCCAAAAAGTTGAGTTCTTGGATGTTTTTCAGCTCAATTTGGGGAATGGTTTTATAGCTTTGAATATGGTTACCTATAATTTCAAAATCTTGTAATTTGAACTTGGCATTCCAAGTTTCGCCGAAGTAAGCAAGCTCACCTGATTGATATAAATAAGCATCATTTGAATTGTATTGCTCAGATCCTAAATCAACTAAGTAGCTATCGTCGCTTATTGTGGTGTAGTCAGTATAGACTCTGAAATTATTTGAAAAATTACCAGTGTGCTGGAAGCGCATTAAATAGCGGTCGTTAGAATTAGCTTTTATTTCTCGATCTTTATTGAGGTATTCTATGTTGATTTTTCCTGATTGCTCACCGCTTAAATATCGAAATTCAGTTAATAGTTGCGTGCCGCGCTTTGACATGTACCTCGGTGTCAACGTCGCGTCCATATTTGTTGCTATGTTGATATAATAGGGGGCTTTAATTTCGAGTCCCGATTTACGAGATGATCCAATTGACGGGAATAAAAAGCCCGTCTTACGCTCCTGAGACAAAGGGAAGCTAAAATAGGGCATGTAAAATACTGGCACATCAAATACTTCAAGCCGCGCATGGTAAACTTCGCCCATATTGTCTTCGGTTGAAATGTTAATTTCACTGGCGTTAATTTTCCAATCTGGAACTTCACCGTAACAAGTGGTAAATGAAGAATCTGATAAAATAAGACGGCCGTCACTAGCAATAAATATTTTCCCAGCTTCACCATGCCCTAAGCTATCTGTCAAATGGTATGAGGCACCCTCTAAGGTAGTTGCTTTCGAAGATTCGTTTGCGTTCAAACGGTCAGCAAAAACATCAAGGCCATTATTTTGAAAGTGAATATTGCCTTGAGCATTGATCATTGATGAGTTTCTATTGAACTCGAGTGCTTGGGCTGATATTTTTTGACCTTTGGTAATCAAAGTCACGCCACCGTCGAATTTAGCTAATTGGTCTTTTTCAATGCTAGAGTTTTTTGAAAGAATTTGAATAACATCGGGATCTATAATTTCAATCCCTTCGCCAATTGTCTCAAATTGAGGAGATGGGCATTGAAATGCCTCTACAACTATTTGTTCTTGTTGAGCAAAAACCAACGGGCTAAATAAAAACAGGCAGCAATAGACGAAAATTTGATGACGGGGAAAATGCATTTATGTTCCGTTAAAAAATGGCGATAATAAACACTAACGAATAAAAGTGATTTTTGATTGCGTAATAAGAACAGTATTCTACTGTTAAACCTCGTTATAATATAGCAATTTTTATTTGTGTCGCTAAATAGTTAAATTAGCGGTTTTATTCACTTAAGGGCATCATTTGAGTCAAACTAATAGAAAAGAGCAATTAGCCGAGTGGTTATCGACGATAATTGCCAGTGAGAAAATCTGTTTACAGGCAATGACAGGTGACGCAGGTTTTCGACAGTATTACCGAGTTAATGATCAACATGGTAAGTCATTTATCGCTGTAGACTCTCCTAACGATAAGTGTAATAACGCAGCTTTTATTGCGATCCAACAAGCGTTTAAACAACAAGAGGTGCTCGTTCCAGAAATAGTTGGCTTCGATGATGCCCAAGGTTTTTTTTGCCTATCAGATTTAGGTGATACTTTGTTGTCTGACCAATTAACGATGGAGAATATGACGCGCTATTATCAACAAGCGATAGACATCATTCCGCTAATGGCAAAGGCAAAAATTGGCAATACGTATAGATTACCTTTATTTGATCAAGCCTTCGTACAAATGGAACTGTCAATTTTTAATGACTGGTTATTGGAAAAGTATCTTAATATTAAACTCTCTGAACTTGAGAACAAGAAGCTGCAACATTGTTTTGATTTTTTGATTAAGCATATTCTTGAACAACCTCAAGGTATGATGCATCGAGACTTTCATAGTAGAAATATTATGGTTACTGATAACGAAGAACTCGCGGTTATTGATTTTCAAGATACTGTGATCGGCCCAGTAACGTATGACATCGTTTCCCTGCTAAGAGATTGTTACGTCAAATGGCCGCAACAAAAAATAGAACCCTTATTAGCGTTTTTTGTAAAGCTTTACCAGAATACGCATCAAGCTGAATCTGACAACCAACTTTACCCGATCGCAGTATGGCAGCGTTGGTTTGATTTAACTGGGCTACAACGTCATGTTAAAGTCGCGGGGATTTTCGCGCGTTTATATTTAAGAGATGGTAAACCGGGCTATCTTGGTGATATTCCTTTGACTTTGAAGTATATAGCACAAGTGAGTGCTAACTATGATGAGTTGGATTATTTACATACTCTAGTAACAGATAGGGTGATTCCAGCATATGAGCGACAAATAAAATGAAGGCAATGATCTTAGCCGCAGGACGAGGTGAACGGATGAAACCGTTAACGGATACCTGCCCTAAACCACTCCTTAAAGTTGCTGGAAAAGCGCTGATTGAGTATCACATTGAAAAGCTCGCCGCTATAGGTGTTAAGGAAATCGTGATCAACCATGCTTGGCTTGGTGAACAACTTGTCGAACAGTTAGGTAATGGCAGTCAGTGGCAAGTAAATATTCATTATAGTGAAGAAGAAAATGGTGCTTTAGAAACTGCCGGAGGCATTAAGAAAGCGCTATCGCTATTAACCGATGAAAACGATAATTCACCATTTTTAGTGGTTAATGGTGATGTCTTTATTGATTATGATTTTACTCAGATGCCGACGTTATCCGAACCGGTACTGGCCCATTTATGGTTGGTCAACAATCCAGCTCATAACCTGGACGGGGATTTTGGTTTAATGAAGGGTATGTTAGTTAATCAATCTAGCGAACGTTTTACCTTTAGTGGTATAGCGCTTTACCGACCTGAATTTTTTGAAATGCTAGCTGAAGATCGTATCGAGAGATTAGCGCCATTGTTACGTCATGGTGCTGAGCAGGGACATATCAGTGCTTCAATGTTGCCCGGACGCTGGGTTGACGTGGGTACGCCAGAGCGTTTAGCGCAACTTAATGCAGAAGTAAAAGGAATACAATAACCATGAGAATATGGGGAAAAGTACTGGGTTTTTTATTTGGTTTTATGCTCAGTAAAAACATTATTGGGGCCTTGTTAGGGGCTTGGTTAGGTCATCGTTTTGATAAAAGCCGTGGCTATGATTTCGATTCGTTGCATGCTCAAGGAGAGCAAAGCCGACAAGCCTTGTTTTTTTATACCACTTTTTCAGTGATGGGACATATGGCTAAAGCCAAAGGTAGGGTCACTGAGCATGAAATTGCCTTTGCTACGGCTTATATGGATAAGCTGAAATTAAAAGGAGAGCTAAAAGAGCAAGCCCAAGAAGCATTTAGAGAAGGTAAAGCGGCAGGCTTCCCATTAAAAGAACGCTTAGATATGTTTAAAAAATCGTCAGGCGCTCGCTATGATCTCCTACTGATGTTTTTGGAGATCCAAATACAAGTGGCCTTTGCTGATGGCCAGCTTGATCCAACGGAACGCAAGGTTTTGCATGACATCGCCCTTAGTTTAGGTTTTTCACCGAAAGATCTAGATAAGCTGTTAGAAATGATAATGGCAGGGGAAACGTTTAATCGACAATCAGGGCGTCAAAATCAAACAGGCGGAGGAAGTAGTAAAGCACTATTAAACGATGCTTATAAAGTATTAGGGGTTGATAAAGCAACGCCGATGAAAGATATTAAAAAAGCCTATAAAAAGCTTATGTCTCAGCATCACCCCGATAAACTGATTGCTAAAGGGTTACCACCGGAAATGATGGAATCAGCTAAGCAGAAAACACAAGACGTACAAGCGGCTTATGATATCGTTTCTAAGCATCATAAAGATTTATGAGATTAAAAAAGAGGATTTTATTATGTATAAATTATTACCATTATTAATGGTTATGTTAGTGCCTACGTTTGCGTTCGCTGATGCAGATAAAGAGCGTGCTGAGATAAAAGAAACGCGGGACACAATATTAGCTCAACTTTATAAAGAGCAGCCTAGTGTCAAAGGGAAAATCGCTAAAGCGGCTGGCTATGCAACCTTCTCTAACATTGGCGTTAATGTACTTTTTCTATCGGGTGGGCACGGTAGCGGTATCGTTAAAGATAATAAAACCGGTAAAGAAACATATATGAATATGGTTAGCGCTGGTGTTGGCATCGGTTTAGGTGTCAAAGATTTTCGAGCGGTTTTTGTTTTCAAAAATAGTGATGCCCTAAATGATTTTATTGAGCACGGTTGGGATTTTTCAGGACAAGCTGATGCCGCGGCAAAATCAGGTAAAAAAGGTGGCGAAAAGAGCGAGGCTGGAACGTTAGTGAATGGCGTGGAAGTTTATCAAATGACTGAAAATGGTTTAGCCCTACAAGCAACACTGCAAGGGACTAAGTACTGGAAAGATGGCGATTTAAATTAGTCAGCACTATCGGCTATTACCAACCGATAGCATTAAGCCAACCTTTAATCGCTCGGGCGAGTTCCTGTTCAGGATAGTAGCCGGGCGTAAAGGTGTTGAACTGATATTGTCGGTAATAGGTCTTTAATTCTTTATTGGCATACTGTTTACGTAACTTGATAAAGTGGTGCACCCATGAGTTATCTTTTTTAAGGTATAAATCGAGGATAGGTAACTCGCTTTCGGCGATATTGTTAGCCAATGCGATATTGTCTTCACTAGTGAGTTGATGCGCGCTTAACATCACAAAGGCGTTCGGCATGGGTAATTGTTGTTGTTCAAATAAGTCGAGCAGCAGTGCTGCGTTATTCCCTTCCGACACAACTACAAAAATTCCGGGAAAGCTTGCCGCCTTTTCAAATACCGCTTTCATCATTGGAATAAGTTGCGCTTTGTATTCTTCCAATGCCTTGTTATCACTTTCTTGTTGTTCGATTTTCTTTTCTGCTTGGGATGGGTATTGACTAGGCTTACCTATCGGCTGCACTGTTATGGTCGTCCACCCCTCAGTTGGCATATGTTTTCGTAAAAAGTTAATCGCTTTAGGGCTTGTTGCCGATTGATGCCATTCAGGCAATAAGATCATTATGCCTTTGTCTGTTGCGTGTAAATCAGTTTGAGTTAGGGTAATGAAGTCTTCAGTGCCAGCCATCATCGGACTGACCACTGTGGTTGATAGATATTTTTTTATATCAGTTTCGTGCAGCTCACGTTCTGATATCGGTGACTCAACAGGAGTTGTCTTAGTTGGACTTTTGCTTGCGGGACTGTCTGACTCCGTTTGTTCTGAACTGCCATCATTTTTTGAAGGTGCAGTGTCAGACTCTGACTCAGGTGATGTCGGGTTTAAATTTAAGGTTTTTTCACTTTCTGCTTGGTTTTGCTCTTGCTCTTGCTCTTGAGCATATAAGTCGGTGCAAGTGAACAATGATAGTGAAAAAATGAGTACTAAAAAAAAGCGCAAAAGAGCATTCCTTAAAAACAAATAATGAACTTGGTATTAACTGACAATCCTATAGTTTATATAACGGCACAATAATCGAAAGCTTTATTTTATCGACCTTATATGAACGGACAAGGTGCACTAAAGCTCATTGATTGATTAGTTACTGGGTGGGCAATGGTTAATGCTTGAGCGTGCAATTGTAAACGTTCTGAAACCGTTAATGCTTTTTCGTGCGCATAGAGCCGATCACCTAAAATGGGATGGCCTATAGAGAGCATGTGGACCCGGAGTTGATGGGAACGACCGGTAATCGGAGTGAGTTCCACTAATGCACTTTCTTGATCTTGTTGAATTAACTTATACAGTGTTTTAGATGCTTTGCCATGCTCATAATCTACCTTTTGTTTCGGGCGGTTCGGCCAGTCACAAATTAACGGGAAATCAACCTCACCTTCGTCTTGCTCTAACCTACCATAAACTCTGGCGAGGTAAGTTTTCTGTGTTTTTCTCTGTTCGAATTGACGGCTAATATGTACATGTGCATTTTTGTTTAGCGCCATCAATAAAAGTCCAGAGGTTGCCATGTCCAGTCGATGGACGATGGTCGCCGTGGGTAGCACTCGACAGACCCTATTTTGAAGGCAATCTTGATGTTCAGGAAGGCGCCCAGGTACTGTCAGCAAACCACTGCCTTTATTTAACACGACAATATCGTTATCTTTATAGACAATATCAAGATAAGGCTTCATCGGTGGATGATAAATAAAGTCAGGGTTTGCTGCCATTTTCTGTCCTGTAAATTTGCTAGTGAGTCACTACGATTAAACGAGTCGCTTCAAAAGTGAGCTGCGCTTTGTCAATGTAATGCGTTAACTCTTGTTGTTGAAGTTTGATAAAGTCGAGCTCTTCTTGGCGGACACTTGGGTTAATTGCAGATAGCGCTTCTAAACGCTGGTGCTCCTCGTCTAGCGTATGATGCATGTTTGCTAACGCCGCTGATTGAATCGCTGGAATTTTCACATTGGCATGAGCTTCTGCTTTTTCAACGAGCGGTTGTATTTCACTTTTTAGTGCTTTGACTAACTGCAAAGCCACCTGCTTCTTAACCGGCTGCAATTGTTTCTCGAGTACCGCTTCTGAAACTTTGTCAGCCAAGTTATTGCCGCCTTTGTCTACCAAAATGCGAATAGGTGTTGTCGGTAAATAGCGACCCAGTTGCAAGTGTGCAGGTGCGGTTGCTTCAATAGTGAAAATACACTCTAAAAAGAAAGTGCCAACCGGTAGGGCTGGATTTTTTAACAATCCAATACTGGCATTACCTATTTCGTCAGAGAGCACCAGATCAAGTGCACCACGAACCATAGGATGATCCCAAGTCATTAATTGGTAATTTTCACAAGCTAAAGCGGTGTCACGATTGAAAGTGATAGTCGCGCCATCTTCTGCTAAATGTGGGAAATTAGGGTTCAACATATGTTCTGTTGGATTTAGTGCAATGGCATTATCAGCTTTGTCATCTTGTTGAATACCAAAGACATCAAATACTTGAAACATAAACTGTGGCAAGTCAGTTTGATCGTCTAGCGCTTCAATTTGCTTAACGATACGTTGAGCGGCTCCTTGACCACTAGAATTGAGTTCAAGCAGTTTATCTCGGCCAGACTCTAACTCAGCTTTAATGGTTAAATGTTGTTGATGACTGTCTTCAATCAGTAGTTTAGCTGCTGGCACTGAATAATCATGGCTTAGGATCAAATCATTCATTTGCTCGGCCACATTCTCGTAGACAACACGACCCGTAATACAGGTATGTTCAAAGGCATTGAGTGCTTGATGATACCAATCAAATAACAATTCTTGTGCAGAGTCTTTAAAGTAAGGCACGTGAATTTTGATGGTTTGCGTCTGGCCTATGCGGTCTAAACGACCAATGCGTTGCTCGAGTAAATCTGGGTTCTTTGGCAGATCAAATAGCACCATGTGATGAGCAAATTGGAAGTTACGACCCTCACTGCCTATTTCACTACATAATAAAACTTGGGCGCTGTCTTCATCTTGTGCAAAGTAAGCCGCTGCGCGATCTCGTTCAAATATTGATAAGCCTTCGTGGAATACTGCCGCCCGCATACCTTCTTTGATACGTAAGGCTTCTTCTAGGTCGATAGCGGTTTGCGCATGAGCACAAATAACCAAAATCTTTTCGTCTTTATATTCTCTTAATAAATCAATTAAATATTGAACACGTGGATCAAAGGTGAACCAAGGCTCTTGGCTATCAAGTGCATAAAGCTGCTCTGGTGTGTGCAATAATTTACTTTGTTTTAATGACTTTAACGATTCTGCATCGTTGTCTACGATCAAGTCGTTAATACAATCATTATATTGTTCTGGTAATGCTAGTGCTGTGGGTAGCGCTATGCGTTCAGGGAAGCCTTTGATCGTGTTTCGACTGTTTCTAAATAAAATTCGGCCAGTGCCATGTCGGTCAAGTAACTGGTTTAATAGTTGTTGTCTGGCTTCGGCTTGTGAGTCGTCATCACCGGCACTAAGCTCTGCCAACAAGGATGAAATATCGCTTTCTTTGAGCAATGTTTGCAATGTTTGTGATTGCTTAGGCGTAAGTGCTTGACCTTCAACTAAGGTGTTGGCTGCATCAGCAACTTCGGTGTAGTGATGTTCTTCTTCAATAAACGCTTGGTAATCAAAAAAGCGGTCTGGATCGAGTAGTCGAAGTCGAGCAAAGTGGCTTTCATGACCGAGTTGATCTGGAGTTGCGGTTAATAATAAGCAGCCAGGTATCACCTGAGCGAGTTGTTCTATACACAAATACTCAATGCTTGGCGCGTCTTTCGACCAGTTTAAATGATGCGCTTCATCAACGACCATTAAATCCCACTCTTCGCTAATCATCGCTTCATACCACTTAGGGTGATCGGTGATAAAACCGAGGTTGACTAAAACGAGTTGTTCGTCACTGAATGGGTTTTCATTGTTGCTCTGTTCACAGCGTTCTTCGTCGTAAATACTAAACTGCAAATTAAAGCGACGTAACATTTCTACCAACCACTGATGCATTAACGATTCTGGTACAACAATTAGAATGCGTTTCGCGCGGCCAGTAACAAGTTGTTGATGAATAATTAAACCGGCTTCAATGGTTTTACCTAAACCAACTTCATCTGCTAATAGAACTCGTGGCGCATAACGAGAGCCCACTTCCTCAGCGATATATAACTGGTGTGGTATCAAGCTAACTCGTCCGCCACTTAAACCCACAAGAGGCGATTGTTGCTGCGTGAATTGGTGATTTAAACTGTCTTTGCGCAATCTGAACCAATCTAGACGATCAATTTGACCATTGATCAGGCGATCTTGTGGTTTATTAAATTTAATGAAGTGATCGATCATCACTTCTTTTAACTCGACTCGCTCGCCGGTATCTAAACGGGTACCGACATAGGTCAAAATTGCTTCACTATCGTCGACGTGTTCAACGTTCAACTGCCACCCTTCGTGACTTGGAATAATATCGCCAATATTAAAGACAACGCGAGTTAATGGAGCGTTTGCAATGGCGTACTGACGCGAGTCACCTGTAGCGGTGTAAACAATGGTAACAAACCGGTTCTCGACATTGGTTACGGTACCGAGTCCTTGATCTGATTCGCTGTCACTGATCCAACGTTGGCCAGGGGAAAATTGCATATCTGGAGTCTCCAAAAAGCTAAAATAAAGCTAGGGGGCAAAAATGGGGCGCCATATTAACGTTAATCATAGTTCTGATCATTAAAAAAATCCTGAAATGGGCAAAGAATTAGTATTTAAATCAAAGCTTGAAGAATTAGTTAGGAGTTACTGCGTGTTGTCGTGGGCAAGAGCTGAATATTGGTCAAACGGACTTGAGTTGTAAATGCTGATTTGAAGCTTATTCAAATCATATTGCCACTATTTTAAGCGGAATAAAAGAGCATTTAAGCATAATTTAAAAATAGTTAAAAAATAGCCTAATCCTGCTTGATTGAGCTTTAAAAGACTGTCAGAGTGCAATTTAAGGTGGCTCAATTAGTGACAGAAACGGACACTTTTTTGTGATAGATGTAAGCGCAAACACGGACACTAAAGCATGATGTTATTGCCGTGTTTTTTAATGAAATATGACACTGTTAAGGAATACCTATGGATGATGAAAAAATTATCTACATTCTAGACACCAATATATTGCTACATGAGCCTTTCGCTTTTTTATCCTTTCAAGAACATGACGTTGTCGTGCCTATGACAGTATTGGAAGAACTTGATTCAATAAAGGATCGTCAACGAGATGTTAGCCGCGATGCCCGTATTGCGATTCGCGCATTAGAAGACACCTTAGTTAATGCAACGCCAGAGCAGGTGCTATCAGGAGTGCAGTTGCCTCAAGTGCAAGATGACATGCGTCGTGGATGTTTATCCATATTTAATGATTATAACCTCGAACAAAAAGCAGGACGACTATCGCAAAACGAAAACGACAATCGCATCATTAATACTGCCTTGCATATTCAAAAAAATCGTAAGTCGCGAAAAGTGGTGTTAGTCACTAAAGACATCAACATGCGTCTTAAAGCAAAGGGTGCGGGACTGGCTCATGTAGAAGATTACCGTACTGACCAACTGATCGATGATATTAAATTTTTAACCAAGGGTTACCATAAGTTTTCGGGAGATTTTTGGGAGCAAGTCAAAAGTTGTCAAAGTGAAACGGAAGGTCGAAATACCACTCACTATGTTGACAAATCTGCGGTGCCTGTCACCTATCTAAATGAATACCTGCTTGATGATACAGAACATTTTGCCGGTAAAGTGACTGGTTGGGATGACGATAAGTTGGCCATATTAGATTTAGGCCGCGAACGTTTAATGTCAAAAAATGCCTGGGGTATTCATCCAAAAAATATTTACCAAGGAATGGCGATGGATGCGCTACTTGACCCCACTATTGATTTGGTTATTTTGACTGGTCCCGCTGGTTGCGGTAAAACCCTGCTTGCCCTTGCGTCGGCATTGGAACAAGTGGTAGAACGTGGCCTATATGATAAAGTTATTGTCACCCGAAGCACCCCAGAAATTGCTGAGTCAATTGGCTTTTTACCGGGTACGGAAGAAGAAAAAATGGCACCTTGGCTAGCGGCCATAACTGATTCACTCGAAGTGCTACATCAGCAAGATGAAAATATGAGTGGTAGTCTAAACTACATAATGGACAAAGCGAACATTCAGTTTAAATCAGTAAATTTTATGCGCGGTAGAAGTATTCAAAACGCTTTTGTGATTTTAGATGAATGCCAAAATCTAACCGCCTCGCAGCTCAAAACCATTATCACCCGTTGCGGTGAAGGAACAAAAATTATTTGCTCAGGCAACCTAGCCCAAATAGACAGCAACTATTTAAGCGCGCTGACATCAGGGTTAACCTTTATTGTTGAGCGTTTCAAAGACTTCCCTGGTAGTGCGACGATTAATTTAAACGGTGTCGTTCGAAGTCGCTTAGCTTCGTTTGCGGAAGAAAATCTATAAAACCCTGTTGGTATTAGTATGCACGCAAGCCAAAAAGACGCAAATTTACAAATAGAACCGCAAGCCTTTTCTAAACAAAGTCATCAATTTTGGACGCTGCAATTAAGTGGTTGGCTAGGCTATGTCGCTATTGTGTTTATTGCCATTATTCGTCCGCAACTTGAAATACCTAATTTTAACTTTGTCGGACAACTGATTAATTTAGCCATAGAGGCATTTAGTGGCTTTGTGCTTTCATATCTTCAGTGGCTATTTATTCAAAGAATAGTCCATTTGCCGCTCAAGAAAACCTTATTTCTAAGTTTCTTGAGCGCTGCAGTATTAGGCTTGATTTTTAATATTATTAAACTCGCCTCCTTTAAAATCGTGGTCTTTAATCAAGTGTGGTATGAGCAATGGAATATGCTTGAATTCGGCGGTTGGTTCTTATTTTCACTTACTACTATGTTTATTTGGACTGCGTTGTTTTTTATTATGCTTTACAACACCAAGCTTCAGAAAGAGCATGAAATGTTATTGCGGGCACAAAATTCCGCGAAAGAAACTCAATTGCAAATGTTGCGTTATCAACTAAACCCTCATTTTATGTTTAACACCATGAATGCAATTTCAACGCTGATTTATAAAAAAGACAATGACAAAGCGGGTGAAATGTTAGACCAATTGTGCTCGTTCTTTCGGTACTCTTTAGATCAAGAAACGAATCCGATAAGCACCTTACATAAAGAACTTGAATTGTTAGATTTGTATCTTTCAATAGAAAAAGTTCGCTTTGGTGACCGACTGTCAGTTGCGATTGACGTACCTGCTGAAACCTATCAGGCTCAAGTGCCATCGCTGTTCTTACAGCCGATCGTTGAAAATGCCATCAAGTACGCTATTGAAACACAAAAAGAAAATGGGAAAATTGCGATTTCGGCAAATCTATATCAAGATCGACTCATTATTAAAGTCGAGGATAATGGCTCAGGTTCTAAGGAATCAGCTAGCTCTGGTTTTGGTATTGGCTTAACAAATACAAAAGAAAGATTAGAAACGATGTTCAATGATAACTGTTCACTCGATATCGCCAAAAATACGGAAGGGGCGAAAGTGTCGATCAATATTCCATTTTTGAAGGTGGCTGAACATGACTGAAGCAAAAATTTCGGTCGTCATCGTTGATGATGAGCCTCTTGCCGTAGAAGGATTACGTTTACGACTTGAAAATATTGACGACGTCAACGTGATTGGTGAAGGCTCTGACGGAGATCAAGCAATAAAACTTTGCCATGAGTTGCAGCCAGATGTGCTATTTATTGATCTTAGATTGCCAGGACTAAATGGCCTCGAAGTCGTACAGGTGTTGCAGGCAGATATTATGCCCTTAGTTGTTTTTGTTAGCGGTTATAGTGAATATGCGCTAGAAGCTTTTGAGCTAAATGCCATTGATTACATTTTAAAACCGGTCAATCTAGGGCGTTTACATAAAACTATGGAACGCATCAGAGAGCGTTTAACACCGCAGCAAGTAAACTCTGAGAAATTCAGACTGCTTAAGGCCTTGGGAGCGACATCTGGACTTGCCATCTCTGAATTAGAAGAGTGGCTAGAAAGTGCAGATCAACCTTTACCGACTACGCATCGACATGAACTGGTGATTAAAAATTCACATAATGAAAGGGTCTTTGTACCAGTTAAGGAAATCCGTTGGATAGATGCGGCTGGCGACTACATGTGTATTCATACTCAAACCGAAAACTATATTGTGCGCATCACTATGAAAAAGCTAGAAAGTGAGTTAGACGATAAAATGTTTTGCCGTATTCACAAATCCACTTTGGTAAATATACACAGTGTCAAAAGCATTCAAACACTGCGCAACAATGAGAGTTCACTTGATTTAGGTGACCATGTCAAACTCAAGGTAAGTCGCAATTATAACGATGTTGTTACACAAATCATTAAGACGCGGCAACAATAATACCACTTGTCGTATTTTTGTTTCGCTTTGTCGATGAGTGAATTTTTTTCACGCTAACATCGCAAATTAGTCCCATCATATCGCATTTCAATTGTTACTTTTTGTAACCTGTCTCACTATGCTCACGATTAATTTTTTTAATCATCACCTTTGAAATTAAATAATTTCGGTACCTGAACAATAAAACCATACAGGTATATAAGGTAGGGGAGAAGCTCATTACTTAAGTAATTCAACACGTTATGTGTTCTTTAAGTGATTGAACTTGTTGCTTATACAATTCTTTGGAAATAGCATAATGAAAAAAGCAGCTCGAAATATTACGCAGTTAATTGTTGGCATGTCAGCAATGGCATTGGTTGGTTGTGGTGGCGGCGCTGAAACCAAAACAAATTTCAATAAAGTAGATGTCACTCAACCCGTGTCAAGTTGGAACATGGTTTGGAATGATGAATTTGATGGTACATCTATTGACTCAAAAAAATGGACTCACGAAGTTAATTGTAATGGTGGCGGTAACAATGAAAAGCAATGTTACACCGACAGCGCAGACAATTCCTACATCTCTGATGGTATGTTGCACATAGAAGCTAAACCGGCGGAAGAAGGCGCAGCATTACCTTATACATCAGCAAGAATGACTACTCGTTACAAAGGCGACTTTAAATATGGTCGTATTGAAATGAGAGCGAAGTTACCCAGCGGGCAAGGTACGTGGCCGGCATTTTGGATGATGCCGACAGATGAAGTGTACGGCGGTTGGCCAAGATCGGGTGAAATTGACATCATGGAAGCAGTGAACCTAGGTACAGCTAGTGCCGACGGTGGTATCGAGAATTATGTTCACGGCACTTTGCATTATGGCGGCAGTCCTTCTGAACGTGAGTTCTCGGGCAAGGCCCATCAATTACCTGACGGTGCTAACCCCGCAGATGATTTCCATACGTATGCGATTGAATGGCAAGCAGGTGAAATTCGTTGGTACGTAGATGATTATTTATTTGCCACGCAACGCCAATCACAAGTGCGCTTTAACAGTAAAGATGAGCCGGTAGGTTTAGCGCACCGTGGTTGGTTTACCAAATACTTCGACCAAGTGACTGGTGAATTAACGACTTTTTGGGATACAGCGCCATTCGACCAAGAATTCTATATGATTATGAACTTAGCGATTGGCGGAGACTGGCCGGAAAATGTCAATGATACTGGTATCGATAGCAGTATTTTTGAAAGCAAAGTAGCGCTTGAAGTTGATTATGTTCGTGTCTACGAGTGTGCTATCGACCCAGATACCGGTAAAGGTTGTGAAACTGTTCGTGGTGGTTATGACAGCCTTGATGATGCGCTTGTTGAAGGTAAAGCTCCCATCCCATCACCACCATCAACGGGTATACCGCAAAATTTAACTATTTTTGATGGAACGCCTAATCCTAATTGGCCGGCGTGGGACTGTTGTGGCGGTTCAACTCCAACAATTGTTGAGGACGCAGAACAAGGTAACACTTACGAGTTTTATGTTGGCGCAGAGCCAACGGTTAACGGTTTTACGTCCAGAGAAGAATTTATTACAGATCCTGAAGGTAAAGCAACGCCTTTTGATGCTTCACCGATTATTGACAATGGGACCTTAAGTTTTTCAATGAAAGTAGAGTCAGCACCTAATGTCGCTGATGCTCCTTGGTTGTTAAAAGTCGAAAGTGTTGGCGCTTCAACAGCTGCTGAATTAAATCTTAATATGAGCTTGGAAGGCGCAGTGCCTGTATCAGGGCAGTGGCAAACATATACTTTTCCTTTACAAACTTTAGCTGATGCAGGTTTAGATCTGAGTGCCATTGATGTGGTGATGATTTTCCCAGCATGGGGTAGTGGTGAAGGTGCGGTTTACCGTGTCAGCGATTTAACTATTGGTGCGGACTTTGCGGCACCTCAACTGATTGTCTTTGAAGATGATATTAATCCAAGTTGGCCATTATGGGATTGCTGTGGTGGTACAACGCCGAGTGTTGAAATTGACGATGATGAACATGGCGCCGTTGCAGAATTTGCGATTGGCGCTGAACCTACGGTTATGGGTTTTATCTCTCGAGCTGAATTCATTACTGATCCAAGTGCGTCGCCTAAGCCATTTGATGCCAGTGCGATTCTTGCCAATGGTGTCATTCAATTTGAAGTCAACGTGGTTAATGCGCCAAATGCTGCAGATGCTCCGTGGCTGTTCAAGGTAGAAAGCGACAATGGCAGTACTGCCGTAGAAGTACCATTATCGACAAGTGTTGAAGGCCTAGCACCTAGCACAGGTCAATGGCAAACCTTTACATTTAATCTATCTGATTTAGCCAATGCCGGTTTAGATGTCAGCGCGATTGACGTTTTGATGATTTTTCCAGCATGGGGCACGGGTGAAGGCGCTATCTATCGAGTTGATAACGTTAAAATCTATGATCCGAATGCTTCATCAGGCTTTAATGGTCACGTACTCTTTGCTGATCAGCCATTAGAGCAATGGTCAATTTGGGATTGTTGTGGTGGTTCAACACCAACCTTGGAAAATGATGACGCTGACCACGGCATGACGGCAGAGTTTGTTATTGGGTCAGAGCCAACGGTGATGGGGTTATTGGCTGATGATGACGTTTATTTGGACGCTTCAAGCCTATTAACAAACGGTGTTGTGCAATTTGAAATGAAAGTCACATCAATGCCGAACGATGCCAGTGCAGCTTGGTTGTTCAAAATAGAGGCTGGCGATGCGACGTCAGCCGTTGAACTCGACCTGAGTGCTAGCCAAGAAGGACAAGTGCCAGTTGCCAATCAATGGCAAACTTATACCTACGCGGTGCAAGATTTATTTGATGCAGGTTTAGATATTAGTCAGATTGACGTGCTAATGGTATTCCCAGCTTGGGGCTCGGGAGAAGGCGCGGTTTATCGTTTAGATAACGTGCTGATTTATGATCCTAGTAGTGTTCCAACAGCACAAGGGCTAACCATGTTTGGTGACGGCCAGCACCCAGAGTGGTCTATTTGGGACTGTTGTGGTGGCTCAACGCCAACAGAGCAAGAAGATGATGCTGAACATGGCACTGTCGCTGAATTTGCGATTGGATCAGCGCCAACGGTGATGGGCTTTTTAGCGGATGACGGCGTTTACTTTGATGCCAGTGCACTGTTAGCTGATGGTGTTGTTCGTTTTGAAATGAAGGTGGTTTCTGCGCCAAATGACAGCAGCGCACCTTGGTTATTTAAAATTGAATCTGGTGATGCCGATACGGCGGTTGAATTGAACTTGTCTGAAAGCCAAGAGGGTGCAGACCCTGTAGTTGGCCAATGGCAGACTTACACCTATTCTTTGCAAGCATTATTTGATGCTGGCTTAGATATTAGTGCCATTGATGTAGTGATGGTTTTCCCTGCTTGGGGAACGGGCGAAGGTGCTGTTTATCGTATTGATAATGCGGTAATTACAGTGCCTTAGGCTTGTGATTAAAAAAGTTGTGCGGTGATAAACCGCCCTTTTAGAAACTAATTTTAAGTAAGTAGGGCAAACATGAAAAATTTAACATTTTCAAAAACACAAATTGCACTGTGTATTTCAACCATATTGTCATCGGGCATTAGTGGTCAGTTATACGCACAAGAAGCAAACTTAGCTGAAGAAGCTGGCGATGAAATTGAAGTAATAGAAGTTCGTGGTATTCGCGGTAGTTTAATTAAGTCTATGGATTTAAAACGCGAATCTTCTGGTGTGGTAGACGCTATTTCCGCCGAAGAAATGGGTAAATTCCCAGACACCAACTTAGCAGAATCATTACAACGTATTACCGGTGTATCGGTAAGCCGAGCAAATGGTGAAGGTAGCGAGATCACTGTGCGTGGTTTTGGTCCAAACTTTAACTTGGTGACACTCAATGGCCGTCAAATGCCAGGCACGGGTTTTCAACGCTCCTATGATCTGGCCAACTTGTCTTCAGAAGGGGTTTCAACCCTTGAAGTATATAAAACAGCCAGATCTGAACTACCAAGTGGTGGTTTGGGCGCAACGGTTAATATCGTGACCACCAAACCGTTAAACAGTCCTGGTCTTAAATACTCGTTCTCGGGTAAAGGTATTCATGACTCATCAAATGAAGAAGGTGATGATGTAACCCCTGAATTTGCAGCCGTCATCAGCAACACCTTCTTTGATGATGACTTTGGTGTCGCTTTGTCAGTCTCTCACCAAGAGCGTGACTTCCAACAGCAGTCTGCCAACATTCAGGGCTGGAAAGCCCAAAGTGTGTATGATGATGGGTCATTCAAAAACCGTCAAGATGAACATGCAACCGAAGACGGGTATGCAGGCAACTTGTTTCTGCCTCAGGATGTCAACTACGGCATCAACAATGTTGAAAGAGAAAAAACCAATGCGCAGCTAACCCTGCAGTACGCCTTTACCGATGATTTTATTGCCACTGTCGATTACACCGGCACTCGTGTCACTGTCGGTGAGCAATCTAACGGCTGGGGTTTCTGGTTTGGTGGGTTTGGTGGAGTCAACTCTTTCGAGCGCAATGAAAACGGCACTGCCGTGCTGATGGATGTGCGCCCCGATGATGGCTCGTTTACCGCAAACCGACAAACAACCGAAGTCGACGCTAACTCCATTGGGGTGAACTTTGACTGGCAGATCAGTGATGACTGGAGCGCTGAACTTGATTACCATAATTCGGAGAATAAAGCGGACAACGGTAAAGATAAAGGGCTAGGCTCAACTGGTCAGCTGATTTTTGGCTCGAATTTAACGTCAGGCGCTGAATTTGATTTAACCAGAGGCGATCTTCCGCAAATCGTTGGTGCATGGCAAAACGGCACCAATGAGATTTTAGCTGGTGAAATGGACCATAACTTTGACCAATTTTTGCATAGCCCAGGTCAAGCTGAGGTTGAGCAAGTACAGCTGGATCTTGAGTGGGTGAACCCCTACAATTTCAGTCTGGTTAATGTCGAATTTGGTGCCGCCTATACTGAACAAAAGCTCGATGGTCAAAATACCTGGAGTGGCTTGCAGGGCGGCCCTGGATTTAATCCAAGCTACACTGCCGTGTTCCCCGATGAAATGTTTATCCGCAACGACACTGGCGGATTCTTAGACGAGTTCTCCGGTGGCGGTAGTGATATGGATTTCAATTACTACTACACGTTTGATTACGATGAAGCGTTAACCCGTGCATCGGCGTTTATCCCAGGTTATGACCCTAACTTTATCAATACCCGTGGTGACTCTTCGATAAAAGAGGAAACCTTGTCACTTTATGTGACCACTAAATGGGAATTCGAAGTTTCTGACTTTTATGTCCAGGTCAACGCTGGAGTTAGATACGAAGACACTGATGTTACTAGTCGTGCGTTGCAGCCCGTTCCATTACAAGTGAATTGGGTTTCAGCAACCGAATGGCTTACACAGTATTCAGCAGAGGCTGATTTCTTCAAAGACAAAGGTGACAATGATATATTCCTGCCGGCATTGGACATTAAAGTCGATCTTTCAGACGACTTGGTTGCGCGTGCATCATGGGGCAAAACCATGGCGCGCCCGAATCTGGGTGACTTAAACAGTGTGCTTAATATCTCTGGTAGTCCAAAACCCGGAGCGAGAACAGGTAGTTTCGGTAACACCAGCTTGAAGCCGTTTGAATCGACCAACTTAGATCTTTCGTTGGAATACTATTACGACGAGGGTAGCTACGCATCTGTCGGTTACTTTAAAAAAGACGTAGAGAACTTCGTAGCAACGCTGCAAACTGTGCAATCTTTTGATGGCTTAACGGATATTCAAGGCAGTCCTCGTTGGAACGACGCGGTTTCAGCATTGCAAGCGAATGGTGAGCAAGCTAACGAAACCAATATCTACAACTATTTGGTTGCGAATGGCTTTGCCAATGCCGACGGTGCTATTGAACCATTGGCGTCGGACCCTGCGATTGATTGGATAATCAGCTCACCACAAAACCTGGATGAAAAATCCGTAGACGGTTTTGAGGTTGCCTTCCAGCATATGTTTGGTGACACTGGCTTTGGTCTGGCCGCTAACGCCACCTTTGTAGACGGTGATAATGAGTTTAAAAAATCCGAGTTTGGAGTTCAGTCACCATTGGATGGTTTGAGTGATTCAGCCAACTATCAGGCCTTCTATGAAAAAGACGGGCTTTCTGTGAAGTTTACCTATGCATGGCGTGATAAATACTATGCTGGCGGCGGTCAAGGTCAGGGTTCAGCGGGTGAGCCAACTCAAGTAAAAGAGTTTGGTCAGTTGGATATGAGCGTCAACTACGATGTGAATGATAACCTCACTGTGTTCTTTGAAGGCGTTAACCTGAATAACGAAGTTGAAGAGACCTATGGTCGTTATGAAGAGCAGTTTTTGTCGGGACGTGAATATGGCTCTCGTTATATCTTAGGCGCTCGTTATAGCTTTCAATAACGTTCTATAGTGGGGCATCAATTGCCCCACTTTATTATTTGTTACTTTCATGCTTTGCGTCGTCTGTCGTTGAACAGTGTCAGAGCAATATTCTTATACTTCTCTTTAATGAGGCTTTGATTATGGCTGGAGCATCTGCTACTTCCCATCAACCTGTGAATGTAAATCATAGTCCTGATAATTATCAGAACCGATTTGCGCTAATATCTCTGACATCTTTATTCTTTATGTGGGGTTTTATAACCTGCCTAAATGATATTTTAATTCCCTATCTAAAAGGCGCGTTTGATCTTTCTTATACCGAAGCAATGCTGATCCAGTTTTGTTTTTTTGGCGCCTATTTTATCGTTTCCTTGCCTGCTGGGGCATTGGTAGGAAAGATTGGCTACCGACACGGTATTGTTACAGGCTTAAGTATTGCAAGCTTAGGTTGTTTACTGTTTTATCCTGCCGCTGAAATTGGCGTTTATGGTTTATTCTTGTTTGCATTATTCGTTTTAGCTAGTGGCATCACGATTTTACAAGTATCTGCTAACCCTTATGTCAGCGCGCTAGGGCCAGAGAAAACTGCATCTGCTCGGCTTACCATGACCCAAGCTTTTAACTCATTAGGTACGACAGTGGCACCTTTCTTTGGGGCTTGGTTAATCTTTAGTCATGTGGATACAGGTGCAGCAGACTCGACCGCCGTGCAAATGCCGTATGTCTTTCTTGCGTTATCACTATTAGTACTTGCGGGCGTCTTTTTTTATCTCAAATTACCTGATTTAGGGAAAAGTGAACAAGTGCATATCTCGCCTGCTAAAGCATGGCGTTTTAGACATTTAAAACTAGGGGCTGTTGGTATATTTTTATATGTTGGTGCAGAAGTATCGATTGGTAGTTTCTTAGTTAATTTCCTTAATGAACCGACCATTGCTGGGTTGTCTGAATCTGAAGCGGCTAAATATATTGCTTATTATTGGGGTGGAGCAATGGTTGGGCGTTTTATTGGAGCAGCAGTAATGCAGCGTATTGAGGCTGGTAAAGTATTAGCCTTTAATGCTGTATGGGCGATCATTCTGATTGCTACGGCCGTCTTTTCCTCTGGAAATATTGCCATGTGGGCTATTTTGACTGTCGGCCTGTTTAACTCAATTATGTTCCCAACTATTTTCAGTTTAGCCATCAATGGTTTGTCTAATGCGACAAGTCACGGTGCTGGTGTGCTTTGTCTTGCTATTGTCGGTGGTGCGATTGTGCCGTTGCTGCAAGGGGTGTTGGCAGACAGTATTGGTGTTCAGTTAGCCTTTGTTTTACCTCTGTTGTGTTATGTCTATATCACTTATTACGGACTCAGTGGCTGTAGGCCGGTAAGTGCTAAGCAAGGATAATTATTGTGAATATAATCAAACCTGTAGTATTGACTGTATGTTCAGTACTTATATTAAGCGCATGTAGTCCAGATCTTGTTAATAAAGGGCGTATGTTAGAGCTGAAAACAAAGTCTCCAGATATTTGGCCTAAAATTGAATCGGAAGTCACGGTAAATCAAGAGATAGAAAAAAAGGTTACTGATTTACTAAGCCAGATGACATTGGAGCAAAAAGTCGCGCAAATGATCCAGCCAGAAATCAGAGATATAACGGTCGAAGATATGCGTCGCTATGGCTTTGGCTCCTATCTTAATGGCGGCGGTGCTTTTCCAAACAACAATAAACATTCAACGCCTGCAGATTGGATATCATTAGCCGAAGCTATGTATCAGGCATCTATTGACGATTCACTTGATGGCATAAATATCCCCACGATGTGGGGGACTGACGCGGTGCACGGTCACAACAATGTGATTGGTGCCACTTTGTTTCCACATAATATTGGCTTAGGTGCAGCTAATAACCCGGCGCTTATTGAAAAAATAGCACAAGCGACAGCAACCGAGGTTATGGTCACGGGCATTGATTGGGTCTTTGCTCCAACGGTTGCTACTGTTCGTGATGACCGATGGGGACGCACCTATGAAAGCTATTCTGAAGATCCTGATATTGTTAAACGTTATGCCGCGTCAATTGTGCGTGGTTTGCAAGGTCGGGCAGGTGAAAATTTTCTGGGCGATGACCGAGTAATCAGCACAGTTAAACACTTTATTGGTGATGGAGGGACGGTTGGTGGCGATGATCAGGGTGACAACATGTCCTCTGAGCAAGCATTGTTTGATATCCACGCCCAAGGGTATGTGGGCGGATTAACTGCTGGCGCCCAATCAGTGATGGCGTCATTTAATAGTTGGCATGGTGAGAAAGTTCACGGCAGCAAGTACTTACTAACTGATGTCCTTAAAAATAAAATGGGCTTCGATGGGTTTGTGGTTGGTGATTGGAATGGTCATGGTCAAATTAATGGCTGCACTAATGAAAGTTGTGCGCAGGCAGCCAACGCCGGTCTAGACATATTTATGGTGCCAACTAATGCATGGAAGCCTTTGTTAGAAAATACGATTGCCCAAGTTCAACAAGGTGCGATTGCGATGTCGCGCATTGATGACGCAGTGACTCGTATTTTACGTGTAAAATTCAGAGCAGGGTTGTTTGATAAACCTAGTCCCGCGCAACGTCAGTTTTCTGGAAAAACTGAGTTGATTGGTCACCAGAAACATCGAAAAATTGCGCAACAAGCGGTTCGTGAGTCTTTAGTGTTATTGAAAAATAACCAACAATTATTGCCGCTCAATCCAAAACAAGATGTCTTAATTGCTGGAGATGCGGCAAATAATATTGGTAAGCAGTCAGGTGGATGGACAATTACCTGGCAAGGCACCAACAATGTTAATGAAGATTTCCCCGGTGGAAGTTCTATTTTTGATGGAATAAAGGCACAGATAGAAGCCGCTGGCGGCCAAGTGAGATTTAATGAACAAGGTGATTTTGAAAAAAAACCTGATGTTGCAATTGTTGTGTTTGGCGAAGAGCCATACGCTGAAGGGCATGGCGATCGAGAAAATCTCGCCTATCAGCGCGGCAATAAACGTGATTTAGCTCTATTTAAAAAGCTTAAATCGCAGCATATTCCGGTCGTTGCCATTTTTATCACTGGTCGTCCTTTATGGGTCAATGCTGAGTTGAATGCGAGTGATGCTTTTGTTGTTGCTTGGTTGCCTGGCTCAGAAGGCGCTGCGCTTGCAGATGTAATATTGCGAGATCCGGCCCAGGCTATCCAACATGATTTCACTGGCACCCTATCGTTTTCTTGGCCTGCTCACCCAGAACATATTGTTAATCGAGGTGACGAAAACTACCAGCCACTATTACCATTTGGGTTTGGTTTAAAATACGGCGAAGAAAATCTTTTAAATAATCAATTGGATGAAACTTATACTTCGTCAACAGCAAAAGATACAGTGCGCCACTTACATAATGGACAAACGTACAAGCCTTGGCATATGTTGATGGGCAAAGCAGGACAAGCAAAGGTTATTAAGTCAAGTAGCATGGCCTCAGAGCATGTCAATTACCGTACTATTGATCGCTATGTTCAAGAAGATGCTTTTCAATTGACCTTTAGCGGTGATTCTTTAGCATCATTTATGCTCGCTAGCAGCAATGGTTTCGCAGAGGACTTGTCTGGGTTACATGAAAATAACTTAGCACTGACCTTTGCAATCAAGCGTTCGGGACAAATTGATAAAATGCTCGATATTGGTTTTAGTTGTGAAAATATGGGGGACAGTGCCGGTTCATGCTCAGGTGCTTATGACATTGGCTCATTACTTAAGTTGTTGCCGGAAAAGCAATGGCATGACATCGCTATTCCGTTGTCTTGTTACGCTAAGAAAGGTGTGATGTTTGATAAAGTTGTCGCGCCATTTATTGTTTCTTCAGACAGTAAAGTCACGTTGTCGTTAAGTCAAATTCGAATTGCAGAGCCGCCTGAATCAGCTAATGTTATTAAATGCGATCAGTAGAAAGCTAGCTCTCGAAATAATAATAGAATTAGTATTAGCCGGTTAATGTATCGCATGAGCCGGCTTTTTTGTTCTTGCGCTTTACTCAGTTAAAAGTGCTTTCATTAAAATATCCTATTGTAGCTGTTTAAAATCTTTTTCCAGCCTGCTATTTTGTAGCTCTACTCTGGAGACTGCTGTGCACAACAATAAACCTAAAGTTAATTTATTTAATCATTATAACCTAGTGGTTTTTACGGTCTTTTTAGTCATTATAGTTTTTGGTACCACGATTGCTGTTTATCGTTACCAATCAGAGCTTTCACTTCGCCAAGAAACTTCGCTAGTTGAGCTTGCAGAGCAGGGAAATATATTAAGTCAAATATTGTTAAGCAGTGAGAGGACCTTAAAGGGGCTTCGAAATATTGCTGAGTACCAGCTGGAAAATCCTGACGATTTAAAACTGACTGTGCCCAAGCTAGTTCAAGAGGGGGAGCGATATCACTTAGATGCAGAGCCTCGAAATGTATTCAGTCAGGGGCGGCGGCTACAAAGTAATATTACGGGCATAGGAAAGGTTGATAACTTTGACCCTAAAATACAGCTAGAATTGCAAATGGCACAAGCGTTAACACCGGCGTTTGTTACTGGCAGTGCCAATAATGAGGACGCGACTTGGTTTTATTATCTCTCAAATAACGACTTCGTCAGTATTTATCCATGGATTAGCCACAATGCATGGCAATTCTCTAGACAAATGCATAGCAACCCCTACTATAAAAAAATTTTAAAAAGCAACCTAACAGAGAAGAGCTATATTTGGTCACACCCTTTTAAAGATACTGCAGGAAAAGGTTTTAAAGCCTCTGTTGGCACAGCAGTTGAATTTGGTGGGGAACTACTCGGGGCATTGGTAATTGATGTCGACTTAGCGAGTTTAAAGGATAAATTGCCTGCGGTTTCAGAAAACTATCATGGTTATGTCTTAATCAATACACAGGGAGAGATTCTGCTATACAAAGACAATGCCAACGAAGTGAGTTCGGATGGGTTAGAGTGGCATACTGTCGTGCCCGCTTCGTTAGCCAGACTTTCGATGACACAGGTGTTATCAATGGATGATGAACTCGCTTTTGAGGAATGGTTCCTGCAAGGTCAACGTTTAGAAAGTAATGGTTGGTTGTTGCTGAAATATCAACCTTATAGTGATTTTACTTCTTCTCTGTGGAACCAGTTTGCCTCTATTTTTGGTTTGTTCTTTGGCGGGTTGTTGATATTTTTGACGATAGTCTTTTTTGTCACTCGGCGATCTTTTGTTAAGCCAGCAACCCAATTCATTTCTCATATTGAGCATTGTTCTAAAGGAGATCCTGGTAAGATTAAGCCCAATAAAGATTGGCTACCGTGGTTTCAAATTGTTGAAAATATCTTTAGTGAGAATCGGAGCTTACTCCAACAACTTAAAGAACAAAACGCAAAGTTAGATTCCCGTGTTGCTGAAAAAACACAAGCACTAATTGAAAGTAGTGAGCAACATCATAGAGATTACGTCTTGCTGCGCTCAGTCATAAATGCCATTCCTGAATTTATAATATTTAATGACAATGAAGGGAAAATGATCGGGTGCAATAAATCATTTGAGCAATATATTAGTGAGACGGAAGGAGCAATGCTAGGTCAAGAGATCTCCTTGCTATTACCGACCGCTTTATCTAATGTTTTTCATGAATTCAATGCACTACCCTATGATCAATCACAGTTTGGTTACAGCCGAACAGTTAAGACTTCAGCCAGTACTTTTGACGTTTTTTGTACTCGTTTCTACAATGATAGCGGCTTTAGTTTGGGCAGCATTAGCATTATTCGAGATGTCTCTGAGCAATACTCAATTCAGTCAGCTTTGCAGGTCGCGAAAGAGCAGGCTGAATTTGCTAACAAGGCAAAAAGCCAATTTTTAGCCAATATGAGCCATGAAATCAGAACGCCAATTAATGCCATTAAAGGCATGATGACGTTGATGGAAAAAACTACATTGACGGCATTTCAACAACAATATCTTGCGAATGCCCAAGGGGCCTCAGGTGCGCTTTTGCATTTGATCGATGAACTGTTGGACTTATCTCGTATTGAAGCGGGAAAGCTAGAACTCGAATTAAGACAAGTGAGACTCGATTGTATTCTAGATAAGGTTTTACAACTTAATGCGATTAATGCTTATAAAAAAGGACTGGATTTGCGAGTTGATATTGCCGCTGACGCGCCTTTTGAATTTGAAACGGATGAAATGCGGTTAGTGCAAGTGTTAGCAAACTTAGTTAACAATGCGGTTAAGTTTACTGAGCAAGGATGTGTTTCAGTTGAAGTGGACGTTAGGGCTCAGGACAATAACAGTGCTTTGATTCAATTTACTGTCAAAGATACGGGGATCGGCATAGCTGCAGAAAAGCGAGATAAATTATTTGATGCCTTCAGCCAAGCTGACGAGTCGATGACTCGTGTATATGGTGGTTCAGGATTAGGTCTTTCGATTTGTCGACAGATAGTAAGCTTATTAGGTGGACGTATATCAATAAAAAGCGAGTTAGGCGTTGGTAGTGAGTTTAGCTTCGTTTTGCCGACAAAAATTAAGTTGGGCAATGAACATACTTATACACCGGAACACCTTGTTACTTTGTCAGCTAATTTTAGTACCTCACTTGTTGAATCAATTGGCCGTTTAGGTTGGCAATATCATAACTGTTATCATATCGAGCAATTAGCTGAGATAGATACCAATAGCTGTGTTTTGCTGGTCGATAGCAATTACTTATCGCAGTATCCGGAGTTCGCTTTGTCAGATATTGAAATATATTGTCCTAAAATCAAGTTACTTGTTTTTTGTCAGTCACTTATGGCACATTTTTCAACAGAAATCTTACAGCAATTAAGCCGATTGAAAATCCCTTATTTATTACTTGAAAAGCCCGTCTATCGATATTCTTTAATTAAGATCCAAGAATTTTTAAATTCAAATAGTGTCATGCAAGAGTCTTTTAATCGAGAACACATAGTTGAAGCGGAGATTAGGCCTCAGTTAAATAATGGGCGGCTGTATGGAGTTAACGTATTGTTGGTTGAAGATAATTTAGTGAATCAAATGGTCGCCCAAGAGTTGCTAATGTCTTTAGGGGCAAAGGTGCAAATAGCCGATAATGGTCAAATAGCATTAGAAGCGCTCAATAACAATGTATTCGATGTTGTACTGATGGATATTCAGATGCCGATCATGGATGGGTTAACGGCAACACGTGCAATAAGAAAAATGAGCAAGTTTGCTCGTTTGCCAATTATTGCCATGACCGCCCACGCAAGAGTGGAAGATAAAGATGCGAGTATCGAAGCAGGTATGAACTTACATATTGCTAAACCTGTCAGTACCAATCTTTTGTGCGAAAGTATTTTGCAGGCATTAGAAATTCAGAAACAGCCTAATGATCTAAATTGATTATCATTGTTCGGTGTCTTCTTCGTCTTTGATGGTTTTTACAAACGTTTCAGCAGTATAATGATTACCATTGATTGACTGTTCAGAGTCAAAACTGAGTTCGCCTAAGTTCATTAGTTTCGGTCCTGTTGGATCAGCTAGCACATAATTGTTGCCATTGACCTTAATATAGTGGTCGTCGCCTTGAGGCTCAATACCTACACCCAAAATGGCATGGTTATCTAAATAAACAAAAACTAAATCAATTCTTGGCATAATAGCTCGCATAATGGCCGCGGTAAGCGTCATTTTTGAATCGCAGTCACCTTGGTTTTCCCATAGCACTTTGGTGGGGACACTATATCCAGCCCCCGAAGATGTAACACGTGATTCAAGTGTCGAATAAGGGATAGATTGGACAAAGCCAAGAATAAAGTTACTGACTTTACGGACATCTTTTATTTCAACGATATCTAATACCGCTTCTTTAAACGGTTTGAACAACTCAACTGAAGCTGCTGCAATAGCAACGTGGTTGGGCTTAATACCACTTTCTCCTTCATGAGTGATATAGCGATGATAATCATTTCGCTCGAGATATTGTGCTAAATACTCTACTTGCCATTGTTTAAGTCTATTTTCGGCAATATATAAAGCATCCTGATCTTGGCTGTGCAAGGTAATGCTTTTATTTAGTTCAGAGTACTCAACTCGAACGTCATCAAAAGGCTCTTTTCGTAATCCTCGAAGAATACTTTTCGAGATGTGGTTTTGAGCAATTTCAGGTTTGTAAGTCTTAAAGTGTCTAAATCGTGAAAACAGCGAGGGGTTATCAATCGTAAAGTTAAACGACTGCGGTTGTTTGTTAATATCAAGCCATTGATATTTAAATAGGTAGCTTCCGTTTTCAGCGTGCTTACTAAAGTCAGTTTGCGCAGCATTTATTTTTAACACGCAGCACAATGACCAGAGTATCACCAACATTATCTTTTTAATTGAATTTATTCGTAGCATTGCACGCTAGCCTATATTCCACATAATTCACACTGCTCTTGTACGCTACCTATTGCTTAATGATTCTACAAGTATAAAAGACGAATTACCTTTACATTTTGATGTTTTTGTATATATTTAAACAACTGTTTTAATCGACCGTTTTAATTTTTGGAGTATCTTGTGGCCGAGTACCAAGCACCGTTAAAAGACATGAATTTCTTATTATTTGATGTTTTTCAAGCAGATAAATTATGGCAGAACTTGCCTAAATTAGCAGACCATGTTGATAAAGAAACGTCGGAAGCGATCTTGCAAGAATGTGCAAAAATAGCAGAACAAGAAATTGCGCCACTATTACGTGTAGGTGATGAAACGGGCGTATCGTTCAAAGATGGCGCTGTAACAACTGTTCCAGGTTATAAAGAAGCATTTAATACCTATGCTGAAGGCGGATGGACAGGGTTAGGAGGCGATCCTGAATACGGCGGTATGGGAATGCCGAAAATGATCACGGCATTACATGAAGAAATGCTTTGTTCTGCAGATATTTCCTTTTCCCTTTATCCGGGCTTAACGGCAGGTGCAGGCTTGTCTCTCGCTAAACACGCAAGTGAAGAGCTTAAAGAAAAATATTTAACTCGCATGTATGCAGGTGATTGGGCCGCTACCATGTGCTTAACTGAGTCTCATGCAGGCTCTGATTTAGGTATCATTCGCACCAAAGCTATTCCTCAAGACAATGGTAGCTATAAAATTACCGGTAATAAAATTTTCATTACCGGCGGCGAACATGATTTAACTGAAAATATCATCCATTTAGTGTTAGCTAAGTTGCCTGATGCACCTGCTGGTCCTCGAGGTATCTCGTTGTTTTTAGTGCCTAAGTTTTTAGTTAACGAAGATGGTAGTTTAGGTGAAAGAAATGGCGCAACTTGTGGCTCAATCGAACACAAAATGGGTATTCATGCTTCTGCTACTTGCGTGATGAACTTTGATGATGCAGAAGGTTACTTGGTAGGCGAGCTCAATAAGGGTTTAGCTTGCATGTTTACAATGATGAATTTTGAGCGTATTGGCGTTGGAATTCAAGGAACAGGCGCTGCCGTGCGTTCATACCAAAATGCTTTGGAATATGCCAAAGACCGCCTTCAAGGGCGTTCATTAGCGGGTGCTAAACAAGCAGATAAAGAAGCTGATTCAATCATGGTTCATGGTGATGTTCGTCGTATGTTATTGAACATGAAAGCGATGAATGAAGGTGCTCGCGCACTAACCTCTTATATTTCTATGCAGCTTGATAAGGCAACTTACGGTGAAGGAGAAGTGCAAGCTCAGGGTGATGCGTTAACGGCGCTGCTTACTCCAGTGGCGAAAGCCTTCTTTACTGATCTAGGACTGGAAGCGACTGTAGCCGGCCAACAAGTGTTAGGCGGGCATGGCTTTGTTCGTGAATGGGGTCAAGAGCAGTTGGTTAGAGATGTGCGCATTGCGCAAATCTATGAAGGAACTAATGGCATCCAAGCGATGGACTTAATAGCGCGCAAAGTGGCAGGCTCTAAAGGTCAATTGATGGATGTGTTTATTGCTGATATGCAAGCGTATATTGATCAAACGTCAGCACCTCAGATGCAAGAGTTCATTTCGCCACTCAGCGAAGCGGTTAAAGATCTAAAAACACTAACCGATGAAATTTTAGCGCAAACCGGCGACGATATTAATATTTTAGGAGCCTCAGCAAACGACTATCTCCATGTCGTTGGTTATACCGGAATGGCTTTTGTCTGGGCTAAAATGGCCGAAGTAGCGCTATCGAAACAAGACAGCGGTGATGACTTTTATCAAAGCAAATTAAAAACCGCGCGTTATTACTTTGCTCGTTTATGACCGAGACGTGTATCATGATCGTTAACGGCAAAGCAATCAAACAATGTACTCTGTCATCTTGACTA